>Ga0209738_10000017_pt1 | contig 42669 bp, 40 predicted proteins | sample TergutNc150P5_FD_187289 | JGI IMG/M metagenome (GOLD analysis project Ga0209738, IMG submission 187289) | Nasutitermes corniger P5 segment gut microbial community from laboratory colony in Florida, USA - Nc150 P5 (SPAdes) (version 2) | ecosystem: Host-associated > Arthropoda: Insects >...
CGCCGCCGACAGCCTGAGCGCCGAAGGCCACGGCCCCGCCGGACTCACGGCCAGCGAGCTTGCGCCGCGCGTTCGGCAGTTGTTGAACCAGCGGTTTTATTGAAGGGCAAACGTTCTGGAGAGTTCTGTCATGACGTTCAAAACGCTCCCCTCCTGGCCCGCATTGCAGGCCCATTACAACGTTATCTGCAACGGCAGGCTGCGTGACTGGTTTGCGCCTGAAAACGATCATGCGCCCACGCGCGCCGAGCGCCTCACGTTCGAGGGCGCGGGGCTGGTGATCGACCTTTCAAAAAACCGGATCACGGACACCACCCTGCAACTGCTCACGCAGCTGGCGCGCGAGGCGCACGTCGAAGAGCGACGCGATGCGATGTTCATGGGCGCAATCGTCAATCCCACCGAAGGCCGCGCGGCCCTGCACACCGCGTTACGCGCGCTGCAAACCGATGCGCCATCTGCGGGAATTTACGCCGAAATCTGCGCTGAGCGCGCGAAAATGGCCAGGTTCGCCCACGCTGTGCGCAGTGGCGCATGGACGGGCTACAGCGGCGAGCGCATTCGCCATGTGATCAACGTCGGCATCGGCGGCTCCGATCTGGGCCCGCGCATGGCCGTGCACGCGTTGCATCCTTACGCAACCCCTGAGCTTGCTGTGCACTTCGTGTCGAATGTTGATGGCGCTGATCTGTCCCGCGTGATCGAGCCGCTCGATCCGAAGGAAACGCTGGTGATCGTCGTATCGAAAACGTTCACGACGCTGGAGACGATGACCAACGCGCATTCATTGCGCGCGTGGTTTCTGCATGATGGCTGCCCGGAAAACCAGCTTGAGCGGCATTTCGTCGGCGTGTCGGCGCACCCTGGCGAAGTGGTCAAATTCGGCATCGCACGCGAGCATGTGTTCCAGATGTGGGACTGGGTGGGCGGGCGCTATTCGTTGTGGTCGGCAGTGGGCCTGGCAATCATGCTGGCCATTGGCCCGGAACAGTTCGATGAATTATTGCTGGGCGCGCACGATATGGACGTGCATTTCCGGCAGGCGCCGCTGGAACGCAACCTGCCAGCGCTGCTGGGCATGATCGGGTTCTGGTATCGCCAGTGCTTCGGCGCGCAGAGCCATCTCGTTGCGCCGTACTCGGAGGCGCTGCATCTTCTGCCGTCGTATCTGCAACAGCTGGAGATGGAAAGCAATGGCAAATCCGCGCGGCTCGATGGCACGTTTACCGATGCGCCCACCGCGCCCGTGATCTGGGGCGAGCCGGGCACGAACGGCCAGCACGCCTTTTTCCAGATGCTGCATCAGGGCACAACGCTCGTGCCCATCGACTTTATCGCGGCGCTCACGCCTGAGCCGCCACTCACCAGCCATCACCGCAAACTGCTGGCGAACTGTTTTGCGCAGGGCGAGGCGCTGATGCTGGGCCGCACTGAAGCGCAGGCGCGCGAGCTGGCCGGGCCGGATCACCCTGAACTGGCGCCGCATATGACGTTTTCAGGCAACCGCCCAAGCACGACCATCCTGCTGGATGCGCTCACGCCGCGCTCGCTTGGCGCGCTGCTGGCGCTTTATGAGCACAAGACGCTGGTGCAGGCAGCGGTGTGGAACATCAACCCGTTTGACCAGTGGGGCGTGGAGCTGGGCAAAACGCTGGGCAAGGCGATCGAGGCTGACCTGGGCGCCAGCGTCAGCGATGCGGATGTCAGGCCGCATGACTCGTCCACCGCCGCGCTGATTGCGCGGGCGCGGGCCGCGTTGCGCGAACGGTAATGTGTATCCTATCCTGCTCAAAGGAGGACATGATGAAACATCCGTTACTTTATGGTCTGCTTGTTGTGGCACTCGCTGTGCCTGGCGCGGCGGCATTCGCACAGGGGTATGACGCACCGCCCCCTCCTTATGCTGACCATGCGCCTCATCCTCCGCCACCACCGCCGCCGCACGCCTGGCATGGCGCGCCACCCCCACCGCCGCCACCGCACCTCAGGCACGGCGCGCATCCCCCACCGCCGCCACCACCGCATCTCAGGCATGGCGCGCATCCTCCACCGCCGCCGCCACCTCCACCACCTGAACCCTATCCGCACAGATAGGAACATTGCGGGATTCAACGCTGTCACGGCCCTCGCTGCCCGGGCGCAGTATTGCCCGGGTGACAGGAACTTTCAGGCGTGATCTGTTACTGTTATCGTGGTACAGGAACCGTATCCCCATTTTCCTGTTTCATTTTCTTCAAGGAGTACACAATGAAACATCCCCTGCTTCATGCCCTGCTGGCGGTGGCGCTTGCCGTGCCTGGCGCAGCAGCGTTCGCACAGGTTCAGGCATACACGTATGGCGGCGCGGTGGTCTATGCCGGCCCTGCGCCGGACTACCCCGCAATCGCCCAGCTGCCGGATAACCTGCCCGTCATGGTGATGGGCTGTGTGGCGGGCTATAGCTGGTGTGACGTGGCTGCCCCGGACCTGCGTGGCTGGGTATACGGGGGCAACATCTACCCATCGTACCAGGGCCAGTGGGTGCCGCTGGTGGGCTATGGCGCAGCGATTGGCGTTCCGGTGGTGGGATTCTCGGTGGGCGATTACTGGGGCCGCTATTATCGTAACCGCCCATGGTTTGGCAGCCAGGGCCGCTGGATCAATCATGCGCCTCCGCGTCCTCTGGCGCAGCCCCATGGCATGCGCCCCCCGGCAAACTGGCGGCCCGCCGGCGGCGCGAATTATCGTCCGCAGCCTGGCCGTGCGCCTGCGCCAGTGGTCAGGCGTGAGCCTGCCAATGTGCATCCCGTGGCGCCTGCAGCAAGGCCCGCTGCGCCTGACAATGCCCGCCCGGCGCATATGCAGGGGCCTGCGCCCCGGGCGAATCCCGGCCCGCGCCCTGGCCCGCATCCTGCGCCAGAACGTGGCCGCGAACCGGAGCGTCGCTAGGGTTTAGGGTTTCGCTGTATCAACAAAAACGGCGCGCATCCCCCACTGGATGCGCGCCGTTTTTTCTTCCTGCCCCCTGCTTTCTGCTTCCTACTTTTCGCCTTCGTCGCGCACCAGCAGCACCGGACGATCGGCCACGCGCAGCAGCGATTCCGCCACGCTGCCCACCAGCAGACGCTTCATGCCCGAGCGGCCATGCGTACCCATCACGATCAGATCCGCGCCATCTTCGGCGGCCACGCGCTGAATCACCAGCGCGATTTCCTCGCCATACGTATCCACCGCGCGCGTCGTGCCATTGACCTTTGCCTGCGCGAACACTTCCTTGGCCTCTTCCAGCGCGGTCGTGGTCGTGGTGCTGGCCACCACATCGTCGGGCGCGGCGGCAAAACCGCTGCTTACGTCCACCAGCTGCGACGTATGCGAAACGATACTCACCGCAGCCACCGTACCTTCCGTGGCCTTCGCAATCCGCACGGCTTCGTCAAGCGCGCGGCGGCTGGCGCGACTGCCATCCACTGCAACCAGAATCTTTTTGTACATCGTATGCCCTCCATAACTGTAATCAGCATCAGCGCCTATTGTGCCGCAATCCGCATGGACGCGACGCCATCATGGCATCACAGCATCACAGCACCACGGTCACGCGCACATCACTGTGATCGACCGATGCCACAACCTGCCCGTTCACATGCTGGAACATCAATGTGACACGCTCATGACCCACCTGCAAATTGCTGATTTCGAGCCAGTCAATGCCTTCGGGCAACATCGGCTGCTCGATATGCACCTCATGCGCGGCGGCGTGAATCTTCACGCCCAGACACGCTTGCAGCATCATGAAGGGCGACCCGGCAGCCCACGCCTGCGGCAGACAGGCAACAGGATAGGCCGTTGGCGGCCCGCCCCGGTGGCGCGCAAAACCGCAAAAGAGTTCAGGCAGGCGCATGTCGAAGTTCACCGCAGCCTCGAACATCGCCTGCAACAGCCGCACCGCCGCGTCCTTGCGCCCGTAACGCGCGAGGCCATAGGCGCACAGCGCGTTGTCGTGCGGCCAGATGGACCCGTTGTGATACGCCATCGGGTTAAAACGCGCCTGGCCAGCCGCCAGCGTGCGCACGCCCCAGCCCGTGTGAAAGATCGCGGATTCCAGCACGTCGGCCACAGCGCGGCCACGCGTGGCATCCGGCAGGCCAAACGCCAGCAGATGCCCGGCGTTTGACGCAAGCACGCGGCACAGCGCGCCATGGCCATCAAGCGCGATGCCGTAAAACTGCGCATCCGGCATCCAGTATTTTTCTTCGACGCAGGCGCGAATCTTTTCGGCGCGCCGGGCATAATGCGCCGCCGCGTCCGCCAGCCCGCGCCGCACCGCAAAATCCGCCATCACCGAAAACGCCGTGCTCGCATAAGCCTGCACTTCGACCAGCGCGATTGGCCCGTCAGGAAACTGCCCGTTCGCATGGAACACCGAATCGTGGCTGTCCTTCCAGCCCTGGTTGGTCAGGCCGCCCTGCGCGCCGCGCTGATAATCGAGCAGGCCGCACGGACTGCGCTCGCACACCTTGTCGATCCACGCGATCGCGCGTTCAAGCGCGGGCCACAGTTCGTCGATCAGCGCCGTGTCGCCCGTGCGCGTTGCATAAACGCCGGCAAGCGTCACAAACAGCGGGGTCGTGTCCACACCGCCATAATATTGCGCGAAAGGCACTTCACCCGTTGCAGCCATTTCGCTGCGGCGCGTTTCGTGCACGATTTTGCCCACTTCGGCATCGCTGAACGGATCATCCCGCAGCGCCTGATGCGCGGCAAGAAAACGTAATACTCCGCGCGCCAGCTCCGGTTGCAGCCACAGCATCTGCAATGACGTCATCAGCGCATCGCGCCCGAACGGCGTTGAAAACCACGGAATGCCCGCATAGGGATACGGGCCGGTGGGCAAATCCGTCACCAGCAGGTTCAGGTCAGCCAGTGAGCGATGCAGCCATGCATTGAACAGCGGATTGCTGGAACGCACGCTGGCCGTGGCATGGCGACGCCTGCGCATCGTGATGTGCGCCTGCGCCAGCGCAGCGCGCACGGCGGTGTCGCCCGCCGGGGGAAAGCGCGATGCGGGGAAATCGGGCCAGGGATGCGCGGCATTGCCCGCGGCTTCCTCCGTGACGGCCACCGACAGGTAAAGCGATACGCTCGCCTGCGCGGGCAGCGCCACCGAATAATCGGCGCGGTCAGCCAGCAGCCTGTCAGGCGCGGGAGAAAACGCGATACGCACATGGCGTACCTTGTGATCCAGCCCGGTATAACCGAGATGCACCGCCGCGTTTTCGATATGCGCAGGCATCACGTCGCCACGCTTCTTGCGTTGTGTGCCGCGCACCTCGAACATGTCATGAAAATCGCTGGCAAACGAAATCGATAGCGGCACCACGGCGTCAGACGTGCCGTAATTCGTCAGCTCGATGGTTTCGTTCATCGTCGTATCGGCCAGCACCCGCAACCGTGCAACGTGAATGACGCCCTCAGGCATACTCTTGCCGCCGAGTGGTGGCAATGGCCGGTTGGTCAGATGCGCGATAAACGCCGTGTTGTCGCTGCTGACGTTGCCCGACAGCAGCGAGGGCGCGCGCCCGCCAAAGGTAATCCGCAACGATGACAGCACGCGCGTGTCGTGCACAAACAGCCCATCGTCAACGCCGGTAATATCGCCCAGCGAATCGTTCACGATAAACGTGTCGCCCGATTTCAGCACATGCCGGACAATGCCCGCCGCCTGTGACGCTTCGGGGGGGATAAACGCGCTGTCATCAACCTGCTGCATCGCATGGCTCCCGTAAGGTTCGCGCAAATCAGATAACAGCAGCTTACAGCACCTCGACGCGCACCGCGTCATCCAGCGCGCCATCCTCCACGTCCGTCATTTCACCGATGACACCCGCATGGGCAAAGCCGTCCGCGCGCAACAGCGCGAGCACTTCATCGGCCGCCTCGGGCGCGCACGACACCAGCAATCCGCCCGAGGTTTGCGGATCGGTCAGCAGCACACGCGCCATGCCAGGCAGGCTATCGTTCAACCAGACTTCGTTGCCGTAAGCCGCCCAGTTGCGCCCCGATGCGCCGGTAAACACGCCGTCCGCCGCCAGTTTTTCCACGCCGGGCATCCACGGCAGGCGCGCATAATGCAGCCGCGCGCGCACACTGGCGGCGCGCGCCAGTTCCAGCGTATGCCCAAGCAGGCCAAAGCCGGTTACATCCGTCATCGCATGGACCTCCGGCATTGCAGACAATGCGGTGCCCGTGCGGTTTAACTGCGTCGTGGCCGCGATCATCGCCGCATACCCTTTGGGGTCGAGCACGCCTTTTTTCAGCGCCGCCGACAGCACGCCCACGCCCAGGGGCTTGCCAAGAATCAGCGCATCACCCACGCGCGCCGAAGCGTTGCGCTTCACGCGCTGCGGATGCACCACGCCTAACGCAACCAGCCCGTAGATCGGCTCGACCGAATCGATCGAATGCCCGCCCGCAACGGGAATACCTGCTGCCGCGCACACATCCTCGCCGCCGCGCAGAATTGCGGCGATCACATCATGCGGCAGGATATTGATCGGCATGCCCACGATCGCAAGCGCCAGAATCGGCCTGCCTCCCATCGCATAAACGTCGGACAGCGCATTGGTTGCCGCGATGCGCCCGAAGTCATAGGGATCATCCACGATCGGCATGAAAAAATCGGTGGTGGCAACGATCGCCTGCTCATCGTTGAGCCGGTAAACTGCAGCATCATCCGCCGTTTCGGCGCCCACCAGCAGATCGGGAAACACCGCAAACGGCGCGCTGCGCGTGAGCAGTCCGGCAAGCACGCTGGGGGAAATCTTGCAGCCACAGCCGCCGCCGTGCGACAGGCTGGTCAGACGAGGCACAACAACATCTTCAGTCATGATGGCCCACCCAGTGAGAAAAAAGGAAAAGGCCACGCAGTTTTCTGCGTGGCCTTTTCCCTGATACCTTGATACACCGTAAATACAGCGTTGTGTACGCGCCATTGCAGCGCGTACACAGGCTGTGTATTTACAGGATCGGACGCGACATCATGAGTCCGCCAACGTTGCACATCACCCACAACGTACCGAACACCAGCACGACCACGCCGAGCACGGTGTACGCGAACGCCAGCGTGTTCCACATGCGGTTGGAGCCACGCCCCAGGTGCAGGAAGAACACCACATGCACGGCGATCTGCACGACGGCCAGCACGGCGATAATCGCAATCGCTGTCCCTGCGCCGGCGGCGTTGCCTATGCCGGATTTGGCGGCAATGAAAGCGCCTGCGGTCAGCAGCACGGCGAGAATGAAGCCGACGATGTAACCGCCGTAGCTGCCGTGGCTTTCCTGTTCAATATGAAGTTCAGGCATTTATCATACTCCCCAGGTAGACGAAAGAGAACACGCAGATCCACACGATGTCCAGGAAGTGCCAGAACAGGCTCAGGCACGTCAGACGGCGGATCTCCGTTGCGCCGAGTTGCGGGCGACGGATCACCTGGAACATCATCACCAGCATCCAGATGAGGCCCGTGAACACGTGCAGACCGTGCAGGCTGACCAGCGAGTAGAACGACGACAGGAACGCACTGCGATCCGGGCCGTTGCCGCTAGCGATCAGAAGCACAAACTCCTTGATTTCCCACGTCAGGAACATGGCGCCCAGCACGAAGGTGACGACCAGCCAGATCAGCACACCGCCAGACTTGCGCTGATGCGCGCTGACCATCGCAAAACCATACGTGATGCTTGACAGCAGCAGCGCGCCGGTTTCAAGGACGACATTGGGAACCTCAAACAGCTTCGCTGGCGTCAGGCCACCGTTGAACTGCTGGGACAACACTGCGAACGCGGCGAAGAAACACCCGAACAGCAGGCAGTCGGTCATCAGGTAAATCCAGAACCCGAATACCGAGTTGGACGGCGCATGGGCCTGGCCCAGCGTCGCACTGTTAGCGTTTTGTGACATCACTTAGCCTCCACTGTTGCAAGGGCACGTGCGCGTTTTTCCTCAATCTCACGCACCTTGTCCGCCGGAATGTAGTAGCCATCGTTATCGCAGAAGCTATGACCCACTGCGGTCAGGATGATGGCAACCAGCGCCAGCACAGCCAGCCACCAGATATGCCAGACACCGGCAAAACCCAGCACCAGACTGAACAGACCGATGAAGAAGCCCGTGCTCGTGTTCGACGGCATGTGGATATCGGTGTAGTTCGTCGGCGCGCGATAGCCCGTTTCCTTCATATGGGCGAACGCGTCACGTTCCTGCACCTGCGGGATGATCGCGAAGTTGTACACCGGTGGCGGCGATGACGTCGACCATTCCAGCGTACGGCCACCCCACGGGTCACCCGTCACGTCACGGTAGCCAGGACGGTTACGCTTGACGATGGCATCGATCCACGAAATGACCTGGAACACCACGCCCAGCGCAATGATCCCTGTACCAATCGCAGCAATGATGAACCACAGCTGATAAGCCGGATTGCTGTAATGGCTCATACGGCGCACACCGCCCATGAAGCCCACCACATACAGCGGCATGAATGCGACATAGAAGCCGATGAACCAGCACCAGAACGCGCACTTGCCCAGCACTTCGTTGAGCTTGAAGCCGAACACTTTCGGGAACCAGTACGTCACGCCAGCCAGGTAGCCAAACACCACGCCGCCGATAATCGCGTTGTGGAAGTGGCCCACCAGGAACTCGGTGTTATGCAGCACGAAGTCTGCCGCAGGAATCGACATCATCACGCCCGTCATACCGCCGATCGAGAACGTGATCATGAAGCCGATCGTCCACATCGTCATCGAGGTGAATTCGATACGCCCGCGATACATCGTGAACAGCCAGTTGAACACCTTCACGCCGGTTGGCACCGCGATAATCATCGTGGCGATACCGAAGAACGTGTTCACATTCGCACCCGCGCCCATCGTGAAGAAATGGTGCCCCCACACGAAGAACGACAGGAACATGATGGTGCAGGTTGCATAAACCATCGTGCGATAGCTGAACAACGGCTTCTTCGAGAACGTGGCAATGACTTCCGAATAGATACCAAACGCCGGCAGCACCAGGATATACACCTCCGGATGGCCCCACGCCCAGATCAGGTTCAGATAAAGCATCACGTTGCCGCCGCCATCATTCGTGAAGAAGTGCATACCGAGATAACGGTCAAGACCCAGCATGGCCACAGCAGCCGTCAGCGCCGGGAACGTCACCATCATCAGCACGCAGGAGCAGAACGCCGTCCACGTGAACACTGGCATTTTCATCATGGTCATGCCAGGCGCGCGCATCTTGACGATCGTCACGAAGAAGTTGATGGCCGTCAGCAGCGAACCCACACCCGAAAGCTCCACGCTCCAGATGTAGTAGTCAATCCCGACTCCTGGGCTGAACAACTTTTCGGACACTGGCGGATAGGCCAGCCAGCCGGCTTGACCAAATTCACCAATGAACAGCGACAGGTTGATCAGCACCGCGCTCATGGCCGTCATCCAGAATGACAGCGAGTTCAGGAACGGGAACGCCACATCGCGCGCACCAATCTGCAACGGCACCACGATGTTGAACAGAGCCACCATCAGCGCCATCGCCATGAAGAAAATCATGATCGTGCCGTGCGCCGTGAAGATCTGGTCGTAGTGGTGCGGAGGCAGATAGCCTTTCGTTGCGCAGTCTGCGGCGGCAGTCGTCGCCGAGCAGAAGCCGATGGCCTGCTGGATACGCATCATCACCGCGTCAACGAAGCCACGCACCAGCATCAGTATTGCCACCACGGCATACATCACGCCGATGCGCTTGTGGTCAACGCTGGTGAGCCACTCACACCATAGCCATTTCCATTTCTTGAGGGCCGTGAGTGCCACCACGGCCGCCAGAACGATCACCGCCATGAAAATAACGGCTCCGACGATGATCGGATTATCAAAGGGGATTTGCCCCCAGTTCAGTTCACCAAACATTCTCGTTACCCCTTCGTACTGTCGCAGGCATCATCCCTGAAATTGCGGAAGTTGCCATTGTTGTACTTTGCAATGATGTTCTGGAACAGTTTCGAATCAACCGACGAGAAATACTGCACCGGTGCCCTTCCAGGCGGCGGCACGCTCAGGTCGTGATTGAACTTCGAGATATCAGCATATTCGTCCATGCTCAGCTTGGTCGAAGACGCCTTGGCCTGCTTCACCCAGTTGTCAAAATCCTGGGGTGTAGCCATTGCCTTTACATCGAACACCATGTCTGAATAACCGGGGCCGCTGAAGTTGTTCGTCCGGCCTTCATACGTCCCATCCTTGTTGGCCACCAGGTGCATACGCGTCTGCATGCCTGCCATCGCATAAACCTGTGAGCCGATACCGGGGATGAAGAACGAATTCAGCACCGTGTCGGAGGTGATGTTGAAGTTCACCGGCGTGCCGACTGGAACAGCCACTTCATTGATCGTCGCGATGCCCTGCTCTGGATAGATAAACAGCCACTTCCAGTTCAGCGCAACGACATCAATGTCGATCGGCTTCGCGTTCGTGGGCGACCCGTTCACTACGGTAGCCTCTGAGGACAGGGGCTTGTAGGGATCAAGCGCGTGTGAGGTGATATACGTGATGACCGCCAGGAACACGATCAACGCAATTGGGATCAGCCAGATCACGGCTTCAATTGCATTGGAATCCGCCCATTTTGGTGCATACGTAGCGCTGGTGTTCGACTGCCGGTAACGCCACGCAAACGCCAGCGTCAGGATGATCACCGGTATGACGACGCACAGCATCGCGATGAACGCTGTCAGGATCAGGTGTTTCTCCTGCATACCCACCCACCCTTGCGGGTTCAGGATGTGAAGCTGGTCGCACCCTGACAGCAAGGTGGTCACTCCAATCCCGGCGGGCATCAGCGCTCTTTTGAAGGCTTTTGTATCTAGCTTCATGATTGTCCGATTTCCGTTAAATACCGCGGTTGCCGCACCTCGCGTTGCAAACTTCACACGAAGCGTTCCGCAAACCGCACCCATACTGCATGCCTTGGCATTCTACAAAAAATTGGTAGCAAAAGGTGATTTTCAGTAAAAAAACTTTTTACCTGCGCAGGCCCCTCAGCGCCCATGCGCAAGCCCGCCAGGCCATATGCAGCGGGCTTGTCACGCGAATCATGCAGCTGCGGAAAAGTGTGCAAAATACGCCACACGCGACATTTTGTAGCAGGCTCTGTAACAGAGGCAGGCGGCTGGCGCGGAAGACCGTTTTTACGCTGTCCCTGAAAAAAACGGCCACGGCGCGGGAATGATTTGTTAATCTTCGCCCTGGTTTGTTCGTTTACTGCCTACCTTACTGTGCAAAGGAGTATCAGCGTGAAAAAATTTCTTGCGATCCTGTCGGTGGTTCTGCTCGCCGTCACCGCCAGCGCCGCCCAGGCCAAAGACTGGCGCATCATCCGTTTTGGCACCGACGCAAGCTATGCGCCGCTTGAATCCAAAGCGCCCAATGGCAAGCTCGTTGGCTTCGATATCGACCTGGGCAATGAAATCTGCCGCCGCCTGAACGCAAGGTGCGTGTGGATCGAAAACAGTTTTGATGGCCTGATTCCCGGGCTGAAGGCACGCAAGTTCGACGGCATTGTGTCGTCACTGACGATCACGCCACAGCGCGAAGCGCAGATCGCGTTCTCCTCGAAGATGTTCAACACGCCCACGCGCCTTGTTGCGCGCAAGGGTTCAAGGCTGCTGCCAACGGTGGCATCGCTGCGCGGCAAGTCGGTGGGGGTGGAACAGGGCACCATCCAGGAAACCTACGCAAAACTGTACTGGGCGCCCAGGGGCGTGAATGTGGTGTCGTATCAGGATCAGAACCAGGTTTATTCCGACCTGCTGTCGGGGCGGCTTGACGCCACGCTTCAGGATGCCGTGCAGGCCGATTATGGCTTTCTGCGCACGCCGCGCGGCGCGCGCTATGCCTTTGTGGGCAACGAGATCGTGGATCCGAAGGTGCTGGGCATTGGCGCAGGCATCGGGCTGCGCAAGGAAGATGTGGACCTGAAACAGAAGATCGACCACGCGATTGCCGGCATGCTGCATGACGGCACATACAAGCGCATCGCGTCGCGCTATTTCACGTTTGATATCTACGGTAAATGATTGCGGATGCGTCGTCAGTGAATCAGTGATATTGATGGTATTGATGGTATTGATACGGCCTGACGGGATATGCCTGTCAGGCCGCATCAGCAATCAATAGCCAGCTTCCTTCTGATGCCGGAAAGCCAGAACATACACTGCATCCTCTACTGGTTCGTAACGGTACAGGGCGACATAGCCGGAATCCCCGAAGACAATCATCAGCTCACGCAATTCAGGCATTTCAGATAATGGCCGCCCTATGCGAGGTGTGGTTTCCAGCAGAAGCAACTGTTGCCCGATAGCCTGACTGGCCCGTCGGGCAACTTCCGCACCTCTGGCAACCAGAAACTGCCTGCATCGTTCCAAACCCTCCACCGCGCCTTCTGTGACGATTACTCGTGACATTCCGGCGCCACCTTTTCGTCATCCGTGCCCCAGGCGCCCAGCCAGGCGTGGACCTCCCGAGCGCTCAGGTGCCGGCCTGTTTCACGCCAGGCAACCCAGGACGCTTGCGCTTCCTGCCTGAAACTCTCGCGGGCTTCCTCACGCTCAACGTACTGCTGAATGGCTTCGAGCATGATCCAGTGCGGTGAGCGATGACGCTGGCTGGCAAGGCAGCGAACACGATCCTTGAGCGCTTCATCAATCTTGAGGGACGTGGGCATGATATCAACCTACCGTTATCACATGGTAATACCTAGTAGTTAGTGTACCTTTTCACCCTCTTTCGCGCAATCCTTCCCTTTCCGCTAGCGCCCAGCCGACTGCCGTATCAGATAATCAAACGCAGCCAGGGAGGCCTTGGCGCCCTCGCCCATCGCAATGACAATCTGCTTGAACGGCACAGTGGTGACATCACCTGCGGCGAACACGCCAGGCACGGAGGTTTGCCCGCGCGCATCGATTTCGATTTCACCGCGCGGTGACAATGCCAGCGAAGTGTTCTTAAGCCAGTCCGTATTCGGCACGAGGCCGATCTGCACGAACACGCCTTCAAGCTCGACATGGCGCTTCTCGCCGCTGGCGCGCTCCTGATACACAAGCCCCGTGACCCGCTGGCCATCGCCAGTGATTTCGGTGGTCTGCGCATTTGTATGAATGCTGACGTTTGGCAGGCTGCGCAACTTGCGCTGCAAGACCTCATCCGCGCGCAATGCAGTGTCGAACTCGATCAGCGTCACATGCGCGACAACGCCCGCCAGATCGATCGCGGCTTCCACGCCGGAATTGCCGCCGCCAATCACGGCAACCCGCTTGCCCTTGAACAGGGGGCCATCGCAGTGCGGACAATACGCCACGCCCTTGTTGCGATAAGCCTCTTCGCCTGGCACGCCCACATTGCGCCAGCGCGCGCCCGTGGCCAGAATCACGCTCTTTGCGCGCAATGTCGCACCGCTTTCGGTGATCACTTCAATGAACTCGCCAGGCACAAGCCGCGCGGCGCGTTGCGTCTTGATGATATCCACGTCATAGGCGCGCACATGCGCTTCGAGCGCCGCCGCGAGTTTGGGGCCTTCGGTCTGCGGCACTGAAATGAAATTCTCGATGGCCATCGTGTCGTTGACCTGGCCGCCAAACCGTTCAGCCAGCACACCGGTGCGAATGCCCTTGCGCGCCGCGTACACCGCCGCAGTTGCGCCCGCGGGGCCGCCGCCGATCACCAGCACATCGAACGGAGCCTTTTCGTTGATCTTTTCCGCCGCGCGCGCCACCGCGCCCGTGTCAAGCTTTTGCAGGATTTCTTCCACGCCCATGCGGCCCTGGTCGAACCGCTCGCCGTTCAGATACACGGTCGGCACGGCCATGATTTCGCGCTGCTCGACTTCATCCTGAAACAACGCGCCGTCAATCGCCACATGCCGGATGCGCGGATTGATCACCGACATCGCGTTCAGCGCCTGCACCACGTCAGGGCAGTTCTGGCACGACAGGGACATATACGTTTCAAACGCGTAATCGCCATCGAGCTGCCGGATCTGTTCCACCAGATCCGCATCGAGCTTCGCCGGATAACCGCCGACCTGCAACAGCGCCAGCACCAGCGACGTGAACTCGTGGCCCACTGGAATGCCCGCGAACGTCACTTCCACATTGCTGCCTGTGCGGCGCAACGTGAACGAGGGCACGCGCGCGTTGCCCATTTCGTCGGGACGGCCTTCCCTGTACGAAATTTTCGGCGATGTTCCGTCAATCTCCTGCAATAATTCGCGCAGTTCCCGCGAGTTGTCGCCATCGTCCAGAAACGCGACGATTTCGACGGGCTGCACGATTCGCTGCATGTAGTCGGTCAACTGTGTCTTGAGGCTGGCGTCGAGCATGATGTTGGCTGCCTGAAAAATACGGAGCGGATGAAATAAAGGCTGCGCGCGCGAAGCACCTCACGCGCGCAGCCCTTGCTGTGACGTTACTGCTGCGGCAGGTTTTCTGCCGCGCCGGCGGGTCAGATCTTGCCGACCAGATCCAGCGACGGCGTCAGCGTCTTCGAGCCTTCATGCCATTTGGCCGGGCACACTTCGCCCGGGTGTGCCGCCACATATTGCGCGGCTTTCACCTTGCGCAGCAGCTCGGAGGCGTCGCGGCCAATGCTGTTGTCGTGAATTTCGCACAATTTGATCTGGCCTTGCGGGTCGATCAGGAACGTGCCGCGCAGCGCGAGGCCTTCTTCCTCGATCAGCACGTCGAAATTCCGCGCGAGCGTGGCCGTCGGGTCGCCGACCATCGTGTATTTGATCTTCTTGATCGCGTCGGATGTGTCGTGCCATGCCTTGTGCGAGAAATGCGTATCGGTCGATACCGAATAAATCTCGACGCCAAGCTTCTGGAATTCGGCATAGTTGTTCGCCAGGTCTTCCAGTTCGGTCGGGCAAACGAAGGTGAAGTCAGCCGGATAGAACACAACCACCGACCACTTGCCTTTCAGGCTGGCCTCGGTCACATCGATAAACTTGCCATCCTTGAACGCGCTGGCCTTGAACGGCTTGATCTGGGTATTAATCAGAGACATGCGTGGTTTCCTCACGGTTGGGGGGAGTGAAAAACGTCCTGACGCGCTGCACGGAAAAACCGCATCCCTGCGCCAGGGCAACAGATGCAAGGTTACGCGAATCTGCGCAAAGTTGAAAATCGGTTGTCTGTATCGCAAAGATTGGCCGTGACTATCGCCACCGGCCTTTCCTTTTTATTATTTCATTATTCCATCATTCGCCCAGATAGGCTGCCCGAACCTTCGGGTCATCGAGCATCACCTTCGCGTCCCCTTGCATGGTAATCAAACCTGAATCCATCACATAACCGCGATTCGCGGCCTGCAACGCCAGCCGCGCGTTCTGCTCGACCAGCAGCACCGTAATGCCTTCCGTTGAAATTTCGCGCACCACCTCGAAAATCTTTTCGACCATGATCGGCGACAGGCCCATCGACGGCTCATCAAGCAACAGCAGTTTCGGCCTGCTGAGCACCGCGCGCGCCATCGCCAGCATCTGCTGCTCACCGCCGGACAAGGTGCCCGCCAGCTGCGTTGCGCGTTCCTTCAGCCGCGGGAAAAAACCGAACATGCGCTCGATATCGGCCTTGATGCCGTCCCTGTCACGGCGCAGATAAGCGCCCATCTGCAAGTTTTCGAGAATCGTCATGCGCGCGAAAATGCCCCGCCCTTCCGGCACCATCGCCAGCCCGCGTTTGAGCAGCTCGTGCGTGGGCACGCCCTTCACCGATTCCCCGAGAAATTCGATATTGCCCGCTGAAAACGCTTTCAGGCCGGTGATGGCCTTCATCGTTGTGCTCTTGCCCGCACCGTTCGCGCCGATCAGCGTGACCAGTTCGCCCTGCCGCACTTCAAGGTCGATCCCCTTGACGGCCTGGATACCGCCATAATTGACCTGGAGGCCGGAAATCTTCAACATCATCGTCATCAATGCACTCCCGCGCCCAGATACGCTTCAATCACTTTCGGATCTTTCTGCACATCCTGCGGCAGCCCTTCGGCAATCACCTTGCCATAGTCAAGCACGGTCATCCGGTTGCACAGCCCCATCATCAGTTTTACATCGTGCTCGATCAGCAGGATGGTCTTGCCATCCGCGCGGATCTTGTCGAGCAGGCCCGTCAGTTCGACCTTTTCCGTGGCATTCATGCCCGCGGCAGGCTCATCTAACGCCAGCAGCTTTGGGTCCGTGGCCAGCGCGCGGGCAATTTCGAGCCGGCGCTGATGGCCATAGGACAGGTTGCGCGACGTGTAGTCCGCATACTGCATGATGCCCACGTAATCGAGCAGTTCGAGCGCGCGCTCGCGGATGGCGCGCTCCTCGCGGCGCTCGGCGGGCGTCTGGAACACTGCGCCAAACAGCCCGGATTTCGTGCGCACATGGCGGCCCACCATCACGTTTTCCAGCGCCGTCATGCCGCCAAACAGCCGGATATTCTGGAACGTGCGCGCAATGCCCGCCTTGGCAACCTGATGCACCGCGGTGGGCTTGTAAGCCACGCCATCGAGCAGAAACTCGCCGGAGTCTGGCGTATACAGCCCGGTAATGACGTTGAAAAACGTGGTCTTGCCCGCGCCATTCGGGCCAAGCAGGCCATGAATCGTGCCCGCCCCGATTTCAAGCCCCACATCGGAAAGCGCCTGCAAGCCGCCAAAGCGCTTGTTCACGCCCCGCACGGACAGGCGAATGGATTGATCGCTCATTGAATGCTCCTTCGCCTTTTCGCTTATGCGCCACTCGCCATTTTCCGGCGTTTTTTCCGCTCAAGCCTGGCCAGCCTGTCTTCATGCTTGGGCACAGGCCATAAGCCATCTGGCCTGAACAGCATGATGACGACCATCGCAAGACCATACAGGAACTGGCGAATGATGTCCGGGTCAACCAGCGTATGGCCGAACAGCGAGGTTTGCAGCGGCCCGACCGTTGTGCGCAGCGCCTCGGGAATCAATGCCAGCAATACCGCGCCCAGGATCACGCCGGGAATATGGCCCATGCCGCCCAGCACCACGCACGCGAGCACCACCACCGATTCCGAGTAGGTAAACGATTCCGGCGACACGAACCCCTGGAACATGCCGAACATCGCGCCGGACAATCCGCCAAACGATGCGCCCATCGCAAACGCCAGCAGTTTCACGTTGCGCGTGTTGATGCCCATGGCCTTCGCGGCGGTTTCGTCCTCGCGGATGGCGGCCCACGCGCGGCCAATGCGCGAATGCTGCAAGCGCGTGCACACCCAGATCACGAACAGCGCGCAGATCACGAACACGTAGTAATACAGATACACCGACGGAAAGCTGATGCCCAGAATCGTATGCGACTGCGCCAGGCTGAAACTGCCGACGGACAGCGGGTCAACGTTATTGATACCGACCGGCCCGTTCGTGATATTGACCGGGCGATCGAGGTTATTCATGAAAATCCGCACGATTTCGCCAAAACCGAGCGTGACGATCGCCAGATAATCGCCGCGCAGCCGCAGCGTTGGCGTGCCCAGCAGAATGCCCGCGATGGCGGCCAGCAGCATCGCCACCGGCACGATCACCCAGAACGGCGAATGCATGCCATTCGGGAGCAGTTGCGCAATCCAATCGAACTGCGTGGTCAGGTGCGGCGACGCAAGCAACGCTGCGGCATAGGCGCCCACCGCGTAGAACGCGATATAGCCCATGTCGAGCAGGCCCGCAAACCCCACGACCACGTTCAGACCCAGCGCGAGCATCACATACAGCATCGCAAAGTCGAGCACGCGCACCCAGTAATTGCCACCCGCTGAACCGACCACGAACGGCACGACCAGCACGACAAGCGCGGTGACAATGCCAATGGTCAATGTTTTCGCGCGCTGTTGCCGCGAGTTGCCCCCCAGCGGCATGGATGGCTCGACAGGCTGAATGGAAGTCATCCGTATTCTCCTTTCGTTTCGTTCCGGTTCAACCTTACGCGCGATCGGCCACGCGCTCGCCGAGCAGGCCGGACGGCCTGAACACCAGCACGACGATCAGCACGATAAACGCGAACACATCCTGATAATTGGAGCCAAACACGCCGCCCGTCAGGTTGCCGACATAACCCGCGCCGAGCTGCTCGATCAGCCCCAGCAGGATGCCGCCGACCATGGCGCCGCCGAGGTTGCCAATGCCGCCCAGCACCGCAGCGGTAAACGCCTTCATGCCAGGGATAAAGCCCATGTAAAAATGCGCGTTGCCATATTCCGAGGCAATCATCACGCCCGCCAGCGCGGCCAGTGCGGAGCCGAGCATGAACGTCACCGAAATCACGAAATTCGGATTCACGCCCATCAGGCTCGCCGTGCCAGGATTCTCGGCGATCGCGCGCATCGCGCGGCCCATCTTCGTTTTATTCACGAGCAGCAGCAGCCCGATCATCACCACGAATGCAACCACGATAATCGTGATTTCCATCGGCGCGATCACCGTGCCGGGGTTGGTATCCGTTTGCGCGATCACGTTGATCGGGTCGGTTGAAATCAGTTGCGGGAATTGCAGCGGGTTGCGCGACCAGATCGCCATGCCCACCGTTTGCAGCAGGATCGACACGCCAATCGCGGTAATCAGTGGCGCGAGCCGTGGCGCACGGCGCAAGGGCCGGTAAGCGATGCGCTCGATGCCATAACCCAGCACGGCGCACACCACCGCGGCAATCGCCAGCGCAATCAGCAGCGTGGGAATATTGCCCAGCCCCGGGAAATGATTTTGCAGCACGTTGATGGCAGATAGCGCCACCATCGCGCCAATCATCAGCACATCACCATGCGCAAAATTGATGATGCCCAGAATCCCGTACACCATCGTATAACCCAGCGCGATAATCGCATAGATACTACCGAGCACCAGCCCGTTCAGAATCTGCTGGAGGAAAATATCCATCACTTTCTCCTTCCTTCTTCCTCTATTCCCTCGCAATGCGGATGCGATTGCCCGCTATCGCCATTGCCCGGCACTGCTGTCACTACCATTTAATTCGTTCCCGCCAGCCTGTTGTTACCCGGCTGGTATCCCAGCCACAGGCGCAGAATTATAGCCCTTCCCGCCATTCCGGGCGATTCCCCCTCTGCGGGTGCGCAGGTTCTGGCTACAGCACGGCAATAATCTGCACTTCAAATTCCACTTCCTTGCCCGCCAGGGGATGGTTGAAATCGAACACCGCAGAGGTTTCGCCGAGTTCCTTGAGCACACCTGCATAGCTGGTGCCATCCGGCGCATGAAACTCGACCAGATCGCCTGGCGCGAAATCGTCGCCCGTCATGCCGTTTTCGCGCAAGGTTGCCAGCGCGATGCGCTGCACCAGATCAGGGTTACGCTCGCCAAACGCGTCGCTGGCGGCTAGCCGAAAGGTCGAATGGTGCCCGGCGGGCAAACCACGCACAATGTTTTCCAGCGGCGGCGCCAGATGGCCCGCGCCCAGCAGCAGGGTGGCCGGATGATCGTCGAAGGTGTTCACGATAAGGGTGCCATCGGCCAATGCCAGCCGATAGTTCAATGTGATGTGCGAGCCCGGTTTGACGTCGGGAAGGTCGGAAAAACTCATGCAGAATCCATCAGGTCAAAATGTGCAAGGCGCGCCCTCGCACTTCATGGAGCCGCATTGTAAGCCAGGGGCCGTCGCCGCCAGCGTCATGCTGCGCCAGTGCGACATGCCGCGCGAGCGGTTGCGCAACGCTGGCCCTGCCGCGCTGTCGGATGTGGAATTGATCGCGCTGCTGCTGGGCACAGGCCTGCCCGGCCAGAATGTTTTCGATATAGCGAGTTCCCTGCTGCTGCATTTTGGTTCGTTGCGTGCGATGCTCAATGCGCAACCCGGTGAGTTCGAGAACCTGCGCGGCATTGGCCCGGCCAGGGCGGCGCAGTTGCAGGCCGTCATCGAGCTGGCACGGCGCGCGCTGATCGAAAAACTGCATGATCGCCCGATCGTGGATTCCCCGGATGCGGTGGAAGATTATCTGCGTCTGCTCATCGGCGGGCAGCCACACGAAGTGTTCGTGTGCCTCTTTCTGGATGCGCGCTGCGCGCTGATTCGCGCCGAGGAGTGTTCGCGCGGCTCATTGACCCGCATGGCGGTGTATCCGCGCGAGATCGTGCGGCGCGCGCTGATGCACAACGCAGCGAGCCTGATCGTTGCGCACAATCATCCGTCGGGCGCGGTCAATCCCAGCGCCAGCGACCGGCGCCTGACGCGCATCCTGCGCGACACGCTCGCGCTGATTGATGTCCAGTTGATCGACCATCTGATTATCAGCGCGCATGAGACCTTTTCCTTCGCGCATCACGGGTGGGATTGACAGCGGTTGCACGACGCATACAGCACAGGTTGATTTTGTTGCCTTTTTTCTGCTAGAATGCCCGTTTTCAGTTTTCCAGCTTCCGGTTCAGGGGTTCATCTTTGGGCCTGAACCCCGAAATTAACCGCATCAATTGCATCAATCAGGAGTGCTCTCATGGCACGTGTATGTCAGGTAACAGGGAAAGCGCCGATGGTCGGCCACAATGTTTCCCACGCGAACAACAAGACAAAACGCCGTTTTCTGCCGAATCTGCAAAACCGCCGTTTCTGGGTGGAAAGCGAGAATCGCTGGGTGCGCCTGCGCGTCACGAACGCTGGCCTGCGCCTGATCGACAAGAACGGCATTGATACCGTGCTCGCAGGTTTGCGCGCGCGCGGTGAAATTTAAGGAGCGAAGCCATGGCCAAGGGCGCACGCGAAAAAATCAAGCTCGAATCCAGCGCGGGTACGGGTCATTTCTACACGACCACGAAAAACAAGCGCAACATGCCGGAAAAGATGGAGATCAAGAAATATGATCCCGTCGTCCGCAAGCACGTGATGTACAAGGAAGGCAAGATCAAGTAAGCAATCAGCACCTGATCCGGTTTCTTCCCGATAAAAAGGCCCACGCAATGCGTGGGCTTTTTTTCGTTATCTGATAATGCGCACTTCGCGCTGCGAGAACGGGATTGAGATGCCGTGCTCGTTGAAGAGCCGCCAGATATTCATGTTGACCGTGGAGCGCACGTCAGCCGTGCCGATGGCCGCATCCGCAACCCAGTAACCCAGCTCGAGATTGATGCCGTCCGCGCCGAAGCTCGCCAGATACGGCATGGGCGGCGGGTCGGTCAATACGCGGCCCACGCCAGTGGCGGCCTGCACGAGCAGCGCCATCGCTTCGTCCAGATTCGTGTCGTAAGCCACCTGCACGACGGCCTTGGCCGCGCCGCGCGTCAGATAGGACGACTGGTTCTGCACCACGTCGGTAATCAGCTTTTCGTTCGGGATCAGCGTCTCGTTGCTGTCCAGCCCGCGCACCACGGTATAGCGCGTGCGAATCTGCGTGACCTGCCCCTGCAGGCCGTTGCCCAGATCGATGGTGTCGCCCAGGCGCACCGAGCGGTCAAGCAGGATGATAAATCCCGACACATAATTGCTGGCGACTTTCTGCAACCCGAAGCCCAGCCCCACGCCCAGCGCGCCGCCAAACACGCCAAGCACCGTCAGGTTGATGCCGACAGCCGACAGGCCGATCATCACCGCCACAAGCATCAGCAGCGCCCAGCCCACGCGCGCAAGCGCCACGCGCAGGTTCGCGTCGATCGTGGTGGCGCGCATCACGCGGTCTTCAAACGCCGCGCCCGCCCAGATGGCAACGACCAGCGTCACGCCCACCCAGATCGCGCCCGTGAGCAGCGACAGCAGCGTGATGCGCTGCGCGCCAATATTGAAGTGCACGTTGTCCATCCAGTGCAGCACATCGCCCTGAATGCCAAGCACAACCAGCACCATGCTGACCCAGACCACCAGCGACACCAGTTTTTCGATCGCCACCAGCCACGCGCGCATGGCCTGGATATGCCCGAACACGCGCCGTATCAGGAAAAACAGGATATAGATCAGCCCGATGCCAAACAGCGGCACCAGCGCAAGATCGAGCAGGCCCGTGTGCATGAAATTGCCCGCCAGGGTGCTCTCCAGCCACACGAGAACCGCGCCAAACAGCGGGAAAAGCGCGTTATGCAGACTTTCTGCGCCAAACCGCAAGGTTTCGTCATGCGTTCGCGCTTCCCGATACTGGTCAAGCGCGCGGCGAACGAGCCGCGCGAGGGGCCACGCGATCGCGAGCGCGCCAACGAGCAGCCCCGCCTGCCACAGCATCACAGGCTGCCCGAAATCGCGTCCAACGCTATTCAGGATATGGCCAAACAGATGGGTTTGCAGGTTCATTGCAGGCATGATGGCATCAGGGGCAGGAGATGGAGATGGGTTCGTCGGGTTGCGCTGAAGGGGAACGTATTATTACATTACGCACTGCGCAAAAATGCGCCCGCCCCTACCGCCTGCCCGTGCTGCCAAAACCCTGGGCGCCACGGTGGCTGGCGGCGAAATCATTCACCACATTGAACTGCGCCTGCACCACCGGCACGATCACCAGTTGCGCAAGCCGCTCAAAGGGCTGGATCGTAAACGTTGTCTGGCCACGATTCCATACGGAAATCATCAGCTCGCCCTGGTAATCGGAATCGATCAGCCCCACCAGATTGCCCAGCACGATGCCGTGTTTGTGCCCTAACCCTGAACGCGGCAGAATCAGCGCGGCATACCCCGGATCAGCCACATGAATGGCCAGCCCGGTGGGTACCAGCACGGTCTGGCCGGGTTCGAGCGTCAGCGCTTCGTCTATGCACGCGCGCAGATCCAGCCCTGCGCTGCCTGATGTGGCATAGGCGGGCAGCTGCTCGCGGATGCGTGGATTGAGGATTTTCAGGTCGATTTTCATGGCGTGACAGGCGAAATGTTCTTCGGCAGGCGCTGCGCAATTTCGGCAATCAGCGCGCGCGCGAGCGTGTGTTTGTCGGCACGGGGCAATTTTGTGCGCCCGGCGGCTTCATACAGGGTAACTTCATTGTCATCACGGCCAAACGTGGCAGGGCCAACATTGCCGATCAGCAACGGGATATTTTTGCGCGCGCGCTTTTCTTCGGCGTGCGCGTCCAGATGATCGCTTTCTGCGGCGAACCCCACGCAGAACGGCGGCCGGGGCAACGCAGCAACCTCCGCGAGAATATCGGGATTTTCCACAAGCGCCAGATGCGGCAGCGCGCGCCCCGCAGTCTTTTTGATCTTCTGCGCGCTGGTGTGCGCCACGCGCCAGTCTGCCACTGCCGCGACGCTGATGAACAGATCGCAGCCTGGCGCTGCGCGCATTACCGCATGATGCATCTGCTGCGCCGTCTGCACGTTTTCGCGCGCCACGTTCCAGGGCGTATCCAGCGCCACGGGGCCGGCAATCAGCTGCACCTGCGCGCCTGCCTGCTGCGCCGCGCGCGCCAGTGCAAAGCCCATCTTGCCACTCGAATGGTTGGCAATGCCACGCACCGGGTCGATCGGCTCGAAGGTTGGGCCCGCGGTAATCAGCACGCGGCGGCCAGCCAGCGCCTTCGGTGCGAGAAACGATGCGATGGCCTCGCTGATGTCGTGCGGCTCCAGCATCCGGCCTTCGCCGGTTTCGCCACACGCCTGCGCCCCGGAATCGGGGCCCAGCAGCGTGACGCCATCGGCACGCAGCTGCGCTGTGTTGCGCTGCGTGGCGGGGTTCGTCCACATCTGCCGGTTCATCGCGGGTGCGACGAATAACGGGCAATCTCCTTCGCGCGCAAGCACGAGTGATGACAGCAGATCATCGGCAAAACCATGCGCGATCCTGGCGAGAAAATCCGCTGACGCGGGCGCAATCACGATCGCATCCGCCTCGCGCGACAGGTCGATATGCGCCATGTTGCCAGGCGCCCGCGCATCCCACGGGTTCGTATATACGGCGCGGCCCGACAGCGCCTGCATCGTCACGGGTGTGATGAACTGCGTGGCGGCTTCGGTCATCACGACCTGCACCGTGGCTCCCGCTTTCGTCAGCATGCGCACCAGCTCGGCGGCCTTGTAGCACGCGATACTGCCGGTCATGCCAAGGACGACATGTTTTCCGGCAAGTTCAGCGGAGCTCATCGCCGGTCTCCTTAACGCGCATTGCGCACGTGCCGCAACTCGTCGAGCACAAGCAGTATCGCGCCAACGGTAATCGCGCTATCGGCCAGGTTGAACGCGGGGAAGTGCCCGCCATAGAACAGCGGCTCCAGAAACCTCCAGTGGAAGTCCAGAAAATCGACAACGTACCCATGCCAGATCCGGTCAATCACGTTACCCAGCGCGCCGCCCAGAATCAGCGAAAGTGACATGCAGAAAAGATGCTGGGTGGCATAGCGACGCAGGAAAAAACAGATCAGCAGCGCCGCCGCCAGGCCCAGCAATATGAAGAACCAGCGTTGCCAGCCGCCTGCGGAAGCCAGGAAACTGAAGGCGGCCCCCTGGTTATAAACCAGCCCAAGATTGAAGAACGATGTGACCCGGCTCCATTGCCCCAGGCTGAACGTTCGCACGATCATGATCTTCGTGAGCTGGTCGCACAGGATCACGATCACGGCCACGCCCAGCCACAGCCACCATGCTGCACGATTTGATTTCGATGACGTTCTGGCCATTATGCCGCGCTCCTTTTTTCACCTTCGCCAAACAGATTCGAGAAACAGCGCCCGCACAACGTCGGGTGTTCCGCATGCGCGCCCACATCTGCGCGATAGTGCCAGCAGCGCTCGCACTTCTGATATTTCGACGCGCTCACATGCACGCCCTCATCTTCCGCATGATCCACTTTGACCACCGTGGCCGCAGAGGTAATCAGCACGAATTTCAGATCGTCGCCCAGCGCCATCAGCGCATCGTAACGCGTGCCAGCAGCGCGTATTTCAACCTCGGCCTGCAATGATGAGCCAATCCGGTTGTCCTCGCGCGCGGTTTCCAGCGCCTTCGTCACATTGGCGCGCACCTCGCGCAGCAGCGTCCACTGGTCGATCAATGCATGGGCCTGCGCGATGTCGGGATAGACATGAAACGTTTCGGTGAAAATCGTGCTGCTGCCTGGCTGGAATACCTTCCACGCTTCTTCCGCCGTAAACGACAGGAACGGCGCCATGATGCGCAGCAAGCCATGCGTGATGTGATACAGCGCAGTCTGCGCGGCGCGGCGCGCGGAGGAACCGGGCGCGCTGGTGTACAGCCGGTCCTTGAGCACATCGAGATAGAACCCGCCCATATCCTCCGAGCAGAACGTCTGCAATTTGGCAACGACCGGATGGAACTCATAGCGCTCGTAATGCCCGATGACTTCGCGTTGCAGTTTCGCAGTCAATGCCACAGCGTAACGGTCGATATCGAGCCATTCGTTCACAGGGCGCGCATGCTTTTCAACATCGAAGTCTGACAGGTTCGACAGCAGGAAGCGCAATGTGTTGCGAATGCGACGGTAGCTGTCGGTCACGCGCTTCAGAATTTCCTCGGAGATGGCCAGCTCGCCCGAATAATCGGTCGATGCAATCCATAACCGGATGATTTCCGCGCCGAGCCGGCCCGCCACTTCGTGCGGATCCACGCCATTGCCCAGCGACTTGCTCATCTTGCGGCCTTCGCCATCCACGGTGAAGCCATGCGTGAGCAATGCGTTGTAGGGCGGTCGCCCGTCGATCATCGATGCGGTCAGCAACGATGAATGGAACCAGCCGCGATGCTGGTCAGAGCCTTCCAGATAAAGGTCAGCCGGGAATTGCAGCTCGTCACGGCGCGCGCCGCGCAGCACATGCCAGTGCGTGGTGCCCGAATCGAACCACACATCGAGCGTGTCGCGGTTCTTTTCGTAATGCGTTGCATCATCGCCCAGCAGATCACGCGCATCGAGCGTTTGCCATGCTTCGATGCCTTCCTTTTCGACCAGGCAGGCCACCTGTTCGAGCAACTCCAGCGTGCGCGGATGCAGTTCCCCCGTTTCCTTATGCACGAAGAACGCCATCGGCGTGCCCCACTGGCGCTGGCGCGACAGTGTCCAGTCGGGCCGGTTCGCAATCATCGCGTGCAGGCGCTCACGGCCCCACGACGGATAAAACGCCGTGGCATCCACGCCTTCGAGCGCGGTTTCGCGCAATGTTCTGCCGCCGTCTTTCGGCGTGATATCCATGCCTGCGAACCATTGCGACGTAGCGCGATACACCACCGGCGTTTTATGCCGCCAGCAGTGCATATAGCTATGCAGATATTTTTCGGTATGCAGCAAGGTGCCCGCTTCATCGAGCGCGGCAACGATCTTCGGATTCGCCTCCCAGACCATCAGCCCGCCGAACAGCGGCAACGACGCGGCATAATGCCCATCGCCCATCACCGGGTTCAGGATATCCGCGTCGGCTAAGCCATGCGCCTTGCACGAGGTGAAGTCTTCCACGCCATAAGCGGGCGCGGAGTGCACGATGCCCGTGCCCGTGTCGGTCGTCACGTATTCGCCAGGATAGATCGGTGACGTGCGCCGATATCCTTCATGCGCCCGCGCCAGCGGATGATGAAAGCGCAGGTTCGCCAGCTTTTCTCCCGTCGTCGTGGCCAGCACCTGCCCTTCAAGGCCGAAGTCCTTCAGGCATGCGTCAACGCGCTCCTGCGCAAGAATCAGCAAGCCGCGTGGCGTATCCACCAGCGCATAGACCACCTCGGGATGCACGTTCAGCGCCTGGTTCGCGGGAATCGTCCATGGCGTGGTCGTCCAGATCACGATGCCGCCGTCGGGCCTGGGCAATGACGCCAGGCCAAAGGCCGCCGCCGTTTCCGCAGGCTGCGCGAACGGGAACAGCACATCCACGCTCTGGTCGGTCTTGTCCTTGTATTCGACCTCCGCTTCGGCCAGCGCCGAGCCGCAATCGAAACACCAGTTCACCGGCTTCAGCCCGCGAAACACATAACCTTTTTCCAGAATCTTGCCTAGCGCGCGCAATGTGCCCGCCTCGTTGGCGAAGTCCATCGTCAGATACGGATGGTTCCAGTCGCCCAGCACGCCCAGGCGCTTGAACCCCGTCTTCTGCGTTTCGATCTGCTGCTTTGCGTATTCGCGCGCTTTCTGCATCACCTCGATGGCGGGCAGCGATTTGCCGAACTGCTTCTCGATCTGGATTTCGATGGGCATGCCGTGGCAGTCCCAGCCTGGCACATAAACCGCATCGAACCCGGCGAAGGTGCGCGCCTTCACGATCATGTCCTTCAGTATCTTGTTGACCGCGTGGCCCAGGTGCAGATCGCCATTCGCATAGGGCGGACCGTCGTGCAGGATGAATTTCTTGCGGCCTTTGGATGCCGCGCGAATCTTGCCGTACACATCGTTGTCCTGCCATTGCTTGACCCATTGCGGCTCGCGCCGGGGTAAATCGCCACGCATCGGAAAAGGCGTGTCGAGCAGGTTCACCGGATATTTCGATCCGGATTTGCCGGAAGCGGTTTTTTTGTCGTTCATGATGGAGCTAGAAGGAAATCGAATCCAGATTCAGGGCTATACGGTTCGTTAATGCTGTGTGTGCTGTGTGAACCACGCGCGCGCATGGTCAACATCGCGGGCAATCGTGGCTTTCAGCGCGGCGAGGTCGGGAAACTTCTGCTCGTCGCGCAACTTTTTCAGGAATTCGACGCGCGCCAGTTTCCCGTAGGCGTCGCCCTGCCAGTCCAGCAGATGGACTTCGAGCCGCCGCTGCCCCGTATTGTCCACGGTCGGGCGCACGCCAACATTGGCCACGCCGTGCAGCGGCTCACGGGCAAGACCCTGCACGCGCACAATGAAAGCGCCCGACAGCGCGAACCGGTGATGCGTGACTGGCAGGTTCAGCGTCGGAAACCCCAGCGTGCGGCCAAGCTTCATGCCATGCATTACATGGGCGCTGATCGTGTAATCGTGCCCCAATGCAGCGCGCACCGCGTCAAAATCGCCCGCCTTGAGCGCCGCGCGCACGCCAGAGCTGGAAATGCGCACCCCGTGTGCATCCACCACGGCGGCCATCTGCTCGACTTCAAAGCCGTGCTGCTGGCCCGCTGCGTACAACGATGCAAAATCACCCGCGCGTTTCGCGCCGTAGCGAAAGTCATCGCCCACCAGCAGCCAGCGCAGATGCAGCCCCTGCACGAGCACCTGCTCGACAAAGGCTTGCGGCGACAGGCTGGCAAACCCGTGGTTGAAATGTTCCACCACCACGCGATCGACGCCGTTTTTATCCAGCGTTTCGAGCTTGTCGCGCAGCATCGCAATGCGCGGCGGCGCGCCTTGCGGGTCGAAAAATTCGCGCGGATGCGGCTCGAAGGTCATCACGCACAGCGGCAGGCCACGCTGGTCCGCAACGGTGCGGGCGCGGGCAAGCAACGCCTGGTGTCCGCGATGGACGCCGTCGAAATTGCCAATGGCCAGCGCGCACGGCGCGCGGCTCTCGGCATTGGGCAAGCCACGGAAAACTCTCACGATTACAGCACAAAAAAGGCGCGGCAATGGCGCGACGGTAAAACGGGCAATTATAAACGCACAGGCGACAAATGGAATGGCGGCGGCGTTTGGCCTTCTATCCAATGATAAAATCCGTGGATGAAAAATCTCGTGATTCTGATCTCAGGGCGCGGCAGCAACATGCAGTCCATCGTGCACGCGTGTGCACAGCAAGCCTGGCCTGCACGCGTGGCTGCTGTGATTTCCAACCGCCCTGATGCGCCCGGGCTGGCATTTGCTGCCGCGCAGGGCATCCAGACAGCCGTGGTTGACCATCGCCCGTTTCCCGATCGCGCTGCATTCGATGCGGCGCTTGCGCGGGAAATCGACCGGTTTTCGCCCGATCTCGTGGTGCTCGCCGGGTTCATGCGCGTGCTTACGGAGCCATTCGTCACGCATTACGCTGGCCGGCTGCTGAATATTCATCCGTCACTGTTACCCAGTTTCGCCGGGCTGGACACGCATCAGCGGGCGCTGCACGCAGGCGTGCGACTGCATGGCGCGACGGTGCATTTCGTCACGCCGCAGCTCGATGGCGGGCCGATCGTCGTGCAGGGCGCTGTGCCCGTGCGCGATGGCGATGATGCGCAGACGCTGGCTGCGCGCGTGCTGGGCATCGAGCATGTGATCTATCCGCGCGCGGTGCGCTGGTTCGTTCAAGGGCGGCTGGCCGTGCATGGCCAGCAGGTGAGCGTCAGTCCGCCTGAGGCGCAATGGCTTTTCGTCGATGAGGCTGATGAAAAGGCAGAAGCAGGTGCAGGAACAGGAGCGCACGCATGAGACTGCATGGCTTTTTGATTGGCCAGACCGAAGCCTTGCTGGCCGACGTGCTGAAATTCACCGGCCCCGCCGACGCGGCGACGAGCCGCTTCTTCCGCGCGCACCCGAAGCTTGGGCACAGCGATCGTGGCGTGATTGCCGAGGCCGTGTTCGCGGTCCTGCGGCATCGCACAGAATTCGCGCATCTGGCCGAAAGCGGCACGGGCAACCCCACGCGGCGTCTCGCGTTGCTGGGCTTGATGCACACAGCGGGCCGCGATGCGTTGCAGCCCTTTCTGTCGGAGGCGGAGGCCCACTGGCTCGATCATATGGCCAGGATCGATGTGGCCAGCCTGCCTGCGCGCGTTCGGATGAATCTGCCCGACTGGATTCTGGAGGCGCTCGCCGCACGTTTTGACACCACGGAACTGGAGCAGCTCGCCGCCGCATTGAACCAGCCCGCGCCGCTGGATTTGCGCGCGAACGCGCTGAAGACCAGCCGCGACGAGCTGCTGGTCGCGCTGAAGCCCCTGGGCATCGACGCTGCGCCCACGCCGTTTGCGCCGCTGGGCCTGCGGGTTCAGGGAAAACCGGCGCTGTCGAAGCTGGAGCCATTCGTCAAAGGCTGGTTCGAGGTGCAGGACGAAGGCAGCCAGTTACTATGTTCGCTGCTTGCGCCGCGGCGCGGCGAGATGGTGGTGGATTTCTGCGCGGGCGCGGGCGGCAAGACGCTGGCGCTGGGCGCGATGATGCGCTCAAGCGGGCGGCTCTATGCGTTCGATGTGGCCGAGCGCCGGCTGGCGAAGCTCAAGCCGCGGCTGGCCAGAAGCGGCCTGTCGAACGTGCACCCCGTGCTGCTCGACAGCGAGCATGACGTGAAGATCAAGCGCCTGGCGGGCAAGATCGACCGTGTGCTGGTGGATGCCCCATGCAGCGGCCTGGGCACATTGCGGCGCAATCCCGATCTGAAATGGCGGCAAACGCCCGACGCGGTGGCCGAGCTGGCGCCCAAACAGTTGTCGATCCTGCAAAGCGCCGCGCGACTGCTGAAGCCCGGCGGGCGGCTGGTGTATGCCACCTGTAGCCTGCTGGAAGCAGAAAACGAAGCGGTGGTCACGCAGTTTCTCGGCACACATCCTGAGTTCGCCCTGGTCAGCGCGCGCGATGTGCTGGCCGAGCAGCGCATTGGCCTGGATACGGGCGATTACCTGTCATTGTGGCCGCACCGTCATGCTACGGACGGCTTTTTTGCCGCCGTGCTCACACGGCGCGATGGCGCGCAGTAAACGTCAATCACAGCGGCGTTGATGGCGACGGCAGGAGTTATTCCTCCTGCCCAAGCTCGGCCACTTCCGGCTCCGGCTTGTCTGGGATCAAGGGGCCAGCCGCCATGTCACCCACGCTGGTGAACGTCAGCTGCACCTTGTCGTCCGCGTCAATGTCCACCGTCACGTGGCCGCCGTTCACCAGCTTGCCAAACAGCAGTTCATCAGCCAGCGCGCGACGTATCGTGTCCTGAATCAGCCGCTGCATCGGACGCGCGCCCATCAGCGGGTCAAAGCCATGTTTGGCCAGATGCGTGCGCAATGCGTCGGTAAAATGCGCTTCCACCTTTTTCTCGTGCAGCTGGTCTTCGAGCTGCAACAGGAATTTATCGGCCACGCGCAGGATGATTTCCTCGTCCAGCGCATTGAAGTTGATGATCGCATCCAGCCGGTTGCGGAATTCGGGCGAAAACAGCCGCTTGATATCAGCCATTTCATCGCCGGCCTCGCGGCGCGTGGTGAATCCCATGGAGGACTTCTGCATGGCCTCAGCGCCCGCGTTCGTCGTCATGATCAGGATCACGTTACGAAAATCCGCGCGGCGGCCATTGTTGTCCGTCAGCGCGCCGTGGTCCATCACCTGCAGCAATACGTTGAAAATATCGGGATGCGCTTTCTCGACTTCATCGAGCAGCAGCACGCTGTGCGGTTTCTTCGTGATGGCCTCGGTCAGCAGCCCGCCCTGCTCGAAGCCCACATAGCCTGGCGGCGCGCCAATCAGGCGGCTCACCGCGTGGCGCTCCATGTATTCGGACATATCGAAGCGAATCAGCTCGATGCCCAGCGTAAACGCCAGTTGCCGCGCCACTTCGGTCTTGCCCACGCCCGTCGGGCCGGAAAACAGGAACGCGCCAATCGGTTTGTCGGTTTTGCCCAGGCCTGCGCGCGCCATCTTGATCGACGCGGCCAGCGCGTCAATGGCCGCATCCTGGCCAAACACCACCGCTTTCAGATCGCGGTCCAGCGAATGCAGTTTGCTGCGGTCATCCTGAGAGACGCTTTGCGCGGGCACGCGCGCGATCTTCGAGATGATTTCCTCGATCTCGGCCTTGCCTATCGTCCGCTTCTGTCTGGACTTCGGCAGGATGCGCTGCGCTGCGCCGGCTTCGTCGATCACATCGATGGCCTTGTCGGGCAGGTGCCGGTCCGTGATGAAACGCGCGGACAGTTCCGCCGCCGCCGTCAATGCACCAGACGAATATTTCACGCCATGATGTTCCTCGAAACGCGATTTCAGGCCCCGCAGAATGGCGATGGTCTGTTCAATCGTCGGCTCGACCACATCGATTTTCTGGAAGCGCCGCGATAATGCCGCGTCCTTCTCGAACACGCTGCGATATTCCGTGAACGTGGTTGCGCCAATGCATTTGAGCGTGCCGGCAGCCAGTGCGGGTTTGAGCAGGTTCGACGCATCCATCGTGCCGCCCGAGGCTGCGCCTGCGCCAATCAGCGTATGAATTTCGTCGATAAACAGGATGGTGTGCGACCTCTCCGACTTTCCCGATTTTTCCTTCAGCTCCTTGAGCACCGCCTTGAGCCGCTGTTCAAAATCGCCGCGATATTTTGTGCCCGCAAGCAAGGCGCCCATATCGAGCGAATAAACCTGCGCGCTGGCAAGAATATCCGGCACCTCGCCGCGCGTGATGCGCCACGCCAGACCTTCGGCAATCGCCGTCTTGCCCACGCCCGCCTCGCCCACGAGCAGCGGATTATTCTTGCGCCGGCGGCACAGCACCTGCACCACGCGCTCCACTTCCACATCGCGCCCGATCAGCGGATCGATGCGGCCCTCAGTGGCCATCTGGTTCAGGTTCTGCGTATATTGCGCAAGCGCGGTTTCCTTTTGCGATGCGCCCGCCGTTTCCACCTCCGCGTCGCCCGCCTTCACGGTTTCGCCCTCGCCCTTCGCCGCGCCATGTGACAGGAAATTCACCACATCCAGCCTTGTGACGCCCTGCTGGTGCAGGTAATACACTGCGTGCGAGTCCTTCTCGCCGAAGATGGCCACCAGCACGTCCACGCCCGTCACATCCTGCCTGCCGCTGGATGCGGACTGCACATGCATGATCGCGCGCTGGATCACGCGCTGAAAGCCGAGCGTGGGCTGCGTATCCACCTCGCCTGTGCCTGACACAACGGGCGTGTTGTCCTGGATGAAATTGCCCAGGTTCTGCCGCAGATCCTCGAGATTCACCGCGCAGGCGCGCAGCGCCCGGGCTGCGGAGGGATTATCCAGCAGTGCGTACAGCAGATGCTCGACCGTAATGAATTCGTGCCGCGCCTGGCGCGCGCTGACGAACGCCACATGCAGGCTGACTTCGAGTTCCTGTGCAATCATGCTTCCTCCATCGTGCACACAAGCGGGTGCCCTGCCTGCCGTGCGCGGCTTGTGACCTGCGCCACCCGGGTGGACGCGACATCGCGCGTATACACGCCACATACGCCGCGCCCTTCGTGATGCACCCGCAACATGATGCGTGTTGCCATTTCCTTGTCCTTGCCAAAATATTCCTGCAATATCATCACGACGAAATCCATCGGCGTGTAGTCATCGTCAAAAAGCAGCACCTGATACAACGGCGGCGGCTGGATCGTCTGTTCCTGCCGTTCCAGTACGGCAGCATCCTGGAGGTCTGGGTTTGTCGTCATACTTCTATTCTAAAACAATCTGGCTGATTTCCGTTTGGCGTATTGTTGTTCACGTTGTTCACGAGAATTACCCTTACTTCTGGTTACTTTTTCTCAAGGGGAATATCTATAAATATTGCAAAATATATCACGCGAAACTTGCGAACTTCATATAAAATAAAGAAACATCTTTAAATACATAAAAATATAAGGATATTATTTTTTATATGTACCCCAAAAGCCACATTTCTCCTTGACATTTAAATAAATAACTTAAACAATCACTCCGTATCTTTCCGTTTTTACTCACGGGAAAATACACAGGTGAGCTTGTAGGGAAGCAGTGGACTGGTCAGACTGTGGTCATTGAGCTTTTTGGGCATGCTCGTGGTTGGTTTTTTTGGTTGAGTTACAGGAGAAGATTGGCATGGCAACCGGTATTGTAAAGTGGTTTAACGACGCAAAGGGGTTCGGGTTCATTACGCCGGACGAAGGGGGGGAAGATTTGTTCGCCCACTTTTCAGCCATTCAGATGAATGGCTTCAAGACCCTGAAAGAAGGGCAGAAGGTCAGCTTTGAGGTTGTGCAAGGCCCGAAAGGCAAGCAGGCATCGAATATCCAGGATGCGGCGGCTGCCTGATTCTGCCCTGCCCTGTTGTACTTGAAACCCTGGCTTTGGCTGGGGTTTTTTGTTGTTGTGGGGCGCTGTGGTGTGCCCATAAAAAAACGCGCGCGAATGATCGCGCGCGTTGATGTGTTACCGACGGGGCAGGAGGCCCGCCCCGTTTTCTCACAGATTAGAAGCGGTGACGAATACCGATCGCCGCACCAACCTGGTTCGCTGCATCAGCCGCCGGAATGACGGAGATACCCGCTGGGTTGTAGTACGAACCATCCGTACCATCCGCCACATTACCCGATGCATGTTGGTACACGCCAGCCAGATACACGTCGGTGCGCTTGCTCAGACCGTAATCCAGGCCCAGCGTGACCGAATGGAACTTCGCCGACGAACCTTCCGCACCAGTGGCGGTCGGGCGCGCCAAACCCTTCGTCCACGTGTACGTGTAGTTAGCCACAGCGGCCAGCGCCGGCGTAATCATATACGTGCCATTGATTTCGATATTGTCGAAACGGTTGTGGCCCAGACCGGCAGGAGCGGCCAAGTCATTCACACCCTGCAGATTCGTTTGCGTCCACAGCACGCCGACCGAACCCGCATGGCCACCGAGGTTAAAGCCATAGTTCGCGCCAACACCGAACGTGCGTTGCACATCAGCGCCAAAGACACCCGGCGCACCACCGGTAACCGTGCCAGTCGTCGGATCATAATTCAACGCCGCAGCACCACCGGTACCAACACCACCCCAGTTATACTTGTCACTATTGATTTGGTTATACGCAGCGCCAAACTTCAACGGGCCCCACGAATAACCGGCACCCACGCTGTATGCGCGATTGGCGATGAAGTCCGTGCTGTTGCTGAACGAATACGTGGCGCCAAAGTCAAACGCACCCCACGGGCCACTCCACTTCGGGCTGGCATACTTGACCGTATTGTCATACGTATACAGGCTCATCACGTTGTCGTTATTGAACGGATGGCCCGCGAGATTGATACCACCAGCCTGACCGGCCAGCGCCAGCGGGCCGAGGTAGTCTTCCACTTCATCAGATTGCTTGCCGAACGACAGGCTACCGAACTGGTTGTTCTTCAAACCAACATACGCATAACGCGTCCACATGCCCTGTGCGCCCGTCAGCCAGTTACCCGCCGACGCTTGGCCATTGTTCAGGTTGAAGCCTTCTTCCAAGTCGAAGAACGCGCTGGTGCCATAGCCCAGATCTTCATTGCCGCGCAGGCCGAAATACGTGGGCGACAGCGCGCCGCTGTCCACGCCCCAGTAACCATGCCCACCCGCGACATTGTTCACATAAACAAGACCCGCATCCAGCGAGCCGTACAGCGTCACACTGCTTTGCGCCTGCGCCGAGCCAGCCGCAGCAAACGCGCCCAGAATGCCTGCAATAATGAGTGTCTTTTTCATGCTTTTAAAACCCCTAAAAAAAAGTTGCATCGAGGAATCGCATCGGCTAAGCATAGCTAACGCCACTGCTTCGCAACTTGACCCGATGAATTCAGGGAGAAGTTTAATGCGAACCTCACCTTGACTACCAACAAATCTATAAACAAACCTTTTCTTTTTACGAAACAATTAAGAATACTCTGCAACTCATTGTATCTAAAAAGAATTTTTCATCAAACCCGCTTTTCGCCTCACCTCGTCAACCCCTCAAGCGTTGTTTGAAAACCACAGGAATTTTCCATCCCTTCACCAAACCGCCGCAAAACCGCCTATTTTTGTAAAAAAACAACACCACGACCAGGCCTGCCACCCCGCCTGCCACCCCTCTCCCCGAGGGAGAGGGGCCGAGGGTGAGGGCATACCACCGCTACTACTGCTGCAATGCCGCCAACGCCTCGTTGAACGTTTTGCTGGGGCGCATCACCTGGCCCAGCCGGTCAAAATCCGGCTTGTAATAGCCGCCAATATCCACCGGCTTGCCCTGCACCGCCGACAATTCGCCCAGGATGACCTTTTCGTTAGCCGCCAGCTGCGCGGCCAGCGGCGCGAAGTGGGCGGCCAGCGCGGCATCTTCCGTCTGCGCGGCCAGCTCCTGCGCCCAGTACATCGCCAGATAGAACTGGCTGCCACGGTTATCCAGCTCGCCCGTTTTCGGCGACGGGTTTTTGCTGTTATCCAGCAATTTGCCCGTGGCCGCATCCAGCGTTTTCGCCAGGATCTTCGCCCGCTCGTTGCCCGCCTTCAGGCCCAGCTCTTCGAGCGACACCGCCAGCGCGAGAAACTCGCCCAGCGAATCCCAGCGCAGGTGATTTTCCTCCACCAGCTGCTTCACATGCCTGGGCGCAGAACCGCCCGCGCCGGTTTCATACATGCCGCCGCCCGCCATCAATGGCACGATGGACAGCATCTTCGCGCTGGTGCCCAGCTCCATGATCGGGAACAGGTCGGTCAGATAGTCGCGCAGGATATTGCCCGTCACCGAGATGGTGTCGATGCCGCGCATCACACGCTCCAGCGTGTAACGCATCGCGCGCACCTGCGACATGATCTGGATGTCCAGCCCGGTGGTGTCATGGTCTTTCAGATACTTCTGCACTTTCTTGCGCAGCTCCGCTTCGTGCGGGCGGAAAGCATCCAGCCAGAACACGGCGGCCATGCCGGAATTGCGCGCGCGTGTTACAGCCAGTTTCACCCAGTCACGAATCGCAGCATCCTTGACCTGGCACATGCGCCAGATATCGCCTTCTTCCACGTTTTCCGTGAGCAGCACCTCGCCCGTGGCCAGATCGACAAAGCGCGCTTCGCCCGCCTCGGGCATCTCGAAGGTCTTGTCGTGCGAGCCGTATTCCTCGGCCTGCTGCGCCATCAGCCCGACGTTGGGCACGGTGCCCATGGTGGTCGGGTCGAAATTGCCGTTGGTCTTGCAGAAATTGATCATCTCCTGATAGATGCGCGCAAACGTGCTTTCGGGGATCAGCGCCTTGGTGTCCTGCAAATGGCCGCTCGCGTCCCACATCTTGCCGCCCAGGCGGATCATCGCGGGCATGGAGGCATCCACGATCACATCGTTGGGCGCGTGCAGGTTGCTGATGCCGCGGGCCGAATCGACCATCGCCAGCTTCGGGCGATGACTGTGGCACGCGTGCAGGTCACGGATGACTTCCTCGCGCTTTGACTCGGGCAAGGTTTCCAGTTTCTCGTACAGGTTGACCATGCCGTTGTTCACGTTCACGCCGAGTTCCTCGAACAGCTTCGCGTGTTTGGCGAACGCGTCCTTGTAGAAGACCTTCACGGCATGACCGAACACGATCGGGTGCGACACCTTCATCATCGTCGCCTTCACGTGCAACGACAGCATCAGGCCCGTCTGGTACGCATCGTCCATCTGCGCTTCATAAAAATCACACAGCGCCTTCCTGTTCATGAACATGCTGTCGATGATCTCGCCTTCGAGCAGCGACACCTTCGGCTTGAGCACGATGGTCTTGCCGCTTTTCGTCACCAGATCCATCTTCACGTCACGGGCGCGATCCAGCGTCATCGACTTTTCGCCGTGATAGAAATCCCCATGCTTCATCGTCGCCACATGCGTGCGCGAGGCCATGCTCCATTCGCCCATGCTGTGCGGATGCTTGCGCGCGTAGTTCTTTACGGAGGCGGGCGCGCGGCGGTCAGAATTGCCTTCGCGCAGCACAGGGTTCACGGCGCTGCCCAGACATTTTGAATAACGCTGGCGGATGGCCTTTTCCTCGTCGGTCTTTGGCTCCTCCGGGAAGTCTGGCACCTTGTAGCCCTTGGACTGTAATTCCTTGATCGCGGCGACCAGCTGCGGCACCGACGCGCTGATATTCGGCAACTTGATGATGTTGGTATCGGGCAGCTGCGTGAGGCGGCCCAGCTCGGCGAGGTTGTCTGGCACACGCTGCGCGTCGCTCAGGTCATCAGGAAACTCGCCCAGGATGCGGGCGGCCACGGAAATGTCGCTGGTCTGGATATCCACGCCAGCAGGCGCGGTAAAGGCGCGAACAATGGGTAAAAAGGCGCTGGTGGCCAGCAGCGGCGCTTCATCCGTCAGGGTATAGATGATCTTTGATGGCTTGCTCATGGCTTGTCCCTAAATGAAGAAGGCGGAAGAAAAACGAAAAAACGAAAGGCGGGAGACAGAAGATGTCCCGATGAAGATGCAAAAGATCCAAAACACGGGGATTATGCATTAATATTTTACCATTCGCCATACGGACGAACCCTGCCAGCAGACGCTCCGCCCTGTCTGGACGCCCTTTTCCGCGGATATTCCCGCCCTCTGGCCATCCGGTGAAATTTTGCGCGCACCCGCGTCAACCTTGCGCCAGGATCATGCGTTAATCGGCATAGATGCCACTTAAAGCTATCCGGCATTCAGCTTGCCTGCGCCACGGGCAACGCCTGCGAAGGCCAAACCGTGGTTCCGGGCGCTGACAGAAACAGCAACGGTGTTAAAATAGCGGCTGCGACTGTCAACCGAAAGGTGGATGGCTCGTTTACTTACATGGCTCACTATTGGGTCAACTTGGTTAATTAACTCAAGCAAAGGATTGAAAATGAAGAAACTGATCGCCGCTCTGATCGCTGGCCTGTTCGCCACGGCTGCTTTCGCGCAAGCCGCTGCCCCGGCTGACACCGCTGCCTCCGCTCCCGCGGCTGCGCACAAGACGGCCAAGAAGGCCCATCACAAGGCCCATAAGGCTCACAAGAAGGCTGCGAAGAAGGCCGCCGCTGCTCCCGCTTCGGAAGCCGCTGCCCAGTAAGCGCTGCCCGCATAATCTGGAAACGGGGGATTCCCCCGGCCTTTCGGGTTATACAAGGCAAAGGCAGATCGCCGCAAGGTGATCTGCCTTTTATTTTGGCTCCACGCCACCGTCATTCGTTCGTTCAAGGAGTTTTCCCATGCGATTTTCCGTGCGTTCCCTGCTTGCGCGCTGCGCGTTTGCCCTGACACTGCCCATTGCCGCGCTGACGCTTGCTGCCGCGCCAACGGGTTATCTGCATGCGCAGGCCATGCCGGCAGGCGCGAAAAAGCCTGCGGAATTTCCGCGCACGAAGCTCACCGTGGGCACAGCCACGATCAATGCTGCCGTGGCCGCGAACGAGGCCGACCGTGAACAGGGGCTGATGTACCGCAAGCATCTGGCGCCCAATGAAGGCATGCTGTTCGTGTTTGGCGAAAACGCGCTGCACTGCTTCTGGATGAAGAACACGCTGATTCCCCTGTCGATCGCGTTTATCAACGCGCAGGGTGTCATCACCGATATTGCCGAAATGCAGGCCGAGACCACCAATAACCACTGCCCGACGCAATACGGCACGTATGCGCTGGAAATGCGGCGTGGCTGGTTTGCCGCAAAACGTATCCAGCCGGGCGCGCAGGTGCGCGGGCTGCCGCAGGTTCAGCTAATGCAGTAACCCCCTGGCCCCTGGCCCCTGGCAACCGACATCATTCCATGCTTTTCGTGCTGCTCAGCGCTGTTTGCAGCGTGCTGGTTTCCGTGCTGCTCAAGATGGCGCGACGGCTCGATGTGGATATCGCGCAGGCCGTGACATGGAACTACCTGGCGGCGGCCCTGCTCTGCGCGCTGATACTGCAACCGTCGCCGTCTGGCCTCGCGCAGCCAGGCACGCCGTGGCTTGCGTTGCTGGGGCTGGCCATTGCGCTGCCCCTGCTGTTTCTTGTGCTGGCCGCCAGCGTGCGGCGCGCGGGCATGGTGCGCACGGATATTGCGCAACGCCTGTCATTGCTGCTGTCCCTGCTGGCGGCATTCTTTCTGTTTGGCGAGAAGGCAGACGCCATCAAGCTCGCCGGGCTGACGCTGGGTCTGCTTGCAATGGTGGGCATTCTGTCGCGCCCACAGCGCAGCGCAGGCGCACGGAACAGCGGCGCGCTGCCTGTGCTGCTTATCGTCTGGGTGGGCTTCGCTGCGGTGGATGTGATGCTGAAAAAAATCGCCTCGGCAGGCACACCGTTTGCGGCGTCGCTGGAAATCAGCTTTGCGGTGGCGTTCCTGGGCATGATCGCGTGGCAGGCGCTGCGCGCGGCGCGCGGCGCGATGCGGTTGACCGGGCGCAGCCTGGCGGCAGGTTTGCTGCTGGGCCTGCTGAATTTCGGCAACATTGCTTTTTATGTGCGCGCCCATCAGGCGCTGCCCGCCCAGCCTGCCGTGGTGTTCGCCAGCATGAATACCGGCGTGGTGGCGCTGGCCGCGCTGGTTGGCGCGATCGGGTTTGGCGAGCGGTTGAGCTGGCTCAACCGCGGCGCCATTGCACTGGCGATCTGCGCGATCGTGCTGGTCTATCAGCCGAAATTCTTCTGCGCGAATTCCCAGTTCACGATGTTCCAGAACGCTTCAACGAATTTCGGGCGCGCGTTGCGGTAATCAATATAGTAGGCATGTTCCCAGACGTCGATCGTCAATAGCGGCGTGGCGTCTGTGGTCAAGGGCGTGGCGGCGTTGCTGGTGGAAACGATATCCAGCGCGCCATCGGCCTTTTTCACCAGCCACGTCCAGCCTGAGCCGAAGTTGCCGACTGCGGCTTTTGTGAACGCTTCCCTGAACGCATCATACGAACCCCACTTCGCGTTGATCGCCGCGCCCAGCGCGCCCTGCGGCGCGCCGCCGCCATTGGGCGCCAGGCAGTTCCAGAAAAACGTGTGATTCCAGACCTGGGCGGCATTGTTGAACACACCGCCCGTGGCCTTGCGGATGATTTCTTCAAGCGACAATTTTTCGAATTCCGTGCCTGGAACCAGAGCGTTCAGATTCGTCACATAAGCCTGATGATGCTTGCCGTAGTGATATTCAATCGTTTCTTCGGACACATGAGGTGCGAGCGCGCCCCTGGCGAACGGCAGCGGCGGGAGTGTGAATGACATGGCAGATCCTTTTTTCGTTTGTCGTGATAGGGGCAATGATTGTAGGCGAGTTGCAAAAAGCCCGCAAACCCGTGCGTGTTGCCCGGTCTCCGTCAGAAACCCTGCGTGAGACAGGGCTGCACATCGGCCAGCGTCACCTGTGCGCTGCCCTGCGCGAGATGCACGTTCAGACGTTTGCCCGGCGCCAGCGCGCCGGGCGCGCGCACCGCTGCGCCGCTGTGCGCATCCAGCATCACCGCATAGCCGCGCTCCAGCGTGCGCTGCGGGCTGAGCAATTCAACGCGCGCGGCCAGTACATCGAGCCGCGCGCGCGCATCCATCACCCCGCGCGCGGCAGCCGACGCCAGCCGGAGTTGCCTTTGCCGCAAAGCGGCGCGCTGCTGCGCTAGCCGCTCGATGGGCGACACCAGCCTGCGCGAGAGCCAGTCCAGCTGCTGCGCGCAGCGCTCCATCACACGGGAGAAGTTCCGCGCGAGCGTCACGCGCCGCAGTTCGAGATCGCGCAGCAGCAGCGCGCGCGCCGGGCTGGCCATTTCTGCTGCGCCGGTGGGCGTGGGCGCGCGCACATCGGCAGCAAAATCGGCGATCGTGAAATCGGTTTCGTGGCCCACGCCGCTGACCACCGGAATCTGGCTGGCCGCAATCGCGCGCGCCAGCGCTTCATCATTGAACGCCCACAAGTCTTCGATCGAACCACCGCCGCGGCACACGATCAACACATCCACCTCGTTGCGGGCATTCGCGGTCTGCACCATGGCTGCAAGTTTTCCGGCGGCATCTGCGCCCTGCACGGGCGCAGGATAAATAATGACCGGCAGGTGCGGCGCGCGGCGCGCCAGCGTGCTCAGCACATCGCGCAGCGCAGCGGCCTGCATCGACGTGACGATGCCGATGGCGCGCGGATGCGCAGGCAGCGCGCGCTTGCGCTGCGCATCGAACAACCCCTCAGCGTCCAGCTTTGCCTTTAGCCGCAGGAACGCTTCGTAAAGCCGCCCCTGGCCCGTGTGCCGTATTGCTTCGACATTCAGCTGCACTTCGCCGCGCGGCTCATACATCGTCACGAGCGCGCGCACTTCGATGCGGTCGCCTTCGCGCGGTATAAAGTCTGCGTATTGCGCGCGCGTGCGGAACATCACGCAACGAATCTGCGCCTGGGCGTCCTTGATCGAGAAATACCAGTGGCCACTGGCCGCGCGCGTGAAATTCGATACCTCGCCCGCAATCCACGCCAGCGCGAACGAGCGCTCCAGCATCGCGCCAATCGCGCGGTTCAGCGCCGACACGGGGATAACCATTTCCGCGCCATCAACAAGCGAGGATGCAGCGGGATGACGAGTGGGATAATTCATGCGTTGATCGAACCAGGAAAAGCGTGAAACAGAAAATTCAGGAGCATCAGTTGCATCAGTTGCATCAGTTGCATCAGTTTACCCGCCGCGCCGAAACCTGCGTGCAACGCGAATGGCAACGACGCGGCCCGCTCGCATGGCTGCTGCTGCCCTGCGCGGCATTGTTTGGCTGCCTCACGATGCTGCGGCGTGCAGCGTATGCGCAGGGCTGGCTGAACGTTGTGCGGGTGCGCGCGCCGGTTGTCGTGGTGGGCAATGTGACGGTAGGCGGCACGGGTAAAACGCCCACGGTGATCGCACTGGTCGAGGCGTTGCGCGCGGCGGGGTTTTCGCCTGGCGTGGTGTCGCGCGGTTATGGCGCGAGGCGCGCGCGTGGCGCGCCGCCTGCGCCCATCACGCCCACTACGCCTGCTGCCGTGGCGGGTGACGAACCGCTATTGATTGCACGGCGCACGCGCGCGCCGGTCTGGGTTTCGCCTGACCGCGTGGGCGCTGCGCAGGCATTGTGCGCGGCGCACCCCGAGGTGGATGTGATCGTCAGTGACGATGGCTTGCAGCACTACCGGCTGGCGCGCGCTGTTGAACTGGTGGTGTTCGACCACCGGCTCGGCGGCAATGGTTTCCTGCTGCCCGCAGGCCCGC
>Ga0209738_10000018_pt1 | contig 42592 bp, 39 predicted proteins | sample TergutNc150P5_FD_187289 | JGI IMG/M metagenome (GOLD analysis project Ga0209738, IMG submission 187289) | Nasutitermes corniger P5 segment gut microbial community from laboratory colony in Florida, USA - Nc150 P5 (SPAdes) (version 2) | ecosystem: Host-associated > Arthropoda: Insects >...
TGACATGGAAGCAATCCCGAACCCTTTCCAGCGCGAGCCTGGCGCTGTTCCTGATGACCGGTTTCGGCATCTGATGGTCGCTGTGGATGATGCACAGCTAGACGACGTCGGTGACCGTCGCCCTGGGCGTCATCTTCATCGTGATCGCCGTCGGATTCTTCGTCACGGCGCTGCGCACCTCGCGCGAGAACCGCACCTGGCGCACCGCCCACGCCGGCGAACAGGAGCCACCCGAGATCATCGCCGCCGTCATCGTCTGCTCCACCGTGGGGCACACCGAGTTCATGATGCCGCTGATCGTGGTGATCATGGGCGCGCACTTCGTCCCGTTCGCCTTCGCGAACCACCGTCGCTTCGACTTCGTGCCCGCCATCGTGGCCATCCTGGCGGGCATCGGCGGCATCATCGCGGCCGCCCAGAGCGCAGACGCCAGCCATGGGGGCGCCATCATGGGCCTGTGCGGCGCCTGCTGCACGACGATGTACGGCGTCTTCGACTTCCTCGTCGTCCGCCGGCTGACCGTCGCCTGAACCGCGCGGCTACAGTCGGGCCTGCATCTTCTCCAGCACGCCCGGCACCCCTTGGACGGGCCAGGTCGCACCGGCGCCGGAGAGCTTGCCGTTGTAGTGGCCGAACCACTGCGCATAGTGCATCTGCGCCACCACCAGGTCCGTGTCCACACGCTTGTGGCCTTCCGGGGTGAAGACGACATCCACACGGCCGTCCGCCGATCGGACCTGCCAGGGCGCGTCCTCGTCCTCGCCCAGCGCGACGAACGCGATATCCGACAGCGCCTCGACGCCCTGCGGCGTCCAGATGCAGCTCTCTTCCTCCTGGTCAGGCAGGCACGGACGCTGGGCCAGATTCGCGCCGGCGATGCCGCCCTCAACGGGTTGGACGAACGTGCCCCACGTCCAGTCGCAGCGGTACGGCAGGTGCGATTTGTGCTCGTCCAGAATCGCGAAATCCCGCGCCGGATCGAACACGAACTGCCGGTCACCGCACGCGATCGCCCCCGATGCCGGGTACACGATCTTGTTGGTGTACAGGTCGCCTCCCGGAAGCTGCGCCGACACGACCAGCGGCGCCGTTGCGTGCGCGACGTCGAGGTCCAGGCGCCCGTGGACGGCGGCCGCGGTCGGTGTCTCGTCGATGTCGACGACGATGGTCACCATGTCGGTGTCGAACGAGTACCCCAACCGGTACCCCGATGCGATGAACGCGCACCGCGAGTGCGTGATGTCGTCGGACAGGTGCAACGGATGGACGAGCCGGTTGACGGCATGCTGGGCCAGCGCGCCGGCCGCGCGGTCGTAGACATACAGCTCCGAGCTGGCCAGATACTTGGCGTCCTGGATGATCATCGAGCAGAACATGTCGTGGTGGCTCAGCGTGAAGCCGACCCACTCCTTCGTCCGGAACCACTCGAAGCCGCGTGCCGGACCTCGGTCGGCATCGAAGGGGTTCGCGATCGGGGTGCGCTGGAAACGACCGTAGTGGCGCTGGCCGTCCTCGACCAGGCGTGGAGCATCGAGCAGGGTGACCATGTGCGCGACTCTACCCGCCGCGAGCCGTCGACGCGCGGCGCCGTGCTGGATGGATGCAGCACAAGAACTCTTCGGCGCCCGGTCACAACGACGGTCGTCGGCCGTCCGCACCGGATGACCTTGTCCGGGCAACCGCCTGCGGCCGCCCCACCGACACGCCCATTTGGGGCTCAAGGTACAATTCCGAGAAGATCTTGTATCACCGCCAACATTGCATACAACGTGGTATTTGTGGCGTATTCCGAAATTGCTTGCCACCCTCGCTGCGATTTTGACATCCACTCCCACTCTGGGGTAAAGTAGACGTCACACAAAATGAAGAATATGCGCCGCCCCGTGCACCCCATTCATCGTGTCGTCATGCGGAGCGCGCCTCATCAGAAGGGCAATTCCCGACATGTCGTTGATTGGTAAAGACGTTTCCGAATTCTGCGTCCAGGCATACCACCAGAATGATTTCAAGACCGTGACCAAGGCCGACCTGCTCGGAAAGTGGTCGGTGTTCGTCTTCTACCCTGCCGACTTCACGTTCGTCTGCCCCACCGAGCTCGGCGACCTGGCCGACGCCTACGACGAGTTCGCGAAGATCGGCTGCCAGATCTACTCCGTGTCCTGCGACACGCACTTCGTGCACAAGGCCTGGCACGACGAGTCGGACACCATCAAGAAGATCCAGTACCCCATGCTCGCCGACCCGACCCACGCGCTGGCCACCGACTTCGACGTGCTCATCGAGGCGGACGGCACGGCCGAGCGCGGCTCGTTCGTCATCAACCCCGAGGGCCAGATCGTGGCCTACGAGGTCAACGCGGGCAGCGTCGGACGCAGCGCCCACGAGCTGCTGCGCCGCGTCGAGGCGTCGCAGTTCGTGGCCACGCACTCCGACCAGGTCTGCCCGGCCAACTGGACGCCGGGCGCGCAGACGCTGGCGCCGAGCCTCGACCTCGTCGGCCTGCTCTGACCGATCGCATGGCTGACAGCACCCTTTACGACGCGGTGATCGTCGGCGGCGGGCCCGCAGGCCTGTCCGCCGCGATCTACCTCGCCCGCGCCCGCTGCCGCGTCCTGGTCGTCGAGAGGGACTTGGTCGGCGGCCAGATCACGATCACGGCCGACGTCGTCAACTACCCCGGCATCGCGACCGCCAGCGGCAAGCAGATCACCGAGACGATGCACCAGCAGGCGCTCGCGTTCGGCGCGGAGTTTCTGAAGGCCGACGTCACCGGCATGGACCTGGACGGCCCGGTCAAGACCATCTCGACCTCGGCGGGCGACCTGCGCTGCTTCGGCGTCATCCTGGCACCCGGAGCCCGTCCGCGTCCGGCCGGTTTCGCGGGTGAGCAGGAGTTCCGCGGCCGCGGCGTCGCCTACTGCGCCACCTGCGACGGCGAGTTCTTCACCGGCATGGACGTCTTCGTGGTCGGGGGCGGCCTGTCGGCAGCGCAGGAGTCGTTGTTCCTGACCAGGTACGCCCGTCACGTCACTATGCTGGTGCGTCGCGACGAGCTGTCGTGCCCGCGCGGCGTGGCCGAGCAGGTGCAGGCCAACCCCACGATCACCGTCCGCTTCACCACGGTGCTGGACGAGGTGCACGGCGACACGATGCTGCGCGGCGCCACGCTGCGTGACACCGCCACAGGCACCGTCGAGCACTACGAGCCTCCGGCCGGGCAGGGCTTCGGCGTCTTCGTCTTCACCGGCTACGCGCCCGCGACAGACATCGTGGCGGGAACGGTCGAGCTGACCGACGACGGCCACATCGTCACCGATGCGGACATGCGGACGTCCGTGGACGGCGTGTACGCCGCCGGCGATGTCCGGGGCAAGATGCTGCGCCAGATGATCACCGCCGCCTCGGACGGGGCGATCGCAGCCACGCAGCTGGAACACCACATCGCCCGCATGCAGGAACGGACGGGGCTCGTGCCCCACACGCCCGTCCCCGCGCGCCCAGCCACCCAGATCGACGCGACAGTGTCAGACGAGCCGCCGTCCGGCTTCCTGACTGCCGACATGAGGGCCCAGCTGGTCGCGCTGTTCGCCAAGCTGGAGCGCCCCGTCCAGCTGAGAGCCAGCCTGGACGATCGTCCCATCTCGGACGAAGTGCGTGGCTTCCTCGCCGAGTTCACCACCGTCTCGGACAGGGTGGACGCCGTGCTGGAACAGCCCGCCTCGTCCGGACACCTGCTGCCCCGCATCGAGATCTGGGCGGACGGTACCGACACGGGCCTGTCCTTCCACGGCGTGCCGGGCGGGCACGAGTTCAGCTCGTTCGTCATCGGTGTCTACAACGCGGGCGGCCCGGGCCAGCCGCTCGACGCTGCGACGCGGGCCCGGATCGACGCCATCGGCCAACCGCTGGACGTCAAGATCCTCGTGTCGCTGTCATGCACGATGTGCCCGACGACCGTCATGGCGGCCCAGCAGATCGCGGCGCTCAATCCACACGTGCGTGCGAGCGTCTTCGACCTCAACCACTTCCCCGCCCTGCGCGAGAAGTACTCGGTGATGAGCGTGCCCTGCATGATTGTGGACGACACGGACGTGCACTTCGGCGCGATGACCGTGCCTCGCGTGCTCGACGCGATCGGTGCCTGACAGGCGATATCTGCGACGGCCTGCCTGCGTTCCTCACACAGACGCAGGCAGGCAGCGCCGCACGGCCAGGGTGTGCACCTGACTCGCCAGGCCTGCAACCTACACGGCGGACCAGCCGCCGTCCACGGGCAGGACGACGCCGTTCACGTTCTTCGCGGCCACGTCGTCGGCCAGGAAGCAGATCGCGGTCGCCAGCGCGTCGGGCTGGGCGATCTCGTCCGCAATCGCACCCATCGAGGCACCCATCGCCGCGCCCACGCGCTCGGCGACCTTCTGCGACCGGAAGTCGCCGCCCACGTTGGTGGCCACGCCGCCCGGGGCCACCGCGTTGCACCGGATGCCGTCGCGTGCGTAGACGGCGGCCGTGTTCTTGGTCAGGCCGACGACCGCGTGCTTGGACACGGTGTACGCGACGCCCGCGCACGTGCGCAAGGCCGCCTCGGAGGCGAGATTGACGATCGCACCGTGCCCGGCCGCGATCATGCCGGGGATGAACTGGCGGATCAGGCGCATCATCGAGGTCACGTTGATCGCGAGCACGCGGTCCCACAGCGCATCGTCGATCTCGTCGACCGGGACGAAGCCGTCCATGATGCCGGCGTTGTTGATCAAGACGTCCACCTGCGGCCCGGCCACCTCGGCGATGGCGCCCGGCGCGTCGGGCGCCGTGATGTCGAGGGCGACCGGCACGTACTGTTCCCCGATGCGCGCAGCCGCCTCGTCCAGGCGCTGCTGGACGACGTCGACGGCGATCACGCGTCCGCCCTCGCGCACGATCTGCGCCGCGGTGGCCAAGCCGATGCCCGACCCTGCGCCGGTGACCACGGCCACCTTCCCGGCAAACCGTCCGTGTCCTGTTGTGTTTTCGGCCATGTCGACCTCTCCTTCGCTCGTTGTGGCGTTTTTCCCACGGTAGGCGGCACGAGGTGCCCTGGACGGACGACGCGGGGGCGCGACGCTCATCCCTGCGCGAACAGCGGTGCCGCCGCGCGGCTACAGTGGGGCCATGCCCGGCCTGCGTCGCCTGTACGACATGCTGCTGGCCGCACTGGGCCCGCAGGACTGGTGGCCCGCCAACGGGCCGTTCGAGATGATGATCGGCGCGGTGCTGACGCAGAACACCGCCTGGGCAAATGTCGAACACTCGGTGCACGCTCTGGACGCCACCGGCCTGCTGTCCCCGGAGGCACTGGTGGACGCCGACCCGGATGCCCTGCGCGCACTCATCGCGCCCAGCGGCTTCATGACGGCCAAGGCCGCCACGTGCCTCGTCCTTGCCCGCTGGGTGATCACCCATCGGGCGCTGGACGCCGGTGTGAGCGCCTGGACGGACGCCGCCCTGCGCGACAGCCTGCTCGGGTTGCGCGGCGTGGGCCCGGAGACCGCCGACGCCATCATGCTGTACGCGTTCGACCGGCCGGTGTTCGTCTGGGACGCCTACGCCCGCCGCCTGCTCGCCCGGGCCGGATACACCAGCGCCGCGGGCTACGAGGCGACCCGGCGGCGGCTGGAGCCGGTGTTCCATCGCGCACGATTCACGCTGGACGAATGCCAGGAACTGCACGGGCTGATCGACGAGGCAGGAAAGAAAGCGCGCCGCGATGGCTGGGATTGGCTGTTTCACGACAGCCGCAACCACTCCCCCGATTGTTGCCCCGATCATACCCTGCGCATGTAAGCGTTTGCGTTCCTGACAAGGGAAGTCCCTCGTTTCACCGTGGGCAGAATCGCTGTGGGATGAAACCGGATTATCCACTGACCGCGCCGGGTTACCGCAGACATCATGTCGTTCGCCCCCAACGACGCACCCCGTGCTCCGGCACCACCACAGAAAGAGATTCCTCCATGTCAGCCACTTCGGCAGCACCGGCCACGCCGGCCAACAAGGCGCCCCGCATCTTGTCTCTTCTCGTCGCCATCATCGGCGTCGTCATGCTCATCATCGGCATCGCCGTCTACGCCGGCGTCTCCGTTCAGCTGCGTGAACAGAACATCACGGTCGCCGCCATCTCGGCAGCCGATCCGGGTTCCGACGCAGGCAAGACGCTGGCCGGCCCGTTCACCGCGATGGCGCAGGTCAATGCGATCCGGCACCACGTTTCCGAGGCCACGGGCGGCAAGACGTTCGGCCAGATCAAGAGCGTCGCCACCAGCGACGGTCAGACCTACAACGCCGACGTGACCGCAGCCAACTCGACCGATGGCCAGGCACATGCGCAGGGCTCCCCGCTCTCCGCGGCCGATGCGAAGCAGTATGCCGCCCGCATCACCGCGCAGCAGGGCTCGTGGACGCAGGCCTCGCTGCTCGTCTCGGTCGTCGCCTTCGGCGTGGGCGCGCTCATCGTGGGCCTGGGCCTGGTGGTGATCGTCATCGGCCTGGCCCTGATGGCCACGCAGGGCATGCTGGGCAAGAAGAACGCCGCGACCGCACGGGAGTAGCCCTTACAGACACTGACGCCCGGGGAAGCTCCTGTCGTGGAGCCCTCCCCGGGCGTCAGCGTCTGTGGACCTGAGCTAGATGCGCGTGTGGATCTTGTCGCCCTCACGCCAGGCCGCCTGCAGCACCGGCGCATCCCAGACGAGCACCGAACGGCCCTTGGCCGTCACGGCGATCAGCGCACCGAACGCCTCGCGGGCGACGATCTCGTTGTCGATGATGGCCTGTGCCGCCTCGGCGACATCCTGGCCGCCGTACTCCATGCGGGCGCTCAGCTGGTGTGCGACACCGCCCTGCAGGAACGCCTCGCCGACGCCGGTGCACGACACCGCGACGACGCCGTCACGCGCCCAGGTGCCGGCGCCCAGGATCGGCGTGTCGCCGATGCGCCCGACGGCCTGGTTCTCGATGCCGCCGGTCGACGTCGCCGCCGCCACATGCCCGTGGATGTCCAGCGCGACCGCACCGACCGTGCCGTGCTGACGCGACCGGAGGCGAGCCTGGACGGCCGCCAGGTGCTCGCGCTGGTCCGGCGTCACGAACCAGTCGTTGTCGGCCAGCCCGATGCCCCAGTCCGCCACGATGTCGTCCGGCGGATCGGCCAGCAGCACGTGGGGTGACCGGTCGCGGATCGCCCGCGCGAGGTCGACCGGGTGCTGCGCGTGCCGCGACAGCGTCACCGCGCCACCGCGTCCGTCCCCGCTCATCACGGCCGCATCGTGCTCAACCGTGCCGTCCGCAGTGAGCGCCGCTCCGCGTCCCGCGTTGAACAGCGGATCGTCTTCGAGCACCTCGACCGCGGCGCAGACGGCGTCCAGCGCGCTGCCCTGACCGCGCAGCACGGTCTCGCCGGCCTGGTATGCCCGGTTCAGGCCTTGGTGAATCCCCTGCAACTTGTCCATCGTCATCCGCCAGTGCGGCTGCCCCGCCCCACCGTGGACGACGAGCGCCCACGGGCGCGCTGACGGGACGTCGATCACAAAAGTCATAAGCCGAGTGTACCGGGGCGCCGATATCCGACCCTGCTGCCACGCCCGTTCTGGTGAATACCCCCTGGGGTATATTTATATCTGTGACGGATACCCCCTGGGGTATATTTATATCTATGACAGTGCACCATTTCATCATCGTCGGGGGCGTCGCGGCGGGCATGTCGGCGGCGGCACGGCTGCGCCGGCTCGACGAACAGGCCACCATCACCGTGCTCGAACAGGGCGATCACGTCTCGTACGCCGGCTGTGGCCTTCCCTACTTCCTCAGCGGCGAGATCGCCGACCAGGCCGATCTGCTCGTGCAAACCCCGGCTGCGCTCGCCGCGGCGCTGAACCTGGATGTGCGCACCGGTCACCGCGTGACCGGCCTGGATGCCACGGCCCACACGGTGCACGTGCAGACGCCCGTCGGCGAACTCGACCTGCAGTACGACCAGCTGATCCTGGCACCAGGCGCCATCGCAGCGCGCCCGATCATCCCCGGCGTGCAGCGAAACCCCATCCCGGGGCTGGACGATCCCCGCGTGCACACGCTGCGCACCGTCGCTGATGCCGTCGCCCTGCGCGACCTGGTCACCTCGACCGCGGGGCGTGCGGCCGTCATCGGCGCCGGCTTCATCGGTCTGGAGACCGCCGAAGCGCTGCAGCGCGCGGGTCTGGACGTGACGCTCATCGAGGCCACCCACCATGTGTTGCCGCCGCTGGAGGACGAGCTCGCCTGGCCGGTCACGCAGGAGCTGACCCGCCTGGGTGTCCATGTGCGCAGCAACGTTGCCCTCGCGCGCATCAAGGACGCCGGCGATCTGGCCGAGCTGGTGCTGACCGACGGAAGCAGGCTGATGACCGACCTGGTGCTGCTGGCCGTGGGCAGCGTGCCCGCCACCCAGACGTTCGCCTCGGCCGGCCTGGCCTGTGACGAGCGCGGCGCCATTCTGGTCGACGAGCATGGCCGCACCAACCTGCCGTGCGTCTGGGCGGCCGGAGATGCGACCACGACCGTCAACGCCGTCACGGGCGCGCAACGCGATGTCGCCCTGGCCGGTCCGGCCAACCGCACCGGACGCCTGGTCGCCGACGCGATCGCGGGCACCAGCGTGCGCCCGCGCCAGTTCGCCGCCCGTCCGATTCCCGCCGCGCTGGGCACCGCCATCGTGCGCGTGGGCAAGCTCACCGCCGCCGTCACCGGCGCCAACAGCACCCAGCTGGAGCAGGCCGGCATCGCCTTCACGACGCTGCACACGCACCCGCTCGACCACGCGGGCTACTTCCCCGGCGCCCAGATGATGCACCTGGTCGTCCACATGGACCCGACCACCGGACGCCTGCTGGGCGCCCAGGCCGTGGGTGCCGCCGGTGTCGACAAGCGCATCGACGTGCTGGCCACCGCGATCCGCGCGGGCCTGACCGCCCCCGCCCTCATGGACCTCGACCTGTGCTACGCCCCGCCCTACGGCGCCGCCAAGGATGCCATCACGATGATCGGCCTGCTCGCCGACAACGTGCTGACCGGCGTCACGCGGCTGTGGTATCCCCACGACCTCCACTGGGCGCGCCACCACGCGCTGCTGCTGGACGTCCGCACCCGGGGCGAGTATGCGGCGGGGCACCTGCCCGAGGCGCTCAACATCCCGCACACGCAGCTGCGCGGACGCCTCGACGAGGTGCGCGACCTGGCGGGTGGGCGGCCCATCGCCGTCATGTGCCGTTCCGGCGTGCGCAGCTACATCGCCCACCGCGTGCTCACCGCGGCCGGCTTCGACTCCCGCACGCTGTCGGGCGGTTCGCTGACGCTGGCCGACTGGCTCGGCGCCCGCGCCAACGAAGTGTTCGTCACGCGAACATGGGACGAGCGGTGACCCCGTTCGTCCCCGCCCCCACACGAACCGGAACGCACCCGCAGCCCCTGGTCCCGTCGGCGCCCGACGCCGAGGAACAGAAGCGCCAGATCCTCAACCGTTTGCGCCGCGCATACGGCCAGCTGGGCGCCAGCATCGCCGCCGTCGAGGCGGATGCCGACTGCCGAGCGGTCATCCCGCAGCTGGCCGCGGTGTCCTCTGCCGTCGACCGGGCCGGATTCGCCATGGTGACCCTGGCCATGCGCCACTGCCTGACGACCTCGGGCACCATCGCCGGATCCGAAGATCCGTCCCTGGCCGAGGTGGAGAAGCTGTTCATGATGCTCAGGTGACAAGCCGGCGGCCGGGCATCGGCGTGGCGGAGGGCACGCGCCGATGCCCTACACTTATGCGCGGACGACGAGTCGGCCGGGTGATCGCGGCGCACCGCTGGGTGCGTCGAGGAAAGTCCGGACTCCACAGGGCACGGTGGTGGGTAACGCCCACCCGGGGCGACCCGCGGGACAGCGCCACAGAGAACAGACCGCCCAGCAATGGGCAAGGGTGAAACGGTGGTGTAAGAGACCACCAGCGCTTGGGGCAACCCAAGCGGCTCGGCAAGCCCCACTGGGAGCAAGGCCAAGAAGGACGGGGATAACCCGTCTCGGCAGCGTTTGAGGGCGGCCCGCCCGAGCTGCCGGGTAGGCCGCGCCGCGCATGCGCGGAAGGCCGCCGGCAACGGCGGTCGCAGATGGATGATCACCCTCTGCCACCGGCAGAGACAGAACCCGGCTTACAGGCCGACTCGTCGTCCGCCCCGCCCGATCACGCGGGCGTGGGCACCGTCAGGATTTCGGCGCCGGTCGGCGTCACGACCAAAGACTGCTCGTACTGGGCGCAGCGGCTGCCGTCCCGGGTCAGCACCGTCCAGCCGTCGTCCCACTGCACCGTCTCGGGCGAGCCCAGCGTCAGCATCGGCTCGATCGTGAACGTCATGCCCACCCGCATCGGCGTGGCCAGCCGCGGCTCGTCGTAGTGCAACACGATCAACCCCGAATGGAACGCCGTGTGCACGCCGTGCCCGGTGTACTCGCGCACGACGCCGTAGCCGAAACGCTTGGCGTAGGCCTCAATGACCCGTCCGATCACACTGATCGGACGACCCGGCATGACGGCCGCGATGGCGCGGTTCATGGCCTCCTGGGTGCGCTGGGCGAGCAGCCGCGACTGCTCGTCCACATCGCCGCAGAAGTACGTCGCGCAGTTGTCGCCGTGCACGCCGTTCTTGAACGCGGTGACGTCGATCTTGACGATGTCGCCGTCCTCCAGCGGACGCGCGTCGGGGATGCCGTGGCAGATGACCTCGTTGACCGACGTGCAGATCGACTTCGGGAAACCGCGGTAACCCAGCGTGGCCGGATAGGCGCCGTGGTCGAGCATGTACTCGTGCGCGATCCGGTCGAGATGGTCGGTCGTGACGCCCGGAGCAACCGCGGCCCCCGCCACTGCCATCGCGTCGGCCGCGATGCGCCCCACCTCACGCATGGCCTCGATGATCTCGGGAGTCTGGACGTCGTCGCCCGTGTAGTGTTCCGCGGCCATCACGCCCACGTAGGGCGGACGGGGGATGCTGTGCGGGACGGGAAGCATGGCACTGACGGGATACGGCTTGATGGCGGTCACAAAGGGCAAGCTTAGCCGCCCCGCACAGGCGGCCTGTCCACGCAGTGCCGTGCGGCCGCTATGCGCTCGCTGTCCGCACGAGGATCCGTCCGCACTCGTCGCAGCGCAGAATGGTGGACGCATCCGCCTCGGCCGCGGCGCGCACCGCGGCCGCATCCAGCTGGAGCCCGCACCCCGAGCAGCGCCCATTTCGCAGCTCGGCGGCGCCGGTGCCCAGGCGCGCGGCCACCTTGGTGTACAGCGCCAAGACGTCGGCCGGGATCTGCTCCACCAGACCGGTCCGGCGCTGGGTCAGCCCTGCCAACTCCTGCTCGGCCTGGCGCATCTGGTCGTCGCGGCTGGCGATGAGCGCCCGCATGCGATCCTCCAGGCCCGTGCGCGTCGCCGTGAGCTCGGCCACCTTCGCCTCGCCATCCTCGACGACCTGCATCAGCTCCAGCGACTCGTCCTCCAGCACCGAGATGCGCCCGGACAGATGCTCGATCTCCGACTGCAGCCCGGCGATCTGCTTCTGCTCGTTGACGACGCCGTCGTCCAGCCGCTGCTGGTCGCGTGCCAACCGCGTGCGAGCCACCTCCAGATCGTCGTTGCGGCGTTCGAGCTCGGCGTTGGTGTCGCTGATCTGGGTCTGCACGGCGACGATCTGCTCACTGGTCGCCACGCGCTGCGTGTTGAGCTCGACCAGCTCCGCGTGTTCGGGCAGCGCCTTCGCGCGCCGCTGCACGACCGTGCTCGCGTTGTCCAGATCGGCGAGCGTGACGAGGAGAGCCTGGATGGCTGGACGAGCCTGCATGGGCATCCTTTCGACGGGTGCGTGACCAAGCCAGGATACCGCCAGCGCTCACCCCATCGGGCCCTGAATGGTCGCTGCACGTCACGGGGCTACACTGGGGCGCGCGAGGAGCGCGGGGGGCGCACCCAGCAAACACATCGAGGACAGGCACATCATGAGCGACCAGCAGCTTCCGTCGGTCAACCGGCAGATCTCCTATTCGGACGCCTTCAAGGCGTTCATCTGCGAGGACTGGGCACCCTACCCGTCCCGGCTGCCCGAGGCGCTGCCGGCGTCCGCGTACGCCGGGGCGCGCCGCGAGGCGCTGTCCGCACAGTTCCCGGGTGAGCGACTGGTCATCCCGGCCGGCGGCCTGCGCGTGCGCAACAACGACTGCGACTTCCGCTTCCGTCCACACTCGGCCTTCGCCCACCTGACGGGCCTGGGCACCGACCGCGAGCCCGGCGCGGTGCTCGTGCTGGATCCGACCTGGGACGGCGGCCACAAAGCCACGCTGTACTTCCATCCGCGCGTGCCGCGCACCGATCCCGAGTTCTACGCCAGCTCGCGCTACGGCGAGATGTGGGTCGGCCAGCGCGAGTCGCTGGACGAGATGTCGGCCCTGTGCGGCATCACCTGTGCGAGCGTCGAGTCGCTGCCGAGCGTCTTGCAGGCCACCCGGGTGCCCACGCGCGTGCTGCGCGACGCCGATCCCGACGTCACGGCGCTCGTCGACCAGGCGCGCGGCGGCTGCCCCGAGGGTGCCGATCAGGCGCTGCAGGTGGCGTGCAGCGAGCTGCGCCGCATCAAGGACGCGTTCGAGGTGGCCCAGCTGCGCGAGGCCTGCGACCGCACCGCGTCCGCGTTCGCCGACGTCGTCCGCAACCTGGCCACCGCCGAGCGCGCCGGACGCGGCGAACGCTGGGTCGAAGGCGTCTTCGGGCTGCACGCCCGCCACGTCGGCAACGCCGTGGGCTACGACACCATCGCGGCCGCCGGCGACCACGCCAACACGCTGCACTGGATCTGCAACGACGGCCCGATCCGCTCCGGCGAGCTCCTGCTGCTGGACGCCGGCATTGAGCTGGATTCGCTCTACACCGCCGACATCACCCGCACGCTGCCGATCAACGGCCGCTTCAGCGACGCGCAGCGCCAGGTGTACGACGCGGTCCGTGCCGCCCAGCAGGCCGGCATCGATGCAGCCAAGCCGGGCGCCATGTTCTCGGCCCCGCACGATGCCGCCGTCGCGGTGCTGACGCAGGCGTTCGCCGACTGGGGCATCCTTCCCGTCAGCGTGGATCAGGCGCTGTCGCCCGATGGCGGCCAGTGGCGCCGCTGGATGGTGCACCACACGTCGCACATGCTGGGCCTGGACGTGCACGATTGCGCTCACGCCCTGCGCGAACACTACAAGGACGGTCCGCTGGAGGAAGGCATGGTGCTGACGGTGGAGCCGGGCATCTACTTCAAGTCCACCGACCTGCACGTGCCGCCGGAGCTGCGCGGCATCGGCGTGCGCATCGAAGACGACATCGTCATCACCGCCACGGGCTGCGACATCCTGTCGTCGGCACTGCCGCGTGAGTCCGCCGACGTCGAGGCCTGGATGGCGCCGCTGCTCTAGCAGCGGCTCACAGGTCGAAGCTGTACCGCCGGGCGGTGGTGGTCTCCGACTGGGACTCGGCCGGCGCATCGTCGCCGGGCAGGGCGCGGGCCGGATGCCACGCGGGCGCCGCAGGCTGCGTCAGCCCAGGCTGGGCGTGTTCTGGAGAATGCGGGCGTTCCGGCAGGCGCAGCGGTTCCGGGATGCGCACGGGCGGACGCAGCGGGATCGACGGGCGCACCGGCTCGGCCGGACGGACGGCCTCAGGTTTGACGGTCGGCTCGGCCTCAGGCTCCGGCGTGGCAACACCCGCGCTGCGGCTCCACATGCGCGGATCGACGGTCACCTCGGATGTCGGCGCCTCGATGACCTCCCAGCCCTCGTCGGCCTCCTCGGCCTCGGCAAGCAGCGTCCGGGCCCGGGCGGCCACGGCGGCGTCCCCCACCACGTCGAACCGGCTCGGCACCGGCACGAGTTCGGGCGTGCGCTCCGACTCCGAGTGTGTCAGCGCGTACACGACCAGCGAAGCCACGGCGCCGTACACGATGCCGCTGCCCAGACACCACCCGATCACCTCGTACACCGGGATGGCCGGCAGGAACCACCACAGCACCACGGACAGACCCAGGCCGCAGACCAGCCCAGCTCCGACGCCGATCATCACGATGCGGCGCCACGGCGAGACCTGCGTCTGGGGAACAACCATGCGCAATCCCGTGCCGACAAGCATCAACTGATCGGCGGGCACGCCCTGGCTGGTCAGATAGCGGATTGTCCGTTCGGCCTCGGCCTGCGTGTCATACCCCGCGATGCCTCCCGGTTGGTGATAGCTCGACGGACGGACTGCGTTCGCCGGACAAAGACGAGGGGTCGTCACGGGTTGCCTCCTTCGATGGCCGAATGCGGGGGTGACCTCACGATCCTACTGCCCGAGGCCAACTTGACCGCCTCAGGCACGCGGTCGCCCCCCACGACACGGTCGAACTTGCAAACGTCGCCCAGATCACGTAAACACGAGGATCATGAGTGATACCACCTCACCACTGTCCCAAGCCGTCCACGCAGCGCTCGACACTGTGATCGATCCCGAGCTGCGCCGGCCCATCTCCGATCTCGGCATGATCCGCGACGTCCGGATCGTCGGCAGCCGCGTCCACGTCACGCTGGCGCTGACGATCGCCGGATGCCCGCTGCGCGACACGCTCGACCAGAACGTGCGCCAGGCCGTGTCCGCCGTGCCCGGCGTCAAGGAGGTGGACGTCGACATGCAGGTCATGGACGACCGCCAACGCGCGCAGGTCTCCGCGCAACTGCGCGGCACCACCGAGGCGGAAACCAACCCGTTCGCAAGCCCCGACTGCACCACCGTCGTGCTGGCGATCGCCAGCGGAAAGGGCGGTGTCGGCAAGTCGTCCATCACCGTCAACCTGGCCGTGGCGCTGGCGGCGCGCGGCCTGCACGTGGGCCTGCTGGACGCCGACATCTACGGCCACTCGATCCCGGACATGATGGGCGTCGGCGACACGCGCCCCACGCTGATGGACGACATGCTGCTGCCCGTGCCGGCGCACGGCGTCGCCGTGATGAGCCTGGGCATGCTCAAGGACAGCCGCGACCAGTTCATCGCGTGGCGCGGCCCGATGCTCGACCGCGGGCTGTCGCAGCTGCTGACCGAGGTCTACTGGGGCGACCTGGACGTCCTCCTGGTCGACCTGCCGCCCGGCACGGGCGACATGCCGATGTCGGTGGCCCGTCAGCTGCCGGGCAGCGCCGTCATCGTCGTCACCACGCCGCAGATGGCCGCCGCCGAGGTGGCCGAGCGCGCCGGCGCCCTGGCCGACAAGATGGGCCAGCGTGTGCTGGGCGTCGTGGAGAACATGAGCTACCTGGAAGCCACCTGCCCGCACTGCGGCAAGGATCACCGCGTCGAGGTCTTCGGCCACGGCGGCGGCGCCGAGGTGGCCGCCTCGCTGGCACGCCGCACGGGTGAGGCCGTGCCGCTGCTGGCCCAGATCCCGATGGATGAGCGCCTGCGCTCCGGCGGCGACACCGGCCAGCCCATCGTGGAGAGCGTGCCCGAATCGGCGTGCGCGCAGGCTCTCGCGAGCCTCGCCGAGCGCCTGTCGAGCCTGGCGGCCCGCTAGCCCTGTCCCAGGGCCGCCATCGTCGCGTCCCACTGCAGGCGCTGCTTGATGGCGGCCAACTGGTCGGGCGTCGCCGGCTTGACCAGCTTGTCGGCGTCGTTGGAGCCCCGCACGTCGTAGGCATACGACAGCGTCAGCTTGTCCAGGTGTTGGCTTTGCGCCAGCTGCTCGCACCGGGCGAAATCGCCCCGGCACTGCCCGGCGATGGACGACCACGCGGCCAGCTGTGCGACATCGTCCACGGTGGCGGTGACGTCGATGAGCGCTGAGCGCGTGACCTCGGTGTTCGACTGCTGGTCGAAGATGAAGTTGCCCATGCAGTAGACGATGAGCTTGCCGTGGTAGGCCTCGGTGGTCTGCACCCAGTGCGCGTGGTTGCCAATGACCATGTCGGCGCCCGCGTCCGCCATGTCGCGGTACAGCGCGGTCTTGATCTGGTCGGGTTTGGTCTTGTACTCGGCACCGCTGTGCGGCCAGGCGATCGTCGGCAGCAACTGCGCATACTGGGTGATCTCCTGCAGCTGGGCGGCCGTGGGGTTCTTGAACACGCCGTCATAGCCGCAGAAGCCGAACGGCACGGGATACTGCTTGTCCGACCCGTCCGACATCCTGGCGGTCACCGGCAGCACCACGACGTTGCAGTTGGGCGGGGTTTCGGGGTCGGGCGAGCCGAAATACTGGATGCCCTGCGCCTCCAGGTTGGCTCGTGTTGTCGCCAGGCCGGCGGCACCCTGGTTGCCGGAGTGGTTGTTGCCCAGGCTGACGGCCGTGAACCACGTGGCAACGCCGGGCAGGTACCGCGGGTCGCAGTTGAACGTCAGCGTCGCCTCCATCTGGGCCGACGTCATGGGGACGCCCGCCACGACCGGGCACTCGAGATTGGCAACCCAGGCGTCGTACGCCGAACGGTCAAACTCACCCAGCCGCGAGAACGGATACTCGTACTGCAGCGGGCTGGCCATCGACCAGTCGTTGATGTAGCGCCCGAAGAAGATGTCACCCATGAACAGGTAGGTGCCCCGGGCCGACACGGGCGCAGCTGGGGTCGGAGTCGGGGTGGGGGTCGGGCTCGGGGTCGGGGTGGGACTGGCAGACACGCCGGACGACGGGGGCATCGAAGACTGCGACGGCACGGGCGGCGGCGCACATGCGGTCAGGACCAACAGGGTCGCCACCACTGGCAATCCCCGCAAGGCTGGAGAGATCGACATGCGTCCAGGCTAACGGACGAATGGCCCACCCTTGCGTGCGTTCACATCTGAGCTGAACCGCGTGCCTCGGCGGCCGCGAAGGCGAGGTTGACCTCGTCGGGCACCGGGGCGGGCTGCCGGGGCGGCACCGACGACAGCGCCTCCAGCGGCGGCGTCCAGGTGGACGGATCGGACGACGTCGGTTCGGGGCTCGTCTCGGCCTCGTCGGGCTCGCGACTCGCATCCGGTTCAACAGGCTCATCCGGTTCGACAGGCTCATCCGGTTCGACAGGCTCATCCGGTTCGGCAGGCTCGGGCATCGCAACAGTCACCGGATCCACCGCTTCGTCGGCCGGCTCGACGGACGCATCCTCGGACGGCTCGGCTGACGCCTGCGCACCCGCCGCGGGCGGCACCGTCTTGAGACTCGCCGTCAGACTCGCGGTGCCCTCATCCAGCGCCGCCTTGCTCTGGCTGAGCGTCTCCGCGCTCTGCTTTTGCAAGGTGTCCATCTGCGAGCGCACGCCGGCCAGATCGGCCCGCAGCGCATCCATCTCGGCCTGCACCTCGGGCGGCAACACGTACTTGGCCAAGTTCTTCGGCTGCAGATCGGACAGCGAGAAGTCCTGGAACTCGGGCCCCAGCTCCGACTTGATCTGATCGGTCGCCGAGTTGGCCACCCCGCGCAGGAACCGCAGCACACGCGCAGCCTTGCGCGCCAGATCGGGCACCTTGTCGGGCCCCAAGAGCACGATGGCAAGCACGATCAGGACCAGGATCTCAGGGCCCCCGATATCGAGCAGCATCGGCGTCATGCCTGCCACCCTATCCGGCCTGCCCTAGCACGCGCGACCTGCCGCACGTCCCCCGCTCACAGGTCGGCGGCATCCAGCAGCGCCGCGAACGCCGCCGCCTCGGCCGGTGAGGCCGACAGCATCGGCTGGCGCAGACGGTCGTTGGGCAGCAGCCCACGATGCTTCAACCCGGCCTTGACCAGCATGCATCCCTGCGTGGCGAACACGCCTGTGTAGATCGGCAGCAGCGCCGCGTTGATCGCGATCGCCTCGTCCAGGCGCCCGGCCAGGAAGGCGTCGATCATCTCGGCGGTGCGCCGTCCGGTGAAATGTGTGGACGTGCCGACCACGCCCGACCCGCCCACCGAGAGCAGCGGCAGCGTGAGCGCATCGTCGCCGGAGTAGTAGACCAGGTCCGTCGCGGCGAGCACGGCCGCGCTGGCGGCCAGGTCCTTCTTGGCATCCTTGACGCCGATGATGTGCGGATGCTGCGCCACCTCGATCAGCGTCGCCGTGTCGACGGCACGCCCCGTGCGGTGCGGGATGTCGTAGATCACGCACGGCAGCGCCGTGGCGTCGGCGACCGCCTCGAAGTGGGCGATCAGCGCGCTCTGCGGCGGCAGCGAGTAGTACGGCGTGACGACCAGCAATCCGTCCGCCCCGGCCTGCTCGGCCTGCTTGGCCAGCTCGACCGAATGGGCGGTATCGAACGTGCCGACACCCGCCATGACCAGCGCCTCGCTGCCCACCTCGTCCTTCACCGCGGCCACCAGCGTCGCCTTCTCGGTGTCGCTGGTCGTCGGTGCTTCACCGCCGGTCCCGTTGATCACGAGCGCGTCATTGCGCTGCACTTCGACCAGGTAGCGGGCCAGACGTCGCGCCGCGCCCAGGTCGAGGATTCCGTCATCCGTGAAGGGGGTGACCATGGCCGTCAGCAGCCGCCCAAACCTGGTGTCGCGTGTCATGCAACCATGCTAACCGCGACCCCGCCCGCGGTGCGGTCACCGCTGCGCATGTCCACCAACTGCGCCACAGCGGCGCGTAGCCCGAGGGTACAACGACTCGATCATCTAGAGTATGCATGTGACTACTCGCAACAACAGTGCCGGCCCCCTGCTGGACTCCGCCTCGCTCAGCTTCGCCGAAGACTTCACCCGTCTGCCCGACCCCGTGCGTCAGGCCCGCGAGGATGCGCTGGTCGCCGACCTGGAACCGATCAGCACCGGCGTCGCCGCCGCGCTGACGTTCCTCACCAAGGCGCTGGACGCGAAGGCCGTGGTCGAGATCGGCACCGGCACCGGCGCCACCGGCCTGGCGCTGCTGGCCGGCATGGATGCGGACGGCGTGCTGACCAGCCTCGACACCGATGCCGACTGGCAGCTGGAGGCCCGCGAGGCCTTCCAGCGCGCGGGGTGGGCGCCACGGCGGACGCGGCTGATCACCGGGGCCGCGCTGGACGTGCTGCCCAAGCTGCGCGACGCCGCGTACGACCTCGTGCTGATCGACGGCGACAAGCTGGAGTACGTCGAGTACGTGGCCCAGGCCATCCGGCTGCTGCGCCCGGGCGGCGTGCTGGTGCTGCACGATGCCCTGTGGCGCTGCATGGTCGCCAACCCGCGCAACGACGATGACGAGGTCGTGATCATCCGCGAGGCGCTGCAGGTCATCCAGGCCAACGACAATCTGACACCGCTGATGATTCCGCTGGGTGACGGCCTGCTCGTCGCCGTCAAGGCCGGCTGAACCCCGCCACAGGCGACTCAAAACGATAGTTTAGCCGTCTGACATCTGCATTCTGCGCGCCGTCCCCATGGCGGATGGCAGATCCTTCCCGCTTCGCCGCTCGGTTAGTCTCTGCACAGGATCGAGCGACGGGAGCACCCATGGCCATCTGGAAACTGCACGGCGACGGAGTGACCATCCGTCCCGGTGAAGTCGTCAAACCCGACGAGCGGCTGACCTGGGGCCGCACGGTCGGCATGGGGTTGCAGCATGTCGTCGCCATGTTCGGCGCGACCTTCCTCGTGCCGATGCTGACCGGCTTCCCGCCGGCCACCACGCTGTTCTTCTCGGCGATCGGCACCATCGCCTTCCTGCTCATCACCGGCAACCGCCTGCCCAGCTACCTGGGCTCCAGCTTCGCGTTCATCGCGCCGATCACCGCGGCCAAGGCCTCCGACGGCGGCAGCTTCGGGACGGCGCTGTTCGGCGTCCTGTGCGCCGGCACGCTGCTGGCCATCATCGGCCTGATCGTCAACGTCGCGGGTGCCTCGTGGATCGACAAGGTGATGCCCCCCGTGGTCACCGGCTCCATCGTGATGCTCATCGGCTTCAACCTGGCGCCGTCCGCCTGGAACAACTTCGCGCAGGCCAAGCTCACCGCCGGCATCACCGTGCTGGCGATCCTGCTGGTCACCGTGCTGTTCAAGGGCATCGTCGGGCGGCTGTCCATCCTGATCGGCGTCATCGTCGGCTACGTCGCCGCGCTCATCCAGGACGCCGCGGGCATGAAGATCGTGCTGGGGACGAACGCGGACGGATCGTCCATCCTCGGCCCCCAGATCGACTTCGCCCGCGTGCGCGAGGCCGCCTGGGTGGGCCTGCCGCACTTCCAGCACCCGCAGGTCGACTGGGCCGTCCTGCTGCTGTTCCTGCCCGTCGTGCTCGCGCTGATCGCCGAGAACATCGGCCACGTCAAGTCGGTCGCGCTGATGACCGGGCAGAACTTCGACCGGGTCACGGGCCGGGCGCTGCTGTCGGACGGCGTGGCCACCATGCTCGCCGGAGCCGGCGGCGGCTCGGGCACCACGACGTACGCGGAGAACATCGGCGTCATGGCGGCCACCCGCATCTACTCGACGGCGGTCTACTGGGTCGCCGGCGGGTTCGCGCTGCTGCTGTCGCTGTGCCCCAAGTTCGGCGAACTCATCGCGACGATCCCCGTGGGCGTGCTCGGCGGGGCCGGGACGGTGCTGTACGGCATGATCGGCCTGCTGGGCGCGCGCATCTGGATCGAGAACCACGTCGACTTCGGCAACTCGGTCAACCTGTTCACCGCCGCGGTCGCGCTGATCGCCGGCATCGCCAACTTCACGTTCGACCTCGGCGACGGCTCCAGCATCCAGGGCATCACGGTCGGCGCCTTCGCGGCGATCCTGATCTACCACGCCATGCGCTGGATCGCCCGCCGCCGCGGAACGTTGGGCGACGACCTGACGGCCTCGCCCGCCTCGGTGCCGGAAGGCCTGGAGCAGGCCACCTACGACGACTGAGAGCGCGACTAGATCGGCGCGACCACGCTGTTCTTCGGGACGACCACGACGCCGCCCTCGGTCACGGTGAAGCCGCGGGCCAGATCGTCCTTGCGGTCAACGCCGATCTGGGCGCCATCGACCACCGTCACGTACTTGTCCAAGATCGCGCTGCGCAGCGTGCAGTTCTTGCCGATGCGCACCCGGTCCATGACGACACAGCCGTCGACGGAGGTGCCCTTGTCGATGCGCACGCCGGGGCTGATGACAGAGTGGTCGACCATCGCGCCGGAGATGATGTCACCCGAGCACACGATCGAACTCTCCGCGCTGCCGTTCAGCGTGAACTTCGCACCGGGCAGCTGCGCCTGGTTCGTCCAGATCGGCCAGCGGTCGTTGTACAGGTTGAACTGCGGCACGACCCGCACCAGGTCCATGTGCGCCTCGTGGAAGGCATCGATCGTGCCGACATCGCGCCAGTAGTTGCGGTCCTCATCGGTGCTGCCGGGCACGTCGTTGTCCTTGAAGTCGTACACCTGACACTGTCCGGCCCGCACGAACGACGGGACGATGTCGCCGCCCATGTCGTGCTTGCTCTCCTCGGCCTCGGCGTCGGCGTGCAGCATGTCGACGAACGCCTTGCGCGTGAAGATGTAGTTGCCCATGCTGGCCAGCGACTCCCCCGGGCTGTCGGGCAGGCCCGGCGGATCCTCCGGCTTCTCCAGGAAGCCGCGGATGTTGTGGTTGGCATCGGCGTCGATGATGCCGAAGCTCGACGCCTCCTCGCGCGGCACGCGGATGCCGGCCACCGTGGCCGAGGCGCCGGACGCGATGTGCGCGTCGAGCATCTGGCGGATGTCCATCCGATAGATGTTGTCGGCACCGAAGACGACGATGTAGTCGGGGTTCTCGTCGCTGACCAGGTTCAACGATTGGAAAATCGCGTCGGCGCTGCCCTGATACCAGTGCGGGCCGCGCCGCTGCTGCGCAGGCACCGATGCGACGTAGTCGCCCAGCATCGTCGACATGCGCCAGGTCAACGAGATGTGGCGGTCGAGCGAATGCGACTTGTACTGCGTCAATACGGCAACGCGCCGCATACCCGAGTTGATCAGGTTGGACAGTACGAAATCGATCAACCGGTAGCAGCCACCGAACGGGACAGCAGGCTTGGCGCGGTCGGCCGTCAGCGGCATGAGTCGCTTGCCTTCCCCACCAGCCAACACGATGGACAGGACTGTCGGATTTGCCATGCCCCAGAGCCTACCGCGACACGGGCGCCACAGCGGGACATTGACCGTGATCGATCAGTTGCCTGTCATTGGCGCGAGACTGCGCACAATCGGTGCGCAGATGTGCAACGATTCCTGCATGCGAGTTTCAGTGCTGACACGTGAGTATCCCCCCGAGATCTATGGTGGCGCGGGCGTCCATGTCGCGCAGCTCGTCCCCCGGCTGGCCAAGCTGGCGCAGGTGGACGTGCAGTGCATGGGGGCCCCGCGAGAGGGCGCCACGGCGCATGCCGAGGACTACCCCGCCGGGGCCAACGCCTCCCTGCGCGTCTTCGGAGCCGACCTCGGCATGGTCGCCTCGATGCCGCCCGTGGACGTCGTCCATTCGCACACGTGGTATGCGAACCTGGCCGGGCACCTGGCCGGGGTCTACCAGGGCATCCCGCACGTCGTGACGGCGCACTCGCTGGAGCCCCTGCGGCCCTGGAAGCGCGACCAGCTGGGCGGTGGCTACGAGCTGTCGAGCTGGGCCGAGAAGACGGCCTACGAGGGCGCCAGCGCCATCATCGGCGTGTCCACGGCGATGGCCGCCGACATCGCCCGCGTGTACCCGAATGTCGATCCCTCCGTCATCCACGTCGTGCGCAACGGCATCGACACCGACGAGTTCTATCCCGATGCGGGCCTGGATTTCCCGACGCAGATCGGCATGGATCCGGATCGTCCGTCCGTGGTGTTCGTCGGGCGCATCACGCGCCAGAAGGGCCTGGTGCACCTGCTGGCTGCGGCGCGCCAGTTCGCCCCCGGCGTGCAGCTCGTGCTGCTGGCGTCGAGCCCGGACACGCCCGAGATCGCCCAGCAGTTCGACCAGGGCTACCAGGCGCTGGTGGCCGAGCGCGGCGACGACGTCATCTGGGTCAAGGACATGGCCCCCCGCGCCGGCGTGCGCGAGGTGCTGACGCACGCCACGGTGTTCGCGTGCCCGTCGATCTACGAGCCGCTCGGCATCGTCAACCTGGAGGCCATGGCCTGTCAGACGGCCGTCGTGGCCAGCGCCGTCGGCGGCATCCCGGAGGTCGTGGACGACACGGTGACCGGCCTGCTGGTCTCGTACGACCCCGAGCAGGAGGACGACCCGGCGTACGCCGCCGACTTCGAGGCCCGCTTCGCCGGGCGCGTCAACGAACTCGTGGGCGATTCCGCGCGCGTCGAAGCGATGGGCGCGGCCGGGCGCCAGCGCTGCATCGACGAGTTCAGCTGGGAGGCCATCGCCGCCCAGACGGTGGACGTCTACCAGGCGGCCATCGATCGGTACGCGAGCCGCTGACGATGCGGTGCGTCGGGCACAGTCCCAGACGTCGGATCTTTGTTCACGAGCTTCGGGGTGACGAGCAGATTTCGGGGTGAGGAGCGCGGCCACGGGGCTTGGTCGCGCTCCAGCTGGGGATCGTGAGCTGGATCGGCGACACAGGGCCTAGGGTTGCGGGACGACGCCCTTCAAGCATTCGAGCAGTTCGGCAGCCTCGGCGGCGTTGATCTCGACGACCAGCCGTCCACCGCCATCCACGGGCATGCGCATGACAAGACCCCTGCCCTCTTTTGCGACCTCCATCGGGCCGTCACCGGTGCGTGGCTTCATCGCAGCCATAATTCAGTCTCATTTCCGTCGCTGGTGCGCCTTACTGGAACATTATCTCGCACATCCACAGCGTCTGTCGCGTTTACCCCCCGCATCGGCGCCCCGATCGGGTACGCCACAGGCGTCGATTCAGGCGCGAACGGGCACGTCCTGCGGCCATCCAAGTGGCGCATTCTGCCCGACCACGGCGGGCGCGCTGACCGCACGCGCCCGGGCTGGGGGCGTGACATCGCCGTCCGCGCCGAGCTGCGCCTCCTCGCCCACCTCGGCGCCCGCCGCAGACTCGTCCTCACCGGCCCAGATCTCGTAGTCATCGTCGCGCTGGTAGCCTCTGCCCTCCATCTGGTCGGCCAGGCGGTCCATCACCGCGTCCACCTGCGACATGGCATACCCGCGCATCACGACGGCGAAGCGCGCCCTGCGGACGTCGTTGGCGCTCAGTTCGTGCCGGGGCAGATCGGGGCCGGGACGGTCGTCCACCATCGGCGGCATGCCGCCCAGCCGCCCCTGGTAGGCCAGGAACACCAAGCCCACAACGATGACGGCGACCAGCGCGAAGAACCAGTACATGGGCACCATCATATGCGGCCCGCTCCGTCGGCTCCGGACACGCCGGGCCGCGCGGCTAGCGGGACCCGATGGCAGCGCTCGCCAGCGCCACAGCCTGATCGGGATCATCGGTGACGTGCATGGCGTCGATGTCGGCCGCATCGACGTAGCCGTCACCCACCATGCGCCGGCGCAGCCAGTCGATCAGCCCGCCCCAGTACGCGGTACCGAAGAAGACAACCGGCGCCGCCTCGGCCTTGCCCGTCTGCATCAGCGTCAGCGCCTCGAAGCACTCGTCGAACGTGCCGAAGCCGCCGGGCAGGACGACGAACCCCTGCGCATACTTCAAGAACATGACCTTGCGGCAGAAGAAGTACCGGAAGCTCATGCCCAGGTTGATGTACTGGTTCATCGACTCCTCGAACGGCAGCTCGATGCCCAGCCCGACCGACGTGCCGCCCGCCTCGTCCGCGCCCTGATTGGCGGCGCGCATGATGCCGGGTCCGCCGCCGGTGATCACGGCGATGCCGCGCCGGGCCAGGCCAGCCCCGATGGCGCGCGCAGCGGCGTAGAGCGGGTCGTCCTCACGCACCCGCGCCGAGCCGAACACCCCGACCGCAGGCCCCAGGCCCGACAGCGCCTCGAACCCCTCGACGAACTCCGACTGGATGCGCAGCACGCGCCACGGATCGCCCTGCGTCCAGTCGTCGCGCGTGTCGTGGCTCAGCAGATCCTGGTCGGCGTAGCGACGGGCCTGGTTGCCCCGGCGGATGACGCCGCCCTCCAGGGTTCTCGCTTGCGGACGATCACTCATGAGCATTCTCCCTTGTCGTCAGGTCGATCAGGACAGCCAACTGGTCAAGGCCGCGGCGCACGTGTCCAGATCGCGCAGCGGGGTGCACTCGTCGGCGGCGTGCGCCTTCGCCGGGTCCCCCGGCCCGTAGTTCAGCGCCGGGACGCCCAGCGCGGCGAACCGAGCCACATCCGTCCAGCCGTCCTTGGGACGCACCGGGCCGCCCACGGCCGCCACGAAGTCCTGTGCCGCCGGGCGGTCCAGACCGGGCCGGGCTCCCCCGGACAGGTCGAGCACGACCAGGTCGTAGCCGTCGAACAGCGTGCGCATGCGGGCCAGGGCATCGTCGGGAGCCAGGCTCGGCGGGAAGCGGTAGTTGACCTGGAGCGCGCATCGGTCGGGGATGACGTTGCCGGCCACGCCGCCGTGGACGACCGTCGCGTTGAGACCCGGGCGATACGTCAGGCCGTCGACCTCGACGGGCTGGCACAGCTCCGGCTGGGCGGCCAGCAGCCGGTCGAGCACGCCGGCCAGGTCGTGGATGGCATTGTGCCCCATCCAGCTGCGGGCGCTGTGCGCGGCCACACCGTGCGTGATCACCTCGAAACGTGTCGTGCCCTGGCAGCCGCCCTCGATCCGGGCCGCCGTGGGCTCCATCAGGATGGCCAGATCCGCCGCCAGCAGGTCGGGACGATCAGCCGCCAGCCGGGCCAGCCCGTTCAGATCGGCCGAATCCTCTTCGTGCTCGTAGAAGACCCAGACGACCTCGCGGGTGGGCGCCACCAGGTGCGTCGCCAGCCTCAGCATGACGGCGACGCCGCCCTTCATGTCGCACGTGCCGCGTCCGTACAGCACGGGGCCGTCGGGGGTCTGCTCCAGCCGGCTCGGCAGATTGCCGGCGACCGGCACGGTGTCCAGGTGTCCGGCGATCACGACGCGCGAGGCGGCACCCGGCACGGCGGCCTGCGGCGTCCGCGCCACCACCGTGTTGCCCCGGCGGAACACGTCCAGGTGCGCGCAGGCCCGCAGCGTCTGCTCGACGGCGTCGGCCAGCGCGTCCTCCCGTCCGCTGACCGACTCGATGTCGACCAGCGCGGCAAACAACGTGCCCAGATCTGAGGTATCCAGCGGCATGCCAGGCAGCTTACGCCCCCGGTACAGTGGGGGCATGACGACTGCGAGCTCACCCCGCATGGCCTGGGGCGTCGGCATGGCCACCGTGCATGGCGCAACCGAGCAGGTGCTGGATGCCTGGTTCCCCACCCCGACTCTGGGCGAGGCACCCGAGCATCCGGTGATCCCCGCCGACTGGCGCGTGTTCGTGGACGAGCACCGGCACGTGCGCGTCGAGCCCGTGGTCACCGTCATCGACCTGGACACCCCGCCCGCCGGGGTGGCCGACGCATACCTGCGCCTGCACCTGCTGAGCATGCGGGTCTGCCCGCCGCGCAGCATCAACCTGGAGGGGTTGTTCTCGGTGTTGCCCGTTGTCGCGTTCACCTCCGACGGGCCGTGCCTGCCGGCCGACCTGCCGGCCATCCGCGCCGAGCTGGCGCTGAGCGGGCGCCGGCTCGACATCCATGTCGTCGACAAGATCCCACGCATGGTCGACTACGTCGTGCCGTCCGGGGTGCGCATCGGCGACACCGCCCGGGTGCGGCTGGGCGCCCACCTGGCACCGGGCACGACCGTCATGCACGAGGGTTTCGTCAACTACAACGCCGGCACGCTGGGCCGCTCGATGGTCGAGGGACGCATCAGCCAGGGCGTCGTCGTCGGCGACGGCTCGGACATCGGCGGCGGCGCGTCCATCATGGGCACGCTGTCCGGCGGCGGGCGCGAACAGATCACAATCGGACAAGGTTGTCTGCTGGGAGCGAACTCGGGCGTGGGCATCAGCCTGGGCGATGGCTGCGTCGTCGAGGCGGGGCTCTACCTGACCGCGGGCACCAAGGTGAGCCTGGACGACGGCACCGTCCGCAAGGCCGCCGAGCTGTCCGGGGCGCCCGGGCTGCTGTATCTACGCGACTCGCTCACCGGGGCGGTGCGGGCCAAGCACCGCAGCGGCCCCGGCATCGCGCTTGCTGACGCGCTGCACACCAACTAGGCCCCGTCCGTGACCGCGCGGCGCACGCACCACCACCTGGTGCTCCGGGTACTGCTGGCGCTGCTGCTGGGCGCCGCGATCGTGGCGGCGGCCATCGCCGTGCTCGTGCACCTGCTGGCCCCGTCCGTCGCTCCCGTGACGATCCCCCCGGCGCAGCAGTGCGTCGCCACCGCCGGGAGCTACCAGGATTCGCTCACGCTGGAGCAGGCGGGCAACGCCGCCATCATCGCGGGGGTGGCGCTGCAGCGCGGCCTGCCGGCCCGGGCCGCCACGATCGCGCTGGTGACAGCCATGCAGGAGTCGGGCCTACGCAACCTGGACTACGGAGACCGCGACTCGATCGGCCTTTTCCAGCAGCGTCCCTCGCAGGGTTGGGGCACGCAGGCCCAGATCATGGACCCGTGGTATGCCTCGGGCAAGTTCTATGACGCGCTGGTCAAGGTGAAGGGCTGGCAGACCGGCGACATCAACGACGTCGCCCAGGCGGTGCAGCGCTCGGGGGTGCCCGAAGGCTATCGCCCACACGAGGGCGCCGGCCGCGCCTGGGCCAGCGTGCTCACCGGAAACACGGCCGGGGGCCTGACGTGCGTGGACCGCGGCACGACCGATCCGGACGCCGATGGCCTTGCCGCGCTGCTGCACCGCATCTTCGGCAACGCCCTTTCGACGCAGGCACAGGGAAACACGCTGACGATCACCGCGCCCGACGCCACGACGGCCTGGGCGGTCGCCCAGCTCGGCCTGGCCGACACGGGACAGGCCGGGGTCGCCTCCGTCCAGGTGGGTCACCAGCGGCTGGTGCTCGATCCGATGCAGTTGGCGGCGTGGATCACCGTGGACGCCTCGTCCGGCCCGCCCGCCACGGGCACGCCCTCCCCCGACGACCTTCCGCTGAGCGACGTCCAGGTGCGCATCATGCTGCGCTGAGCCGTCCGGATGGGCCCCGTTCACATGGCGGAGCCCGCGCGCCGCTGTCGGACGGCGCCCGTATGCTTCCTGGTCATGGATACCACCAGCAACCTCGGCATCGGCACCAAGTGCATCCTGGCCGGCTACACGCCCGCCAGCGGCGAGCCCCGGCAGATCCCCATCATCCAGAGCACCACCTTCAAGTACGACTCCGGCGACCAGCTGGGCGCGCTGTTCAACCTGGAGGCGGCCGGCTACTTCTATTCGCGGCTGGCCAACCCCACCAACGACACCGTCGCCGCCAAGATCGCGGCCCTCGAAGGGGGCACCGCCGCGATGCTGACCGGCTCGGGGCAGGCCGCCGAGTTCTACGCGGTCTTCAACATCGTCGGCCAGGGCGACCACCTGGTGTCGTCCTCGACCATCTACGGCGGCTCGTACAACCTGTTCGCGGTGACGATGGCACGCATGGGCGTCGAGGTCACGTTCATCAGCCCCGACAGCACCGATGAGGAGCTGGACGCGGCGTTCCGTCCCAACACCAAGGCCGTCTTCGGCGAGACGGTGGCCAACCCGGCGCTCACGGTGCTCGACATCGAGCGGTGGGCCGCCGCCGCGCACCGCCACGGCGTGCCGCTGCTGGTCGACAACACGTTCGCCACGCCCATCCACTGCCGCCCCTTCGAGTGGGGCGCCGACATCGTGATCCACTCGACCACCAAGTACATGGACGGGCATGGCGCGGCCCTGGGCGGGTGCATCGTCGACTCCGGACAGTTCGACTGGACGGCGCACGCCGACAAGTTCCCCGGCCTGACCACGCCGGACGAGAGCTACCACGGCGTCGTCTACACCGAGCGCTTCGGGCTCGGCGGGGCGTACATCACCAAGGCCACGGCCCAGCTGATGCGCGACTTCGGGTCGAGCCAGTCGCCGTTCAACGCGTACATCCTCAACCTGGGGCTGGAGTCGCTGCACCTGCGCATGCCCCGGCACGCCGCCAACGGCCAGGCCGTCGCCGAATGCCTGGCCGCCCACCCGCAGGTCGCGTGGGTGCGCTACCCCGGCCTGCCGGGCGACCCGTACTACGCCCTCGGGCAGAAGTACCTGCCCCAGGGTTCCTGCGGCGTGGTCTCGTTCGGGGTCAAGGGCGGACGCGACGCGGCGCAGCGTTTCATGGGCAACCTCGACCTGATCGCGATCGAGACGCACGTGGCCGATGCCCGCAGCTGCTGCCTGCACCCGGCCAGTACGACGCACCGGCAGATGAACGATGAGCAACTGGCTGCGGCCGGCGTCTCGCCCGAGCTCGTCCGAATCTCGTGCGGCATCGAGGACACCGCCGACCTGGTGGCCGATGTCGACCAGGCCCTGACGCGGCTGTAGCCCGCCATGCCCATCAAGATCCCCAACGGGCTTCCCGCCGCGGCGACGCTGCGCGCGGAGAACATCTTCGTGATGCCCCAAGACCGGGCGCTCACGCAGGACATCCGGCCGCTGCGCATCGGCATCGTCAACCTGATGCCCACCAAGATCGCCACCGAGACCCAGCTGTCGCGCCTGCTCGGCAACACACCGCTGCAGGTGGAGTTGGAGTTCATCCAGACCAGCACCTACGCCGCCACCCACACGGCCGAGGAGCACATGCTGGCGTTCTACACGACGTTCGAGCAGATCGCCGACAGCACCTACGACGGCCTGATCATCACCGGGGCGCCGGTCGAGCTGCTGGAGTTCGAGGAGGTCGACTACTGGGACGAACTGTGCCAGATCATGGACTGGAGCCTGACGCACGTGCAGTCCACGTTCCACATCTGCTGGGGCGCGCAGGCCGGGCTCTACCACCACTACGGCATCGGCAAACACCAGCTCGACCACAAGCTGTTCGGCATCTTCGAGCACCGGGTCGAGGTGCCCGATTCGCGGCTGCTGCGCGGCTTCGACGACGTGTTCATGGCCCCGCATTCGCGGCACACGACCATCGAGCGCGCCGATGTCGAGGCGGTGCCGCAGCTGCGGGTGCTGGCCGCCTCGGAACAGGCCGGCGTCTACGCGATCGTCAGCCGCAACGGCCGACAGGTCTTCATCACCGGGCATTCCGAGTACGACCCGGAGACGTTGCGCACCGAGTACCTGCGCGACCGCGATCTCGGGCTGCCCATCGACGTGCCCGCGCACTACTTCCCGGACGACGACCCGGCCCGGTCTCCGCAGGTCAGCTGGCGGGCGCACGCCAACCTGCTGTACTCCAACTGGCTCAACTACTTCGTCTACCAGTCCACGCCGTACGACCTCACCCAGATCCCGGTGGCCGCGGCACTGGCAACCGACCCGGACTGATCCGGCGGACCGGCCCCGGACCCGACCCGCCAGCGATACTGTGGTCTCAACACCGTCGATTGGACACTGACATGGTCCCCTCCACCGCACACACCATCACCGGCATCGGCGTCTCGCGCGGCTTCGCCGTCGGCCCGGCCGTCGTGGTCGCCCCGGCCCCGTCCTACGATCCCGCCGAACCGCCGGCCACCGACATCGCCGCCGCCTCGGCCCAGGTGCGCCAGGCGCTGCAGCAGGTCGCAGACGGCCTGCGCGCCCGCGCCGACCTGGCCAGCGACCAGGCCAAGGCCGTGCTGGAGGCCGACGCGATGATGGCGCAGGATCCGAGCCTGGCCGACGTCATCGACCAGATGCTCGCATCCTGGGGGCCGACACGCGCCACGCACGAGGCCGTCGAACAGTACGCGGGGCTGCTGGAGTCGCTGGGCGGCTACATGGCCGAGCGCGTCGCCGATCTGCGCGACGTCCGCGATCGCGTGATCGCCCGCCTGCGTGGCCTGCCCGAACCCGGCGTGCCGGCGTTCGAGGCGCCGTCCATCCTGGTGGCCACCGACCTGGCCCCGGCCGACACCGCACTGCTCGACCCGGCGTTGTGCCTGGCGCTGGTGACCACGCAGGGCGGGCCGACCTCGCACACCGCCATCCTGGCCGCACAGCTGGGCATCCCGGCGGTCGTCCAGGCCGCGGGTCTGGACGTCGCGACCGGCACCGTGCTGGCCCTCGACGGCGGCTCCGGACAGGTCGTCGTCGCGCCGTCGCCGGCCGAGCAGGACGAGTTCCGCGCCCGTCAGGCCCGACGCACCGCCGCGCTGGCCGACTCGTCCGCCCCCGGGGCGACCAAGGACGGACACCGCGTCGAGCTGCTCGCCAACATCGGCACGCTCGCCGACGCCGAGGCCGCCGCCCGGCAGGCCGTCGAGGGCGTGGGGCTGTTCCGTACCGAGTTCCTGTTCCTCGACCGCGACGATGCGCCGACGGTCGCAGAGCAGACCGAGATCTACACCGGCGTGCTGCGCGCCTTCGGGAACCGTCACGTCGTCATCCGCACGCTGGACGCCGGGGCCGACAAGCCGTTGGCGTTCGCCGACCTCGGCCCGGAGGCCAATCCGGCGCTGGGACGGCGCGGGCTGCGCCTGGGCCGGGTGCGCGAAGACATCCTGGACGCCCAGCTGGAGGCCCTGGCCGCCGCGCAGCAGGCGACGGGCGCCGACCTGTGGGTCATGGCGCCGATGGTGGGCACGGTCGAGGAGACGCGGTGGTTCACGCAGCGCGCAAAGGCCGCGGGCATCGGCAGGGCCGGGGTCATGATCGAGATCCCGGCGGCGGCGCTGCGATCGCGCCAGGTGCTGGCCGTGGCCGATTTCGCCTCGCTGGGCACCAACGACCTGCAGCAGTACACCATGGCCGCCGACCGGCTGCAGGGCGACCTGGCGACGCTGCTCAATCCGTGGCAGCCCGCGGTGCTCGACGTCATCGCGGCCGCCTGCCAGGGCGCGTCCGAGAACGGCAAGCCGATCGGCGTGTGCGGCGAATCCGGCGGCGACCCCGGCCTGGCACTCGTGCTGACGGGCCTGGGCGTCACCAGCCTGTCGATGGCCACCTCGAAGGTGGCGGCCGTGCGGACGGTGCTGGCGGCGCACACGCTGGCGCAGTGCCAGGCGATGGCCGCCGCGGCCCGCGGCGCCGAGGGACCCGACCAAGCACGTGCCGCGGTGCTGGCGCTGGCCGAACCGGTGCTGGGCGAGCTGCTGTAGGCGGGATTGCCCGGATGCCCTCCGCGGCCGCTGACGGCCGTCTATTGTGGTGACGGGCGATGAAGCCAGGACGGAGATGGATGGTGTTCCCTTCTGGAAACTGTGTATTGCATGTGGCACGATCCGTGCGCGCACATGCTGCGCATCCGGCCGTCCGCAGGACCCTGTCATGATCCGCACCCTGACCGCCAACCCGAGCGTCGACCGGACGCTGACGCTCGATGTGCCCTTCGCGCTCGGCCAGGTGCTACGCGTCGCCAGCGTGCGCGATGACGCCGGCGGCAAGGGGCTGAACGTTGCGCGTGCGGTCTTCGGGGCCGGCCTGGACGTCGAGGCGGTGCTGCCCGCCGGGCCGCGCGACACCGTGCTGTCGCTCATCGACGACGCCCCCGGTGCCCGGCTGCCGTACGTCGCGGTGCCCATCGCCGGGCGCGCGCGCACGAACATCACGCTGGTGACCCCGCCCGACGACACGACCAAGATCAACGAGCCTGGGCCCCGGCTGTCCCTCGCCGAGGCGCGGGCGCTGGCGGAGGCCGTCGTGGCACCCACCGCGTCCGGCGACATCGTCATGCTGTCCGGATCGCTGGCACCCGGCCTGCCCGACGACTTCTACGTCGGCCTGGTGCGCGCTCTGCACCAGCGCGGCGCCTGGGTGGGCGTCGACACGTCCGATGCGCCGTTGGCCGCCCTGGCGGCCGCGCTGTCGGCCGGGAACGGCTGCGCCCCCGACTTCATGAAGCCCAACTCGTCCGAGCTGGCCCAGCTGACCGGCGGGGTCGCCGACACGTGGGAGGCCGATGCGGCCGCAGGCGACGTCAGCGCCCTGCGTCAGGCCGCACAGGCGCTGCGCGCCCGCGGCGTCGCCGAGGTGTTGGTCACGCTCGGCGGGTCCGGAGCGCTGCTGGCCACCGCGTCCGGCGCCTGGTATTCGCCGACCCCACACGTGAGCGTCGCCTCCACGGTGGGCGCCGGAGACTGCGCCGTCGGCGGCTACCTGATCGCCCGGGCCCACGGGCGTCCGCCCGTCGAGCGCCTGGCCTGGGCCGTGGCGTACGGCGCCGCTGCCGTGGCACTGCCGGGCACAGGCATCCCCACCCCGGATGACGTTCACCCCGATATCGCCGCCGTGCGCCACCTGGAGTGACGCCCCACAAGGCTGTGCCCGCGACACAACAGAACACCACGAATACAACGAAAGGAAGACAATGCCGACCCCACTCACCGGCCCAGCTGTCGTTGAGCTGGACATCGCGCCCGGCCCCGACAAGGCCGACGTCATCAAGGAGGCCGCCCGTCTGATCGCATCGGACGGACGTGCCGATCAGGCCGGCCTGGCACAAGCCCTGGCCGACCGCGAAGCACAGATCGCCACCGGGCTGCCCGGCGGCATCGCCATCCCGCACTGCCGCGACGCCGCTGTCACCCAGGCGACCGTCGGATTCCTGCGGCTGAGCCACCCCGTCGACTTCGGCGCCGACGACGGCCCGGCCGACCTCATCGTCGTTCTCGCCGGGCCGGACGAATCGGGCAGCGAGCACATGAAACTGCTCGCCCAGCTGTCGCGCGCGCTCGTCCGTCCCGAATTCGTCGCCGCGCTGCGGGCCGCCACGACGCCCGCGGATGCCGCGGCGCTGCTGGACGACGCGCTCCATGCGGGCCAGCCCGCCGCTGCGGCCCCCGCCGCTGCCGCCCCGGCCGCACCCAAGCGCCTGGTCGCGATCACCTCGTGCCCGACGGGCATCGCGCACACGTACATGGCCGCCGAGTCGCTGGAGAAGGCGGCGCAGGCCCGCGGCATCGACCTACAGGTCGAGACGCAGGGCTCGGGCGGCATCGAGCCGCTGAAGCGGTCGGTGATCCAGAACGCGCAGGCGCTGATCATCTCGGCCGACATCGACGTGACGGGCCGCGACCGGTTCGTCGGGCTGCCCATCGTCGAATCCAGCGTCAACAAGGCGATCTCTGATCCGGACGCGCTGCTCGACCAGGCTCTGGCGGCGATCGACAACCCGAACGCGCGCAAGGTCACGGCGTCCGGACGCGGCGAGAGCGTCACGGCGGGCGCGGACGAAGCGCGCGTCGGCTGGGGCCGGCGGATCTACCAGTCGGTGCTGACCGGCGTGTCGTACATGATCCCGTTCGTGGCGGCCGGCGGCCTGATCATGGCCATCAGCTTCCTGATCGGCGGGTACGACGTCGCGTTCGTGTCGAGCAACGTGGCCACGCACTACTCGCTGTGGAACCTGCCGGACATCCAGCACTACGTGTCGGCCGCCGGCGAGCACCTGGTGACCAACCGCGACGGCCTGGCGCTGTACCTCGGCGCGGTGTTGAACGCGCTCGGCGGCACGGCCATGGGCTTCCTGGTGGCTGCGCTGTCGGCGTACATCGCGTTCGGCATGGCCGGACGCCCCGGCATCGCCCCCGGATTCGTCGGCGGCGCGGTCTCCGTGACCGTGGGCGCCGGCTTCCTCGGTGGCCTCATCACCGGCATCCTGGCCGGCCTGATCGCCGCGTGGCTGTCCAGCTACAAGCCACCGCGCTGGTTGGCGGGGTTGATGCCCGTCGTGATCATCCCGCTGATAGATACGCTGATCGTCGGCGGCCTGATGTATCTGCTGCTCGGGCGGCCTCTGGCGACGCTGATGAACTGGCTGCAGTCGGAGCTGAACGGCATGACCGGCACCTCCGAGGTGCTGCTCGGCATCATCATCGGCCTGATGATGTGCTTCGACCTGGGCGGCCCGGTCAACAAGGCCGCCTACCTGTTCGCGACGGCCGGCCTGTCGGCCGCGACGCCGGCCGCTTGGCACATCATGGCGGCCGTCATGGCCGCCGGCATGGTGCCGCCGATCGCGATGGCGCTGTCCACCGTCGTCCGTCCGAAGCTGTACAACGAGACCGAGAAGGAGAACGGCAAGGCCGCCTGGCTGTTGGGCGCCTCGTTCATCTCCGAGGGCGCGATCCCCTTCGCGGCGGCCGATCCGCTGCGCTGCATCCCGTCCAACATGATCGGCGGCGCCGTCTGCGGCGCGCTGTGCATGGCGATCGGCGTGGAGTCGCGCGCCCCGCACGGCGGCATCTTCGTGCTCTTCGCGATCACCCCGATCTGGGGCTTCCTGTTGGCCCTGGTGGCAGGCGTCGTCGTGACGTGCGCCCTGGTCACCGCGCTGAAGAGCCTCAAGAAATCGCCCATCCTGGAAGTCGGATAGGCTCCGGACACCCGCAAAGAAAGGCAGGTTTAGCATGGCAGAACGTACCGTGACCGTCGCATCCAAGGTGGGGCTGCACGCCCGGCCCGCGACGCTGATCAGCCAGGCAGCGGCCAAGCTCGCCGCCGCCGGCACCCCGGTGACCATCGGGCTGCCCGGTGCGACGCCCGTGCGCGCCGACTCCGTGCTGATGCTCATGACGCTGGGTGCCGCCCACGGCACCCAGGTCGTCGTCGCCAGCGACAGCCCCGAGGCCGTCGAGACCATCGCCACGATGGTCGAGACCGATCTCGACGCCGCCTGAGGACGATTCCCTTCACCCATGACACTGGGGCCGGCTCCGCGAGGGGTCGGCCCCAGTTCTGTCGTGCGGAACGCTATGCCGCCGCCCGCAGGCGGGCCGCGGCCTTCCCGATGCGCTCATCCGTGGCGGTCAGGGCCAGGCGGACGTGGTCGGCACCCGCGGGGCCGTAGAAGTCGCCGGGGGCCCCGAGGATGCCCAGGCTGGCAAGCCAGGCGACCGAGTCGCGGCCGTCCTCGTCGCGGGTCACCCACAGGTACAGGCCGCCGTCGGACGCGTCGATGCGCAGCCCGGCCTGGCGCAGCGCCGGCGCCAGCACCTCTCGGCGCGCCCGATAGCGCTCCCGCTGGGCGGGCACGACGTCCTCGGCCGCCGCCAACACGGCGCCGAAGGCGGCCTGCACCGGGGCCGACATCATCATGCCCAGGTTCTTGCGCACGGCCACCAGTTCTGCGACCACATCGGGGTCGCCCGCCACGAAGCCGGCGCGGTAGCCGGCGAAGTTGGCCCACTTTGACGCCGAATGCACCGCCAGCAGCCGCGCGTGCGTGTCACCGCACACGGCCGCATCGAGCACCGAGGTGGGCGCCGGGCCCGTCCACCCGAACTCCAGGTAGCACTCGTCGCTGGCGAGCACCGCGCCCGTCTGGCGGGCAAACGCCACCCACTCCCGCAGCTGATCTGCCGACATCACGGCCCCGTGCGGGTTGGCCGGCGAGTTCAACCAGATCAGCGCCGGACGTCCGTCCACGCGCGTCGGATCGTCGCAGCGCTGCACCCGCGCGCCGACCATGGCCGCGCCCACCTCGTAGGTGGGGTACGCCAGCTCGGGGATCACGACCAGGTCGTCGGTCCCCAGCCCGAGCAGCGTGGGCAGCCAGCCGATCAGCTCCTTGCTGCCGATGGTCGGCATGACGCCCGCGTCCACCAGCCCGACGGCACCCCAACGGCGCTGCAGGTAGTCGATGATGGACGCCCGCAGCCCCGCAGTGCCCCACACGGCCGGATAACCCGGCGTGTCTGCGGCACCCGCCAGCGCCGTGCGCGCGATCTGCGGTGTCGGATCGACCGGCGAACCCACCGAGAGATCCACGATGCCCTCGGCATGCGCCCGCGCGAGCGCGGTCACCCCGGCCAGGGAATCCCACGGGAAGTCGGGCAACCGCCCGGACAACTTCATGGCTAGTCGACCGCCGGCCAGGCCTCGACGCGCGGCTCATCGTAGCCGAGCACGCCGGCGCGCGAGGCGCCGCCCAGATGCCCGGCCTTCGCGAAGAACTGCACCGCGACATCGGCGAAGACGGTCTCATCCTGCGGCAGGTCGTCCTCGTAGAAGATCGCCTCGCGCGGGCAGACCACCTCGCAGGCGCCGCAGTCGACGCACTCCTCCGGGTCGATGTAGAGCGTGCGATCGCCCTCGTAGATGCAATCCACCGGGCACTCGTCCACGCACGCGCGGTCCTTCTTGTCGATACACGCACTGGCGATGACGTACGCCATAAGGGCTCCTCCTGCTTGCTGCGATAACGGTCGATCTAGCTTAGGTCATCGTGGACGGACGACGTCTCCCAGCGCCTGCGCCGCCAGGATGCGCTCCAGCATGTCCACGCCCTCGGCGAGCTCCCGACGCACCCGGTCGTTCAGCTCCGGATCGGCCAACACGCCGCGTGCCAACGCCAGCGTGCGCGGGCAGGCCAGCGTTCGCGGGAAGCTCATCTGCGCGACCCGGGCCAGCGCCCAGCCCTGCCGGAAGGACGCGGTCGCGCCGATGCCTGCGAAGTATTCGTCCAGCAGCGGCGCGCACAGGTCGGTCTGCTCGGGCGTCCACAGCGCCTGCGCGATCTCGTAGATCTCGTAGGCCCGGCGCTCGGACGGCTGCAGGATCGCATCCAGCGCCTCCCGCTTGGCCTGCGGCGTCGGCACGCACGCCCGCGCGGCCGCCGCGTGCTCGTGGCCCGAGGCCGTATCGTCGCGGCCCAGCTGTCCGTCGATGAGGGACGGATCCTGCCCCAGCGTCACCAGCCGCCGCACCAGCGCCCAGCGCAGCGCATCGTCGACGCGCAGATCCAGCGGCAGCGCGGAGCCATCGAGCCAGCTGCCCAGCATCCCGGTGTCGTCGCTGAGCTGCGCCAGCGCGCGGGCGCACAACAGCTGGCGATCCGAGCCGGGACGGGCCGCGTCCATCATGGCCTGGGCCAGCTGCGCCACCTGCGCCCGGCGCCCGGCCCGCAACCCCGGATCCGACCACATCTGGGCCAGATGTCCCGCGAACTGCAGCGCCGCCGTGGCGATGTCGTCGTCCGGCTCGCCGGGCAGGCCCGCCTGCAGCAGCGCCAGGGCATCGCCGATCGCCAGCTCGCCGCCGCGGACGGCGTCGGTCAACGCCTCCAGCAGCACCGCGCGCGTGGACGTCGCCGCGACGCCCGTCGGCAGGGCCCACGAGCTGGGACGAAGCCGCGCCCAGGTCTGGTCGTGCGCCCCCGGCACCAGCACGTGGCCAGCGGGAACCACGCCGTCCAGCGGCGTCACACCCGGCCCGACGACCAGGTGGTCCGTCCGCACCAGCGAACCGTCGGCGGCCAGCTCGGCCACCTCGATCGCATGCGTGCGCACCGGTGTCGACGCGGGCGTCACCTCGACCTGCCACGTCTGCGGTGCCGGGCCCGGCACCATCCGGATCAGGTCCATGCCACAGGTCTGCAGCCACGCCTGCGCCAGCCCGTCCAGGCCGACGGCGCCGGCATCCGTCCAGGCCTGGAACAGTTCGTGCGAGGCCGCATTGGCGAACCGGTGCTGCGCGAAGTAGGCGTTCAGGCCGCGCAGGAAGACGTCATCGCCCATCGCGACGACCAGCTGGCGCAGCACGCTGGCGCCCTTGGCGTACGAGATGCCGTCGAAGCTGCTCAGCGCGCCCAGCGCGTCGTCGGCCCCGTTGCCCGCCACCGGATGTGTGTTCGGGCCCTGATCGGCGACCGCACCCCACACCTTGCGGACGACGCCGAACGCCGTCCACACGTCGTACTGCGTGGCGTGGCTGCACACCCGGTGACCGAGGTATTCGGCGAAGCTCTCGTTGAGCCACAGGTCGTCCCACCAGCGCATCGTCACCAGGTCGCCGAACCACTGGTGGGCCATCTCGTGGGCGATCACGCTGGCCCGGTCGGCGCGCTGGCGCCGGGTCGGGGTCCCCTTCAGCAGCATCTGGTCGCGCAGCGTGATGCAGCCCGGGTTCTCCATCGCACCCGCGTTGAAGTCGGGCACAAACGCCTGCACGTAGTCGCCGTACGGGTACCGCTGCGTGAACATCGTGTGGTACGCGTCGAAGCACTGCGCGGTGACCTCCAAGATGTCGTCCGCCTCCCGGTGCAGCTCTTGCGCGAGCGACCGGCGGGCCAGCACCGCGTATCGGATGCCGTCGTGCTCGCCCTCGGCGATCGCCCACGGCCCGGCCGCCAGCGTGACGTAGTACGTCGACAGCGGGCAGCGCTGCTCCAGCGTCCACCGTCCGGGCTCGACCTGCGTGGCCCGGCCGTTGCCCCAGACCGTCCAATCCCCCGGCACGCGCACGTCGAAGCGGTACGGGGACTTGAGGTCGGGCTGGTCGAAGCAGGCGAACCAGCGCGGGGCCGCGTCCAGGAAGCTCATCGCATACAGGTAGGTGCACCCGTCGGCGGGGTCGTCGTGCTGGTGCAGGCCCTCGCCGTCGTGGCCGTACTCCATGACGCCGTCCACGACCAGCTCGTTGTGCGCGCGCAGATCCGACAGGGCGATCCGCTCGTCCGCCCAGCAATCGGGCGCCAGCGCGTCACCGTTCAGCGTCGCACCGACCAGCTCGCGCCCCTTGAAGTCGGCGAACGTCTGTGCGCCCACACGTGCGGCGTCGAAACGGATGCGGGTGTGCGAGGTGAACCGGTCATGGTCAGTGAGGTCGAGACTCACCTCCATCGAGGTCACCGTGATGAGCGATGCGCGGGCGATGGCTTCGGTGTGAAGAAGGGACGGCATGCCACCACTGTACCGAGGCCCATCGCTGACCCGAGAGCCAGCGGTGCGCGGGAATTGTCGGTGGCACCTTATAGTATCGAACACATGTTCGTCAGCACTGTGAAACACGCGACCACCCGCAACCAACAAGACTGCCTCGGGCGGGCTACAGTCGGTCAGGTACCGGGCGGACCGGACGGCAGACGAGGGGGTGCCGATGCCATGACCACGTTACGTGCGGCACCGAGCCCGCAACCAGCACTCCCCCCCATTCATGAACTCGTCGGGTTGTGCCTGCGCCTCGGTGCCCAGTCCGGCGATCTCAGCGATGCCGAGGAAGCCTGGTCGGCCCGCGTGCGCGGCACGCATCAGCCCGGCGATCCGACGAAGACTGACGACGTCCGGCGCCGGATCGAGCGCGGCGAAGACCCTCTCGGCGACATGTTCGCCGCGATCGTGTCCGCGGAAGACCGCCGCCCTCTCGGCCAGACGTACACCCCTGCCACCATCGTGAATGCCATGGTCTTGTGGGCACAGGCCCACGGCACACCAGCTCGCATCATCGACCCCGGCACCGGATCGGGCAGATTCTGCCTGGCCGCGGCACAGGCCTTCCCCGAAGCCACCATCGTCGCGGCTGACATCGACCCGGTCGCGACTCTGATGACCCGAGCCGCGGTAGCGGTCCGCCATCTCGGCGACCGGGTTCGTGTCGTCAACGCCGACTACCGCTGTCTGGACGTACCGAAGATCCCGGGACGCACGCTGTTCCTCGGCAATCCGCCCTACGTCCGCCATCACCAGATCGACCCCGCCTGGAAGACGTGGTTGCGCACGACCGCACAGCGTCGTGGGTTGTCGGCCAGCGGCCTGTCCGGCCTGCATGTTCACTTCTTCCTCGCCACAGCCGAGCACGCCAGCCCAGGCGATTTCGGCGCCCTCATCACCAGCAGAGAATGGCTGGATGTGAACTACGGCCAACTGGTACGCGATCTTTTCCTTGGCGATCTTGGCGGACTCTCGCTCAACATCCTGACCCCCGAGTCTTTGCCGTTTGCCGATGCGACGGTCACCGGCGCGATCACGTGCTTCGAGGTGGGCGCCAAGCCCGAGAGCATCCGCATCCGCGAGGTGGCGAACGTGACCGACCTTGCCGACCTGTCCGGTGGGCAAGAGATCGCTCGCACAACGATGGCCCAGACCAACCGCTGGTCCGTCCTGACCCGCACGACCACCGCGCTTCCGGAGGACTACGTCGAGCTCGGCGAGCTCGTCCAGGTGCACCGCGGGGCGGTCACCGGCGCTAACAAGGTCTGGGTGTGCCAGCGCAGCGACATCGACCTGCCCGCGTCGGTGCTGTTCCCTTCGGTTACCAGGGCCAGGGAGCTGTTCCTGGCCGGTGAGCGTCTCCAGGATGCCGCCAGTCTCAAGCGCGTGGTCGATCTCCCGGTCGATCTGGACGTCTTCGATCCGGCCGATCGCCGGCGTATCGACCGATTCTTGCGGTCCGCACGCAATGCGGCCGCCGACCAGGGCTACATCGCCTCCAATCGCCGCGCCTGGTACAGCGTCGGCCTGCGCGAGCCCGCACCGGTGCTGGCCACCTACATGGCCCGGCGTCCACCGACCTTCGTCCGTAACGACGTCGCCGCCCGCCACATCAACATCGCCCACGGCCTGTATCCCCGCGAGCCGCTCAATGACACGCAGCTGGATGCATTAGCCGCCTACCTGCGCAATGCCGTCACCCTCGGGCAGGGCCGGACCTACGCGGGCGGGCTGACCAAGTTCGAGCCGAGGGAGATGGAGCGCATCCCGATCCCCACACTGGCAGCACTGTCACAAGGAGTCTGACCCGATGCCACAGACCCCACCGCCTCGCTGGACGGGCGAACAGTTCGACGCCGACATCGCGGTGGCCGTCGAGCAGTTCCGCCGGGACAGACTGCAGGAACCGCTGGAACGCTATCTCGACGTCTTCGCCTCCTACCAGACTGCCGTGGCACGACTCATGGAGGGATCGGCCGATCTCACCCAGCTGGACTCGCAGGCCGCACAGTTCGTGAGTGCTGAGGATCTGCTCACCGTGGTGCGTTACCTGGCATCCCCAGCCATCAGCCAGGATGATCTGAAGGTACTGGCCGATGTCTCGAGCTTGGTGCCGTCCCGGCTTGGAGCTCATCCCGAGGATGCCCACCGCGTCGTCCAGATCGCCATGATGGCACTCGACCGCAATCGCTTCCCGTGGGTGCCGGAGCATCGTCAACCCACTCCGTCCGAACGCCACGCGGCGATTGTGGCAACCACGGCCCTGATGGCGGTCCAGCGGGTGCAGACGGAGCGCCGCAACAACGCCAAGGCCGAGCAGGAAGAGGCGGTGGCCGACTACCTGGAAAGCCTCGGCCTGATCCGCGAGGAGCCCCGACAGGTGAACACCGTGGCCGACCTGCTACCCCGGGGGCACTTCTGCCGCGAAGCGGAGTTCGGCACGCGCAAGGCCGATCTCATCGTGTCGCTGTGGGACGGACGAGGCATGCCCATCGAATGCAAGGTCAGCAACTCCTCGACCAACAGCGTGAAACGCGTCAACAACGACGCCGCGGTCAAGGCGAAAACCTGGATCGCCGAGTTCGGCAGACTGGGGGTCGTGCCGGTCGCCGTCATCTCCGGGGTCTTCAGGATGCACAACCTGATGTCAGCGCAAGACGACGGCCTCACGATCATCTGGACGCACAACTTGGCCGCACTCGCCGCGTTCATCCAGAGCACTCGCTCCTGACCGCGAAACCTCTTCGCCACACGGCGAACGAGGTAGGTTGGTGGCATGACTACCACCCGCACCGAAACCGACAGCATGGGCGCCATCGAGGTGCCCGCCGACCACTACTGGGGCGCGCAGACGCAGCGCAGCCTGGGCAAC
>Ga0209738_10000019_pt1 | contig 40206 bp, 32 predicted proteins | sample TergutNc150P5_FD_187289 | JGI IMG/M metagenome (GOLD analysis project Ga0209738, IMG submission 187289) | Nasutitermes corniger P5 segment gut microbial community from laboratory colony in Florida, USA - Nc150 P5 (SPAdes) (version 2) | ecosystem: Host-associated > Arthropoda: Insects >...
TCTACACCCCGGCCGCGCAGCGGCGCTGGGGCTACTACGTCTACCTGTACCTGCACGACGACGCCATCGCCGCGCGCGTCGACCTCAAGGCCGACCGGGCCCGTGGCGTCCTGATGGTGCGCACCGCCTGGCACGAACCGACTCGTCCACACGCCTCGGGCGTCGCGCGAGGGCTGGGCGAAGAGCTCGTCCGCCTGGCCGGCTGGTTGGGGTTGGACGCGCGCGGTAACTGGTGGATGCGCGATGCCGTTGCGCAGGCATGCGGCGCATTTGCCAGCGGTCAGCCCGGCGCCAAAGGCTCGCTGGTGCAGCATGAGGGGCTGATTGCCTTCATCGCCCGCAACTACGAGGCCGATGCCGCGGGGCAATGGTTCTTCCAGAACGGTCCGCAGCGCGTCTACGTCGAACTCGAATGCACGCCGTGGGTATGGCGCGTCGCGCCCGATGGCGTTACCGTCCACGCTCACACCGGGCAGGCAGGCGGGCCGGTGCACGGTCTGTATTGCGACGAGATAGGGCGCGTGTATCTGGCTACCGCGCTGGGTTTTGGCCTGATCCACAGCCAGGATGTGCCTTTGGTTGCCGATGCCGTCGAGGCCGGCCGTTGGACGCCGCAAGACGTATATGTCCGCGACCTGCCTGCGCGCTGGCATTACGTGCTCAGTCCGCAGGAAAACCAAGCATAAAAAAAAGCCCGCACGAGGCGGGCTTGAAAGTTCTCGGAGATTTAGACTTTCAGAATCATTGCGCTGCACTGGCTGCATCGCTGGCTGCCGAAGCGGGCGGCGCGGGCGGTTCGGCGAACTTGGCACCGGCGGCGTTGGCCATATAAACCACCGCGCGTTGAATTTCGTAGTCGGAGAACTGGCCGCCGCTTTGCGGCGGCATGGTGCCGGTGTTACCCTTGTAACCCTTGATGGGGGCTTGTTCCAGTGCGGCTTGCCCTTGCGCGAAGCGGGGCGCCCAGGCTGCCGTGTCGCCGAACTTGGGCGCGCCGTTCAGGCCGGTGCCGTGGCAGGCCGAGCATTGGGCCTTGAAGACTTCTTCTCCGGTCGCGGGCGTGGTGCGTGCAGCTTGCTGGATTTCGACCCTGACGCTGCCGACCTTGGCGATGCGTTGCTCGACACGGTCGAACTGCGCCGGTTCGGTGTTGTGGTTGTTGGCGAGGGTGGCGATCAACGTAAAAACGATGGCGACCACAATGGCTGCGACGACGCTCAAGCCCGCCATCTGTTTAGCGGCGGCGACGCCGGCGGGAGAGACGGTGTGCGGGGTGGTGGACGCAGAGTTGGTGGAATGCGGCATGGTGTAGTCGGCGTAACAGGCTTGGGCCATGAGGATACATGGCAAAAGAACAAGGATTTTACCGTCGCGCGGCGAAATCGGCAGGACCGGTAACGCCGGTCTGCCGGGCATATCGCCAACGCGTGTTCATACCGTGCCGGTGGCGGCGCCCCCGTAAGCGGCAAACTTCAATTAAGGTTGCGCAGCAGGCGCGGCATCACTGGCATCACTGGCAGCGGATGACGCGGGCAGCGTTACGGCAACGGCAGCCTGTTGCTGGGCTGCGGCTTCCGATGTCTTTTCCGCTGCCTGCTCGGCGGCTTGCTCGTCGGCGGGCGACCAGCCGCCGCCCAGCGCCTTGTAGAGCGCAACTTCGTTGCTGCGCTGCTCCATGCGCACTTGCGCCAGTTGTTGCTCCACGCTAAAGAGCGAGCGTTGCGCGTCAAGCAGGTCGAGGTAACTGGCCGCGCCGTTGCGGTAGCTCAAGTCCGACAGGCGATAGCGCTCGCGTTCGGCTTTGGCCTGCGCTTGCAGCGCGGCAAGCTGATCGTCATAGGTGGCGCGGCCCGCAAGCGCGTCGGCGACTTCGCGGAAAGCGGTCTGGATGGATTTTTCGTACTGCGCCACGGCGGCGTCGCGGGCGGCTTTGGCCGCTCGCAGATTACCGAGGTTGCTGCCGAAGTCGAAGATCGGCAGTGACAGATCGGGCGTAAAGCTCCATGCCTTCGTCGTGGAACCGCCGCCGCCGAACAGGTGGCCGAGCGTATCGCTGCCCCGCCCGAATCCCGTCGTCAGCGAGATGCGCGGGAAGAACGCCGCGCGCGCCGCGCCGATGTTGGCGTTGGCGGCGATGAGCTGTTGTTCGGCGGCGCGGATGTCCGGGCGGCGCAGCAACAGGTCGGAAGGCAGCCCCGCCGGGACGTCGGCAAACGCGGGCAATGGCGCAGTGGACGCGGGCGCGTCGGCCATTTGGGTGTCGTCGGCGGGCGCTTGCGGCAGCGTTACCGGCGGCACGGGCGGAATGGGCAACTGTTCGGCAGGCACACCCGCCAGCAAAGCCAGCAAGTTGATGTCCTGCGCGCGCAGCCGCCGCTGTTGCGCTTGCGAGGAGCGCGCCATGGCCGTCATCTCCTCGGCCTCGCGCAAGTCGAGCGCGGAGGCCGCGCCGTTGTCAAAGCGCAATTGCATCAGTTTCTGCGATTGCTCGTAAGTCGCTTGCGTGCGTTGCGCCAGCGCCAGCAGCTCGGTGTCGGTTTTCAGTTGCAGCCAGCCGTCGACGACGTTGGCGATCAGGCTCATTTGCGCCGATTTGCGCGTTTCCTCGGTCGCCAGGAATTGCGCCAGCGCCACGTCCTTGAGCGCGCGGATGCGGCCGAACAGGTCCAGCTCCCAGGCCGTGATGCCGACTGTCCACGTCGCGTTCGACGACACATTGCCGCCCAGCCCCAGCGACCGGTAAGGATTGGGCGCGGAACGCGACTGGCTGACGTCCAGCCCGACCGTGGGGAACAGATTGGCACGGCTGATCTGGTATTGCGCGCGCGCCTGCTCGATGTTGGCGATGGACACGCGCAGGTCGCGGTTGTTGGCCAGCGCCAGTTCGATGATTTTTTGCAGCCCGGCGTTTTCCGGCGTGGCCGGTTCGGTGAAGAACTGCTGCCAGGGCAAATCGCTGGCCGACGCATCCGCATCCGCGGCAGAGGCAGAGGCAGCGGATGCCGGCGCTTGGGCTGCGGACGGCAGCGATTCTTGCGGCCATTGCTCGGACACCGGCGCAACCGGGCGATGGTAGGTCGGGATGAGGGAGCAGCCGGCCAACAGCCCGGTCAGCAGAACGGCGGCGGCACTTGGCCGCAGCAACAGCGGCGCGGACGATCGCGCAGATCGATTGGCCTGAATGTTTTTCATCATTGCGGCTCCTTGGGCGTTGCCGGCAGCACGTAACCGGTACCGGCATTGCCCGCGTCGTCTTCATCGTCATCGTGCGCGTGGTGCGCGTCATAGTGTTGCAGCGCCACGTCAGGATTTTCCTTGTCGCCGGCAAACTTGCTGCGCACCACGACGAAGAACATCGGGATCATGAAGATGGCCAGGAAGGTCGCGCTCAGCATCCCGCCGATCACGACGGTGCCGATGGCGTGCTGGCTGCCCGAACCCGCACCGTTGCTGATCGCCAGCGGCAGCACGCCCAGAATGAACGCAAGCGAGGTCATCAGAATCGGGCGCAGCCGCAAGCGCGCGGCCTCGAGCGCGGCCTCAATCGGCCCCATGCCTTCTTTTTCCTGCAAGTTGCGGGCAAATTCGATGATCAGAATCGCATTCTTGGCCGACAGCCCCACCGTGGTCAGCAAGCCGACTTGGAAGAACACGTCACTTTCCAGTCCGCGCATCGTGACCGCGACCAACGCGCCTATGATGCCCAGAGGCACCACCATGATGACGGCGAACGGAATCGACCAGCTTTCGTACAGCGCCGCCAAGCACAGGAACACGATGAGAATCGAAATGCCGTACAGAATGGGCGCCTGCGAACCCGATTGAAGTTCCTGGTACGTGATGCCCGTCCATTCATAGCCGATGCCGACAGGCAGTTTCGCCATCAGCTTTTCCATGGCGTCGATGGCCTGGCCCGTGCTCTTGCCAACCGCGCTTGCGCCCTGGATTTCCATGGAGGAAATGCCGTTGTAGCGTTGCAGTTCCGGCGAACCGAACGTCCAGTGGCCGGTCGCAAATGAGCTGAACGGCACCATGCTGCCCGCGTTATTGCGCACGTACCATTTGTTCAGGTCGTCGGGGTTCATGCGGAACGGCGCGTCGGCCTGCACATAAACCTTCTTGATGCGGTTGTCCATATCAAGAAAGTTGTTGACGTAGGACGAGGCCCACGCCACCGAGAAGGTCTGGTCTGCCGCCGCCGGCGTTACGCCCAGCGCCTGGGCTTTGGCCCGGTCCACGTCCACCTGGAACCGCTGCGTGTCTTGCAGGCCGTTGGGGTACACCCGCGCGAGTGTGGGGTCTGTCCGCGCCATGCCGATCAACTGTTGGGTCGCTTGCATCAGCGCCGCGTGGCCGAGTCCCGCCCGGTCTTCAAGTTCGAGGTCAAAACCTGACGAGGTGCCCAACTCGCGGATCGACGGCGGATTGAGCGGAATGATCAACGCATCCTTGTACGAGGCGTAATGCCGCTGGATGCGCTGAACCATCGCAGCGACTTTCTGGTCGGCCCTCTTGCGCTCGCCATAGTCTTTCATCCGGGCAAACACGATACCCGCGTTCTGGCCGCGTCCGCCGAAATTAAAGCCGTTGATCGTCATCACCATATCGACGATGCTTTTTTCATCGGTCATCAGGTAGTTGGCCACGTTCGCCAAGGTGCGCGCCGTCATCTCCTGCGTCGCGCCCGGCGGCAACTGTACGCTGACCATCGCCACGCCTTGGTCTTCGGCGGGCAGGAAGGATTTGGGCAGTTTGAAGTACAGCCCCGCTATCGCCGCGATCACCACCAGGTAGAAAACCAGCCAAATGCCCGATCGCTTGATGACGTGCGCCACGCCGTTGTGGTATTGAATGCGGCTCTTGTTGAAGGCACGGTTGAACCAGCCGAAAAAGCCGGTTTTGGATTCGTGATGCCCCTTGGGGATCGGCTTGAGGAGCGTTGCGCACAGCGCGGGCGTCAGCACCAATGCGACCAGCACGGACAGCACCATTGCCGACACGATCGTCAGCGAGAACTGCCGGTAAATCGCGCCGACCGCGCCGCCCGACATGGCTACGGGCACGAACACCGCGGACAGCACCAGCGCCACGCCCACCAGCGCGCCGGTAATCTGATCCATCGCCTTGCGGGTGGCCTCGCGCGGCGACAAGCCTTCCTCGGCCATCACCCGCTCGACGTTTTCAACCACCACGATCGCGTCGTCCACCAAAAGCCCGATGGCCAGCACCAGGCCGAACATTGACAGCGTATTGATCGAAAACCCCACCGCCGCCATGACGCCGAAAGTGCCCAGCAACACCACCGGCACCGCGATGGTTGGGATCAGCGTCGCCCGCAGGTTCTGCAAAAACAGGTACATCACGCAGAACACCAGCGCGATGCCTTCGAGCAGCGTGATGAACACGTCCCGAATCGACAGCCGCACGAACGGCGTGGTGTCATACGGGTATTCCACCTCCATGCCGGGCGGGAAGTATTTCGACAGTTCTGCGATCTTCGCGCGCACGCGCTCATCGGTCTGCAACTCATTGGCGCCCATGGCCAGTTGCACGCCCAGCGCCGCCGTCGGCAGGTTGTTCCACTTGGTGTCGAAGTTGTAGCTTTCGCCGCCCAGTGCAATGCGCGCCACATCCTTGACCCGCACCTGCGAGCCATCCTGGTTGACCTTGAGCAGCACGTTGCCGAACTGTTCAGGCGTGCGCAGCAGCGTGGACTCGGTGATGGTCGCCTGCATGGACTGCCCCGCCACCGACGGCGTGCCGCCGATCTGCCCACCCGCGATCTGCACGTTTTGCGCGGCCAAGGCTTGGGTCACGTCAGTGGGCGTCAGGCCGTAGTTGTTCAGTTTGTTCGGGTCCAGCCAGATGCGCATTGCAAACTGCGTGCCGAACAGGGTGTACTGGCCCACGCCTTCCAGCCGGCTGATCGGGTCCTGAATGTGCGAGGCCACGTAGTTCAGCAGCTCATAGCGGTTCATGCTGCCGTCTTTGGACACGAAGGCGGCCACCAGCAAAAAGCTGTTGCTCGATTTGGTGACCGACAGGCCCATTTGCTGCACGATCTGCGGCAGCACCGGCGTGGCAAGCTGCAACTTGTTTTGCACCTGCACCTGCGCGATGTCCGGGTTGGTGCCCGGCGCAAAGGTCAGCGTAATGATCGCGGTGCCGGTGTCATCGCTGGTCGATGACATGTACAGCATGTGATCCAGCCCGCTCATCTGCTGCTCGATCACCTGCGTAACGGTGTTTTCCACCGTGGACGCGGATGCGCCGGGGAAGTTGGCGCGAATCTGGATGGACGGCGGCGCAATGGTCGGATACTGCGAAACCGGCAGCGTGAAAACAGCCGCCGTGCCCGCCAGCATCAGGATGATGGCGATCACCCAGGCAAAAATGGGGCGATCGATGAAAAATTTCGACATGCGGCGTAGTCTCCGTTATTGCCTGGCCTGGCGCGACGCACTCGCGCTCGCACTGGCGGCGGAGGCGGCTGCGGAAGCGCCTGTCGCGCCCGGTGCTGCCTGGCCCGTCGCCATATCGGCGGACGGCGCGCCGGGCGGCGGCGGCGGCGGCAATTGCGCCGGCACGGCCTTCACGGGCATACCGGGCTGCACCTTCACAATGCCCTGCACGATCACGCGGTCTCCGGGATTCAGGCCGCTTTCGATCACCCAGTTCTGCCCCTGGGTGCTGGTGGCAACGACCGGCTTGATCGCCGCCTTGCCGTCCGCGCCGACCACCATGACCGTGGCATGTCCGCTCTGGTCACGCAACACGCCCACTTGCGGCACGATGAACACGTGGTTGTTCATGCCCTCCTGAATGCGCGCCCGCACGAACATGCCGGGCAGCAACACGCGGTTCGGATTCGGGAAGATCGCGCGCACCGTGACTGAACCGGTGCTTTCATCCACCGTCACGTCGGAAAACTGGAGCTTGCCCGGCTCGGAATAAGTGCGCCCGTCTTCCAGAATGAGCGTTACTTTCGCCGCGTTCGGGCCTTCCATTTTCAGCTTGCCCGCCTGTGCGTCGCGGCGCAGTTGCAAACCTTGGCGGCTCGACTCCGTCAAATCGACATACACGGGGTTGATTTGTTGCACCGTGGACATCAGCGTGGCTTGGCTGGCCTGCACATAAGCGCCCGGCGTGACCTGCGAGATGCCGATCTTGCCCGAGATTGGCGAGATCACATCCGTATAGCCCAGGTTGATCTGCGCGGTATCCACGGCGGCCTTGCCCGCGGCCACATCCGCCGCCGCCTGGCCTTGCGCGGCCACGGCGTTGTCGTAATCCTGTTTGCTGACGGCGTTGGCCGCCACCAGCACCTTGTAGCGATTGGCCAGCGCGTCGGCTGACGCAAGATTTGCCTGCGCCTTGGCCAGCGCGGCCTTGGCGCTATCCAGCGCGGCGATGTAGGGCGCCGGGTCAATCTTGTACAGACGCTGCCCGGCCTTCACGTCCGAGCCTTCCACAAACTCGCGGCGCAGCACGACACCATCCACCCGCGCGCGCACCTGCGCGACCAGGAATGCGTTGGTGCGGCCCGGTAGCTCCGTAACGACCGGCGCCGAAGTCGGCTGCACGGTAATCACGCCCACTTCCGGCGGCGGCGGGGCGGCGTTGGGCTGCTGGGCCTTGTCGCCGCAGGCGCTCAACAGCGCGACGGTCAACACCGCGCCGCCGGCGCGCAAAAAAAGAGAAGAATTCGCCGAATGCAGCATGACTTGATCTCGTTCAGAGGAAGGCAAAGCGCCCCAATTGGGTGAAAACATCCATCATGTCCACGGGTATGGACAGCCAAAAGGATTTGTGGGAGAAACCGGCATGATCAGCCGCGTGTCACGTACGGGGGCAGGTCGCTACTAGAAGATGCGCGTAAGGCAAGTATAGGACGTGCTGTCGCCGTGTGCATGCGGGCGACAATTTTCCTTATCGAGCGCGCGTATTGAACGCGTACCGTCGGGGCATTCGATCGCATGGCACCGCCGTTTACCCCGGCAAAGACACGTGCAGCGCGTACCGGCGGTGCCGGTGACAGACCGCTAAACATCATTGTAAGTACTTACTGTCAACAAGGCTTACCCTACCCAAGTCGCGCAAACAGACGCCACCGGCGATGTGTTGGCACAACTGCGCGGGCGCACGGTTGAGCAAGCTGTGGCGCGATGCGGTTTGCGCTGATGCCCATCAAGAATCCAGGCGGCCCGCCGATGCGGCATGCGCTTGCCGGCTACGGCCACAGCGCCGGCACGCGGACTGGAACGCACGGCGCTGTTTGACGGGAGCCGCCACGGGCTGCTCGAACGCGGATTCGGGCTGGGGACGGCAGCAAACCAAGGCATGGACGCCTATCTGCGCGGCATCGGATTGCCGCCCGCGCCTTGATCGGAGATAATATAAAGCTTTCCAGTCAGCGCGGCTGTAGCTCAGTGGATAGAGTATTGGCCTCCGAAGCCAAGGGTCGTGGGTTCGATCCCCGCCAGCCGCACCAATAACACGCTTCAACAAGTTTCAACCTGTCTCGCAAACCCGCATGGTTACTGGCCTTGCGGGTTTTTTGTTGTCCTCAAGCGCATCCGTCTGACGGCAAGCGGACGCGCCGATGGCCTCTGGAACTGATAAGACCGCGCTGCGCACCACGTGCGCCGTGGACGACGCGCATCTTGAACGTATTGAGCAACCGTTGCCGCATGAGGGCACCGAAGGCATCGCACACGCTTGCGCCAACAGGTACGCGCGCCGGACTTGAGCATGCGCCCCCATCGGCACAGCTATGCGCCAGCGGCCAATGGGCCGCGCAGTACCGCAACGGATTGTGAGAAAGGGTATACACCTACCCGTACGAAGCTTTCATAAAACTTATATTTTCAAGGATAAAGAACCGCGTATCATCACAGTCCGATGAGTCCGGTTTTACATTCGCTTCATTTCACTTATCATGAGCCAGCAGCGCCTTCCTCCTTTCGATCCGGCCCAAGCCAGTGCCGAACAACAGGCCGTACTTGCCGAAATCCTGTCCGGCCCGCGTGGTAATCTGAATGGGCCGTTTCTAGGTTGGATTTATAGCCCCGAATTCGCACAGCAGGCGCAGCGGCTGGGGGCGTTTTGCCGCTACCGCACGGGCTTGCCCACGCAACTTTCGGAATTGGCTATTTTGGTCATAGCGGCGCGTTGGCGGTCGCAGGCAGAATGGTTTATCCATTTACCCATCGCACTCAAAGCAGGAATCCCCGCGCAAATTACCGAAGCCATCCGTGTTGGGCAGACACCTGAATTTGATGACCCTGATCAGGCGTTGATCTATCGCTTTGCGACCGAGCTTGAGACGCATAAACGCGTGCGCGATACGACCTATGCCTCTGTCATTGAACGCTTCGGGTTGCAAGTGGCGATCAATCTCGTGGGTTTGCTGGGCTATTACACGTTGGTTGCGATGACGCTCAATACCTTTGAAATGCGGGCAGAAGGCCAGACCACCTTGCCGTTTGATGAAAAATAACAGTGACGCAGCGGCGCGCGGCCGCTGCATACTGAAAAGTTGTGCTATTTCGCAGCAAGCGTTATTGCGGATTGGCGACCAACAGAAACGCATTTTTCTTGTCGGACGTAACGGTCATTACTTCAAGCTGGTTAAAACCGGTTGTACTGTTGGGCGGTAGCACCATACCGGCCAACTGCGCCCCATCGCCCAGCGCACAACCCGCTCCACTGAAAGTGAGATTGACATCATATGCGCTGTTCATGAAGTATCTATCCCCGCTGCGGGAACGCAAGACTCCCGTGGCGGAGCAACCGGTATCATCGGGCGGCAAACTCAAAGTCGATCCGGAAATGGTGATATTCGCCAAATTATGGCGCGCTTGGCCTGAAACAGCGGTCCAGCCAGAATAAGTCCCCTCAATGTTGGGTGGCAGGATAAACTGGTAGCCATTGTCGTCAGAAAACAACATGAATGCCGCACTGTTGTCGATGGAGATGTTACCTGAATCAGGGGCTAACGTAAAACTATGAGTGGTCGTGTTATTTGATACGCTACCGGACATATCGAACTGTGTGAATGTCCCTTTGTGATGGACGTACGGATAAGAATAATCGAGGCAATCGGAAGTATCGTCGTCAGGGTCAGTATAATCCAAGCAATCATAGTAATAGCGTGGAGCGGAACCATGCAACATGCCCTGGATGCCCGCGCTCGTCGCATTAAAACCGTAGAGTCCCCATGTTGTTCCGTCTAGTAGTACGACTATCTGGATTGCGGCATAGTTATTGGTGGAACTGCTCCCGCTGACGTACCACGAACCAGTGGGGGGAGTACCCCCTTCTGATCCCCCACCACAGCCCGCCAACGTTGCTACCGCGCAAACCGCCAGTATTGACAAATAAGTTTTCGTTTTCATACCATTCCCTCTCCTGATGTGTTGTGATGTGTGCATGTATGTTTGCGTACACGTTGTGGATGGTAGCATGAACTGCCTGTATGACCTTGCTCCTGAAGAGCGTGGCTCTTGTCGAATGTTGCATGCCATCAACGTGTATCTCATCAACGGAATAGAGATGATGAGGGCAGGTGGGCTGGCCGGCCGCATGGGGCTTGCTGGAAGGCGAAAATGTTTCTTTGTGTGTGGTGTGTAATTACTTGTAACCGTTTGTCAATCTAGCCCTGCCGTTCATCGTTTTGTGCTGGTCACGAGCCGGGGCTGGTGGAACCATACATACATACGAAATTTCCATACAGCCGGGTAGTGTGGGTCGGTACAAGGCATGCTGAAGTGCCGTTGAGGAGGGAGCCGGCGGTTATGAAAAAAATTATTTTTCTGTTCCACAACTCAAGCCGCAGCGGCCGCTGTGCCGCGTATGCCGCTGCGCGCCGGCAGCCGTGCGGCGGCATGACGCTGATCGAACTGATGACCACGATCGCGGTGATGGCCATTGTCTTGACCTTCGGGGTGCCGTCTCTTGCAACGTTCCTCAAAAACACGCGCCTGACGACGGCGACCACCGAAATTCAAGGCGCTTTCAATCAGGCGCGTTCGGAGGCGGTCATGCGCCGTCTGGCGGTCAGCGTGTGCGCGAGTACCAACGGCAGCGACTGCAGCACGAGCGGGCTTTGGCAGGGCGGGTTGCTGGTTTTTACCAATGGGGCCGTGGGCGACACGCCCGGCACGGTCAGTGAAAACGACCAACCGCTCAAGTACGTCCAGTTCACCGACACGGCATTGACCGTTACCCCGGTGATTTCATCGGCATCTGCCACGCCCGGCTTCGGCAGCAATAACAACACCTATGTGCGCTTCAATCCCAGCGGGATGGTGGACAACGCGGGCGCGCTGCTGCTTTGTGACGACCGCAGCGGCGCTTTCGGGCATCAGGTGACGATATGGAGTGTCGGGCGGACCGAAGCGACCAGCAAAGTTCAATGTCCAGCGAGTGCGTCATCATGAATCTGCCGGGCTTATCCATGGAGCGCCCCGTGTCCCGTTTGCCGCGCACGCCTGGCTCGCGCGCTCGGCAACGCGGCGTTGCCTGCGGCGCGCGCGGCTTCGCCATGATCGAAGTGCTGGTTACCACCGTGGTACTGGCTTTCGGTCTGCTGGGGTTGGCCGGGTTGCTGGTCAAGAGTACGTCGATGACGCAAGAGTCCTATCAGCGCACCATCGTGACGCAGCGCATCTACGACTTTGCCGACCGCATGCGTCTCAATCAGGCGGGCATTACCGCGGGCGATTACAACAATCTGAGCGCTCAGAACATGAGCACTCAGAGTAGCTCCAATTGCAATTCGACTTCCGCTCAGACCCCGGCCCAAATCGCGCAATGCGACTTTTATGAGTGGACTCAATCCCTTCAAACCGAACTGGCGGGCAGCGTCACCTCCTCGTCAACCGGCACTTCGGCGACTGCCCCCGACATTGAAACCGGCGTGGTCGCCAACACGCAGCAGAACCCGACTTTTTTCACCATCACTGTCAACTGGACCGACCCGAAGCTCGGCACTCAAACTTATTCGCTCAACGTGCGCCCATGAACACCAGCAACCGTCGTGTCCCGTGGCGGCCCTCATCGGCCATTACCCGCCCAAGCAACGGCTCGGCCCCTATGCCTTGGGCGGGCAAGGGGCAAGCCGGTTTTACGTTGGTCGAGCTGCTGGTGGCGCTGGTCATCGGGCTGTTTTTGATCGCCGCTATCGGCGGTGTTTATGCCAGTTCGCGCGGTATTTTTTCCGCCACCGGCGAGGCCATCTCCATGGACGACAACGCCCGCGCCGCCTTTGAATGGATCGGCGACAGCGCCCGGCAGGCCGGTTTTGGCGGCTGCAGCGGGCAGCTGCTGAACATTGCCCCAGGGGACGTGCGCGGCGGCAACTACGCGAACGCGACCAACCCCAATAGTTGGTGGTTGAACTTGGATCAGCCGGTGCAGGGCTTCCTTCCTACAAGTCAACCTGACCAGACGTTTCCCACGGTCAGCGCCGGCGCGCCCTCATCTTCCACCGACGCCAACACCCCGCCCCCGGAGCGGGTGGCCAATAGCGATGCCTTCGCGCTGATCGGCGTTGATATCAAAAACGAGGCCGTCGTCCAGCACGATGACGACGGCGGGACTGTAAGCACCATCACCACCACCACCCCCCACAGCATTCAAGCCGGTCAAATCTTGTTGGGCACCGACTGCCAGACCAACAGTTATTTCGTCGCCAGCAGCGTTTCGAACAGTCAATCGTCCGGGACAGTCACTATCGCCAGCGGCAACAATTGCAGCATCAACCTGGCCGATAGCTGTGGCCGCAGCGGCGGCATCACGGTAGCCGGCACGACGCCCATTACCCTGCAAGATGGCGGATTGATCATGCCCGTCATTGCCAACGCTTATTTCATCGCCCCTTCCGTCTCCGCAATTGCACCCACAGCGGCCACGTCTACAGCGGCCACGTCTACTGCTACAACGCCAGCGAACCAAAGCAATTCACTGTGGGTGTTAACCACCGACGGCAGTACCGACGGCAACCCTGTTCCGCGCGAACTGGTCAGGGGCGTGCAGAACATGAAAGTGGAATACGGCCTCGACACCAATGGCGACGGTTCGATCGACAGCTACGTCCCCGCCAGTTCGGTGACCAACTGGAGCCAGGTCATCGCCCTCAAAGTACACCTGCTGATGGCCACCCAGCCCGCATCGGGCGTCCGCTCCGTCGGCTCCAATGCCATTACTTTTGACGGCACCACTTTTCAGCCGCCCGCGGGCGACAACCGCATCTACCGCGAATACACCAGCGTTTTCTCGCTGCGTAACCGGGTTTCCTGACCTTTTTCACGCGCCATGAACCCCAACTTTGCTCTGCACCCCATGTCCGCCATGACCGTCGCGTCCGGATGCCGCCGTCCCCATCTCCACCGGGTAAGCCGCCCAGGCCGGGCCAGGCAAGGCGGCTTTTCGCTGGTCGTGGGGATGATCTTTCTCGTGGCGCTCTCGCTGCTGGCCGTCATCGCGGTGCGCAGCGTCATCACCTCCGACCGCATGGCCGGCAACACACAAGACTGGAACCTGGCCTTTCAGGCCGCCGAGGCGGCGCTGCGCGATGGCGAGCAAGACGTTGTGGGCATGGATGCCACAGGCAAACCCAATAGCCAACCGCAACGCCCCACCGGCCCCATTTCGAGCAATGTCAGCTTTAATGTGAAATGCTCCTTGGGTTTGTGCGCGTTGGCCAGCCCGCTCAACTTCGGCAGCCAACCGGTGTGGAGCACGGCGGCCGGCGCTCCTTTGGCCGGTGACACGGGTTGGACGGCGGGCGCCACCAGTAATGGCGGCCTCAGCGTCAGCTACGGCACTTACACCACCGGCCAGGTGCTGCTCGATCCCAACACAAACGCCCCGCTACCTTATCAGCCGCACTACATCATCGAAGACTTGGGCGCCCCGGGTTCGTCGGGCAGCCTGACAGCTGGCAGCGGCTACGGGAAAGGGCGGCCGCTGCAAGCCTATCGCGTTACCGCCGTCGGGTTCGGCAAGATCACCACCGCCAACGGTACCCCGGCTACCCGCGTGGTGCTCCAAAGCATCATCACCCACTGACCCCGCGCTGACCGACCACGCCCGTAACCCGCGCCCAAAAACGCCACACACACACAGTTCAAAAAGTACGGAGATGAAGACCGCCATGTTCCTCAAACGCCCTTTTCTACAACGTCTCATCAGCGCGCCGCTGATGTTCGCTTTGATTTTGCAAGGCACTTGGCTGCTGCCCTCCAGCGCAAGCGCGCAGACCGCCACCACCATCACACCGATGAACATCTCCAACTCGCCGCTGTCCGTGGTAGGCGGCACGGCGCCCAATGTGCTGCTGGTGATGGACGACTCCAACAGCATGGACACAGCGCCTGATGGCACTCTGCTCAACATGTGGAGCAGCAATCCCGGCAGCCGGTCTTACATTGCGCGCGCCGCTGCGCGGAGCATGATTGCCAATTACGGCACTCAAATGAATATTGGGTTAATGTCGTATCAGCAGCCCAACAATGAAATTACAAAATATAATTTGCAAAATTTTTACAAGAATGTCAGCTTTGACCCAAACAACCATGGCACTAGAGATGGTGTGACTCCAAGTCCATGGAATGCGTCTAATTCCATATATTACTACACAAATAATGTTGGTTTATTGTACAGCATTAACAACGCTGTGTTTTATAGCCCGATAGGAAATCAAACCGTACCAACCTTGACGGTTTATTATACTTTCAGCCAGAAAACAAACACATCGGATAGCTTAAATACACCAACGTTAGCAGGTGTGACACTGCAGAATTATTACGCTGATAATGTCAGTATTAACTGCCCATCTCCTAATGCTAATAGATCTATTTATGGCAGTTCTTATGGCTGCATATATTTTACACCCACGGATAGCGGCGGCCAAGTCGCGCCTTATACTTATGGCAATTGGCTGGCCGCGATAACGTTTGGGCAGGCATGGGAGGTCAACGATAATTCCGCGGCTGCGTCCATGGGGTATCTGCATGTGCCGATTGCGGCGGCGCCACCCGGTTCTCAGCAGGCCACTAAACTCAACACAAAACTCAACAACCCAGAGTATAACTACGGCGGTAGTGCTGGGCAGTGCAGCAGCAGCTGTAACGGCAGCAACTGCTGTGATGCCAACAACTGGAGCAACCCGGCATACCCGTTGGAAAATGCCGGCAATACACCTATGGAAGGCACGCTGGAAACGGCGCAGGCTTATTTCAACGGTACGGCGCCCCTTTTGGGGACGGCAGCCAGCCAGGGTCTTTCAGGCGTGGCGGCGCCGGCCACACAGCAATGTACCAAGAATTATATAGTTTTCATGACGGACGGTTTGCCTTCGTTGCCCGCGGGGGGGTATGCCACGGGAAACAGTACCTTTTTGACGCAAGACCAACTTGATACCAATGTGGTTACGGCCGCGAAAAATCTGTTGAATTCACCGGCCAATGTCAAGACTTATTTCATCGGTTTTGGTTCCGATGTGGCCGGCAATGGCGACGCGCTCAATTCCTTTGCCGCTGCGGGGGGCACCACCACTGCCTATTCGGCCATGGACGCGAATTCACTGGATTCGGCTTTTAGCACGATTTTTTCCAGTATTCAAAGCCAGACGCTGGCGGCATCGGCGGTGGCGGCCAACTCGACCCAGTTAAGCACAAATTCGGTTACTTACAAAGCATCCTACAACCCCAGTGACTGGAGCGGGCATTTGATGGCCTACTCGCTCAACGCCAACGGCGCGGTCACATCGACAACGCCCAATTGGGACGCCGCCACCGCAAGCTTGTCCGGCAGTATGTCGGGGACTGATGCGACCAGCCGCAATATCATCACTTACAACAGCAGCGCGAATGGGGGGCCAGGCGTCACGTTCGCGTGGAGCAACCTCAACGCTACCCAGCAAAGCCAATTGGGTAGCGCAAATTTGTTGGCCTGGCTGCGCGGCGATGATACTGGCGGCGGCTCCACCAGCACCACGTACCGCCAGCGGACGGCGACCAAGCTGGGCGACATCGTGGATTCGTCGCCGGTGTATGTGGGACAGCCGCAGATGGGTTACAACGATTCGATCGAACCCAACGCGTCCTCGCCCTACAGCACTTTTGTTACCAATAATGCCAGCCGCACGCCCATCGTTTACGTGGGCGCCAACGACGGCATGCTGCATGGCTTTGACGCGGGCAGCGGCAAGGAGGTATTCGCTTATATACCGGGCGCCGTTTATCCCAACCTGGCGCAACTGGCCTCGCCGAGCTACAGCCACCATTTTTATGTGGATGGCTCGCCGACCGTGGCCGATGCCTGCCTGGGCGGCAGCTCCTGCACCTGGAAGACTGTGCTGGTGGGCGGTCTGAACGCGGGCGGGCAAGGTATTTATGCGCTGGATGTGACCGATCCCACGAAACTGGGCACGAGCAGCGTGCTGTGGGAGTTCACCGATCAGAACGACAGCGACCTGGGCGATACCTTCAGCGTGCCGCAAGTCGTCAAGCTGCGCGGTTCGGGCCAGTGGGTGGCTATTTTCGGCAATGGTTACAACAACGTTGCCGCCGACGGCAACGCCAGTACCACGGGCGATGCCGTGCTGTACGTGGTCGATCTGGCAACGGGCAACCTCATCAAGAAGTTCGACACCGGCATCGGCGTGAGCGCTTCGAGCGCGCACAAACCCAACGGCCTGTCCACCCCGGCGGTGCTGAGCACCAAGGGCGACGGCCTGGGAGACTATGTGTATGCGGGCGATTTGTTCGGCAATATGTGGAAGTTCGACTTGACCGCCCAGAACGCAAACGGTTGGAGCGTGGCCTTCAACGGCAAGCCGCTCTATACCGCGACGACCGCTGCCGGTGCTGCGCAGCCCATCACCGTTCAGCCCGAAATAAGCCGCCAGCCCCAAGGTTTTGGGGGGTATATGGTGTATTTCGGTACGGGACAGAGCCTGGAGGTGGGCGACAACGCGCTGACCACGCCCAATACTTTCTACGCCATCTGGGACAAAGGGTCTGCTGTGGGGACGGGCCGCACCGGTACCAATTTGGCACAGCAAACCATCACGCTGGACACGACCGGCAACTACCGGGTTGTGAGCAGCAGCACGAGCAGCAGCAGCACCAGTACCAGCAGCACCACGCTCAGCAACGGCTGGTATGTCGATCTGCCGACCTCTGGAGAGCGCGTGATCAACAACCCTCTGTTCTACGACAACCGCATCAACTTTACGACCTCCATCCCCGCGGTTGGGAGTGGGCAATGCACGGGCGGCGGTTCCGGCTGGTTGATGGAACTGAACCCGGCAACGGGCGATTCGCTGAGCCAGACGCCTTTTGACGTCAATGGTGATGGGCAATTCAACAGCAGTGACGATGTAACAATACCTGGAAACTCCAATCCGCAAACGGCCGTGGCCGGGGGAGCTTTTATTAATGCACTGCCTTCCGCGCCCGTGGTACTGAACGGGGCCTCGCAAATCACCATCATCAATGTCGGAGGTGCTTATGACCCCGGCACTGGCCTCGGCAGTAATTCCAGTACTGGTACTGGTAATGGTACCGGTAATGCTTCAGGAACGACTGTTGGTGGAACCGGCAATGGGAGTTCGAATCAGAACAATAACTCTGTCGGTCTTGAAACTGTCAATCAGAACCCAGGCATGGCCAACCGCCGCCTGTCATGGCGCGACATCTCTGCGCAACAATGAGCGAGGCTTTTCAGATGTTGTCCTTCCATTCCGTCATTAAGCCGGTCTCGGCGCCGGCCGAGCCTGTGCCGCCGCTGTGGCGGCGCCCATGCAGGGTGCGGGGCTTTAGCCTGATTGAGTTGATGACCGTGTTGGCCATTATTGCCGTCCTCGCGGCCATTGCCTACCCCATGTATACCGCTTACCTGGTGCGCGCCCGCCGCAGCGACGCCACGCGCGCCTTGATGGAGGCCAGTTCGATGCTGGAGCGGTATTACAACCAGCACCAGACCTACGCAAATGCTGCGCTGGGCGGCGATAGCAGTAGTAATGCGCCCGCGCCCACGCCCGTGCCCGTGCCGGCGACGAGTCTCGGCAGCACTTCGTCGTCTGCGGATACCGACGTTATCTATCCCGACACCTCACCCAACGGCTATTACACCCTGAGCCTCATGAGCACCTCCGCTACTGGTTACACGCTTGAAGCCACGCCCGTACCGACCGGCCCTCAGGCCCGTGATAGCGTGTGCAGCGCCTACACCCTCAACAACCTCGGTGTGCGCGGCGTGATGGTGAACGGCAGCAACGTTATCGACCCGACCGACTCCACCGTCAAGGAATGCTGGGAACACTGAGGCCGTGAACCGATTCTGAGGAAGGAGAGAGGGCGGCTTCCGGGGCGGGGGTTGGCCACGGCCGCCCCATTGCGTCCCCTGGGCTTATGGCCGCTGCGCGGCGGAGGCTGGTTCGGGTTGGGTATTGGACGCCGGGGCTGCCGTTCCGGCGCTGGCGCTGCTCGGCGGCAACGGTTGTACCCGTAGCGCGTCGGGGTGGAACTGGTGCGTTAGGCGCTCAGGCTCGCCGGGGGACGTGGCGGGCCAATTGAGCGGCGCGAGCCAGCCCTTGGACCAGCTCCAGCAGCCTAGATTGAGCACGATCAGTGCGATGAGAAGGGTTGTGCGCAGCATGGCATCAATTGCAATTCGAAGTCAAGTATGACGGCCAGGCGGCACAGGCCGCACGCTGACTTCTCCGCTGGTGATGTCGCGCGCGATGCCGCCGGGCAGCAGCAGGCGCAGCGCGCCGTCCGGCCCGACGCCCAGCGACTGGCCTTGCGTGCCGTCGGAGCAGCGCACCCACTGCCCCGCCAGCATGTCGCGCGCGGCATAGCGGGCCATGAGCGGCGCGAAGCCCTGGCGCTCGAACGCGCGCACGGCGGCCACCAGCGGCGGGGCGATGAGCGCCAGCGCGCCGGGCGCGTCCAGATCGGGCCGCAATTGGCGCAACGCCGCGGGCGGCTCGGCAAAGTCTTGGCCCGCCAGCGGCGCGATGTTGATGCCGACGCCGATGACGGCCATGCGCGCGGCATGCGCGCCGCCGTCTGCGGGCAGTGCGGCGGTTTCGATCAGGATGCCGCACAGCTTGCGGCCCTGCCGGCCATCCCACAACCACAGGTCGTTGGGCCATTTGATGCGGATGTCCGGGTGCAGGCTTTCCGCCGCCGCCAGACCGACCGCCAGCGACAGGCCCGACCAGTCCCTGGCCTGTAACGGCAGCGCCAGCGAGAACGCCAGCGCGCTGCCGGGTTCGCCCGGCACGCCGGTTTGCCACGCGCGGCCCAGCCGGCCGCGGGCGGCGCTTTGGTGCTCGGCGGCGAGCAGCACGGGCTGCCGCAATTGCCCCGCGCGCACGCGGCGCATCAGTTCCGTGTTGGTGGAGTCCACGCTGCCCACGGCCTCGACCGGGAAGCCCAAGGCCCGCGTCAGCGGCGCGATGGGCCAGTTCAGCACGGGCGCGGGGCAGGCATCCTCATGCGGCGCGGTATCGGACATTGCGTTTTACTTAGTGCCCGGCCTTGCGGCCCGTGCGATTTTTAGGCGCTGTTTTGGCGCGGACCGGTTTTTTGGGGCGGCTGGGCTGGTGTCCGGGCTTGTTTTTCTGACTGCTCGACAGCAGCGTGCCACGGCAGTTGGGGCTGCCGCACCAGCACGGGTATTCGGCTTTGAGCTTGGCCGTCAGCGGCGCGTCGATGACCAGCCCGTAGTCGTAATTGAGTTCCTCGCCGGGGCAAATGTCGCGCAGCGCCGTGATGAAGATGCGGCCATCTTCCTCATCGGCCTCGCAGTTGGGGTCGCAGCTGTGGTTGATCCAGCGCGAGGCGTTGCCGCCGTAGAGCGCGTCTATCACGTGCCCATCGTCGAGGTGAAAGTAGAACGTGTGGTTGGGCTGCGCCGGGTCGTGCGGATGGCGGCGCAGCGCTTCTGTCCAGGTGATGACCTCGCCCACATATTCGATAATGCGTTCGCCCTGGGCGATGTCCGTGAGCGCAAATACGCCCTTGCCGTGCACGCCCGAACGCCGCACCTGAATGCGCCGTCCGTGGCCTTGGGGCCGCGCCTGAAGCGGTGTCTTGCGCGACGAAGCTCGCGCGGCAGTTTTGCCAGTCACGGTTTTCTTTGCTATGGTGAACTTATGCGTGCGCGCGCCCGCGCGCGCGAGGACTTGAATTCTATAAAACCCATGAAGACACTGGTCATTGCCGAAAAGCCCTCCGTGGCACAGGACATCGTGCGCGCGCTTACGCCCGTGGCAGGCAAGTTCGACAAACGCGACGAGTATTTTGAGAACGACCGCTACGTGGTCACCAGCGCCGTGGGGCATCTGGTGGAAATCGAAGCGCCGGAGCAATACGACGTCAAGCGCGGCAAGTGGAGCTTTGCGCACTTGCCGGTGATTCCGCCGTACTTCGATTTGAAGCCGGTCGATAAAACCAAGACGCGCCTCAATGCCGTGGTGCGCCTGGCCAAGCGCAAGGACGTGGACGCGCTGATCAACGCCTGCGACGCCGGGCGCGAAGGCGAATTGATCTTCCGCCTGATCGAGCAATACGCCGCCGGGCAGGACAAGAGCGGCGCGCCCAAGCCGTTGGGCAAGCCCGTGCAGCGGCTGTGGCTGCAAAGCATGACGCCGCAGGCCATCCGCGACGGCTTTGCGCAGTTGCGCAGCGACGCGCAGATGCAAGGGCTGGCCGATGCGGCGCGCAGCCGCTCGGAAGCCGACTGGCTGGTGGGCATTAACGGCACGCGCGCGATGACGGCTTTCAACTCGCGCGACGGCGGGTTCTTTCTGACCACCGTCGGGCGCGTGCAAACGCCCACGCTGGCTATCGTGGTCGAGCGCGAGGAACAGATCAGAAAACACATCCCGCGCGATTACTGGGAGATCCACGCCGTTTTTCAGGCCGAGGCTGGCGCGTATGCGGGCCGATGGTTTGACCCGGACTGGAAGAAAGACCCGCAGGACGCCGAGAAGAAAGCCGACCGGGTATGGAGCGAACAGGCGGCGCAGGCCATCGCCGCCGCCGTGCGCGGGAAAACCTGCACGGTGCGCGAAGAGAGCAAACCCTCGACGCAGGCCAGCCCGCCGCTGTTCGACCTGACCAGTTTGCAGCGCGAGGCCAACGGGCGCTTCGGCTTTTCCGCCAAGACCACGCTGGCCCTGGCGCAAAGCCTGTATGAGCGCCACAAGGCGCTGACTTATCCGCGTACCGACTCGCGCCATCTGCCCGAGGATTACGTCGCCGTCGCGCGCAAGACCTTGGGAATGCTTGCCGATAGCGGCATCGCGCACCTCGCGCCGTGGGCGCGGCAGGCCATCGAGCAAGGCTACGTCAAGCCCACGCGGCGCATCTTCGACAACAGCAAGGTCTCCGACCACTTTGCCATCATCCCCACGCTGCAAACGCCCGGCGCGCTATCAGAAGCAGAGCAAAAGCTCTACGATCTGGTGGTACGCCGCTTTATGGCGGTGTTCTACCCCAGCGCTGAGTACCGCGTTACTACACGCATTACGGCTGTGACGGCCCCCACGCTCCCCGCTGCGCACGAAAAGCGCGATTACCTCTTCCGCAGTGACGGCAAGGTGCTGGTGCAGCCCGGCTGGCTGGCCATTTACGGCAAGGAAGCTGCTACGGGCGACGATGACAAGGACGGCAAGAACCTGACGCCCGTGCGGCCCGGCGAACAGGTGCGCAACGAAAGCGCCGAAGCGCGCGGCCTGCAAACCCGCCCGCCCGCCCGCTATTCGGAAGCCACGCTGCTCGGCGCGATGGAAGGCGCGGGCAAGTTCGTCGAGGACGACGAGCTGCGCGAAGCCATGCAGGAAAAAGGCCTGGGCACGCCCGCCACGCGCGCAGCCATCATCGAAGGGCTGATCGGCGAAAAATACATGCTGCGCGAGGGGCGCGAACTCATCCCCACGGCCAAGGCCTTCCAGCTCATGACGCTGCTGCGCGGCCTGCAAGTGGAAGAACTGACGCGCCCAGAACTGACCGGCGAGTGGGAATACAAACTCGCGCAGATCGAACAGGGCAAATCCAGCCGCGCCGCCTTCATGCGGGAAATCGCCGCGATGACCGAGCGCGTGGTCAAGAAAGCCAAGGAATACGACCGCGACAGCGTGCCCGGCGACTACGCGACGCTGACCGCGCCTTGTCCCAATTGCGGCGGCGTGGTTCAGGAAAATTACCGGCGCTATGCCTGCACCGGCAATACCGGAGGCGGCGAAGGCTGCGGTTTTTCCTTTACCAAAACGCCCGGCGCACGCACTCTCTCCGCCGAAGAAGCCGAGCAGTTTCTGCACAACCGGCGCATCGGCCCGCTGGAAGGCTTTCGCAGCAAGGCCGGCTGGCCTTTCGTGGCCGAGCTGGTGCTGGCGCGCGACGCCGAAAGCGGGCAATACAAGCTGGAATTTGATTTTGGCGACGATGCGCGGCCCGAGGAAACCGGCGAGCTGGCCGACCTTTCAGCCCAGCCCAGCCTGGGCGCCTGTCCCAAGTGCGGCGCGGCGGTCAAGCGCCTGGGCAAGCGTTACGTGTGCGAGCGCAGTGTGCCCACCGCCGCGCACCCGCAACCGGCCTGCGACTTCAAAACCGGCCAGATCATCCTGCAACAAACCATCGGCGAGGAGCAACTGCACAAGCTGCTGACCGAGGGCCGAACCGATGTGCTGGCAGGCTTCGTCAGCCAGCGCACGCGGCGGCCTTTCAAAGCGCGGCTGGCGTGGAGCGCGGACGAAGGCAAGGTTATTTTCGAGTTTGAGCCGCGCGCGGGCGACGCCGGACGGCGCGGCCGGTACGGCGCGAAAGGCCGAGCCAACGCGCCTGCATCCGGCGCGGCCGGAGCGCCAGCGGCCAAGTCCGCCGGCACTGCCGCAAAAACGACGGGCAAGACGGCAGGCAAGACAGCAGCGCCCCGCAAGACCGCCGCCGCCAAAAAACCGCGCGCGGGCAGCCTGGTGCCCAGCCCGGCGCTGGCCGCCGTCATCGGCCCCGGCCCGTTCGGCCGCGGCGAAGTCATGAAAAAGCTCTGGGACTACATCAAAGCCCACAACCTGCAAGACCCGCAGGACAAGCGCACCATTCTGGCCGACGACAAACTGCGCCCGCTGTTCGAGGCTGACCGCACCGGCATGTTCAAGCTCGCGGGCATCGCCGGGCGGCATCTGCAAGGGTAAGGGAATCTTTGAAATGTCGCTGTCCGCTGTTACGCTGCGCTTGCAAGCGCCGGTGCAGAAAGTGGTGGCCAGGGCGGGCGTCACGGCCAGGCAATGGGCGCGCGAGGTACAGAAAGCCGCGGTGCCGGCGGGTGTCACGGCCTGTGATTTGTACTGGGAATTCGACCCGTGGCCGGATGGCGATGGTCTGGATTGGCGCGTCATCGATTGCCTGAGCGACGTGTTTTGCGTGTTCGGATCTTTTGCCTTCGTGACGGACGCGCCGGACATCAAGAAACGCCTGCTCTCGCGCATCAAAGCCAAGCTGTGGCGATCCCCGTCGCCCATCATCTCGACACACGGCAGCCGTTACCGCCGGCTGCATCTGCCCAAGGTGTGCACCAATACGCTGTGGCTGGCCGATACCACACGCGCCGATGAGGTGCGCAACTTTTTTTTGATCAGAGGCTGGCACATCGCCCGCTGTCTGGCCGGTTATTTGCGTGCCGTCGGCAGCCCGCCCTTGAAGCTTTCCGACCACCAAATTCAAGACCTCATCGTCACCGACAGCCGCGAGGCGATGCAGCGCTCCCTGCGTGCCAGCGGCGCCAAGGCCGTTTGCCTGCCCGGGCACGATGGCGCGTGGTTGCGGTTCGCTTTTGCAGATGCGCAGGCGATGCGGCAGTTCAGTATGCAGTTGCGGGCCTCTTGCATGGCCCATCAGTTGACGTGCGTCATCGACGTTTCGTCCCGCTATTCATAAAGCAGGCTTTGCGGCCGGGCGCGGGCCGTTTCTGCCGGGCGGCCGCCGGCCCCGCTACAGTCACGGCATGCCGAAACATCTTTCTGAAGGCCCGGCCATCAAGCGGCTGGGTTTGAGCGCGCTGGCCGGCGTGGTGGTGGGGCTGGTGCCGTGGCCGTGCGACGCGCTGGCGCGCGGCTTGCTCGGCTGGTGCTGCGGCGCGGGCGTTTATCTGGGGCTGGCCTGGTGGCTGGCGCAGCGCTTCGACGCGCGGCGCACGCGCGAGCGCGCCTTGTCGCTCGACCCGCCCAATGTCTGGCTGCTCACGGCCATGTTGCTGGCCGTGGGGGTCAGCGTGGCGGTCATCGTCATGCTGCTGCAACAGGGCAAGGCCCTAAGCGCCGTGCCGCGCGCCTTGCATGTGGCGCTGGGGTTCGCGGCGCTGGCGCTGTCCTGGCTGCTGATTCATACGCTGTACGCTTTTCATTACGCGCACCGTTATTACCAGAGCAAATCGCACACGCGCGGGCTGGATTTTCCGGGCACACAGGACCCGGACTACTTCGACTTTCTCTATTACGCCCTGGTGCTCGGCATGACCTCGCAGGTGTCGGACGTGCAAGCGTGCTCGCGCGAAATGCGCCGCATCACGCTGGTGCATGGCGTGCTGTCGTTCGCCTTCAACGTGGTGGTGCTGGCGCTGTCGATCAACGTGGCAGCGGGGCTGGTCTGATCCCGCGCGGCTGGATTTTCAGCAATCGATCCATAAAAAGAAGTGCGCCGCGCGCCGCGCCCAATCGCGCGCGGACATCTTCAGCCTTGCCTAACCGATTCCCGCTAGGATGGGCGGCTTGTCCAGTTTCAAGACGCTAGCGGCCATGCCTTTTCTGACCCACAAACTCGCCCACGCCCGCCGTTTTTTGCGGCAGGTCGCGCATTTGTCGCTGCCGTATTTCCACCGATCCGATGAGCGCTGGCGCGCGCGCGGGCTGCTGGCGGCAGTCATCGCGCTGACGCTGGGCGGGGTGTACATGTCGGTGGTGTTCAACGACTGGTACGGGACCTTTTACGACGCGCTGCAAAACAAGAACGTTACGGTGTTCTGGCATCAACTCTGGCGGTTTAGCTGGCTGGCGATGATCGCCATTGTCATTGCCATCTACCGCTTTTATTTCACCCAACTGCTGCAATTGCGCTGGCGCGCGTGGATGACGCGCGACTTGATGAACCGCTGGCTTTCGCGCCAGACGTTCTACCGCATGGAGTTGGGCCGTTATGCCGGCGTGACCGATCAGGCGCTGACGGAAGAAGGCTTGCCCAAACCGGGGCAGCGCGTGCCCGATAACCCCGACCAGCGTTTGCAGGAAGACATCGACCTATTTACGGCGCAGACGGTTGGGTTGACGATGGATCTGCTCAACGCGGTGGTAACGCTGGTGAGTTTCGTGGGCATTCTGTGGCACTTGTCGGGCAGCTTTGCCTGGCACGGCTATTCGATTCCCGGTTTTCTGGTGTGGGCGGTGGTGCTGTATTGCCTGATCGGCAGCGTCATCACGCACTTCATCGGCAGGCCGCTGATCGGCCTCAATTACGAGCAGCAAAAGCGCGAGGCGGACTTCCGTCACCACCTGGTGCGCGTGCGCGAATACAGCGAAGCCATCGCGCTGGACAAGGGCGAGGCGGTGGAAGGCCGGCGGCTGGACGGGCGCTTCGGCGCGGTGCTGAGCAACTTTCTGGCGCTGATTCGCAAGCGCAAGCAATTGGTGGGTTTTACCAGCCTGTTCGGGCAGGCGGCGGTGGTGTTCCCCTTCATCGTCGCCGGGCCGCGCTATTTCTCAGGCACCATTAAGTTGGGCGTATTGATCCAGATCGCCAACGCCTTCGGCAAGGTACAGGACTCGCTGTCGTGGTTCGTCGATAACTACAGCAGTCTGGCATCCTGGCGCGCCACCACCGAACGTTTGACCAGCTTTGAGTCCGGGCTGCCTCCGCGCACCGCACCGGATGCTATCGAAACAGAAGCACCCAAGCCCGCATTTGAAGTAGCCACACAAGGTCTGACGCTGCAACTGCCGACCGGCCAGACGCTGCTGCAAAACGCCGACCTGCATGCCGCGCCGGGCCAGCACACGCTGATACAGGGGCCATCGGGTAGCGGCAAATCAACCCTGCTGCGTGCGCTGGCGGGCATCTGGCCGTGGGCCAAGGGGACGGTGGCGTTGCCCGCTGACGCAATGGTGATTCCGCAGCGGCCTTACTTTCCCGACGGCGCGTTGCGCGACGCGCTGGCGTACCCTGAAGACAGCAGCCATTACAGCGACGACGACCTGCGCCGCGCCTTGACCGACGCACAACTGCCGCAACTGGCCGCGCGGCTGGACGAGCGCGACAACTGGGCGCAAAAACTCTCTGGCGGCGAATTGCAGCGTCTGGCCATCGCCCGCGTGCTGCTCAAGCACCCCGCGTGGATATTGGCCGACGAGGCCACCAGCGCGCTCGACCCGCCCGCCGAACAGCGCCTGACCGAGCGGCTGCGGCAACTGACCGAAAACGCCGGCGGCGCGCTCATCTCCATCGCTCACCGTCCCGGCCTGGCGGCTTTGCACCGGCAGACGTGGACTTTTACGCCGGAAACGAACGGCTCTGCCGCGCATCCGGATGCTGATGGGGCCCCGGCTTGGCGGGTCGAGGCCGCACAGGCGGCGCAATGAGCGGCGGCGTTATCGCCATGGGTTTTGCTGGGACCGTCGGCGATTAGGGGTTGCCCGAACAAAAGGCCGATTGGTCCGGAAAAGCTTTCAGGCACCAGGCTTGCCATTGTTTTTGTCCGAAGCTCTTTGTGCCGGCGTGGACCCGCTGGACACCGCTTCAAAAGAATGCCCCGTAATCTGATTGAGGATGGCGGAAAGCGCGTCGTGCACGACCTTGGGGCTGTAGTGGCGCATGCCTTCAAAGGCGTTGGCCGCATGGTTGGCCAGGCTGATTTGCGCAACGGGCAGCGGCCTGTCATCGCCCAGGTGGGCAATGATGTAGGGCACGCCGGGTAAGCCTAGGGCTTCCAATTCGATGAAAGCCTGATGCTCCGTATCAGCTTGTGTGGTTTGGTCGACCAAAGCGGATACTTTTCGCGCCATCAAATCAGGATGGGAACCGGAATTGGAGGCCTGATTTGAAGCGCCGCCGCGTTTGTCCTCCGGTTTTGCCAGCGCGGCGGGCGTAAAGGTGCCTGCAATTTAGGCATCAGTCTGCGATCAGGAATTGGCTGCGCCCCTTGCCTTCGATCTACTTGGGCGTTTTACCGCGCCGACCGCCGTGGGCAATACCTCGTTGACCGTAAAACCGTGCCGCTGCACCAGCGCGCGCACTTTGGCAATCGCGTCCAGCCTGTCGGCATGGCGTGCCTGCTCTATCTGCTGCGCCAGCATGAGCTGCTGATCTAAAAGTTCCCGTAGGGTCGGCATGATGTTCCTTGCGTATCAGCACTTCAAAACTTAATCAGATTGCCCGAAGGCGGCGCGGCGGTTATGCCCTCTATCGTTATCGGCGCTGGAGGTGCTGGCCGCAGCATCCGGCGCAGATGCAGGCGTGGCGTCACTGGCCGGGGATTGCGGTTGCGGAGCGGGCGCGGCGCTACTGGCCGGTTGTGCTGGCGGCTGTGCCGCAGCATCCGGCGCGGATGCAGGTGTGGCGTCACTGGCCGTGGATTGCGGTTGCGGGGCGGACGCGGTGCTACTGGCCGGTTGTGCTGGCGGTTGTGCCGCAGCATCCGGCGCGGATGCAGGCGTGGCGTTACTGGCCGGGGATTGCGGCTGCGTGGCAGGCGCGGTGCTACTGGCCGCACGGGCCGGCGGCGGCGCTGCTTTGCTGCCATACACCACCGGCGGTTGCAGGCTGGTGATGTCGTCTGCATCGAGCCGGCCAAGTTTGGACGCCAAATCCACGCGCGCAAAGTTCCAGCTGGTCAATGCCTGAATGCGCCGCTGCCGGGCGTTGGCCAGTCCGGCTTGCGTATTGAGCAGCTCCAGGATGCTGCCCACGCCTTTGTCGTAACGCTGCCGGGCCGCTTCGTAGGCTTGTTCGGCAATGTCGAGCAGGTGTTCGCTGTTGCCGACGTTTTGCGTGGCCGTGCTCAATGCGTGATAACTGGTCCACACATCCAGCGCGACCTGCTGCACCGTATCGTCGAGCACATCTTGCTGACGTTCGGCCTCGGCCTGTGCCTGGTCGATCTGGTAGTTTCTGGCCCAGCCTTCAAACAGAGGGATGTTGATGAGTATGCCGATGTACGCCTCATGCCCCGATGCCGGATACGTGGGCAGCCCCAGCCCTGCACTCTCAGGCTGGGTGTTGCGGTTGTAGCTGCCCACCAGCTTGATGCTCGGTAGTCCCAGGTCGCGCGTCTGCCGCACCTTGGCCAAAGCAGCCGCATATTGCGCTTGGGCGGCTTTGATCGCGGGATGCGCGGCAATCACGGCTTCGATCATCTGCTTCGCGGTGGCCGCAAAGTCTTTGGCCGGCAGATTGCCGTGCGACGTTACGGCGGGCACGTCCAGCGGCTGATTAGGCTGCAAGGCCATGTCGGTCGCCAACAGGCCCAGCGCTGCCTGTGCATCGCCCTTGGCTTTGGCCTGGCTGTACACGGCCTCCTCATGCTGTGTCTGTGCCTGCAAAGCATCGCTGATGGGCGCCACGCCGTGGTCGGCCTGCGCTTGTGCCGCCGTCATGCTCTCGCGGGTCATGCGCTCAACGTCGTCCGCTGCCTGCACTGCGCTGACGGCAGCCTGTGCCGCGTAGTAGTCCTTGGCGACGGTGGCAAACACCCGCTGCAACGTGGCATCTTGCGTCGCTTGCGCCGCTGTGAGCAGTGCGTTGGCGCTGTCCAGCGCCGCCTCGCGTGCGCCAAAGTCAAACAGCAGCCAATTGAGCGAAACACCGCCCGACTTGACCATCGCGGCGTAATTGGTGTCGAGCGTGGGCTGCCCGCGCACGTTGATAACCGAGCTTTCGCGCACATCCTGCACGGTAGCCGATAGCGTGGGCAAATACGCCGCCCGCGCCTGCCCTACGGCGGCGGACTGCGCCCGTACATCGGCCCAAGCCTCACGGGTCTTGGGGTTGGCGCACAGCGCACGTGCGACGGCCTCGGCCAGTTGCAGTGGACGGCTGGGCGTACTGTCCGGGCAGCCGCTGGCCGCGGGCACCAGTGCCGCCGCCGGCGTGGCCGAGATTTGCCGCTCCGCGCGCAATAGATCAAGCGCGTGCGCACAAGTTACCGTGACGATGCCAGCGGTGACGAGTGCGGCCGCGCCATGCAGCCGCCTAGCGCTCATGCAAACTCTCCGTGGTCGTGCGTATCAGCGGGTCCAGGAAATACCCGATAACACTGCGCCGTCCCGTGCGGATGTCGGCTGTTACCGCCATACCCGGCGTCAGCATGATCCAGCGGTTATCAACCTTGATGCGGCTGGCGTCCAAGCGGACGCGCACCGGGAACACCAGGCCGAGTTTCTTGTCCTGTGCCGCATTGTTGGCAACCTCGATAACCGTGCCATCAATGTAGCCGTAGCGCGTGTACGGGAATGCCTCAATCTTGACGGCTACCTGCTGGCCAACGGTGACAAAGCCGACATCCTTGTTGAGCAGTTGCGCCTGCACTTCCAAGGCGTCGTTGGGCACGATCTCCATCAAGGTCTGCGCCGTCGTCACCACGCCGCCCAAGGTGTGCACCGACAACTGCTGGACGGTGCCGTCCACCGGCGCGGTCAGGCTCAGTAAGGCTTGCCGGGTCTGCGCCTTGGTCTGGTCGTCGCTGCTCTGCCTGATCTGCTGGGTGGCTTTTTCGAGTTGGTCGAGCTGGTCCTGGCGGAATTTGGAGGCGCTGGCCTGCACCACCGCGCGCTGCTCGTCGATGGCGGCGGCCAGTTCCACGGCGTGGTTGCGCTGGGCGGCCAGCTCGTGTTCTTTGTCCAGCGCGTCCTGCTCCTTGGATAGGTAGTCGTTTTTGGCGACATACTTCTTGGAGACCAACTCGCCCAGCGCTTGGGCCTGCTGGCGCGCCAGCGGCGCGATCTGTTTGAGCTTTTCAATCTCGGCACCCGTGGTATCCAGATCGGCTTGCCGTTTAAGTAATTCGGCTTGGTCGCCTTCATACTCGTCGCGCCAAGCCTGCCAATCACCTTCGGCTTGTTTTTGCGCCTGCTGCATGCGTTCCGGGGGCGCATCGGCGACTTTCTCAACGATCGGCGGATGGTCGCTTGTTTGAGCCGCCAGCAGCGCATTGGCACGCGCGGCACTCAATTGAGCATCAAGCAGCGTAGCGTGTGCTTTGTCGGCGTCGGCTGCTGCCTGTGTGGTATCCAGTTTGACGAGCACATCGCCGGCATGGACGAACTGGCCGTCCTTAACCGCGATTTCGCGCACGACGCCCGTAATGGCGGGCTGAATCACCTTGACCCGCGCATCCGGGATAACCTGGCCGCTGGCTTCAACCACGATGTCCAGCCGCCCGAGCAAACCGATCAGCAGCGCCAGTACTGCCAGCACTGCCAGGATGCGCATGGTCCAGTGCGGCGCGGGATGTACCGGGGTTTCCAGCAGTTCCAGTTCGGCCGGTAAAAATGCCCGTTGGTCGGCATCGCGCGAGGGACTGTCGAGTTGCGCGCGCAGCGCCCACACGTTGCGCCAAACCTGCGCGTAGCGCCGCATCAAGGCCCGAAATGCTTGTAAGCGAAGGGATTCCATCACACGCCCTCCTGCAATGAGACGAGGCGCGCGTACAGGCCGCCCTTAGCCAGCAGCTCATCGTGCGTACCGGCTTCGACGATATGGCCGCGCTCCATTGCCACGATCATGTCGGCATGCCGCACGGCCGAGAGCCGGTGCGCAATGATGATGACGGTGCGCCCAGCGCACATGGCCGCCATGTTGTGCCGGATGATTTCTTCTGATTCGTAATCCAGCGCGCTGGTCGCCTCGTCGAAGATCAGGATGCGCGGGTTGCCGATAAGCGCGCGGGCAATCGCCAGCCGCTGGCGCTGCCCGCCTGACAGGTTGCTGCCGTGTTCGCCAACCACGGTGTCATAACCATCGGGCAGCTCGCAGATGAAGTCGTGCGCACCGGCCAGTTTGGCTGCTTCAATGATGGTCTCCAGCGGCGCGCCGGGGTCGGTCAGCGCAATGTTCTCGCGCACCGTGCGGTGAAACAGCAGGTTTTCTTGCAGGACTACCCCGATCTGCCGGCGCAGCCATGCCGGATCGGCCAGGCTCAAGTCCGCCCCGTCGATGCGCACCACGCCATGTTCAGGCTTGTACAAGAGCTGGAGCAGTTTGGTCAAGGTACTCTTGCCGGAGCCTGACCGCCCCACAATGCCGATGACGCTGCCCGCGCCGATGGATAGCGACAAATCGTCGATGATGGCCGGGCCGTCGTCTCCATATCTGAAGCGAACGCCCTCGAACGTGATATCGCCCTTGATCGGCGGCATCGGCTGGCGGCTCGCCGGCAACTCGGTGCGGGTATTGAGGATGTCGCCCAGCCGCTGCATGGAGATGCCGATTTGCTGGAAGTCCTGCCACAGTTGCGCCAACCGCAACACCGGGGACGCGACACGCTGAGCCATCATGTTGAAGGCCACCAGCTCGCCCACGCTCAAATGCCCGCTAATCACCAGGCGCGCTCCAAAGTACAGCGTGCCCAACGTAACCATCTTGCCGACAAACTGGATGAGCTGCTGGCCGACATTGCCCAGTTGCGTAGTTCTAAAACCCGCGCTGACGTAAGCGGCCAATTGCGATTCCCAGCGCCGCGTAAATTGCGGCTCCACCGCGCTGGCCTTAATCGTTTCCACCCCGGCCACCGCTTCGACGAGGAAGGATTGGTTGTCGGCATTGCGGGCAAATTTTTCGTTCAAGCGCGCCCGGAAGATCGGCACCAACATGATCGAAATCACCGCGTACACCGGCAGCGAGGCCACCACGAACAGCGTCAGCCAGACGCTGTAGCAGCACATCACGCCCAGGAAGACGATCGAGAAAGTCAAGTCCAGTACCGCCGTGAGGGACTGGCCGGTCAGGAAGTTGCGGATGTTTTCCAGCTCGCGCACACGCGCCACCGTATCGCCCACGCGCCGCGCGCCAAAGTACGCCAAGGGCAACGCCACCAGATGGCGGAACAGCCGCGCGCCCAGCTCCACGTCGATGCGGTTGGTCGTGTGCGAGAAAACATAGTTGCGCAGCCCGGTCAACAGCACTTCAAAAACCGCGCTGATAAATAGCGTGATGCACACCACCGTGAGGGTGTGATACGTGCGGTTGACCAGCACTTTGTCCATCACCACCTGGAACATCAGCGGCGAGACCAGCCCAAACAACTGCACCACCAGCGATACGAGCAGCACCTCCAGCAGGATTCGGCGGTAGCGGACGATCGCCGGAATGAACCAACTGAAGTCAAAGCGCGACATCTCGCCCAAGATCGAGGCGCGCGAGGCAAACAGCATCAGCTTGCCGGTGCTGCGCGCCAGGGTTTCGGCCAAGGGGCGCACGTTCGGCGCGGCGGCGCCCGCTTCGAGCACCAGCGCGGTTTGATTCTTGCCGTCAACGCCCGCCAGTATGAAATGCTGGCCCTCTTGTGCCAGCACCAGCGCCGGCCACGGCGTGACACTAAGCCGCTCGGGCTTGAGCGGCACCGTGCGCGCTTTCATGCCCAAGCGCCGGGCGGCCAGGATCAATTCGGCTTCCGAGAACCGTTGCTCACCCAAGCCCGCCGTGTGCCGGATTTGCTCGGCATCGGCGGCAATGTTGTGAAAACGCGCGATCTGTACCAGCGCCGCCAGACCGGGGTCGGTGGTGCCTTGCGTTTGTGCTTGCATTTATTCCCTCGCTCCTTTGCAGGGCGGTTGGCTAATCAATGCGCGGATGAGGCGTTGAGCAGCGCCAGCAGGTTGTGATTGGCCGCTGTCGTCAGTTCGTCGTACATCACCGAATTCGGCCCGCGTCAGCATCAATGCGCAGCATGTCCGCAGTCCTGAATATGCGCGTTTGCGCCAGGGGTTTGTAACATCTAGTAACATATTGGTTTTTCATTGATTTTTGATGCTACACAAGCTGATCTTAAAAGTCAATAAGAACCTGACTTCTTTGCGCAAGCTCCCTATGCTTGAGTCGGTCAAGCTCGTGCCCATCCGTCCGCCCAGCGTGCTACAGACCGTGCTGGTACAACGCATGGAGGTGTCTCATTAACTGATTGTTTTATTTGATGTAATTCAGCCTATGGCGCTAACTTGGCGTGCTGCTCACATAGCTTTATTTGCAGCACTGCGCCAACTTCCGTGCACAACAACAGCTAACGTTGACTCATCTATATATGCAAACAATGTTCTTTTTATATACGCAATAAACATCATTGCGCATATCTCTTAAAAAAGCAATGCTCTAGCTTTCGATTGAAGCCGTTGTGCATGAATAAGACCGTTCATCAGATGCTGGCCAAACGCCTGGGGCGCAACATCCGGCACTGCCGACGAGACAAAGATCTCACTCAAGAGCAACTGGCCGAACACCTTGATGTTGATACTTTGACGGTCTCCCGCTATGAGACCGGGCACACCTTGCCGCCGTTGACGACGGTGTATGTCATTGCGCGTTTTCTCAACGTCAGGCTCGCTGATCTGGTCGGCAAGGATGTTCCGTTCAAGCCCGTCTCACACGCGCAGCGGTTTGAGTTGTGGGTCGATGGCTTGTCTCCCGCAGATTGCGATTGGATCGAAGGTATCGTCAAGCTGCTGGCTGCCCGCTGCAAACAGGGCGCGCTGTCCGTGCAGTCTGCGTTGGAATCTCACCCGCCCCCCACAAGTTCTTGAGGGGCAAGGCTATGAAAAAGCTCCGGCGCGGGCGTTTTTTTGTGCCTCAAAACGCCAATCCGTTCGCCCCGGCCAAACTGCCGGGCACAGCGCAGTCTCCCGGTTTTTTAAACGATTCGTCGGTTACCCGGCATCTCCCTCGCGCCGCCAACGCCCAGACCGTGCTGGGCTAAAACTCGGTGCCATCGGCTTTTTTAGCACGCCTGCCCCTACAGGTCGCGCATTGCAGAAGGGGGCGTGCCGCCCCCCTGATTAGCGTCGTCTGCCCGACGCATTGCGCGCCGGGCTGGGTGGGTTAACTTACCGCACTGCCGAAGTGTTGGACAACGCCAGCGCTGCCAGCGGGCTTTGGCTGGTCGCCGCAATCTCGCCGGTGTCCCCGGCCGGCTGCGGCGCAAAACCAGCCATCGCCTGCACCAGCAGCATGGCCGGCTTGGTCGCCGCCGCTTGCTGCGCCGCTGCCGTGCTCTGCCCGTACATCGCCGCCGCTCCGGCCTTGTCCGTGCCGTCCAGGTTCTGGTTGGCTGTGGTTAACTGCTCGTGCATGATGGAGTTCGGGTCAGAGTTGTCTGCAAAACCCAGCGCATGCCCTATCTCGTGCTCCAGCGTCTGCTCAAAGGTCGATGGGGTGCCCTCGTAAATGAGTTGGTTTTGGCCGTTAGTGACCAGCCGGTCTTGGTTGGGGTCTTCGACCTCAATGGTGGCGCCGGTAAGCTGCCCACCTTGCTGCTGCGTGGTGGTGTAGCCCACAATGCCCGTGCTCGCCGTGTTGAAGTCGCTCACGCCCACGGTAATGTCCGAAGGTGTGTTGTTGGAGACTTGCTGGAAGTTCAGCCCGGTGGCCTGGCCCCAGGCCGCAAACGCCGCGGCAACGTCGGCTTGATATTGCTCGGCCAGGCTGCCGCTAAAGGGCAGGCCGCCCGGCACGGTGCTCAAAGCGCCCATGCTCCAGGTGACGGTGGCGCCGTCCGCCCACTTGGCCCCTTCGCTTTGCGCGCCGATGGCCGTGCCCTCGGCCGCAGCTTGCGCTTGGGCTAGCGCCGCATTGGCTGCGGCTACGCCGGCGCTGTTGCCCTGGCTGGCCGCGTAGGCGGCAATGGGGTTGACGGTCTGCCCGTTCAGGGTGGCGTTGATAACCCAGGGATTGTTACTCGATAAGCCGTCGCCGCCGTCATCGCCGCCAAAATCACCGCTGAAATCATCATCGCCGAGATTGAAGTTATCGCTGTCGCCGAGATCATTCGTGTAGGTGGGGTCGAGCGTGTCGTTGTCGCCCAAATCGTTATCGGCCGAGTAGGTGGGGTCAAGTGGGTCGTTGCCCTCCCAATCGTCATCGGTCGCGTAGCTGGGGTCAAGTGGGTCGTTGCCCTCCCAATCGTCATCGGTCGTATAGCTGGGGTCAAGTGGGTCGCTGCCCTCCCAATTGTCATCGGTCGTATAGCTGGGGTCCAGCGGGTCGTAGTAGCCGCCGACGGACTGGTCGTCGAAGGGGTCGGTGGTCTGGCCGACGTCCTCGTTGGTATTGCCGCCCACAAAAAAATCAGGGGGAGAATAGAAATCATCGGAGTTGTCCGTCGTGGTGCTTGTATCGGTACCACTGCTGGTGTCATCCGATGTCGGTGTCGAGATATCTCCTATGTTAATGATGCCACCCCCCATGATGCCCAAATCACCCAACGTACCAGAGTCATCGGGGGTGTCCGTCGTATCGCCCAAACCAGACGTACCGTCGCCCGTATCGCCGTCCGCGGAAAAACCGGGGTCATAAGAATCGCTGGGGTCGCTCGTCGTGGTATCTGTATCGCCCAAACCAGACGTACCGTCGCCCGTATCGCCGTCCGCGGAAAAACCGGGGTCATAAGAATCGCTGGGGTCGCTCGTCGTATCCGTATTGCCCGTATCGCTGGGGTCGCCCGTCGTGGTCGTCGTGGTATCGGTATCGTTCCACCAACTGCCCCAATTAGACGTATCGTCGTTCGCTGGGGTATAGAAACTGGTGGGATCATTGCTCGGCGCATCATCAAAATTAGGCGTACCGACGGGGGTGTCGAGCGAAAAGGTCGGTGCACTGCTGCCCGCCGCACTGCTGGGCATACCTACATCGCTCGGATCGTCCGTAAAGGTCGGCGCGCCGCTGTCCGTATTGCCGCCCAGGCTTGGCGCGCTGATGGGCATGCTCGCATCGCTCGTATTGCCCGTATCGCCTGCTGCGCTGCCCGCAGTCGTACCGCTCAAATCAGGCGCGCTCAAGTCAGGCGCGCTGCTGCTAAGGGGCGATCCTGAAGTACTGCCCGCAGCCGTACCGCTCAAATCAGGCGTGCTCAAATCAGGCCCGCTGGCGCCGCTGGCCGCATCGGATGTGTTACCCGCAGCACTGCCCGCGGCAACGGGACTGCTGCTCGGCGCGTCCCACTCAGCGGGCAACAATTGCGCTTGCGGTACCGACAACAGGGTTTGGCTGACCTGGTTGCCCGATGAGTCCAGACCTGTTTGCACGGCTGAACCGTCGGTACCAAAGGTGTAATTGGTCTGCGTGCCATCACTGCTGGTGATGGTCTGGCTGGTCTGAAAATCAACGCCGCTGCCGCCTTCAGAAGGGTCGTACAACGATTGCGTGGACGAGCCATTGGCATTGACCGAGCCGCTCTCGGTCAAATCGTTGTTGGCGTTGAACTGTGCCTGCGACTCCGTGCCGTCGGTGTAGTTTTGCTGAATCAAGGTCGAAGCCGTCTGGCCCGTATCCGAATCGGTATAAGTCCACACCGCGCGCGAGGAGCCGTCGGGTTGAATAGTGACCGTGACCGAATCGCCGTTGGCAAACGTATCGGTATTGGTGGTCACCCCCTGAGCGTTGGCGATGGACGGGTCAAGCTGCCCATCGGCATTCAAGCCGTAGATGTTGTAGCCGGCCGCGTTGTAGCCTTGGGCGTTGTAGCCAGCGGCGTCATAGCCGGTGGGCGATGCATTGGCCCCGTCGGCAAACTGGCCCTGCGTTTGCGTGGGGTCTACCCCCCACACGTTGCTGGCGCTGTTGCCCGTATCCGTCGGCCCCAGGTTGATGGTGGTATTACTGCCGTCGCTGCCGGGGCCAGTCAAGCCTAAATTACTGCCCGCGTCGCTGCTGCCGTCAGCCGGGGCAGTGCTGTTGCTGGTATCGCCCGTGCCTGCGTCCGGCGTGGGCGCGTTAATCACGTTCTGCCCCGTCTGTATGCCCGTCGTGGGGTCGTAGAACGTTTGTGTACCTGAACCATCGGCATTGAATTGATCCTGCTCAATCGTTTGGCCCGCTGAATTGAGCATCGTCTCTGACCCCGAACCATCAGCATTGACATTGAACTGGTCGGTTTCGGTCACTTGGCCGGATGTGGGGTCAAGCGTCGTTGCCGTGCCCGAACCATCGGCATTGAACTGATCTTGCTCAATCGTTTGGCCCGATGAATTAAACATCGTCGCTGACACCGAGCCATCGGCATTAAGCTGATCGGTCTCGGTGATTTGGCCGGATGTGGGGTCAAGCGTCGTTAGCGTGCCCGACCCATCGGCGTTGAATTGATCGCTCTGGGTAACTTGGCCTGCGGCATTGGTCGTCGTGATGCTTGAGGAGCCATCGCCGTTTTGGGTATCCGTCAGTGTGGACTGAACCGTACCATCGGCATTAAAAACCGTTTGGGTATAACTGCCGTTGGCATCCGTTGGGACCGTGCTGGTGCCCGATAAATCATTGTTGATCGTAATCGTTGCGCCATTGCTGCCGGTCACAACATAGGAACCGTCCCCGTTGGAGGCGATTTGGAATGTGCCGGTCATGCCATTTAATTGCTGTGCCAAAGTGCCCGCCAAAGCCGAACGGGCATCAGCGTTGGGGTCACTTGGCAGAAAAGTATCGTCCGTACTGACTACCTGAGGATATGGATACGCATCAGCCGCCAATTGATTAACCGCTGAATTGGGGTCGGTCAGCGCCACACCTTCAGAGGGGTCGTTGATGGTGGCTGAGCCTAAAGGCGTCATACTTGCCGGATCGAACGGTATAGGTGGGAAGATTGGAGTGTCCGTTGGAGACACACAAAGCTTATCTAGGTCCGCGTATTTCCAGCCGACTGTTATTGAGTTGGTGTTCGTTTGCGGATTTCCGGACGTGCCTGATGTATCAAGTCCTTTATTCGACATACTGTTTTTTATATTGTACAGACCGCCGTGTGATAGGGCCTCATCTAGAGTCATGCCGGCACAATTACTGGCAACGCCATAATTTACAGATCCCAAATCGGTAAATGCACCTACAAATGCATCGTATTGACTTAAACCATCACTTCCTGGATAGACGCGTTGAACGTCTTGAGAGCCTCCATCTTTAAATGCCGCATAAAATGCATATGCTCCAGATAGTCCTGATAGACTAGAGAAATCAATTCCACCGTCATTTTTCACCGTAGTACCAAGATTTATCGCTGGATCAAAACTAAAATCAATAGGTCCGATTAAATAGCTGTTTGGGTTGGCGTTTAGAATTGGAATTCCGTTTGCATCGAATATTCCTGGATTTTTTGATGAATACCCAGTCACCATATTGTACGCTGTGGCGTTTTGCGCGTTTTTAGTGTTGGGGTCTACAATGTAATTTCCATTGCTGTCCGTAATAAATTTAGCGGCAATAAGATTTCCAGCGTTATTTTTGACATAAAAAGTATTTGATAAAGTATTTAGAGCTTGATTCTTTATATCTTGAATTGCAGTTGTTATTGGCTGCAAAAATGAATTAAGAGAAGAATTTCCTGCATTGCCCGCTGCAGCAACACTAATGCTAGGTGGATTCACTGGCTGCGGAGGTAAATCCACAGCAGCATCGAGTTCGCTGCCATAATTGCCTGAGGTAGAAGATACAAGTGAAGATGAAGATGAGGAAGTCATTTAATCGCTCCATAAAATAAAATTAATTGAATATCATAAGATGTGAAATTTAATTCACAATCATAACAAGTTGTAGTGAGAATATAAAATATATAAAATCAATATACAAATCTCCTCTAGAATACATCATATGGGTAAATTAATAAAAAGTCACAATATAGAAATTTTTATGAATAGGAACAACCATGATTGAGTGTTCCCATGTTTCAACTTGGTTGTTTTCATTTTTATCTGAGCAAACCCATGGTAAATCTTTTTGACAATAAACATCATGAAAAGCATTGACCCATTCCGGTGAACGATTAGGATAGGGTAGCGCTATTTCCCCGCTTGAATCGTAAATAACCACCGTTATCTCATTGCCATTTAGCATAAAAAGTGGATTTGGTAATTTGACATCACACATTCCAATTTTATTTGCTTTCCCAAATGAAACTCCGGAATATTCGCATGAATAAAATAACCCCAATCGAGCTGCCATTGAATAAGACCATTCGATAGGCTTGCTGATTAACAGAATTTGCCATGCCACAACGACTGTGATAAAAGTCAAAAGATATAATCTTGTTTTCCATGATGTGCTTGGCATGGCAACTAGCGTAAGCACTACGGTAAGGGCTATGATGGACAAAGAAACAGAAAGCCACCACCACCACCAGACAAGGTCAAGCTGAGCCAATAATATTGCCACCAATATTAATGCCATTCCCAATACCGCTGCCGATACGGTAATGATTTTGAAAATAATATTTTTAGATAACGTCATATATTTGCTTCATCACATACGGTGCAAAAAATCTCGCATAACTAACAGAAAGTGCCATACTATAATAGTCGCGATGAAAATAAAGAGATATTTTCTTGTTTTCCATGATGTTTTTGGAACGAAAATTATAGTGAGTGCCACGGTCAGGGCTACTATGATTAAATAAACATAAATCAACAACCCAAGCCATCCGCGCCATCCATCAAGCATTATCGCTGTTACACACAATATTAATACCACTCCAAATACTATTGCCAATGCGGGAATGATTTTGGGAGTACTATTTTTAGATAACGTCATACAATAACTCTCAACTCAACAATTCATTGCATCCTGGATAAGCGGTTTGACGAGTGTCCACTCGTCACCTCCTGAATTGAGAATGTCGGACCGAAAATTCTCAAAGTTATCGCTCCCCCTAACATCCGTGACGACCTGCTTTGTTGCATCGTTGACAAAGACCGTTACTGACATCGTACCGGCATTGCCGTCGCTAATGTTTCCCTTAGCATCTATGGATTTCGTTCGCACGGCCGTCCAGCCGGCAGGGGGCTGCGGACCACCCGGATAAGCGCTTGCTGAAAGCTGGGCGGCCGTAAGATTACTGATTCCTGGTCCTGACATGATATAGCTTCTTTACTTGAGTTTGACAATTTCAATGAACATCCCGCGAACAAAGTCGCCGGGGGAAACTTTACTTTGGAAAATACTCGCATTATTTTTAATGACTTGT
>Ga0209738_10000020_pt1 | contig 39512 bp, 23 predicted proteins | sample TergutNc150P5_FD_187289 | JGI IMG/M metagenome (GOLD analysis project Ga0209738, IMG submission 187289) | Nasutitermes corniger P5 segment gut microbial community from laboratory colony in Florida, USA - Nc150 P5 (SPAdes) (version 2) | ecosystem: Host-associated > Arthropoda: Insects >...
CCCGCGGCGTCGCGATAGACGACGCCCGAGGCCTCCTCGGCGATCAGCGTCGAGATGTCCACGCCATTCATGAAGTCGGCCGGCAGCCCGTCGATGCGCGGGACATTCACACCCGCCGACACCGCACCCGCCAGATCAGGCGCGCAGGTGGACGGCTCCGCGGCCTGCGCCTGCGTCGGGACGAACGCCGTCCCCATCGCCAGCGGCAGCACCACCACCCAGATCGCAGCTCGTCGCATCATCGTAGCCCGGCGCTTCATCGTGGCCCGGCGCATCGTTGTGGGGGGTCTCATGGGAATTCCTCTCAATGGCAGCCCAAGCCATCAGCAAACCATGGCCCCACACGCCCGTCAAGCAGATGCCGCGAATGTCCCACGGTGACTTTCATCGGCCTGACTACGGCTGACCCACTGCGCTCCCGTCTCCTGGATGCAGTCATCTGTCTCGGCATCCAACCGAAGCTGGATCCGCCGCATCCTCGGTTCGGGGTGTCAGGCATGTCCTCGACCCGCCCCACGCGCGCCCCTCGTCTACTCACTACTGGCATCCTTGCCTCCCCTTACCTGCATCTTCGCAACCAAGAACAAACAACGCCTGATCAATATGGCTCCATAATTAGAGCCCATCGGACTTATCATTACCGCCCCGCGAACCACAGGCGCACCTGTAATGTCTTTCCCACGGCGCCAACGACGCCAACGACCCCAAGCAGGAGCCTCCTCATGACGAACCGGACACGCCCGCCCTATACGATGTCAACAGATCTTGCCACCGCCATCACGAGCACCAAGTTCTCAGACTACCTCGCCTCAACCCCCTACTGTCTCGCCGCAAACTTGGGCTCGTTTCTAACGGAAGACCTCTTCTACAACACGATGTTCGTCGGCTCCCCCGAGGGCGACTCCCTAGCCACCACAATTAGCGAATTACATCATCCGGAACAAGGAGAACGTCAGACACTCTTCGCACTAACTGGCGATCGCGGAAGCGGCAAGACCACCCTCATTCATGACGCACTTCGGCGCAAACAGCACTCCCGATCAGTCAGTCATACACCGTGGGATCGCCTTGCTAATTCCTATGTAATCGACTTCGAGGAAAATGCCGTCGCATCACAAGACGATAAGGGCCTCGCCGGAGTTGTCCGGGAATCAAACCCGCAGCTAGCAGCTGAAGAACTCCGCCTATTCATCGCCAATACTCTTCTGACGGCATCGCCAGGCTCGACGTACCCCATCGCTACACTATTCAAGGACTTCTACCCTTCCACCCCGAGACGTCTCCAGTACCTCAGGAACATGTCGAGCGATCTTATTGACTTCTTCCTGCGCCTTACCCCATATGTTGGCGAGCAAGGTCTCACACCACCAAGGGAAGAGCCAACCATCTTTGAACACATCTTGACGGGATACGAAGTTCATACCCTGATTTACCTGTGCGGCCTGAGCATCATAGCGACGGCAACCACGAGAGCCACTCACGATGACATCTATGTGTTATTCGATAATATCGATTGCATCGGAGCGGAAAACCTCAATGAGACCTTGTTTGACGAAGTCAGAGGCTTCGACGAGAATTTCAGTGGTTTCATGTTGAACTACTGCGCAGACGATCAGCAACAGTTGATGGAACTGCTCGATCTCTTTGGCCACATCGTTATCGTCGTTGCCCTCAGGGAGACCACACATTCGATCATCGCGCGAAAACACCGCGAACTTGACAGACTCTTCAACCAGCCGCCGACCACGACAGGCGTCTACCACATGGACGAGGTTGCCCGTCGTCGACTCGAGGTATACATGGCCGCGCGACACCTCATTCCCGAGCCAGCAAACGCACCTTCTGCGTGTGCCATTGAAGACCTGCTTACACTTCTCACTCAACGAGTCATCAGCACGGAACTTCCACTACTATTCAACGGTAATGAGACGGTCTTGGCTTGGGTTCTATCTCAAGCAGCATTCTATGACCACAACGCCCTTCACACCGCCGCACAACAGGTCCACAAAGTGCGTCAAAACGCATGCGCCGACACTAACGATGAGCGCAGCACCCAGAAGGCGGCCTTGGAGGCACGAGCCAAGGACGCACGGGAGATCCTGGCACGCGGAGCAATCATCAGCTCAGTCATTGACCGTCTCACATCCGCCGACTGCCTACGTTTAGACCATATTCTCCTGAGCACACCCAGGCTGGTCCTCCAGCAACCGGGCGCCAATCATGGCCACACACCACTCCCCAGCATCGCAACCCCGCTTCCCATACTCGTTCTCACCTACCTGCACAACATCCGGGACGGATTCGGCGATGACCTAACCTCAAAGCGGCGCGGAGTCAGACTCGACCGACTCCTGGAATACTTTGCAGATTTCTTCCCCAATAAGATGAACGGTTTGCTCGCCCTCGCCAACGTGCTCTGGCGGATGTACTGGCGCGAAGACGAGGAGAACCGACTGTGGGCACGGCTCATCCGCATCGAAGGCCTCGCTGCCCATGGGCACCAAGAGCTAATCCAGGCAGTGCGCAGATTCCCCAATACAGCACAAGGCCACAGAGGCGACAGAAACCCTTACGTGCGAATCTCCAGCGCTGGGGCAGCTTTCATAGAGTTCATCTATGGGCACTACGAATTCGCCGCATCCCACTATGTGGACACAAGGGCAATATCACTTGTTGAACAAATGGCAAGCTCCAACCTCTCTTCCATCAGGAAGTCGGTCAGCAGCACGATTCAGGCCTTTGTCAACTTGACCTCGAACCTCACGGAAACCATAGATGCCTGTATTGACGGGAACACTTTCGATGAATCCGGCAAACCGTTGCCGAACGCGCTGGCATTCGTCATCTATACGCACAGACCGAATCGTGACGTGTGGCAGTATTATGCAGAACGAACAACTTTCAACTATTTGCGCTACATTGATTCGGCCCGATTCCTACTGTGCCTGGATTCCGCGACCGACACCGAGAGGATACCGATCTGCAAGATCCTCGGAGAGGTTGAACTGGAACTGACAGACATCTTCCGCAACAACGGGTCACAGGGAATTCAGATTCGCCCAGACATGATCCGACGTCTAGATGGCACTCGGAGCAGAATCCAGGAAATAGTTAAATACCCGATGAAGAACTGGCACCTCGATCCATTCGACCTCGGAGAATTACCATGAACTGGGGCGAGTTCCTTGGATCACTAATCGTCAGCGTCGGGATAGGGGCCGTGCTGGCAGCCTACATCGGAGCCCGCGCCGGCATCAAGACCGCAAGAGAGCAACTGGAGCAACAGCGCGATCTCTCTGATAGAACCATCGAGGAGCTGAGACGAAAAGGCGCATGGGAGGTCTTTGTGCCATTCCTCATCAAGTCACCGCGCAGATTGAAGAAGCTAGAGACAACGATGCGCTCACTGGGCTGCCAGAAGTGGAGCAACCTCGTTGAGCGCTGCCTGGACGCCTCTGACTCATCCGTCGAGACGGGTCTTGAACGCAGGGCCCGCAAGGAAGTCAAGCAGCTTGCCCGCACATTTCACCGATGCATCCCCGCCCTGGCAGGCGGGGATCTGACCACCAGTCTGCAGCATCTCCAAGACAGCTTGCGCGAGTACACGCATTACTTTGCGACCAAAATACCCGGCCAGACGGTGTCTCATGAGGATGTTCTGCGTCTCGCTGGACTCGTTGATGAAGACATCGGCAGGACAGCAGACAAGATCTACGACTTCCTCAGCAGGGGGGCAACAGCCCCACCGCCGCCAACCGGACGTTCAGCACCATAGGAACAGCATTTGGTGGCTGCGCTCCGCGGCGGCTTCTCGGTGATTCCTGACACCCCGAAGTCTGTTACCTCCACCGATGCCACTGCCTCATAGCGACGCATGCCAGAGGGCGAACAACTCGAAGGATCCCTGCTCACAGCTGACGGCGCGCAGCGCCCTTGTCGGCGCTGAGGGCCAGGGTGGCGTAGATCTTCAGGGAGTTGCTCACCACGCGCTGGCGGTGCTTGGGCTTCCAGGCCAGATCGCCCGCCTGATCCTCGGCGGCGCGGCGGGCGGCCAGCTCCTCATCCGAGACGCGCAGGCTGAGCACGCGGTTGGGGATGTCGATGTCCACGATGTCGCCGTCGTGGATCAGCGCGATGGCGCCGCCCTGGGCCGCCTCGGGCGAGATATGCCCGATCGACAAGCCGGAAGATCCGCCCGAGAACCGTCCGTCCGTAATCAGCGCGCACTGCGGGCCCAGGCCCACGCCCTTGAGGTAGCTGGTCGGGTACAGCATCTCCTGCATGCCGGGGCCGCCCTGGGGGCCCTCGTAGCGCACGACCACCACATCGCCCGGCTTCACCTTGCCACCCAGGATGATGTCGACGGCCTCCTCCTGACCCTCGGCCACGATGGCCGGGCCCGAGAACACGTACTGGTTCTGCGGCACACCGGCGGTCTTGCACACCGCGCCGTCCACGGCGATGTTGCCCTTCAGCACGCACAGGCCGCCGTCGGTGGTGTACGCGTGCGCGACGCTATGGATCACGCCGTGCTCGTCGTCCACGTCGGGCGTCTCGAACGTGTTCGACTGGCCGAACGCCTGGGTTGTCCGGACGCCGCCCGGCGCGGCCAGGTAGAACGCCTTGGCCGCAGCAGACGCAGACCCGCCGCGAATGTCCCATTCGCCCAGCCAGGCGTCCAGGCTCGGCGCGTGCACCGCGTGCACGTCCTCGTTGAGCAGCCCGCCGCGGCGCAGCTCGCCGAACAGCGCGGGGATGCCGCCGGCGCGATGGACGTCCTCGATGTAGAAGTCGTGCGTGTTGGGCGCGACCTTGCAGATGCACGGCACGTGGCGCGACAGCCGGTCGACGTCGTCCTGGCCGAAGTCGACGCCCGCCTCGCGCGCGGCCGCCAGCAGGTGCAGGACGGTGTTGGTCGAGCCACCCATCGCGATGTCCAGGGTCATCGCGTTCTCGAACGCCTGCTTGGTGGCGATGCTGCGCGGCAGCACCGACGCATCGTCCTGCTCGTACCACCGCTTGCACAGCTCGACGATCAGCTCGCCCGCACGCTCGTACAGCCCCTTGCGCGAGGCATGCGTGGCCACCAGCGTGCCGTTGCCCGGCAGCGACAGCCCGATCGCCTCGGTCAGGCAGTTCATCGAGTTGGCCGTGAACATGCCCGAGCACGAGCCGCAGGTCGGGCAGGCGGACGCCTCGATCTCGGCCAGCGCGGCGTCGTCCACGCTCGGATCGACCGACCAGACCATCGCGTCGATCAGGTCGAGGCGCGTGACGGCGTCCGACCCCTTGGTCAGGTGCGCCCGCCCGGCCTCCATGGGCCCGCCGGACACGATGATCGTCGGCACGTTCAGCCGCAGCGCCGCGATCAACATGCCGGGCGTGATCTTGTCGCAGTTGGTGATGCACACGAGCGCGTCGGCCGTGTGCGCGTTGACGGTGTATTCGACCGTGTCGGCGATCAGTTCGCGGCTGGGCAGCGAGTACAACATGCCGCCGTGGCCCATCGCGATGCCGTCGTCGATGGCCGTCGTGTTGAACTCCATCGCGATGCCGCCCGCGCGCTGGATCGCCGCCTTGACGATGCGTCCGGCCTGCGCGAGATGCATGTGTCCCGGGACAAACTCGCTGAAGCTGTTGGCGATCGCGACAACGGGCTTGTGGGCACGCATGTCGGCGTCGGTGACGCCGTCCGCCCGCCACAGCGCGCGTGCGCCGGCGAACTGTCGCGGATCCATCGTGGTACGGGAACGAAGCGTAGGCATGCGTTCAGGGTATCGCCGATGTGGCCCCGGCGCGGACGGCCGACCACACCCTGGCCGATCCCCCGATAAACCTGTGTGCCAGCTGCGGCGCGGCGCTACCAACGGTCGTCCCCCGCAGCTTCCCGTAGGCTGGGGAGCAGACGCCGACCGGCGAGAAGGGAAGAGCCATGGATCTTCCGAGCAACACCCCGATCACCCTAGGTGACATCGTGGGCGTCCAGCTGCTGGTCGCGTATCTGCGCGACCCCTCCAGGAAACGGCCCGTCGTGGTGCTGACGGTCGCCAAGGGGCAGCGCGCGCCCTACGTGGACGTCACCCAGCTGGCCACGCAGGCCGCCGGGCGGGCCGACATCGTCGTGATGCCCGGGGACGGCCTGACCAGGGCGTTCTCGAACGCGGTGGGCCCCGAGGCCGGCGCCTACCGCGGCGCCTGCCGGGTCTATCCGGCCGGACGGGCGTGGGAGAGCGATCCGCGGTCCGTCCCCCTGCGCATGACCCGGGACGACGACGAGATCAAGCGGCTACCCGACCTCGTCGCCGACGACCTCAAGAACGCGCTGGCGGCCCCGCCGCCGCGCACCACGTCGCCCACCCCCGCGACCACCAAGGCGGCCGCGACACCCGCGTCCGCCCCTGCCGGGACGCCCCCCGCACTGCCGCACCCCAGCCCGGACGCCCCAGCCCCGCCCGCGCTCATCACGACGGCCGAGGCATCCGACGCCCTGGCCGCCTACCTGGTCAGCGCGCGGCGCACCCGCCCCGTCGTGGTCGTGTCTCGCTCGACCGCCGCCACCAGCGCCTACATCGACGTCGGCCGGCTGCGCGACGACCTCACCGGCCTGGCCGACGTCTGCGAGATCGCCAACCCGGCCGCCAGTTGGGCGTTCTCGCGCGCCGTCCCGCCGATGTGCCAGGTGTACGGCGGCGCGGGCCGCGCCTACCCGGTGGGCCGCGGCTGGATCGACAACCCACACAGCTCGCCGCTGCGCTTCGCGTTCGGCATGGCCGACCGCGCTGACACGACCCGGCGCCTGGTCGCCGACGCGATGCGCATGTCCAACCGCGGCGAATACACCACGGCCGCGCGGGTCGAGGTGACGCATCCGGTATCGGGTGTCGTCATCGGCACCGCCGGCGACCGCGGCCTGGTGCAGCTGAGCTCGGGCGACTCCGCCACGCTGTGGCCCGAGCTGACCGAGCCCGGGCTTCCGGCCGAGCGGCTGTTCGCCAAGGGCATGGAGGTGCAGGGCAACCTCGACCCCGCCACGCGCCGCATCGACGTGCGCGGCATGCGCCAAGACGCCGCCACGGCCGTGGCAGCCTACCGTCCCGACGACACCATCCTGGTGCGGGTCGCCGAGGTGAGCCAGGACGCCTGCAGCGTCGAACTCTTCCCGGGCCTGCTCGTCCAGATCTTTGGCCAGGACGCCACCGACGACATCGAACCTGACCTGCGCGAGGTCATGACCCCCGACGAGACGCTGCCCGCGCTGCTGGTCGCCCGCGACGGCGACGAGTGGATGCTCTCGCTGGTCGAGGCGGACGACGCCGAGGCCGCCCGCCCCGCGCCCGCGGTGCTGACCGGCGGCCCCAGCTGGCTGACGCCCCCGCAGCCCAAGCCGGCCCCGCCCGCACCGTCGTCCCCCGGCACCCCCGAGCCCGACACCGGCGACACCGAATTCGCCGACGACAACGACTACACGCGCGGCCTGCGGCTGGAAAACCAGCAGCTGGCCGGCATGCTCGCCGGGGCCGAAGCGCGCGTGAGCGAGCTGGAGGCCCAGCTGGAGGGGTCGCGCACGCAGCGCCGCGAAAGCATGCGCCGACGCCGGTGGGCCGACCGGCAGGCGTCCCAGGAGCTGCAAGATCAGCGCGACAAGGAACTGTTCCTGGACGAGCGCGAACAGTTCAACTTCGAGGTCAACCTGGCCTGGGCGCGGATGATCCCCGCCGCCGACAAGGAGGCCAACCCGCTGCGCCCCTGGCACTACAGCGACCACTTCTTCGACACGCTGCACGAGGTGCAGGGCGTGTCGCGGGACAAGATCGTCGAGGTCGTCGTCCACGTGCTGATCGGCCGCGCCGCCGACCTGACGTCCCGCGGGCTGCACCAGCTGCGCACCGGTCCCGGCGGGGACGACCCGGTGCGCACCCGGGCGGGCGGCGAGACCTGCTGGCGGGTGTACCTGCAGACCAACACGCCCTCGGCGCGGCGGCTGCACTACTGGAAGTGCAAGGACGGATCCATCGAGCTTTCGAGCATCCGCCAGCATGACAACATGGAGGCCTGAGAGCTCCTCCTAGGCGGGCATGCCAAAATAGAAGGAGTGGCTCATTCCGGGGCCAGGGCAGGGAGCACGGATGGACGAGCACGCGCCGCGGCAGCACCACCGCAGGCCCCGCGGCCCCATTCCGCGCACACTCGCCCGCCTGGCGCGCATCCCGCTGTGGGCGCTGCTGATCGTGATGATCGGCACGCTCGCGCTCGTCCTCTCGTTCGCCTCGGCCGCACCCGACTACGTCGCCCCGCCCCCGCCGCCGTCCCAAACCACGCCGACGCCCGCGCCGACGCCGTCCAGCCCCCCACCGAGCGCACCGACGCTGCCGCAGCTGGGGCAGGCGATCACGACGCTGGAAAACCAGTACCAGGCCGCGATCGGCGTCGCCATCAGCCCGGCGTTCACCCCGCCGGACATGCCCGTGTCCGCATGGCACGGCGGCAGCCTGACAAGCGGATACGCCTGGTCGACGATCGACTTACCCATCGCCGTGGCCGTGGCCGCCGACACCAAGGAGCCGCCCGACCTGACGTACCTGCTGACGCAGGCGTTCAATGAGTCATCACCGGCGGGTGACCAGGCGCTGTGGCAGTGGCTCGGCGACGACCAGAGCGCCGCCGACGTGACCACCGCCGTGCTGCGCGCCGGCACCGACGAGAACACGACGATCCCGATCGGAGATCCGGGCACGTACGCCGTCTACAGCCAGACGCAGTGGGCACTGGCCGACCAGGCCACCTGGCTGGGCGCGGCCTACTGCACGCCGGGCAGCTGGTATGTGATGAGCTTCCTGTCCACCCCGCCCCAAGACCAGCGGTTCGGCCTGGCCCGCCTGGCCAATGCGATGACCAAGACCAGCTGGGGGACGCAGCCCAACGGCGCCCTGTCGGTGCGCCAGGCCGCGCTGCTCACGCTCGGCGACGGCAAGAAGCTCGCCGTCAGCGTCGCCGTCGTGCCGATGGATAAGTCGCTGGCCACCGCGACGACCATCCTCAATGACCTGTCTTTCGAGCTGAACACGTCGGCCAGCGGTTTGGCCGGAAACTGCTGAAGATCCGCGGTTGGTGCGGCGTCCGTCCGCAGATAACCTTCGACTGGCCGTGTCAGGGCGGCGCGCGCGGGCTATGGTAGGCGGGTGACAACCCGAAAACCGACCGCCGTCGATAAGGTGGCCGATCGCTACTTCCGCGAGATGAGCCAGCACAGCCCGATGTTCCTGACCGAACTGGGCAGCGCCCAGCGCCAGGACGAATACGACGACCTGTCCCCCGACGGCCTGGCGCTCCAGGCGAACCTCGCCGCCGAGACGCTGGAAACGCTGGACGCCATGGAGGCGGACGACCTGATCGATGCCACCACCATCGCGGCCATGCAGGAGCGGCTGGGGTTGCAGGTCGAGACGCACGAGGCACACGCGGATCTGTCGGACATCAACAACATCGCCTGCGGGCTGCTGAGCCTGCGCGAGATATACGACATCATGCCGACGGCCACTCCCGAGCAGTGGGACACGATCGCCCGGCGTCTGCACGCCATCCCCGCAGCCGCGGAAGGCTGGTTCACCAGCCAGTTCGCGGGCGTGGACGCGGGCATCCGGCCGGCGATGCGGCAGGTACAGGCGCTGGCGTCGCTGTGCGACGAGTATGCGGCACCCGACGGCTTCTTCGCCGAACTGGCCGGGCAGGCCGGACACGATTGCCCCGGACTGCCGCCACAGATCGGCGAGAATCTGGACGATGGCATCGCGGTGGCCCGGGCTGAGTTCGACGCGGCCGCCGCGCGGCTGCGCGACCAGGTGCTGCCGCTGGCCGTCAAGGCCGACGCGGTCGGGCCGACACGGTACGAGCTCGCCTCGCGCGAGTTCCTGGGCATGAAGGCCGACTACGCGAAGGTGTACCAGTGGGGCCTGGAGGAGGTCGCCCGGCTGGAGGCCGAGCAGGAGGCGATCTGCGCTCGGTTGCGTCCCGGCTTGTCGGTGGCGCAGACCAAGGCTTCGCTGGACGAAGATCCGGCCTACCAGCTGCACGGCACCGCGGCGCTGCAGACGTGGATGCAGGGCAAGGCCGATGCGGCGATCGCCGCACTGAACGGCACGCAGTTCGACATCGCCGAGCCGACCCAGACACTGGAATGCCACATCGCCAAGACCCACGACGGCGGCATCTGGTACACCCCGCCGAGCGACGACTTCGCCCGGCCCGGCCGCATGTGGTGGTCGGTGCCGGTGGGACAGACCCGGTTCGGGACGTGGCGCGAACTCACGACCGTGTATCACGAGGGCGTGCCGGGGCATCACCTGCAGATCTGCGCCGCCATCCTGCGGCGCGGAGAGCTGAACTCGTGGCGCCGCCAGGGCTGCTGGTGCAGCGGGCATGGCGAGGGCTGGGCGCTGTACGCCGAGGCGCTGATGGCCGAGCTGGGGTTCCTGGACGATCCGGCCGCCCGGTTGGGGCAGCTCGATTCGGAACAGATGCGTGCCGTGCGCGTCGTGATCGATGTGGGCCTGCACTGCGGGTTCGACGCGCCCGCGGAGGTCGGGGGCGGCGCTTGGACGTGGGACAAGGCCTGGGACTTCTTCACCCGCCACGTGAGCGTGGACGACGGCGTGGCCCACTTCGAGGTCATGCGGTACTTCGGCTGGCCCGGCCAGGCGTCGAGCTACAAGATCGGCCAGCGCGTCTGGCAGCGCATCCGCGCCATCGTCCAGCAGCGCCAAGGCGATGCCTTCAGCCTCAAGGACTTCCACGCCCGTGCCCTCGATCTGGGCAGCCTGGGCCTGGACACCCTGAGGGACGCCCTGGTCAGGCAGTTCTGAGTCGCAACCGAAAGGTGACCATCATGGCGTCCCACCCCGAACCCGCACCCCACTGGCTCGTGCGGGGCCTCGGCATCCTCGCCAGCCTCGGCCTGGTGATCGTCCTCGGCGTCATCTTCACGTGGTTCGACTGGCGGCATGGCGCTGCCGTCGACGGCATCATCGGCATCGTGTGCATCGTCTTCGCCGTGGTTGTGCTGCCGATCATCGTGGACAGGCGCCAGCGCGCGAAGTCAACTGAGGACGATTCACTCGCGCAGGGGTAGTGGGCGGTTCGGCAGCGTGAGCCGTGCCAAGGAGTTGCGGCTCTTCTCGGAGCGTAACCCCATCCCGATCGCCCGGCTTGCGTCGTGCCGACACAGACGACAGGGCCGGGCCCCCACCCAGAGGAACCCGGCCCCGCCGTTTCAGTCAGTGGCGATCAGTGCGGCATCACCCCCGCACCACGGAACGCCGCACGAGCGCCACGCCGCAGCCGGCCACCGCCAGCAGCAGCATCGCGCCAAGCGCACCGGCGTTGCCGCCGACCACACTGCCACCGGTCGGGGCGTTCGCCCCGGCGCCGGAGCCCGTGCCCGTGCCCGATCCGCCCGGGCCGGCCGAGACGATGGGCGCCTGCTCGGCGGTGTAGGTGACGGTGTAGACCGTGTTGGCGGGCAGCTCGTCCGTCGCCGCGACGGCGCCGGTGGCGGGCACCTGCGTCACGCTGGGCGTCGCATGCTCGATCGCCGGCACGTCCACGGCCGCATACCCGGCCTCGCTGGAGAACACGACATCGCCGGTCACCTCATCGGTGTCGACCGTCCAGGTCTGCGTCTGCACCACCGACTCCGGCGCGCCGCTGACGCCCGTGAACTGGACCGTCCGGGTCGTCGTCAGCGAGCCGATCGTGTGGTGATGCGTCAGGTGCACGACGATGTTCTGCATGACCGCCTGGGCGGTGTCATACGTCGCCACGTTGTCGATCGAGGCCACGTCGTAGCCCTCGGGCGCACCCGCGGCGGCATCGGCGGCCGTGAAACCGACCTCCGACTCCGACGGGCCACCCAGGTACACCGGCGTGCCGACGGCCTCGCCGTCCGCATCGTCGTCCACCCACGTGACCCGCAGCGACTGCGGCAAGCCGGAGTAGGTGACGGTGACCGACGAATCCGTCGGCAGCGTCGCGGACGACACCGCACCCGCCGCCACCGTGGACGCGCTCGAACTGAAGCCCGTGATCGCGGGCACCGTCACGGCCGGATAGCCGGCCTGGCTGGTGTACGTCACGGCCTTGGTGACATCGTCGGTATCGACCGCCCACGTCATCGACTGCGTCACCGGCGCCGGGGCCGCCGACGCGCCCGTGAACGTGATCGTCCGGGTCGTCGTCAGCGACGTGACGGTGTGGTGGTGCGTCAGGTGCACGGTGATGGTCTGGTCGGTGGCCGGGTCGGTGTCGTACGTCGCCACGTTGTCGATGGACGCGACCTCGTACCCCGCCGGGGCGCCCGCCGCGGCATCGTCGGCCGTAAAGCCGACATCCGAGCCCGTGGGCCCGGACAGCGTCGTCGTCGCGACCGTCGGCGAACCCTCCGCATCGTCGTCCACCCACACGACGTTGACGTTCTGGGTCTGCGCCGTGTACGTCACGGTGACGGAGTCGGGGTTGGTCGGCGCGGTCGTCGTGGTGGCCAGGTCGCCCTCGGCGGGCACCACGGCGATATCGACGTCGTAGCCCGGAATGACCGGCGACGTCACGGCCGCGTAGCCGTCGGACTGCGGCACGTACGTGTGCACGCTCGCCGCCCCGCCCAGCACGTAGTCTTCCCAGATGACCGGCTGCGTGACCGCGGCCGGGGTCGCCTCGCCCGCGCCCTGGTAGGTGATCGTCCGCGTCGTCTGGACGGCGCCGTACGTGATCACGTTTTGCCCCTGGCTCACGGTCGCCTGCGTGGCGGTGCCGCCGATGCCGTTGACCACATGGTCGATGGTGCCCGACCCGGACAGGCAGATCGTCACGATGCTGTTCAGCCGCACGCCGGGCGTGATGGGCACCTCGAAGCCGTCGCTGACGTGGATGCTCGGATCGACTGGCGTATACACGTACGCGCCCATGCCGTAGCCCGTGAACGACGTCACGTCATCGGCGACCTTGAACGCGGCGTAGCCGGGTGTGTCGCCGTTCATGTACGCGGCCTGGTTCGGCGCGTCGTAGGGCAGCTCGTTCTGGAAGAAGATGACCTCGCCGCCGTTGCCGTTCCAGATGACGTTGTACTGGTTGAAGTGCTCGACGAACAGGCCGGCGGCCAGCACGTCGTCGCCGTTCACGACCAGGCCGTTGTCGCCGCGGTTGGTCTCCCAGCCCACCGAGCCGGCGACGCCATGATCGGCGCGCCAGATCCACAGGTGATCCAAGATGGTGTCGCTGGAGTTGACCTGCAGCGCCACGGTCGCCAGGCCGGGGTGCGGCCCGCCGATGCGGAAGAACACGTCCTGCAGCGCGACCGGGTCGTCCGCCAGATCGACGCTCGAATCCGAGCCGATCTGCACGAGCACCGGCGAGTTGATTTCGCCCGCGTCGACCGTGATGCCGGCGATGTCGATGCCGCCGACGTCGGCCGTGGTGATCACGGCGTTGCCGTTGGTCGCGGTCAGCGTGGCCAGGCCCAGTCCGAGCACGATGGTGTCGGGCCGGGTGATGTTGATGGACGAGTCGAGGTCGTACACCCCGGGCGTGAGCAGCAGGTTGAGGCCCGCCGCCAGCGCCGCGTTGATCGTGGCGGGCGTATCGGCCGGTGTCGCCAGATAGAACTGCGACAACGGGATGGACGTGCCGGGCGTATGGCCGTTCGCCCAGCTGACGCCGGACGAGTCCTTGGCCAGCGACGGGACGAACACCGCGTACTGGCCCTGGTCGTCCAGGTACAGGTACGGCTTCTCCTTGCTGATCGGCGTCGTCGGCAGCGTGGTGAACACGCCGCCATTGCCGAAGTTGGTCGCCGGAGCGTTGGTGACACCGGAGAAGACCTGATTCCAGACGCCATTCAGACCGTTGTTGGCCGACAGGACGCTGTTGCGCATGTAGTACTGCTGCTGCGAGCCCATGACCATGCTGCCGTTGAACACCGAATCGGCGATGTAACCACCGGATGCGTAGTTGTTGTGATCGCAGTACGGCATGAACGTGCTGGGGCCCTCGACGTCGACGCGGCGCATCGGGGCGGCCTGCGACGCCGCCCACGCCTCGGTGTTCGAGAATGCGCAGTCGGACGCCGTGCCCTTGACGGTCGATCCGGCTGGATAGATGGTCAGGTTGGACACCGAGCGCCAGAAGACGGTCAGCGAGCCGGTGCCGTTGGGATTGAAGGCGCTGACCTGGCCGTGGATCACGACGTCGGACGGATCCTGGCCCAGGCCCGCAACCTCGGTGTAATAGCCGACCTGGATGACGAGCGGATCTGAGGCCGTGCCGTACGTGCCAGGCTCGAACAACAAGGCATAACGTTGCGTGCCCATCTCGTTGCTCTTCTGCTGGTTCCAGATGTCGTCGACCTGGGCCTTGATATCGGCGGTGGCCATGTCGGGGGTGAAGACAATGACGTTGGTGCCGAATGCGGGATTGCTGGCATCGGCGCCGACCGGGTCGGCCGCGTGGGCGACATCGGCGGGTAGCGCAAGCGAGATGGCGAACCCCGCCGCCAGCGCGGCGATCGCGAGACGCGCCACCTTCGACCGGCGGGAACGATGCGGAGCCGGGCGACTGAAGGTGTATCCGGTCTTTTTTATGATGGAGGCCAAATGCATCGGTGATTCTCCTTCGACTTGATGCATATAAATTGCACGCACGCCAGGCAGAGAATCCCGGAAAAATAACTGTCGCCCCCGTCTGGCTAAAGCAGACATCGCAGCAAACTGGGAGGCCAACCGCAATGTTCAGCTCTGGTGCCCAGCGTAAGGGACGGCCGCCACCCCGTCAATGGAAATCCGCAAATTCGCCAGGGATCTACTATGCGAATTCCCCTGCCGCGCAGCCAGTTTCACTCACAGCGTAACGCGGCATCCGTCCATGCACACGCCGCAACAGCCATCTACGCCGACGACACTGAAACGCACCAGCTGGCCGAGCTCGCCCCCGAAGGAGGCAACCCGGCATGCGGGGACGGGACGATTCGTCCGGAGCGGTCTGGCTGAAAGTCCTGCTGGCGCACACCGATCAACTGCTGCCCGCTGACCGCATCCACCCCGACGTCCTCGTCGCACCCCGAGCCAAGACCCAACCCCGCGGCCTCAGATAAGAAATCCTTGAACCTTGCGGCCGTGACACGCACATATGCGGCTGCACCTACTCAGGTACCCACGAGTGCCCACTGCTGCTTGACATGGCCGACAGCGCCAACCACCATGGATGAGCCGGTGCGTCGTAGCCGAAGCACCGGAGCCGAAACAACCAACGGCAGTCATGGAGAGGCAAAGCTGGCCGCTCATGATGCCCTGACACCCCATATCCATTTCGACACATCTTCACGCACCACCACCCATCCACACGTCTGTTGCGAAGGAGTCCGTCATGTCCATCATCAGACCCTCCGCTCCACGCGCCGCGCACACCTGCGCCTGATCGCATGCGGCGATCGGCGACCAACGTCGTCGCGCGTGCCATCGAAGACGGTGTGCAGATGAGCTACATCGTCAATGAGGGTGGGGCCTTGTCGACGGCATTCGCCGCCGTCCTCCGCGGCAATGGGAAAGCGCCCATCAGCCTGTCGACCGCCACGAACCGTGCCGGCGCGTTGGGCACGGCCCTCTCATGGATCCCAGAGGCGGTCGGCATGGGGGCACGTTATGCCACTTTCTATTACAAGATCAAGGGGACGACGGTGCCATGATCAGCTCAATCCTCGGCGGTTTGCTGGCCGGCATCATCATCGCGGTGTGCCTGCTGCTTTACTTGCAGGCGTTGCGTTTCCGAACAACCAAGCGATCGCTGGCCATTCTCATCCTCGGGCTAGTGGCGATCTTGTGCGCCCCAGTGGTGGTCGAGACCAGCAAGGGCGACGTCGCGCCGACCGGGGTGGCACTGCGTGAGGACAACGTTCAATTCTGGACAATGGTGATCTCCACCTTCGCCGCGGGCGGCATCCTGTGGGTGCGCGGCTTCGCACGATGGATACAACGCTGGTTGACCGGCCCGACATCCAAGTCCAAGGCCACCGGCGCCTCCTGACAATGGGCCCCAGACACCGAAGCGTCTGGGTGCAGCGAGCTTGCGCCGTGGCTTGCACCTGAGCTGACGGGCGATTGTCACGGAGTGTGCATCTGGCCCCAGCCCTCGCCGAGGGCTGGGGCACAGCGCTAGTTACGCCAGGTCTGGTAGCAGCCGATCAGCGCCTGCGTCGAAGCGTCTTGGCTTGCCAGGGCCGTGGAGTCTCCCGACAGGGCCGGGGCGATCTGCAACGCGAGCTTCTTGCCAAGCTCGACGCCCCACTGGTCGAAGCTATCCACACCCCAGACCACGCCCTGCGTGAACGTGATGTGCTCGTACAGCGCGATCAGCTGCCCGACGACCGACGGCGTCAGCTGGGGCGCCAGGATCGACGTCGTCGGGCGGTTGCCCGGGAACACGCGCGCGGGCACGATCGCCTCCGGCGTGCCCTCGGCGCGCACCTCGTCCTCGGTCTTGCCGAAGGCCAGCGCGGCCGTCTGGGCGAAGAAGTTGGACAGGAACAGCGCATGGACGTCCGTGCCGTCCACGTCCGTCAGCGCGTGCGCCGGGCGGGCCGTCGCGATGAAGTCGGCCGGGATCAGCCGCGTGCCCTGGTGGATCAGCTGGTAGAACGCGTGCTGCCCGTTGGTGCCCGGCTCGCCCCAGAAGATCTCGCCCGTGCCGCAGGTGATGGGCGTGCCGTCCCAGCGGACGCGCTTGCCGTTCGACTCCATGGTCAGCTGCTGCAGATACGCCGGGAAGCGGTGCAGGTACTGCGCGTACGGCAGCACCGCGTGGGCGCCCGCGCCCAGGAAGTCGTCGTACCAGACGTTGAGCAGGCCCATCAGCGCCGGGACGTTCTGACGCGTCGGGGTGTGGCGGAAGTGCTCGTCCATCGCGTGCATGCCGGCCAGGAACTCGCGCCAGCGCGCCGGGCCGATCGCCAGCAGCACCGACAGGCCGATGGACGAGTCGACGCTGTAGCGCCCGCCGACCCAGTCCCAGAACCCGAACGCGTTGGCCGGATCGATGCCGAAATCGGCCACCAGCTTCAGGTTGGTCGAGACTGCGACGAAGTGCTTGGCGATCGCGTCGCGGGCCGCGGCGTCGTCCCCGGCCGGGATCGCGCCCGCACCGACCAGGCCGTCCAGCAGCCAGGCCCGGCACAGCCGCGCGTTGGTCATGGTCTCCAGCGTGGTGAACGTCTTGGACGCCACGATGAACAGCGTGGTCGTCGGGTCGAGGTCGTGCGTCTTCTCGTACGCGTCGCTCGGATCGATGTTGCTGATGAACCGGCACGAGATGCCCGCGTCATGGTAGGGCGTCAGCGCCTCGTACACCATGACCGGCCCCAGGTCGGAGCCGCCGATGCCGATGTTCACCACCGTCTGGATGCGCTTGCCGGTGACGCCCGTCCACTGCCCCGAACGGACGCGGTCGGCGAACGCGCACGCCCGGTCGAGCACCTCGTGCACGGCCGGGACGACGTCGGTGCCGTCCACGACCAGGGACGCGTCGGCCGGCAGGCGCAGCGCGGTGTGCAGCACGGCGCGGTCTTCGGTGGTGTTGATGTGCTGCCCGGTGAACATCGCCTCGCGGTGCCCCGCCAGGTCGACATCGTCGGCCAGCGCCACCAGCGCGTCCAGAATCTCGGGCGTCACCAGGTTCTTGGACAGATCCACATGCAGGTCACCGGCCGTGCGCGTGAACGCGGCCGCACGCCCCGGATCGGCGGCGAACCACCCCCGCAGATCGGGCGCGAACGAGTCGCGCAGCTGGGACAGGCGGGCCCACGCGGGCGTGGCAGTGGCATCGATCGGAGTACGCATGTGTCCAGCCTAGTCGGGCAGAGCACGACAGCCGGGTCATCCCACGAAGTCGGCGCCCGGGAGCGCTCCCGCGACGAACGTTCTTCGCAGCCTCCGCACACCCGCCTGCCGAACAGCAGACGCCACCCGTGAAGAGAAAGGTATTGCGCGGCCCCGAGGATGCACCTCCTAGACGGGGTAGGACGCATCCCCGAGGCCGCGCAAGCTTGAGCGGCCTCATCAGGGGGTGGCGTGGGGGTGGCGAATACTACTTGACAAGGTTGAGCGGCTGGAAGACCGCTCCGTCGTGTGCAGCCAGGAAGTGCACGTGACATCCGGTGGCGGCGCCGGTGTGCCCGACGTAGCCGATGACCTGGCCCTGCGCGACCTGCTGGCCGACGCTGACGATGATCTGCATCTGGTGCCCGTAGCCGGTTTCAAGCCCGTTGCCGTGGGCGATCTCGGTGTAGTTGCCGAGGCTGCCGCCCCACCCGGCGGTGACGACGATGCCGGCAGCGGACGCGTGGATCGGCGTGCCGCAGGGCACGGCCAGGTCGATGCCGGAGTGCAGCTCGTGCACCCCGGTGATGGGGTTGCTGCGGTAGCCGAACGGCGATGTCTCGACGCCGTTGACCGGCCAGATGAACTGGCCGTGCGTCACGTTCGGCTGGTAGTTCTGCGTCACCGAATTGCCGTCGGTGGTGTCGAACGAGGCGTACTTGCCGGCGGAGGCCTGGGCTGCGGCCTGCTGCTGGGCGACCTGGAGCTGTGCGGCCTGCTCGGCGGCGAGCTTGTCGGCAGCGGCCTTGGCGGCGGCGGCCTGGATGGCGGCCTGCTTGACGGCCGTGTCGGTCTGGACGGCGGCTTCGGCGGCGGGAGTGAGCGGCTCGACGCTGGCGGAACCGCCCACCATGGACACGAGACTGAGCGCCGACAGGTTGGCGGTCGTGGTGTCCGGAATGACGTCGTCGTCGGAGACGGTGCCAGAATCTTGCGATCCGGCGGAGACGACGGGCGGCGTGGTGGCGTTGGTCTCGTCGGCGGCGAAGCTGTAGCCGGAACCGGACAGGCCGGCCCCGATCAGCACGATGGCGACGCCGAGCGGCGCGAAGATGGCGGCGAGCGGGTGCACATGGCGCTTGGGCTTGGCGGGGGCCGCATAGCGCGTCCGAACCACGGAGAAGGTGACGGGTGCGGCGATGGCCCTCATGGCGGGGCGCAGGGCGCGTGTGGGAGCGGGAGCCGGAACGGGATCTTCGGGAAGTCCACGGGTGGCAGCCCGGGCCAACCCCGGCGCCGGTGTGACAGGCGTGACCACTTCGGTCAGCTCTGCACGCATCGCGCGCTGTGCACTCATCGACTAGTCCTCATCGGTCTCGGCTCGGACGGGGGGGCATGTCCGAGATCCAGTGGGCAATTGTCTCAGCCTCGCAACTGAGGCACTTGGTCACGTTTTCTCAGATAATGCTAGCCCCGCAGCGTGGGCGAGTCAACCGGAATCCAAGAAATCCTCAGGTTTCTCGGACCTGCTCGCCGACTCACCTCAGTTCTCCAGTGTACCCCGATCTGACAACCGCAGCGTCGTCCGACGCCATGTCCACGACGTGAGACGATGGACGGGTGAGCCCGCGCGATACCCTGACCGACCGACTGCCGGGCGGCGCCGCCGACCACGACCCCGATGCGCTGGCGGACGCCTTCGAGGCATGGGCCACCGACCAGGGCTGGACGCTCTACCCGCACCAGCGCGAGGCGCTGATCGCCACGCTGGCCGGCGATCACACGATCATCACGACGCCGACGGGCTCGGGCAAGTCGCTCATCGCGACGGCCGGGCACTTCGCGACGCTGGCCGCCCGCGGGCGTTCGTACTACACCGCCCCCATCAAGGCCCTGGTCTCCGAGAAGTTCTTCGCGCTGTGCGCCACGTTCGGCGCCGACCTGGTGGGCATGGTCACCGGCGACGCCTCGGTCAATCCGGACGCCCCGATCGTGTGCTGCACCGCCGAGATCCTGGCCAACATCGCCCTGCGCGAGGGACGCCACGCCGACATCGACCTGGTGGTCGCCGACGAGTTCCACTTCATCGCCGACCGCGACCGCGGCTGGGCCTGGCAGGTGGGCCTGACGGAGCTGCCGCAGGCGCAGTACATGATCATGTCGGCCACGCTGGGCGACGTCACCGACCTGGCCGCGGGCCTGACCGCGCGCACCGGGCGCGGCACGAGCGTCATTTCGGACGCCGTGCGCCCCGTCCCGCTGGAGTACGCGTACGTCCGCACGCCCATCCAGGACACCATCGCCCGGCTCGTCAAGAACGACCAGGCCCCCGTCTACCTCGTCCACCCCAGCCAGGCCGCGGCCACCGAGCAGGCGCAGGCGCTGCTGTCGTCCCCCCTTGTCAACCAGGAACGCCAGCGCGAGATCCGGGACGCGATCGGCGACTTCCGGTTCGCGCCCGGCTTCGGCACCACCTTGAAGAAGATGCTGCTGGCCGGCATCGGCGTGCACCACGCGGGGCTGCTGCCGAAGTACCGGCGACTGGTCGAGACGCTGGCAGGTCAGGGCCTGCTGGTCGCGATCTGTGGCACGGACACGCTGGGCGTGGGCATCAACGTGCCGATCCGGACGGTGCTGTTCACGTCGCTGGCGAAGTTCGACGGACGCCGCGAACGGCTGCTGCGCTCGCGCGAGTTCCACCAGCTGGCCGGACGCGCCGGGCGGGCCGGCTTCGACACCGTCGGGTACGTCGTCGCGCAGGCCCCCGACCACGAGGTCGAGAACGCCAAGCTGGAGGCCAAGGCCGGCGGCGACCCCATGAAGCTCAAGAGCATGCGCAAGGCCAAACCGGCCCCCGGCAAGGTCACCTACACGCAGGCCAGCTTCGACAAGCTGGTCGCCTCGACGCCCGAGACGCTACACGGCAGCATCCGCGTGACGCACGCGATGCTGCTCAACCTGCTGCGCCGCGACGAGGACACCGGCGCCGCGCTCGTGCGCATCGTGGACGCCGCGACGTCCGACCACGTCGTGCGCCGCCGGCTGCTGCTGCAGGCCGTCCGCATGGCGAAGGCCCTGGTCAAGGCCGGGGTCGTCGTCCGGCGGGCGCACCCCACCGCGGGCGGACGCCTCTACGACCTGTCGGACGAGCTGCAGGTCGACTTCGCGCTCAACCAGCCGCTGTCGGCGTTCGCGCTGGCGGCGTTCGACCTGCTCGACCCCGAATCGGCGACGTTCACACTCGACATCGTCTCGATCATCGAGGCGACGCTGGAGGATCCGCAGGTCGTGCTGTGGGCGCAGCAGAACCGGGCCCGCGGCGAACGGCTCGCCCAGCTCAAGGCCGACGGCGTCGAGTACGACGAGCGCCAGCGGATCCTCGACGACATCACGTGGCCCCAGCCGCTGGCCGAGCTGCTCACCGGCGCGCTGGACATCTTCGCGACCACGCACCCGTGGATCGCCGACGCGACACTGTCGCCCAAGTCGGTGGTGCGGGACATGTACGAGCGCGCCATGACGTTCGGCGAACTTGTGGCGTTCTACAAGGTGCAACGCAGCGAAGGCCTGGTGCTGCGCTATCTCTCGGACGCCTACCGGGCGCTGCGCCAGACCGTCCCGGAGACGCTGCGCACCCCCGAGCTGGAAGACCTCATGGACTGGCTCGGCGAGATCGTCCGCATGACCGACTCGTCGCTGCTCGACGAGTGGGACGAGCTCGTCCACCCCACGCGCGAACCGGAGGAGGTCCAGGCGCTGGCGGCCGTCAAGGCGCACCCGCTGACCGGCAACGAGCGGGCCTTCACGGTGCTGATCCGCAACGCGATGTTCCGGCGGGTTGCGCTGGCGTCCGACGACGACGTGGACGGCCTGGACGACATCGAGCGCGACGCCAACGCGGTGTGGCGCCAGGCGCATCCGGACGACGCGGACGAGTGGACGGGCGACGACTGGGACAACGCGCTCGGCATCTACTGGGACGAACACGACACGATCAGCATGGACGCCGACGCCCGCGGCCCCGAACTGCTCGTGATCGAGCACGGCGTCCCCTTCTGGAGCGTGCGCCAGATCATCGCCGACCCGGACGACAACCACGATTGGACCATCCGGGCGCAGGTCGATCCGGAGGCCTCCGACGCCGCGCAGCGGTTGGTGCTTCGCACGCTTAGCTTCAGCCGCCACGACCTGTGAGCACTAGCATGGTGGTCAGCCGGGGCCGTCCCATCCCCATCCCGGAGGACACGAGGACGCTGGGGGAGGATGCCGCATGACCACACCACTGACCGATGAACAGGCGCGGGCCGCGCTGGCCGATCCACAGACACCGGCCCGCACGCTGCAGGCCATCGCCGCCGACCATCCCGAGCTGTGGGTGCAGATCGCGCAGCACCCCAAGGTCTACCCGGCGCTGCTCGACTGGCTGGACGAGTCGGGGGACGCGTCCGTGCGCTACGCCGTCGCCGCCCGCCGCGCCGCCACCGCGCAGCCCGCACAGCCCACACAGCCCGCACCGACCGCACCGGCCACCTGGGCCGCGTTCATGCGTCCGGACGCAGCCGGGGCGACGCCCGACCAGCCCACGATTCAGACGCTGCCCGCCCAGACGCCCGCCCAGGAGGAGCCGGACGAACGTCCGCGCCCACAGTCGGCGCCCACCCGCCCAACCTGGCTGTCGGCCCCCTGGCAGCGCATCGTGGCCATCGTGATCGTGGCGTTGGTCATCGTCGCCGTCGTGCTGACGTTCATCCTGCCGCGCCACCAGACCCCGGGGGTCGGGTTGGCCTCGGCGACGCCGACCACGCTCGCCGCCGCGCTGGCCGACTTCCAGACCGCCGCGAAGGCGTACGACGGCGCGCAGACCGAGCTGCAGACCGACATCGCGAACGCCAGCGGCCCCAGCAGCCTGAGCCCGACCGACGTCGCCGACCCGGCCACGCTCACCGCGCTGGCCAGCGCGCTCGGCAAGGCGCAGGCCGCGATCGCCCCCGCGCCGACCCCGGGCACGACGATTGTCGGGGTCGTGACCCAGATCCGCCAGCTGGAGCAGGCGACCGGCACGACCACGCAGGCGGCCGCCGCACTGCGCACGTCCATCACCGCCGTCCAGGCCAGCCAGGCCGTGGCCGCGCTGAACGAGCTCGCCACCTCGGTCATGGCCGCCCAATCGTCGTACAACGGCGCCCAGAACCAGGCCACGCCCCCCACCCAGCAGGAGCTGGCCGCCCTGCAGGCCCAGATCACGGCGGCGCAGGCACTGATCGCCAAGAACCCGAGCGACAAACCGGGTGCGATGAACGATCCCGCGGCGACCACCGCCGCCGCCCAAAGGCAGCAGCAGGCCCTGGAACAGGCCGTCCAGGCCCTGGGCGGCACGGCGTCCTGCGGCGGCGTGACCATTCCGGACGGGGTCGACGCGCAGCTGGTCTGCGGTGGCGCGCCGGCGAGCGCCGTCCCGATCGCGCCGCTGACAGCCAGCGGCGCCGGCATCACGCCCACCACGTTCGTGATGCCGTCGGGCAACATCGCCTGCACCGGCGGTCCCGACGACGGCGTCTACGAGGTGGTCTGCCAGATCATCACGCATGCCTGGGCGTCCCCGGCGTCGCTGCAGGCGTCGTGCCAGGCGAGCTTCTCCACACTGGGCGGTGACTGCACCACCACCGACATCGGCATCGTGAACAACATGGTGACGACGATCCCGACCACCGCGTCGTCCGACCCGTGGGGCACGCTGCGCCAGGCGGGCGTCACGCCGCCGACGCTGCCGTACGGCCAGGCGGCGGTCTTCCTGGGATCGGCCGCCACGAACGCCGTCTGCCAGAGCTCCACGTCGGCCGTGACGTGCTGGGACACCGCATCGCACCACGGCTTCGCGATGTCGTCCCAGACGCTCAAGACCTGGTAGGGCTCAGCCGTCCAGCACCGCACCGTCGGGCACGCACCCGCCGTCCGGGCCCAGGACGACGTCGCCCCGCACGGTCACACCGGCGCCGAAGCGCCACGGACCCTGCACCGTCAGGCTGCGCGCCTGCCGCAGGCCCAGCGGGTGCGGCATCAGCGTCTCGAAGCCGTCGATAAGGCGGTAATCAGCAGACAACGATACGACCGGCAACGGCGTGGCGACCGCGCGCGGGACGCCGTCCTGCCCCAGCGCGTACGCGTCCGAACGCAGCAGCGCCAGCTCGTTGGTCGTCTTGACGGGGGCGAACCGGCTGCGCGGCACCTCGATCGCCGCCGCGCCGTCGAACACCCCGACGGCCGCACCCATCGCCGACTCCAGCTGCCACACCGCCGGGCTGGACGCATCAAGCGGATCGACCGTCTTGCCGTTGCGGATCAGCGGCAGCCCGAGCACGCCGCGCGTGCGGGCCAGCATCTCGCGCAGCGCGCCCAGGTCGAACCACAGGTTGTTGGTCGTGACGAACGGATGCCGCGCGGCGTCGGACGCGGCGGCCAGGTCGTCCGGCAGCGTCTGGGCGGTCTCGCGCAGCACCAGGCACGCGTCGGCGCGGCGGCGCACCAGCTGGCCGCCCTTATGGTCCATGGGTGTGCGGGCCGTGATTTCGGACGCGAACGGTGCCCCGCTGCGCGCGAACCACCCGGCCAGCGCGGGGGACGGGTCGGCGCCCAGGTTGTCGGAATTGCTGACGCACGCGTACCGGAAACCGGCTCCCAGCAGCGCGTCCAACACCCCCGAATCCAGCAGGGTCGGGTACAGATCGCCGTGCCCGGGCGGGCACCACTCCAGCCGCGGATCCGCGGGCCAGGCCACGGGCTCCAGGTCGTCTTGGCGCAGCTTCGGCTCCTGGCTTTGCAGCATGTCCAGCGGCAGGCCCGCCACGGGCAGGCCGGGGTACGCGGCCAGCGCGGCCAGGCAGTCGTCGCGCGTGGAGAAGCTGTGCAGGAACAGCAGCGGCAGCCGGACGCCGTACCGGATCCGGGCCCACAGCACCTGCCGCACGATCAGGTCGAGGAACGTCGCGCCGTCGCGCGCCACCAGCAGCGACTTGGCCCTGGCCAGGCCCATCGACGTGCCAAGCCCGCCGTTGAGGCGAATCAGCGCCGTCACCGCCAGCGCCTCGATGTCGCCGGGATGCCCGCCCAGGTCGTCCGCCCGCGGCACGTCGGTGAGCGGGGTGACCGTGTCTTCGGGGATCATGCCCGTGGCGCCCGCCGCCAGCTGGCGGTAGTAGTCGGCGAACACCTCAATCGCCGTCGGGGTGACGCCCGCGGCGCGCATCTTCGCGACCGCCCTGCGTCCTCCAGCCGACAACTCGTCCACCGACGTCATCGTGGGCCTCCTCGGTTCGTCCAGCTTCGAATCCTACCGATGCCCTACGCTGGTGGGCATGCCAGCCGCGATGAAACCGACGTCGGAACCCGGGACGCTAGGCCAGCGCCTCGACCTGGGCCCTTCAACCCTGGAACTGTTCCGCATCTTCCGGATGCCCGCGGTGACGACGCTGCTGGGGCTGGCGTTCCTGATCCTCGGGCTCGTGGCGGGCACCAACGGGCACAACCTGGCGATCATCCTGGGCGCGGCCACGCTGGCGCTCACGGCGCTGCTGGTGGGCATGGAGCTGCGCGACCTGGAGAAGCCGTGGGTCGCGTGGGACGCCCTGGGCCTCACGCTCGGGCGGCGCGGCAAGACCCCGCTGACGCTCACCTGGGAAGACATCTCGGACGTCCGGCTGCACGAGAGCGTCGGGGGACGCCGGCGCACACCGGGGCGCAGCTGGATCTTCCTGGAGGTGCGCCCGCTGCGCTGGCGCTCCATCGAGCGCACCACCGACATCACCTACTACCAGGACCCGTCCATGACCCCCGACGCCATCGGCGTGCCGGCCAGCGCGGGCGACTCGTGGCTCGCGCGGTTGGACGAGGCGCTGCGGGCCGCCCACATGCCCGCCTACACCGGCGTCACCGTGACGCAGGAGCCCGACCCCCGCGCCGTCTGGCGCCGCCCCAAGACCGCGCAGACCATTCTCCAGTCCGAACAGTTCCGCCGCAGGGGCCCGTTCTGAGCGTGTGCTGGATCGGCTTCGCGCTGTGCGCGTGGGTCGATCCGCGAATACGTCGCACTGGTGCGCGATCATGCGGCGATCAACCTCATCTGCCTGGTGATCACATTCATCCCGCCGGTCGTCTTCCTGGCCGACGGGTTCTAACAGGAGGGACGACATGACAGCCCGCAAGAACGCCGGAACGCCGGCGCTGATCGCGCTGGACGCCGCGGGTGTGGCGTTCACCGCACACGAGTACGCGCACGATCCGCGCTCGGACCTGGGCTTCGGGTTGGAGGCCTCGCAGGCGCTCGGCATCGACCCGCACCACAACTTCAAGACGCTGATGGCTACGCTCGACGGCACGCTGGTCTGCGCCGTCGTCCCGTCGTCGGGACGCCTGGACACCAAGGCCCTGGCGTCCGCGCTGGGCGGCAAACGCTGCGAGCTGGCCGCACCGGCCGACGCCGAACGGGCCACCGGGTACGTGGTCGGCGGCATCTCGCCGCTGGGGCAGAAGCGCCCGCACCGCACGGTGATCGATTCGTCCGCGCTCGACCAGGAGACGATCCTGGTATCCGGCGGGCGGCGCGGCCTGGCCGTCGAGCTGGCTCCGGCCGATCTGGCGACCGTGATCAATGCGATCTTCGCTCCGATCGGGCGATGATCATCGGCTGATCACATGATCAATCGATCACGACGTGGCCCTCTTCGTCGACAACGATGTCGCGGTCGACGAACTCCGGCTTGACCGGTTGGTAGTCGCCCTCGAACAGCGGCGACGAGATGACCATGTCGGCCGTGGCGACGTTGCAGGCCGTCGGGATGTTCCACAGCGTGGCCAGGCGCAGCAGCGCCTTGACGTCCGGGTCGTGCGGTTGCGGCGTCTCCGGGTCCCAGAAGAAGAACAACGCATCGAGCTTGCCGGTCGCGATCATCGCGCCGATCTGCTGATCACCGCCCTTCGGGCCCGACAGCAGCCGGTTGATCTTCAGCCGCGTCTCGTGTTCGATGATGGTTCCGGTCGTGCCGGTGGCGTACAGGTCGTGCTTGCGCAGCACGGGCACATTCCAGGCGCACCATTCCAGCAGCGCGCCTTTGCAGTTGTCGTGGGCGATCAATCCGATTCTCATGAGGGCATCTCCTCCCGGGGGCGGTTGCCGCCAGCCTACGCGGCGGTCCTGTGCACCCGTACGGCGGGGTCCCTTCCCGCGGGCAACGCAGCCCACGCACTCACGCTGGCGGCCAACCCGTGGCGACGTCCAAACACCCCTAGCGGGGACGGATCGCCCAGCAGCAGTCCTTGGCCTTGCGGCCGCTGCCGCACGGACACGGGTCGTTGCGGCCCACGCCCTGCCAGGCCGCCGCAGCCTGCTGCTGCAGCTCGGCCATGATGGCGGACGTCGTCGCACCGTGCCTGGCGCGCTCTGCGACCTGGCGCAGCACCGGGACGGCGTGCGCGAAGAACCGCTCCAGCCCGGGGCACAGCACGTTGAGGCCGTCCCCATCGCGGTCCTTGGGGCATCCGCCGTTGCAGAACCCCAGCCAGGGGCAGGACGTGCACCGCGCCGGCAGCCCGTCGCGCTTGGCCTGGCCGAACTGGCGCTGCACGTCGGAATCGACCAGCGTGCCCAGCCCGTCCGCCACCACGTCGCCCAACCGGTGCGCCGGGGTGACGAAGTGGTCGCACGAGTACACGCCTCCGTCCGACTCGACGACCAGCGCGCGCCCGCACGTGGGCGCCATCCAGCACAGGCCGGGCTGCCCGCCGGCCACGATGCGCGCGGTCTCGGCGAACAGCTGGACGTCGGTGGTGCCCAGGTCGTGGCGCACCCACTCGTCGAAGATCGCGCACAGGAAGTCACCGTAGGCCTGCCCGGTGACGCTTTCGGACGTCAGCGCGCCCGTCGCATCGCGGTTGACGATCGGGATGAACTGCATCCAGCCGGTGCCGAAGCTCTTCAGGTTGCGGTAGACGGCCAGCGGCTCGGCCGCCGTCACCGACGTCACGGTGCACAACAGATCCGGACGCAGCCCACGCGCCATCAGCCGTCCGGCCGCCGCAGCCGCCGCACGGTAGCTGCCGCGCCCGCCCGGGTCGGGGCGGAACTCGTCGTGGATCCAGCTCGTGCCGTCGATGCTCAGGCCCACGTCGAACCGGTGGGCCACCAGGAAGTCGGCCCAGGCGTCGTCCAGCAGCACGCCGTTGGTCTGCAGGCTGTTCCAGCACTGCCAGCCGTCGGGCAGGTACTTCTGTTCGAGGGCGACGACACGCTCATAGAACCCCAGCCCGGCCAGCGTCGGCTCGCCGCCGTGCCACACGAAGCTCACCTCTGGGCCCGGACTGGCCGCGATGAAGCGCGCGATGAGCCGCTCCAGCACGTCGTCTGCCATCCGGGGCGGGCCCAGCCGCGGGGTCGACAGGTAGTAGCAGTACGTGCAGCGCAGGTTGCACAGCGAACCAACCGGCTTCACCATCAAGGAAAAAGCCGACCCGCTGCGGACGTCCGTGCTCAAGAGCGCAGCTGCTCGTCGAAGAACGTCAGGGCCTTGTTCCACGAGTCCATCGCAGCCTCGGGTCGGTACGAGTCGCGCGTGTAGTTCCAGATCGCGTGGCCGGCCCCGTCGTAGCGGTGGAAGGCGTAGTCCTTGCCGTATTTGCGCAGTTCGGCCTCGTGGCGATCGACGTCGGCGGGGCTGGGACGCTGGTCGTCGTTGCCGAAGATGCCGATCATCGGGCAGCCCAGGTGGTCGGTCAGATCCACGGGGGCGACCGGCTGCGCATCCGAGAGCTGCTCGGACGGCTGGACGACCCCGCCGCCCCAGCACTCGACGACGGCGTCCACGCCCTCCAGCGTGCACCCGGCCAGGAACGCGTGGCGCCCGCCCGAGCACATGCCGGTGACGCCGACGCGGCCGTTGCTCTGCGGCAGGCCCCGCAGGAAGCTCATCGCCCCGGCGACGTCGCCCATCGTCGTGTCATCGCGCACCCCGCCGGCCTGCCGGGCGGCCGCGGCGACCTCCGCCGGCGTGCCCTCGCCGAAGCGCTGGTAGATGTTCGGGCAGGCCACCATGAAGCCGTGCTGCGTGTAGCGGCGGGCGACCTCACGGTTCATCTCGTCCCATCCCGGCATGTGCGGGATGAGGACGATGCCGGGGTACGGCCCGGCGCCCAGCGGACGCGAGAAGTACGTGTGGATCGGCAGCCCGCCGAACCCGGTGATCGTCACCGTTTCGGCCAGCATGCCCTCGTAGGCATCCGTCCGCAGATCGTCGAACATCATGTGGGTCTCCCTCCTGCGCGACCGGCCCACAGGCCGTGTCGGCGCGCGACAGCATCCATCCTACGTGGCCCCGCCGACAGCCGGGCCGACCCTCGGTTGCGCCCCCAGCAATCTCACCAACTCTCCACAGATCTGCACGCAGGGCAATTCTGGTATAAGATTTCGGCAACCCGTCCATGCGCGAACTGACCGGACCCCGTCGCTGAGCGCATGAGAAATCCTCCCCGTGAAGGAGTCCCTGTGCGACTTTGTCATGTCTGTTCATCGCTGCCGCCTTGTGCCTGCACCGCGCCTTTCGCCCACCGCGAAGCGCTTCCGGCCATCTCGTGCACCCTGCCGAACGCCAATTCCTGCTGGATTTAGGGGTGTGTGATGACCAAGGGCGCTGTATCCGTGAATTCGGAATCCATGCATGCTGACGCAGTGAGCGTCGTATCGACTTTCGAGTTGCCCGATGTTCAACTCGCTGTGAAGACCCAAGCCTGCGGCGCATTCGCCTATCTGCATCTGGGGCACGATCTGGTGCTTGCGCAACGCGCTTTGACTGACCTTACCGCGCGCGCCACGGCACCGTTCGGCATAGCGGTCGAAGACGCGATCGAACTCACCGATGCGCCCGCCAGCCTCGTCCGCGCGCTGCTGCCATGGGGCACCTCGGACGCCGGGCTGCCCCGGCAGATCGAACGGGTCTGGCAGGTCCGCACCCTGGACGACGCCACACAGGCGATCCAGGCCGGCGCCACGGCGCTGGTCGCCAAGGGCGCGGACGCCGGCGGCTTCGGCGGCCGTGACTCCACCTTTATTTTGTTCCAACAGATTCTTGCGGTCGCCCGGCCGGCGGGCGTGCGCCTGTACGCGCAGGGCGGCCTCGGCGTGCACACCGGCGCGGCCTACCTGGCGCTCGGCGCCGCCGGCGTGCTGCTCGACTCGCAGGTCGCGCTGCTGCCCGAATGCAGCGCCCCGCGCGCGCTCAAGGACGCGTTGGGCCACCTGCGCGCCGCCAAGACCACGCGCGTGCACGGGCGCCGCGTGCTGCACTGGCCGTCCATGCCCCATCCCGACAACCAGGGCGAGGCCACAGCGCTGCTCGGCGGGCTCGACCTGGAACAGAACCTCATCCCGGCGGGCCAGGACATCGCCCTGGCCGGCGACTACCTCGCCCGCTACGGCACGCTGCGGGCCCTGGTCTTCGCGCTGCGCGAGGCCGCCTACGGCCACCTGCGCCAGGCGCAATACCAGGCCCGGCAGCGCGAAAACGGCGCCGCCCCCGCCCCGATCGTGCAGGGGCCGATGGCCCGCGTCTCGGACACGCCCGCCTTCCTGCGCGCGGTGTCGGATGCCGGCGCGCTGCCCACGCTCGCGCTCGGCGTCGCCACGCCCGAGCAGACCGCCGAGATGCTCGGCGCCGCCCGCCAAGCGATGGATGCCCACCCGTGGGCGGCCGGGCTGCTCGGCTTCATCGCGCCGGACGACTTCGACGCCCAGGCGAACGTCATCCTCGGCCTGCCGCAGCAGGATCGTCCCACCGCCGTCATCATCGCCGGCGGGCGCCCCGCCCAGGGCAAGCGCTTCGAGCAGGCGGGCATCCAGGCCTTCCTGCACGCGCCGACCGCCGCGGCGCTCGACAAGGATCTGGACGGCGGCGCCCGCCGCTTCATCTTCGAGGGGCGCGAGTCGGGCGGGCACGTCGGCCCGCTGCACTCGACGGTGCTGTGGGAACAGCAGCTGGCGCGCCTGATCGACGTCGACGACGCCGATCAGCTGTGCGTGCTGTTCGCCGGGGGCATCCACGACGCCTGGACGGCCGCGTTCGTCGACGTCATGGCCGCCAGCCTGGTCGCCCGCGGCGCACAGGTCGGGCTGCAGCTGGGCACCGCGTACCTGCTCACGCGCGAGGCCGTCACGACCGGCGCGATCACGCAGATCTTCCAGGACCTGGCCCTGGCCGCCGACCGGACGGTGCTGCTGGAATCGGCGCCGGGCCAGGAGACCCGCGCGCTGCCCACGCCATTCATCGACGCATTCACCGCAGAAAAGGCCCGCATTGAGGCCGACGGTATGGAGCCGATGGCCCAGCGCATGCGCCTGGAGCAGCTCAACCTCGGCCGCGCCCGCGTCGCCGCCAAGGGCCTGGACCGCTCGCCCGACACGCACGAACTCGTCCGGCTCGACGGCCGCCACCAGATCACCGACGGGCTGTACATGGCCGGCTCGCTCGTGGCGCTGCACCGCAGGTCCACCACCATGGCGGGGCTGCACCAGGCCGTCACCACGGACGCCGACACGCTGCTGGCGAGCGTGCCCGAACCGGTGGCCCCCGACATCCGTCCGCACGCCGTAGAGATCGAGGGCGCCGACCCGCGCCCCGAGCCGATCGCGATCATCGGCATGGCGGGCATGTTCCCCGACGCGCAGGACGTGGACGGCTTCTGGAGCAACATCCTCATGGGGCACGACTCGGTCACGCTCGTGCCCGCCTCGCGCTGGGACACCGACCTGTTCTACCGCGCCGACCCGCCCACCACCGACTTTCCGGTCTCCAAGTGGGGGGCGTTCCTGTCGCCCACCGCGTTCGACCCGGTCGAGTTCGGCATTCCCCCCAAGGCGATCGGCTCGATCGAGCCGGCGCAGCTGCTGAGCCTGCTGGTCGCCAAGCGCGCGCTGGAGGACGCGGGCTACGCGGACGCCATCCGAGACGGGCTGTTCGACACGTCCGTCATCATGGGCGCGCAGGCCGCCGGCGAACTGGCCAGCGCCTACGGCACGCGTCCGGGCTTCCGCAGGCTGCTAGGCGACCTGCCCGAGCCGGTGGACACGCTGCTGCCGCGCCCGGACGAGGATTCGTTCCCCGGCATCTTGTCCAACGTCGTATCCGGGCGCATCGCCAACCGGCTCAACTGCGACGGCCGCAACTTCACGGTGGACGCGGCCTGCGCCTCGTCCCTGGCCTCGCTCGACGTGGCCTGCCAGGAGCTGTGGACGAACCGCGCCCGCATGGTGCTGTGCGGCGGCGTCGACCTGCACAACAGCATCTTCGACTACGTCATGTTCTCGGCGACGCACGCGCTGTCGCCGCGCGGTTACTGCGCCACGTTCGACGAATCGGGCGACGGGCTCGACCTCGGCGAGGGCGTGGGCGTCGTCGTCCTCAAGCGCCTGTCGGACGCCGAGCGCGACGGCGACCGCATCTACGCGCTGGTGCGGGGCATCGAGGGGTCGTCCGACGGCCGCTCGCTCGGCCTGACCGCGCCCAACCGCGCGGGCCAGATCAAGGCACTGCAGCGCACGTACCGCCAGGCCGGCATCCTGCCGAGCCAGGTGGGCCTGGTCGAGGCGCACGGCACCGGGACGGCCGTCGGCGACCGCACCGAGCTGACCGCGCTGACCAACGTCATGCTGGACGCCGGCGCGCTGCCGGGCGACATCTGGCTCGGCTCGGTCAAGTCGCAGATCGGGCACGCCAAGTGCGCGGCCGGGGTGGCCGGGCTGATCCGGACGGCGCTGTGCGTGCGCCACGGCATCATCCCGCCGACGCTGCACCTGGAGCACCCGGTGCGTCCGTACTGCCCGCAGCGCTCGCCGTTCGCGTTCAACGCCAACGGGCACGCCACGCCCTGGTGGTCGGCCCAGCGCACGGCCGGGCTGTCGGGCTTCGGCTTCGGCGGGACAAACTTCCACGTCATCGTGCAGAACTATCAGGAAACGCTGCCGGTTGGCCCGACCGCGTCCACCTGGTCCTGCGAGCTGTTCTGCTTCCGCGGCGACACGCCCGACCAGGCACGCACCCACCTGGCCCAGGTGGTCGCGCTGGCCGGGACCGAGCGGCGTCCCAGCCTGAAGGACGTCGCCTACACGCTGGCGACCGAATCCGATGCGGACATCCAGTTCTGCATCGTGGCCGGCGACTGGGACCGGCTGCGGGCCGGTGCGCAGGCGCTGCTGGACGGCATCCCCGCCCCCGGCACCTGGGCGCGCACCCCCGTGTCCGGCAAGGTCGCCTTCCTGTTCTCGGGCCAGGGCAGCCAGCGCGTCGGCATGGCCCGCGACCTGTTCACGATGTTCGGCTGGTTGCGCCAGCGCCCGGCCCACTACCCCGGGCTGACCGACATCTGGTTCCCGCCGACCGCGTTCACCGACCAGGGGCGCGCCGAGCAGAACTGGACGGTCACCGACACGCGCAACTCCGAGCCGCTGCTCGCGCTGGCCGACCTGGCGATCGCCGAGCTGCTCACGTGGTTCGGCATCGATCCCGACATGCTCGCGGGACACAGCTTCGGCGAGCTGCCGGCGCTGGCCTACGCGGGCGCACTTCCGGACGAGGCGCTGGCCGATCTGTCCCGGGCACGGGCCGACGCGATCCTGGGCGCCGTCGGCGACGACCCCGGCGCGATGATCGCGATCAACCAGCCCGCCGACCTGACCCAGCAGCTGGTCGCCGGGCGCGCTGACGTGTGGCCGGTCAACTTCAACGCGCCCACGCAGGTCGTCGTCGCCGGCACGACACCCGCCATCGAGGCGCTGGCCGCCGATTGCGACGCCGCGCAGGTGCCGTACCGGCGTCTGGACGTGGCCTGCGCCTTCCACACGCCGCTGCTGGAGGGCTCCGACCTCGCGTTCTACGCCGATCTGGCGCGCATCGACTTCAGCACGCCCGCGATCACGGTCTGGTCGAACACGACGGCCGAGCCGTACCCCACCCAACCCGGGGCCATCCGGGAGCGGTTGGCCGCGCACCTGGTCAACCCGGTGCGGTTCAGCGACGAGCTGCGTGCCATGCACGCCGACGGCGCGCGCATCTTCCTCGAAGCCGGCCCCGGCGGCGTCCTCACCGGGCTGGCGGGCAAGACGCTGCCGGACGCCGTGACGATCCGCACCTGCGACGGCTCGGCGGACGGCCTGCGGACGTTCCTGTCCGCGCTGGCGCAGTACGCCGCCACGGGACGCACGATCGATGTGGCCCGGCTGTTCGAGCACCGGCACGCCGCGCGCATCGACCTGGACGCGGCGCCCGTCTTCTGCCCCACCACCTGGATGGTGGACGGCCTGGAGGCCGTGCCCATCGCCACCTGGCGGGCGTGCGGCAACCAGCATCCGTCCCACACGCTGCGCACGAGCGACCCCGATCCGGAGATCCCGGACCCCCCTGACCCCACCGCCCCACAACCGACACCACTCCAAGGAGATATCTCGATGACCGACACCACGAGCCACCCAGCTCCCTCACCCACCGGTCCCGCGCCGGCGGCACACGACCAGCTGGTCTACGCATACCTGCAGAACATGCGGGCGATGCTCGACGACCAGCGCGACGTCCTGCTGACCGCGCTCGGCTCGACCGCCCCCGGCGCCGTCCCGGCGTCGTGGGACCTGCCGCCCCTGGCTCCGGTACCCGCACCCGCCTACGTCCCGCCGACCCCGGTCGCCTACGTGCCGCCCGCTCCGGCCGCACCCGCGCCGCAACCGGCCCCCGCCGCACCGCAACCGGCTCCGGCCGCCCCCGCCCCGAGGATGGGCCTGGCGGCGCAGCTGGCCGGGTCGGCCGCGCCAGCCGCCCCGGCAGCGGCGTCCGTCCCCGCGTCCGGTGCGAGCACGCTGCCCACGCTCGACGACCTGGACGCCGACCAGCTCAAGGACATCATCGTCGGCGTGGTCTCGGAGAAGACCGGCTACCCCGTCGACATGCTCGGCATGGACATGGACCTGGAGGCCGACCTGTCGATCGACTCGATCAAGCGCCTGGAGATCATGGGGGCGCTGGGCGAGAAGATCGACCTGACGCAGGCGCAGAGCGTCGACGCCGACACGACACAGGTGCTGGAGACGCTGTCCAACATCCGCACGCTGCAGGGCATGGTCGAGTGGCTGCAGTCGATGGCCGAGCAGACCACGTCGGGGACGCCCGCGAGCCCGCAGGCGGACAAGACCCCGGCACCCGCGAACACCCAGGTGAACCAGGCCCCGGCACCCGCAAGCCCGCAGGCGGACAAGGTTCCGTCCCCTTTTGACAGTGCGCCCGTCGAGGTCCCGGATGCCGCGACGCCCACGGCGCCCGCCGAAGCGACGCTGCCGGGAGCCGCCGCGACCGCCCCGTCCACGCCGACGACCCCGATCATCCCGGGCGTGCCGAACGTCCCGGTCGCACGCCTGACGTATGTGCGCAGCGACTACCCGTTCCAGGCCGCGCCGGACACGCTGGCCGGCCTGACGTTCCTGGTCACCGACGGCACGCTGTCCGACCGGATCTGCGACGAGCTGGCCGTGCGCGGGGCGCAGTCGCGGCTCATCCACACGTCCTCGAACCCGCCGATGCCCACGGCCCCGGCCACCACGGACCGCCCCGGCCCGGCCGACGGGCTGATCTTCGTGCGCACGCCCGGCTCCGACTGGGACATCCACGACCTGTTCGACCTGCTCAAGCTCATGGACCTGTCGGCCACGACGCGCATCGTCTTGTGCGACGACACGCTGGCCACGCTCGCACACTCGCACACGCCGGACGTCACGGCGCTGCAGGGCTTCACCGGCTTCCTGAAGTCGCTGCGCATGGAGTACCCGGACATCCGGTGCACGATGGTGCACGGCCTGACGCCGTTCGCCGACATGCCGTTCGCGTCGATGCTCATGTCCGAACTGGTGCAGCCCACGAAGTGGCCCGAGGTGATGTACGACAACGGCACCCGCGTGCGCTACACGCCCATCGCAACCGCCGTGGCCGACCACGGCTGCGGGCTGGGCGGCCTGGACGAGGCGTGCGTCAGCATCGCGCTGGGCGGGGCACAGGGCATCTCGCCGGTGCTGATCGGCAGCATCGCCGCCCAGGCGGGCGGACGCTTCGTGCTGGTGGGCCGCACGGCCCGCGACCCGGAGCTGGTGGCGCGCTACGCCGACTGCACCGACGCCGACCAGATCCAGCACCGGCTGATCCACGAGGAGCACATGACCGACCCCCGCGAGGTGGCCCCGCGCGTGCGCACCATCCTCAAGGCGCGCAGCATCGAGGACGCGCTGCGGCTGGTCACGGCGGCCGGCGCGCAGGCGTCGTACGCCAGCCTCGACCTGCGCAACCCGGACGCGTTCCGGGCGCTGGTCGACCAGGTGCGCCGCGAGTTCGGCCGCGTCGACGCGATCTTCCACGCCGCGGGCGTCCTCGAAGACAAGCTGCTCGACGCCAAGACGTGGGATTCGTTCCAGCGCGTCTACACCACCAAGACCGCCCCGCTGCCCGTCATCGGCGAGCTGCTGGACGAGGTGCGGCTGGTCGTGCTGTTCTCGTCCGTCTCGGCGGCCGGCGGCAACGCCGGGCAGTGCGACTACGCCGCGGCCAACTCGGTGCTCGACACGGCCGCGGGCCTGTGGAGCAGCCGGGGATACCGGGCGCAGATCGTCTCGATCGCCTGGGGCCCGTGGCGCGGCAAGGGCATGGTGTCGCCCGGCCTGGAGGCCGAGCTGGGGCGCCAGGGCCTGACGCTGATCCCGACGATGGACGGCCGGCGCGCCTTCCTCGCCGAGCTGGCGGACGGGGCGGACACCAACGTCATCCTCATGGGCGGCGACCCGGCCAAGGCCCCGGACTTCATCGCCAAGCGCCTCGGCGAGGCCATCCCGGTGGGCGCAGGGGCGCGTGCCGATGGCTAGGTTCCCAGCCCTGGCCATCGTCGGCATGTCGCTGCAGTGCCCGGGCGCCAACAGCCTGGGCGCCTTCTGGCGCAACCTGGCGGGCGGCGTCGATTCGATCACCGAGGTGCCGCCGCGCATCATCGAGCCGTTCTACTTCGACCCGTCGCGCCCCGAGGGCGTCGACCGCTTCTACTGCCACCGCGGCGGATTCACACAGCGGCTGATCATCGACCCGATCCGCTTCGGCGTGCTGCCCGTGGCCGTCGATGGCTCCGACCCCGACCAGCTGCTGGCGCTCACGCTCGTCCAGCAGGCGCTGGACGACGCCGGAATCCCCGACAAGGGCATCAGCCTGCGCGACGCGGTCGTCATCATCGGCCGGGGCGGCTTCGCCGGCCTGCCGCAGTTCCGCGTCGGCGAGGTCGTCCGCGTGGCCGCCGAGCTGACCACCGTGATCGGCCACGCCGTCCCGGAGCTGACGCCCGAGCAGCTGACGCGCATCCGCACGTCGTACCAGCAGCGCTTCGGACGGTACGCGGGCGACACCGTGACCGCGGCCATCCCCAGCCTGGCGGCCTCGATCGTGGCCAACCACTTCGACATCCACGGCCCCGCGTACACCGTCGACGCCGCGTGCGCCTCGGGCATCGTGGCGCTGCAGCAGTCGGCTCGTCTGCTGGCCAGCGGCGAGGCAGACATCGCCATCGTTGGCGCCATGCATTCGGCGCAGAGCTCGGCCTACTGGAGCGCGTTCACGATGATGGGCGCGCTGTCGCGGAGCAACCAGATCTCGCCGTTCAGCCAGGACGCGGACGGGCTGCTGATCGGCCAGGGCGCCGGCTTCCTGATCGTCAAGACGCTGGAGCGCGCGATCGAGGACGACGACCGCATCTACGCCGTCGTGCAGGGGACGGCCGTCGGGTCGGACGGAACCGGACACTCCGTCCTCATCACCGACACCGACGCGCAGACGCGCGTGGTGCGCCAGGCCTGGCAGGACGCCGGCTACGACCCGGCCGACGTGGCGTACATCGAGGCGCACGGCACCGCGACCCCGGTGGGCGACGCGTCCGAAATCGCCGCGCTGACCACCGTCTTCGGCGACAACACCTGTCGGCCCGCGTATCTCGGCTCGGTCAAGTCGAACATCGGCCACCTGCTGCCGGCCGCCGGCATGATGGGGCTGATCAAGACCGCGCTGGCGCTGCACCACCGCCAGATCCCGCCGACGCTGCACTGCCAGACGCCGATGCGCGCGGTCGGGGCGTCCCGGTTCGAGCCGGTGTACGCGCTGACGGATTGGGACGAGTCGGGCCTGCCGCTGCTCGCCGGCGTGGACGCGTTCGGCTTCGGCGGCATCAACGCGCATGCCGTCATGACGGCCTACGAGCCCGAGCCCGCGCAGCACGCCCGCTACCGGGCCGACCAGCGCCGGCTGGCCTGCGTGGAGGCGTTTGCCGTCGCGGCGCCCACCCGCGAGGCGCTGCTGGCGAAGATCGACCTCGACAACCTGAAGGGCCACATCGGCTCGCTGGTCGGCTCGCCCGACGACCCGTGCCGGCTGGTCGTCTTCGACCCGACCGAGGCGCGGCTGGCGCTGGCCGTCCGCATCGTGCAGCACGGCCGGCCGTGGCTGGGACGAAACGACATCTGGTACACCGAGCAGCCGCTGTTGGCCGCCGGCGGCAAGACGGCATTCGTCTTCCCGGGCTGGGACCCCACGAGCGGCTGCGAGCACGACTCGCTGGTCGATGAGCTGGGCCTGACCTGGACGGACGCGGTGGAGTACCCGGGACGGCCGCGCAACACGGCGGCGCAGGACCACTTCCACACCTCGATGCTCGTCCACCAGGCTCTGCTGAAGACGGGCATCAAGGCCGATCTGTACACGGGCCACTCGATCGGCGAGTGGCACGCGGCGCGGGCCTGCGGGATGCTCGGCGAAGACTTCGACGAGGCCATCTTCTCGCTCGACCTCGACCCGGAGCGGCTGTGGGACCCGGACCTGATGCCCGAGTTCGCGCTGATCGGGGCCCTCGGCGATCTGGACGACGAGGCCATCGCGCAGCTGCGGCGCGACATCCCCGGGCTGTACCTCGCCGACGACAATTCGACGCACCAGAAGGTGTTCTGCGCCCCCGGCACGTCCGGCCAGGCGCTGATGGACGCGCTGCGCGCCCGCCGCGTGGTCACGCAGCTGCTGCCGTTCTCGACGACGATGCACACGCCCTACTTCGAGGCCATCGCGACCATCCCGCGCCGGGCCATGGCGTCCGTGGTCGTCCGCGAGGGGTGGGCCCCGCTGTGGTCGGGCGTCACGCTGGGACAGGTGCAGGCCGCCGGCGCCTCGGCCGCCGACGTCTTCGCGCCCCTGCTGACCAACGAGATCCGGTTCACGCAGCTGCTGCACCTGCTGTACGACCAGGGCGTGCGCGTGTTCATCCAGGCCGGCGTCGGCGCGCTGACCGGGCTGGTGGACGACACGCTGGGCGGGCGTGACGCTGCGAGCATCGCGGCGATCTCGCCCCAGCGCAGCGCCGTGGACCAGCTGCGCCGGGTACATGCGCTGATGTTCGTCGAGGGCGGGGACGCCGACCTGGCCTTCATGGGCGTCACCGAACTCAACCGCAACGCGCGGAGCGTGTTCCTGCTGCCCGACGCGTCCCCGATCCTGACCGATCTGCCGGCTCTGGACGAGGCGCTCGCGCCCATCCTCGCGGCCCGCACGGCACCTGTCGCACCGCCCGTGGCGG
>Ga0209738_10000021_pt1 | contig 39086 bp, 34 predicted proteins | sample TergutNc150P5_FD_187289 | JGI IMG/M metagenome (GOLD analysis project Ga0209738, IMG submission 187289) | Nasutitermes corniger P5 segment gut microbial community from laboratory colony in Florida, USA - Nc150 P5 (SPAdes) (version 2) | ecosystem: Host-associated > Arthropoda: Insects >...
GCGTGTGCGGTGCGCAAGCCGCGCAGCGCATCGGCAAAAGCGTGCGGAACGCGGCGGAAGGTGTCGTGCGTGACTTGCAGACCATCCAGACTGACGCCCACATAGTCGAAGCCCGTTTGTTTGAGCAGCGTTGCGTGTTCGGGCGTGAGCAGCGTCCCGTTGGACGACAGCGAAAGATGAAAGCCCAGGGCATGCGCGCGTTCAGCGATGGCGTAAAGATCGGAGCGCAACAGAGGCTCGCCGCCCGACAGAATCAGCGCCGGTACGCGGGCGGCGTGCAGTTGTTCGAGCACGGCCAGCGCTTCGGCGGTGGAGAGTTCGCCTTTGAAATCGACGTCGGCCGACGTGGAATAGCAGTGCCGGCAATTGAGGTTGCAGCGCCGGATCAGGTTCCAGATAACGACCGGGCCGGGCGGTTTGCGCGCGGGCGCGACGGGTGGGTTGTCGCGCAGCGCTTCCATGAAGCGGGAGAGGCGGAACATATCAGCTTTCAGTCAGCCGCAATCCTGTTTTTTTGAGGATGGCCGTGGAGTAAAGAATGTCGTGCGCCCGGCAGGCGCTGCCCAGAATGTCCGCGATGCGCGCGGCTTGCTGCTCGACCTCGGCGCGGCTGCGGCCATGCAGCATGGCGAACAGGTTGTAGCGCCATACCGGCTCGCGGCGCGGACGGCGGTAACAGTGGCTCACGCCGGGCAGCGCGCCGATATGCCGTCCCAGCTCGTCCACCTGGTCGTCGGCCACGTCCCACACGCTCATGCCGTTGGCGGTAAAGCCCAGGCGGTAGTGATTGGGTACTGCGCCGATGCGCCGGATCAGTCCCTGCGCCAGCATGGCCTGTAGACGCTGCCGCACTTGCTGACCGCTGATGCCCAGCACCGCGCCGACGGCCTCGTAAGGACGCGGCACCAGCGGCAGGCCGGCCTGCGTCGCGCGGATGATGCGGCGGTCCAGTTCATCCAAGGTCATGGGGAGTTTGGCCTTCATCTTGCGGCACCAGCGGCAAATTCAGTTCAACGAAAAACTCGCGCTCTTTGGGAAAGGTCCACACCGGCAAGCCGGTTTCGGCTTCGATGCGCCGGATTGCCGCATCGGCCTGATCGGGCTGCTCGACCGCGAGCACGAACCACATGTTCAACGGCGTTGCTCCGGCGCGATCGGGGTGCGCTGATTCGCGGCGGTAGTTGTGCGCGACTTCGGGCATCGCGCTCAGCCGGTCTGCCACCGCGTCGAACCGCGCTTCAGGCACGGCCATGGCTGCCAACACGAAACGCCCGCCAGCGCGTTCGATCTGGAACAGCGGCCCGAAGCGGGTGAGCTCGCCGCGCGCGAGCAGGCGCTGCAAACGGTCGATCAATTCATCCTCGCCGCAGCCCAGTTTGATGGCCACGTCGGCAAAGGGCCGATCGGTTAGCGGAAAGCCACCGTGCAGATACCCGATCAGGCGCAGATCATCCAGCGAGGGCATCGCGCATCTCCTGCAATGGCGCGGCGGGTGCTGCATCCCAGCCCCGGAAGCGCCGTGCGCCGGTCTGTTTGAAGCGGCGCGTGGAAAACAAGACTTCGCGCGGATAGGGCGCAAGACCGGCCTCGGCAGTCGTGCGCTCAATGACGGCTTGCACCGCGTCACGCTGCGCGCCATGCACCATGACATACAGGTTGTAAGGCCAGCCGGCGGCGCGCGCGCGGCGGTAAGCCAAGGTCACGCCCGGTTGTCCGGCAAGGGCCTGGCCGCACGCATCGGCCGCTGCGTCGGGCACATCGAACACCACCATCGCGTTGGCGGCAAAGCCCAATTCATGGTGACGCACCACCACCCCGAAGCGCTTGAGCTGCCCCGCCTGGAGCCAGTCCTGAAGGCATTGGAGGACGCGCCCTTCATCCCAGCCGAGGCCATCAGCCCAGACCGCGTAGGGCCGCTCAGTAACGGCTAGGCCTACCTCCGCGCGCCCGGCCAGCGGCCATTGATCGGCGGAAATTGGCACCACGTTGACGGCCGCACGTCCCGGCCGTCGAACCGCGCCGCACCGTCCCCGCAAGTCGAAACCCAAATCCACGTGATAAGCGCGCAGCAGCGGCAGGCGCAACGCGCGCAGGCCGCAGGCTGATTCCAGCTCAGCCACGCCGGATTCGACCGCTTGCCGATCCGAACCGGTCATCACGAACCACAGGTTGAGCCGATGCTCGCGCAAGTAGTTGTGGTTGACCCCAGGATGCGCTGATACCCGCGCCGCCACGGTTTCGATGCGGTGATCTGGCACGGCCATGGCCGCCAGCACCGACGCGCCGCCCACGCCGGGCGCAAACACCCCGCCGATGCGGCTGACGCGGCCATCGGCCAACGCCTGGCGCAACGTCTGCATGACCTCAGCCTCGGTCAAACCCGTGACCTGCGCCAGTTGCGCATAAGGCCGCGCGCGCAGCGGAAAGCCATGCTGCCAGTCGTTGAGCAGACACTGCCGGGCATCCATGCTGGGCTGCTTCAAAAGCCGATGCGCGTCGCGCGGGCGGTAAAGAACACGCCGCTGGGCGCGGGTACAGGGATGCTCGCCAGCGTCTGGAAATTCCGGGTGTCGATCACGCGCACGCGGTCATCGTCGCGGCAGCTGATCCATACCGCTTCGCCGCGCGGCGTGAATTCCATGTGCAGTACGGCGTGGCCCGGCTCCAGCGTCTTGATGACACGCTGGCTTTGCGTGTCGATGACTTGCACATGGCCGTAGTCCGGCACGGCAAAGCTGACCCAGACCTGGGGCGCGTCGGGCCGCGCGATCACGAACACGGGCTGGCCCGCGACGGGAATGCGCCCGGCCAAACGCCAGGTTTCGGTGTCCGCCACCAGCACCTCGTGCTGCCCGACCGCGGGCAGCCAGGCATGCCGCCCGGCCACGGCCCAGCCGCGCAGATGCGGCATTTTGTAGACGGGCAGTTTCTGCTCGCCCTTGCCGTAGCCGTCGAGAATGCGCCGCACCGACAGCGGTTCGGCCCACAGATCGATCAGGGCCATACCGTCTTCGCCGAACAATCCGGCGATGTAGTAATGCCCGTCGGGCGTGACCAACCCGTCGTAGGGCTGATGGCCTACGTGCTCGAACTTTTGTGTCTTGGGATTTTGAATGTCCGAACAGTCGGTGATCCAGATGGCGTCGGCATCGAACAGGCTGTAGGCAAAGCGCCGCCCCGGCAGATCAACCAGACCGACGACGCGCGACCGCTGTTCTTGCCCATCTGCCGACGCATAGGATGCCGGCACGTCGGCCAGCAGTTCCAGCGTGCGCGCATCGAACACCTTGATGCCGCCGGGCGTGTAGTTTTGCGCCGCCACCAGCGTGCCGTCATCGCTGATCGCGCCGCCGATGGAATTGCCCGCCTGCATCACGCGGTGGGTGATGCTGCACGTCAGCAGGTTGATCCGTGTCAGGCCGCCGTCGCGTCCGAAGACATAAGCGAACAGGCCGTCGCGCGAGAACACCACCGAAGCATGGGACAGATCGCCCAATCCTCCGACGACGCCCAGCGCCGTGCGCGTGGTGGTATCGACCAGCGTTACTGTGCCGTTGGCGCGCCCGATGACCACGCCCAAATCGCCCGTGCCGCGCACCTGCGCCGTGGCGCAGCCCGCCAGACTGCCCACGGCACCCGTTGCCGCGCCGGCAGCCAGCGCCGCGCCGCAAACCGTCAGCCAGTCGCGGCGATTCAGAGAACTAAGGGAAAACATGCTTCAAGGCTCCTCAGGAAATCCGGTCAACAGACGTTCGGCAATCCAGCGCGCATCGGCTTCGGAGAGCAGGCCGCGCCAGCCGGGCATGGGGGTTCCGGGATGGCCGTACAGGATGGTGGCGGTAACGCTTTCCGGCGTCTGCCCGGCCAGCGCCGACGGCGTGATGGGCGAACCCAGCCCGCCCGTCAGGCGCATACCGTGGCAAGCGCCACAGTCCTGCCGCACCAGACGCACCAACTGGACTTGCCGCACGGTCAGCGGAGCGTCCTGCGGCCCGGCGGTGCCGACGCCCGCGGCGCATCCGGCCAAGACCAGCCATGCAGCCCATGCGCCATAACGCAAACTCGGCAGCATCAATAAATGTCGTGCTGGGTGTTGTGGACGTTGAACTTGCCCGTGGGCGTAATCAGGCGCGGATCCTTGATGACGGCCTTGAGGGTGCGCGTCTTGTCGTTCACCACCACAATGGCCGATTCCTCGTCCTTGGTGCCCCAGACGGAGAACCACACTTCGTCGCCGGTCTTGTTGTATTCAGGCTGTACCACGCGCTTGGCTTTCTTGCCGCTCAAGTTCGCCCATTCGACGATAGGCAACACCTGATAGCCTTTGTCGAGGTGGTTGATGTCGAACACCGCGACCGTCTGGTTGATCTTGGGATCAGGATTGAGCGCGTTGTCCACCCACAGGTTGTGCGAGTTCGGATTGGTCTTGATGAACAGCGAACCGCCGCCCTGACCCTTGAGCGTTTGCACTACTTTCCAGGCATATTCCGGGTGGTGTACAGGGTCGGTGCCGATCAGGCTGATGATTTCGTCACCCAAGTCGCTGGTGGCCCACACCGGGCCGTACTTGGGGTCCATAAAGTTGGCGCCGCGGCCCGGGTGCGGCGTCGTGCCGACCTCAATGATGGCGACGCGCTTGTCGTCCTTGGTGTCGATCACCACGATTTTGTTGGACGCATTGGCGGCCACCAGGAAATAGCGCCCGGTTGAGTCGAATCCCCCGTCATGCAGGAATTTGGCGCTGCTGATGGTGGTCACCTTCAGGTTGGTCAAATCGGTGTAGTCCACCAGTTGCGTCATGCCCGTCTCCTTGACGTTGACGACGAATTCCGGGTGGTAATGGCTGGCGACGATGGAGGCCACGCGCGGTTCCGGGTGGTACTCGCCATCGACGGTCATGCCGCGCGTGGAAACCACCTTCAAGGGCTTGAGCGTGTCGCCTTCCATGATGACGTACTGCGGCGGCCAGTAAGTGCCGGCAATGGCGAACTTGTCCTCATACCCCTTGAACTTGGAGGACTCGACCGAGCGCGCTTCCATGCCGACCTTGATTTCGGCCACGATGTCGGGCTTGGGCATCCACAGGTCGATCAGGTCAACCTTGGCGTCGCGCCCGATCACGTACAGATAGCGCCCGGAAGACGACATGCGCGAAATGTGCACCGCATAGCCGGTCTTGAGGATGTTGATGATCTTTTTGGAGTCTCCGTCGATCAGCGCCACCTCGCCTGCGTCGCGCAGCGTCACCGAGAACAGGTTGTCCAGGTCGTAATCGTTCATCTTGTGCGTCGGGCGCTGATCGACCGGCACGATCACTTTCCAGGACTTTTGCATGTCGGCCAGCGAGTACTCCGGCGGCGCCGGCGGAGTCTGCTGGATGTAACGCACCATCACGTCGATCTGCTTGGGCGTCAGTTGGCCGGATGTTCCCCAGTTCACCATGCCCAGCGGACTGCCGTAGGTGATGTAGGTGCGCAGGTATTCGCTGCCCCTTGTCAGCGTGATGTCGGGCGTGAGCGGCTTGCCGGTCGCGCCCTTGCGCAGCACGCCGTGGCAGCCCGCACAACGTTGAAAGTAGATGGTGCGCCCTTCCTCGAACTCCGCCTGCGTCATCTTGGGCGCTTTGGGGTTGACGTCCTGATACATCGGCACATTCGCCAGCGGCGACCCGGCCGACTGGTAGTTCGCTTCGGCGGAATTGAGCGCGGGATGCGTTTGCCCGTCGGACGATGATGGGCTGGAAGCCGCTGTCTGAGCATAAGCGCCGGCGCTGGACAAAGCCGCCAGTGCCAACGCGGATAAAGCCAGAATCACTCGGGGTTTCATGATGGAAAGTTCTCCTCGTCATGTCATCACCCGCTTGTCATGGGGAGCAAGGCCGGGCAGACTTTTTTATGATGGGCACGCACGCGGGACTTGTCCTTGACCTGGTTCAAGGACAGCCGTCTGCCGCCTGTGGCAAATTACGAATTGCCTTTGCCCTTGCACCAATCAATCCATGTATTCGCGCGATTTGCCCTCCGATACCCTGGCCGGTGAGCCGCTTGATGTGCGAACAGATGCGCCGGTCGGCACGGTAACGTTGGTCGGCGCCGGGCCGGGCGACCCTGAACTGCTTACGCTCAAAGCCGTGCGCGCGCTGGAACGCGCCAAGCTGGCGCTCTACGATCATTTGGTCAGTCCGGCGGTACTGGACTTTCTGCCCGCCGATGCCCAGCGCATCTACGTCGGCAAGGAGGCGTCGCGGCACACCCTGCCGCAAGCCGACATCATCGGCCTGATGGTGCGGCTGGCCCGCGCCGGACATTCGCTGGTGCGCCTCAAGGGCGGAGACGGCTACATCTTCGGCCGCGGCGGGGAAGAAGCGCAGGCGCTGGCCGAGGCCGGCATCCCGTTCCAGGTCATCCCCGGGCTGACGGCGGCGCAGGGCGCGGCGGCATCTACCGGCATTGCGCTCACCCACCGCGACCACGCCTGCGCGCTGGTGCTGGCGACCGGCCACCGGCGCGGCGACCGGCAACTGGACATGGACTGGCCCATGCTGGCGCGTCCGCGGCAAACCGTGGTGCTGTACATGGGCGTAAGCAATCTGCCTGAAATCTGCCGCCAGTTGTGCGCGCATGGCCTGCCCGCGGACACGCCCGCGGCGCTGATCGAAAACGCCACGCTGCCTGTGGAACGCTGCGTTACCGGCACGCTGGCCGGCTTGCCCGATCTGGCCCGGCAGCACCGCATCCGTCCGCCCGCCTTGATCATGATCGGCGCGGCGGTCGCCGCCCGCCAGCCGCCGACGGCGGCGCGGGCGCATGCCGACGCTTCGCACTCCGGCCGCTGAGCGCACGGCGTCAGCGGAACGGCTTGCGCCGAACCGGCTGAAATTTGTATATGTTTCGCATATACGCCTCCCCTGACAGGGATGCCTGTTTCCGCTATCGGCAAATGGCTGCGCAGTCTTGCAAAACGGTCTGCGTAAAACAGACTCCCGCGCCACGGCTCAACCGAAATGCCGCGCTGGAGACAACCTGGGAATCCGCATGTACGAATACGCTCAGCACGATCAGACCATCGCCGGCGAACGCGTTGCGCAATACCGCGACCGGGTTCGCCGCCGCCAACGGCGCATTGTCCGACCCGGCGGAACTGGTGCATAAGGTGTAAGCGATAACTTGCCAATCACCTAAGCAGTACCCGGAACACCACTTGAATGTGAACCCCACACGGGTATTAAGCCGCCGCTCACAACGCTTGCACAAGCGCCTGTTCTGCTCCGGCCAGACAAAGTTATGCTCAACCAGCCGTCCCGTAAAGTTATGATTAAACGGCCCGCAAAACAATTCGTCATCACACAGTGGTAGCTATTCAACGATAACTTTCTCCCTTTCGATTTCGGGAACTCTCGCAACGGTTGATAACTCCACCCTAAAATCATCCCTTTCGATTTTCCCCTGACCGTCCAGCCGTGCTGGCAAATGCCGGGGCGGTCGGATTCCACACGCCACCTCCTCCCATGCCCCAACTCGTGCCCATTCCCGCATCGGCGCCTGCCTCATCGGGCCAGCTCACACTTGACTGGGCGCGCTATGGCGAGGCGCTGGTGCAAGCAGGCAAGCTCTCGCAACGAGACCTGGAGCGCGCGTTAGCGGCCACACACGAAATGGGCGGCGCGCTTGATGCGGCGCTGGTAAGCCTTGGTCTGGTGTCGGAAGCCGACGCGGCGCACGCGCTGGCCGAGCATCTGGGCCTGCCGTTCGTGTTGGCCGAACAGTTCCCCGACACGCCCGCGGAAGCCAACGGCCTGTTGCCGACGTTTTTGCGCGCGCACCACGTGCTGCCGCTGGCAATTCAAGAGGGGCAGCTTTACGTTGCCATGCGCGCGCCGCAGGATGCGTTCGTGCTCAAGGCGCTGCACCTGACCACCGGCCTGACGGTGCGCCCGGCGGTGGGGCTGGCCTCGGAAATCGACAAAGCGCTGCACCAGCAAGAAGAGAGTCAAACCCCGCCCGAAGATGACGACGACACATTGGGCAGCGGTGACGCGGGCGAGTTCGTCGAGCATTTGCGCGATCTGGCCAGCGAAGCGCCGGTCATCCGGCTGGTCAACACCATCATCGGCCGCGTCATTGAGCTGCGCGCGTCCGACATTCACTTGGAGCCGTTCGAGGACGGCCTGCACGTGCGCTACCGCGTCGATGGCGTGCTGCACATGGGCGAGGTGGTGCCGGCCAACCAGGGCGCGGCGGTGAGTTCGCGCGTCAAGCTGCTGGCGCACCTGGACATTGCCGAGCGCCGTCTGCCGCAGGACGGCCGCATCAAAACCCGCGTCAAAGGGCGCGAACTCGATTTGCGCGTATCCACCGTGCCGACGGTGTATGGCGAGAGCGTGGTAATGCGGGTGCTCGACCGCGCCAGCGTGCGCTTCGGGCTGGAGGATATGGGGTTCGAGGCGGACAATCTGGCGCGCTTTCAGGCGCTCATTCACCGCCCGCACGGCATTCTGCTGGTGACCGGCCCAACCGGTTCGGGCAAGACCACCACGCTGTACGCGGCGCTGTCCAAGCTCGATTCGACGACGCAAAAGATCATCACCGTGGAAGACCCGGTGGAGTACCAGCTCGAAGGCATCAACCAAATCCAGGTGCACGCGCAAATCAACCTGACGTTTGCCAACGCGCTGCGCTCGATCCTGCGGCAAGACCCGGACATCATCATGATCGGCGAAATGCGCGACGGCGAAACCGCGCAGATCGCCGTGCAGTCGTCGCTGACCGGGCATTTGGTGCTGTCCACGCTGCACACCAACACCGCCGCCAGCGCGGTGGTGCGGATGCAGGACATGGGCATCGAGCGCTACCTCATCACGTCCACCGTCAACGGCGTGCTGGCGCAGCGGCTGGTGCGACGGTTGTGTCCGCACTGCAAGACGCCGGTCGTGCCCAAGCCCGAATTGCTGCAAAGCTCCGGGCTGGGCCGGTTCGTGCGGCCCGGCGCGCCCATTTACGAGGCGCACGGCTGCGAGCAGTGCCGCGGTACCGGCTACCAAGGCCGTACCGGCATTCACGAGCTGCTGGTGGTGGATGAAGCGATGCGCAGCGCCATTTTGCAGGGACGCGACGCCGGCGCGTTGCAACAGTTGGCCGTGCACTCGGGCATGCTCACGCTATATGAAGACGGTTTGCGCAAAGTTGCCGCGGGCGTGACCAGCCTCGACGAGGTGCTGCGCGTAACGCAGGACGAATTACCGGAGGAACACGGCGATGCCTGAATTTGCCTGGCGCGCCGCGTCGGCTGACGGGCAACTGGTGCAGGGACGCAGCGATGCGCCTTCCGCCGACGCCGTGCTGCGCCAGTTGCGCGAACGCAGCCTGACGCCGATCCGCGTCGATGAAAGCGGCGCGCTCGCAGACGGCGCTGCCGGTGCACCCGCCAACACCACCTTGGCGCGCTTTGGGCGTGCCAAGCGCGCGCCGCGCGGGCCGGTCAAAGCCGCCGACGTGCGTACCATGACCTCGGAGCTGTCCATCATGCTGCGCGCCGGACTGGCGCTGGACAACGCGCTGCGCGTGCTGATCGAAATGAGCGTCAAGCCCAGCATGAAAACGATGCTCGAAGAGCTGCTGGAAGACGTCAAGGGCGGCGCGCCGTTTAGCCGCGCGCTCAGCAAGCGGCATGAACTCTTCGGCGACTTCTACATCAACATGGTGCGCTCGGGCGAGGCCAGCGGCCAGATGTCGCAGGTGCTCGAACGCCTGGTGGCGCACATGGAGCGGCTGCGCGCGCTGCGTGAAAGCGCCATCAACGCCGTCATCTATCCGGCCATCTTGCTGTGCGTAGCCATGCTCTCGCTGATCATCATGCTCGGCTTCGTGGTGCCGCAGTTCGAAAAGCTGTTCCATGACATGGGCGACGCGCTGCCGCTGCCCACCCGCATCATCATGCTGCTCAGCGAAGGGCTTCGTCATTACTGGCTGTTCCTCGTCATCGCGCTCATTGCCCTGGGCTGGCTGGCACGGCGCTGGTTTACCTCGCCCGAAGGCCGCGCCTGGTGTCAATTGCGCCTGTTGGGTATGCCGATCGTCGGACGGCTGCTCTACCAATACGATCTGACGCTGTTCTCGCGCGCGCTGGGCACGTTGCTGACCAACGGCGTGCCGCTGCTGTCGGCCCTGCACATTGCCACCGAAACGGTGGGCAACGGCAATCTGCGTACGGCGCTGGCCAAGATGGCCCCCATGGTCAAGGAAGGCGCACGCATGGTGCGGGCCATGGAAGCCACGCATGCGTTCGAGCCGCTGGCCGTAAACCTGGTGCGCGTGGGTGAGGAAACCGGCAGCCTCGGGCCGATGATGAACGAACTCTCCGCGGTACTCGACCGCGACGTGGAAAACGGCATCCGGCGCTCGCTGGCGCTGTTGGAACCCATCATGATTCTGGCGCTAGGCGGCATCATCGCGGCCATCGTCATCTCGATTTTGCTGGGCGTGCTGTCCATCAACGATCTGGTCAAGTGAAAAGGAAAACCATCATGACGAAACATCTCCTCGCGGCGCAATCCTCGTCCGCTCCCGCGCCACACCCACCAGCACGCCGGCGCGCGCGCGGTTTCACGCTGATCGAAATCATGGTGGTGATCATCATCATCGCCATGCTGGCCGCCATCGTCGGCCCCAACGTCATGAAGCGGCTCAGCGGTGCAAAATCCAAGACCGCCGTCATCCAGATTGCCGACATCGACAAGGCGCTGGACCTGTTCAAGCTCGACGTGGGCCGTTACCCGACCAACGCCGAAGGTTTGCAGGCCCTGGTAACCGCACCGCCCACCGCCAACGGCTGGAACGGCCCGTATCTCAAGGGCGGCCTGCCCAACGACCCTTGGGGCACCCCCTACCGCTACGCCAACCCAGGCCCCAACGGTGGGGTTCAAATCGAAACGCTGGGCGCTGACAACGCTCCCGGCGGCGACGGCGAGAACGCCGATATCACCAACACGCAGTGAATCTCCCATTTGACTGCATGCACCGGCGCATACAGGGTTGGGCATTGCCCCACGCCCCGGCCAACCGCAGCATCCCCCCGCGCTTGAAGGCACAGGCGCGGTGCCTCACGCCACGGAGAATGCGGCGGCGCGGTTTGGGGTTCACGCTGATCGAGGTGATGGTGGTCATCACGATCATGGCGATCGTGGTCGGGTTGACCCCCTTGGCCTACGGGCGCTTGCAAGAGAGTGCGCAATACCGCGACACCATACGCGCGGCCCTGACCGACCTGCGCGCCGCACGCATGCAAGCCATGTCCGAGGGTATGGAAACGCGCTTCGTGGTCGATCTGCAAGCGCGCACCTTCGGCGTGGCCGACAGCGGCGCCTCCTACGAGGTACCCAAGCCGCTCACGCTGCGCGCCGTCATGGCCGGACAGGAGACCGGCGCCAACGGGCAAATGTCGATCCGCTTCCTGCCGCGCGGCGGCGCCAGCGGCGGCAGCCTGGACATCATCCGCCCATCGGGCACCGGCGTGCGTTTACGCGTGAACTGGTTCACCGGCCGCGTGGAGCAGGAGGCGATCGCGCCATGAAAAGCACCGCGCGAGCCGCGCCCCGCCTCGCCCGGCCGCGCCGCGTGCAGCGGGGTTTTTCGCTGCTCGAAGTCATCGTCGCCTTCGCCATTGCCGCGCTGGCACTGGGAACGATCTACGAGATCATGGGCAACGACGCGCGGCAAACCGGCAGCCTGTCACAACGCGAGCGGGCGCTGACGCTGGCGCAATCGCTGCTGGCCGCCTATACCGTGGTGCCGCAGCAGGACGTGCACGACAGCGGCGAATCCGCCGGTTATGCCTGGCGGATCGACAGCGCGCCGTACCCCACTGATGTCGACAACACCAGCCCGCAAGCGCCGCATCTGCACGAGTTGCGCGCCGTAGTCAGTTGGAGCGACGATAGCCAGCGCACCATCGAACTGCGCACCCTGCGCCCCGAACGCCAGCCCTTGCCGGGCATCGCCACGGGGGCCACGCCATGAACAGCGCAACCCGCCAGCGCAACAGCATGCCCGTGCGCCGCACCATGTGCGGCAGCAGCGTGCGCGCGCGCCTGGGGTCGCGCCTGGGCTTCACGCTGATCGAGATGCTGATCGCCCTGGTGCTGCTGTCGCTGCTGATGCTCGCGCTGACCAATGCCATCAGCGGCATGGGGCAAACCCAAGACCGGATCGAGACGCGGGTAGCCGCCTCCGATGACTATCGCCTAGCCACCGACTGGCTGCGCGATACGCTGGGGCAGGTGTCGCCGCGTCAATATCAAACCCTGCAAGCCGGGCTGCCGCCGCAGATACCGTTCTTCGACGGCGCGAGCGATCACCTGGCGTGGATCGGCGTGCTGCCGGCACGTTTTGAAGCCGGCGGGCGGCACTATTTCCGGCTGGCGGTCGAGTCCGGCCCGAATGGGGACGCGCTGGTGCTGCGTTATGCCCCGTGGACCGGCGCGGCAACGTTTGACGACTGGAACACGGCGCAAAGCCTAACGCTGGTCGCGCCGGTAACGGGCCTGGCGCTGCGCTACCAAAACCCGGCCACCGGCGATTGGAGCGACACCTGGCCGCCGTCCAACCTGTCCGCGCAAACGCCGCCCAACCTGCTGCTGCCCTCGGCGGTGCGCATTGACGTCAACGGCGCCAGCCCCCCCTGGCCGCTGCTGGTGGCAACGGTGCGCGGCACGCGCGCGTGCGGCACCGGGCTGGCTACCTTCGGCGGCAGCACGAGAGGCAGCCGATGCTGAACAAAACCGGACCCGGCCCGCGCGGCATGGCTCTCGTCGCCGTGCTCTGGATCGTCGCCGCGCTCAGCATCATGGTGCTGGGCCTGACGGCAACCGTCAAGCAATACATCCACACCGTGACGCTGCAACGCGACCTGGCCCAAGGCCAGGCGCTGGGCGAAGCAGCCATTGCGCTGGCCTTGCAACAACTGGCTGTACAGACCACACCGATCACGAGCACGGGGCAAACCGACATCAGCTACGCCGGAGTGGACATCCCGGTAACCGCCTCACCACTCGACGGCTGGATAGCGCTCAACAGCGCCAGCGCGCCGATGCTCACCGCGCTGCTGCAAACGGCCGGCGGGCTGGATCAGACGCAGGCGCAGCAAATGGCCGCCGCCATCATCGAATGGCGCGACGGCGTGCCGCAAGTGGACATCACCTCGGCGCCCACCTCCGCCAATAACCAAACGCGCGGCTTCGAAGCGGTGGACGACCTGATGCTGGTGCCCGGCATGAATTACGATTTGTACACGCGCATCGCGCCCCTGGTCACCACCAGCACCACCGGCGCCGGGGTGGTCAACGCACAGGCCGCGCCGCCCGGCGTGGCAGCAGCGCTGGGCACCAACACCGCCCTCATCACCCCCGCCGGCTCGTCGGGCAGCAACGTGCTCCGGCTGATAGCGGCGGTGCCGCTGGCAACAGGCAAAATATTGAGGGTAACTGAAGACGTTGCGCTGCTCGGCATCGTTCCAGATTCTGCGACCCCGTGGCGCATCTTGCGCGAGGAAGCGCAAATCGCTGTCGCCTCCTCCTCCGCTCCGGGTTAACGTATACCCTGCTGCCCGTCATCCACACTGCCTTACCCGCATGACCCTTTTGACCCACGACAACCGCCGCTTCTTCGGCCTGGACTTGAGCCAGTGGCCGTGCCAGTGGCTCGCGGCAGCCCAATTGCTGGCGTCGTTGCCGATCTTTGCGCGCCTGGCGCCGGCGGTCCGGTTGGCGCTCCGGCAAAGCGACGGGCGCATCACGCACTGGCAAGTCACGCGCAACGTGGCGCTGTCCGACCGCACGTCCGCCGCCGATGCAGCCTGGGCATTGGAACTCGCGCCCGCGCGCGTGCTGGAGCGCTACCTGGCGCTGCCGCCGCTGGCCAGCGCCGACTTGGCGCAGGCGGTCGCGCTGGACGTTGCATCCAACTCGCCCTTCTCCGCCGAGCAGACGGTGTACGGCTACGCCGCGCAAGCCGATGGGCGCGTATTCGTCGCCGTCACCTCACGCGCGCAAATCGAGATGGCGCAAGCCGAAGCCCGCGTCGCGGGCTGGCTGCCGCGGGGCAATCCGGAGATCTGGGTCATTCCGCCTGCCGCCCCGCGCATCGGCACGCTGCATCCGGTCATCATCAGCGGTTACGGCGAAACAGCGCGTGCGCGGCTGGCCGCGCGCGGCTTTGGGTGGCATCTGGCGCTGGCCTTGCTGGCCGTGCTGCTGGCCGCGGCGCTGCTGATCACGCCCACCGCCTTTACCCGCGCGCGCGCGCATCAGGCCATGGCCGCACAAGACACCTTGCAGCGCCAAGCCGGACCGCAGATCAGCGCGCACGATGTGCTGCTCAACCGGGTCAACCAAATGCAGGCGCTGCACACCCTGGTCAGCCAACAAGTGGCACTGCTGCCCGCGCTGGACATGCTCACCCGCGCCGTGCCCGACGGCGCATGGCTGACCTCGCTGCGCGTCGAAGGCACAAAATTCACGCTCAACGGCAGCGCTGACGACGCGGCGGCGCTGGTACAGCGGTTGGCCCAGCAGCCGGGCGTGCGCGACGCGCGCCTGGCCTCGCCCGCCACCCGCTCGCCGGGCGCGAACAAGGAAAATTTCATCATCGAGGTACACCTGGACCCGGCCCGCTACGGCTTGGTGTTGGGCGCTGCGTCATCACCGGCGAAAGGCACCATGCCATGACCCTCAACCGTACACTGCGTCCGGAACAAGCCTGGCTGATGCTGGCCGCTTTGCTACTCTTGCTCGTGGCGGCCTGCGCGGCCGTCTTTACGGTGCGGGTGCATGCCCGGGCCGCGCAAACGCTCGCGCAAATCGAGCCGCGCTACGCCCGCATCAACGGGATGCTACAAAATCAGCAGCAGATTGAGCAAGCCAATCAAGCCTTGGAAACCAACTTTGCACGATACGTCTACCCTGAAAACGGCGACGCCAGCCAAATCGGCAACCAAGCGCTGCAAAAAGTGCGCGACCTGGCCACGGCGCGGGACTTGCGCGTCGTCAGCAGCCAATCCCAACAAGCCAAACAAGACACCGACCACCCAGAGCTGGACCGCATCGACATCAACGTACGCATTGAAGGCGAATGGAGCGCGCTGCAAACATTGCTGGCCGAACTCACGCGCCAAACGCCCGCCATCTACCTGGACACGATGCAACTGACCAGCCAGGGCGGCGGCATCGCGGCCGCGAACACGCCGCTCACCATCAACGGCCAGTTTGATTTGTATGTGCTCAAGGTACATCCGGTCAGCGCTGCCGCTTCCGCGCCGGCCGGCGCGGCGCCTACGCGCCCCCGTTCGGGCACGCAGCCGGAAGACACGCTATGAACACCCGCAGGCTCACCCCAGCCCTGATTGCCCTAAACGCCGTACTGGCGCTGGTACTGGCCGCGCTGTGGCTGGCGCCCGGCGCACCCGTGCGCTGGCGCACCTGGCAAGCCCCGGCGCCGCAATCGCCCAGTCTGGCGGACGCCCGCACCGCGCGGCTCACGCCCAACCCGGCCTTGCAGCGCACCTTTCCGATCATCACCGCGCGGCCCCTGTTCTCCGCCAACCGCAAGCCCCACGCCACCGCCTCCGATGCCGCCTCCGCGCCGCCCAGCGACATCGACCAAGCCCAAATTTATGGCCTGGTAGATGGCTCGTCCACGCAAGGCGTGCTGCTTGAGCGCGAGGGCCAGTCGCAGTTCGTGCGAATCGGCGAACACGTGGGCGACTGGACGCTGCAAAGCATCAACGGGCGCGATGCGCTGTTCACCAAAACCAACGGCGAGCGCCGCACAGTAACGCTGCCCGACAGCCTGGCCGGCGCGGGCGGCACGCCCGCCGATGGCGCTTCCGCGCCCGCCGGCGGCGGCGCATCATCAGCAACAAACGCCACCTTCCGGCCCGCCGCGCCCGCATCCGCGCCCGCCACCGCCCCGTCCGCCAGAGTCACCGTACCCGTATCCGTTGCGCCGCCGCCGTCGTCGGCCCATCCTCCCGCCGCGCCCGCCCAGGCACCTCACGTCTCCGGTGACAACGCCAAGTCTGAGGAAATGCCGCGAGCCACCTTCGGCGGTTCGACTCGCCGGCGGCACCCGTCCGCAGCACCCAACCCGCCTGCGCCCAACCCGCCTGAGCCTGCCCAGTCCACCACGCCCGTTGCCCCAAGCGACGGCACTGATAGCATCGAAAGCAACCCATGATGGTTTCACGTATTACCCCACCTCGCCTGACCTTGCTTGCCAGCGCGCTATCGGTCGCGACGCTGATGCTGTCCGCGCTCGGCTGCGCACAGCCCGGCCCCACGCAAACCCTGGCCGCGCAATCGCCGCCGCTGCCCACGCTGCCGTCCGCACCGGCGTCAACCGCCGCAGTCGCGCCGCCCGCATCCGCAGCCAGCGCCGACGACGACCAAACCGCGCGCGAGCCGATCATCATCAAAGGCACCGACGTTACGGTCAAACGCCAGCCCAGCGCCCAAGCACACGTGGCGCGCGGCGAGGTAGGAGGACTCAAGTTCGACAACGCCCCGGTAGGCGACGTGGTGCAAGTCATGCTGCGCGATCTGCTCAAGGTCGACTACGTCATCCACCCGCCGCTGCAAGGCACCGTCACGCTGGTCACGCGCGGCCCCATCTCCGCCGACCGCGCGCTGCTGCTGCTGGAAACCGCGCTGCAAGCCAACGGCATCGTCATGGCGCGCGACAGCCGCGGCGTCTACCACGTCGGCACGCCCGATGCGCTGCAAGGCATCGTCGCCGCCCCGTCCATCGCCGAACCCGGCGAACCGCTGCCTCCGGGCTACGGCGCGGTCATCATCCCGCTGCGTTACCTGGGCGCCAACGAGATGGCCAACATCCTGCGCCCCATGGTCTCACCCGACGCCATCCTGCGCGTGGACACCGTGCGCAACCTGCTGGTCATGCGCGGCACCCGCGCCGAAGCCGAAGGCTGGCTCGATCTGGTCGCCACCTTCGACGTAGACCTGCTCAAGGGCATGTCGGTAGGCGTGTTCCCGCTCAAATACACCAGCATCGACGACGTAACCATGGCGCTGCGCCTGCTCTCCGGCGCCACGCCGGAGGCGTCCGATCAAAATGCGCCCGGCGCAGCCAACACCCCGGCGCAACCGGGCAACCGGCGCGGCGCGCCGCAGCGCGGCACCACGCCCGTACCCGCGCGCGTGACCCAGGCCGCGCAACAAGCCGCGCGCGCCGCCGCGCTCGGCCCGGACAGCCCCCTATTCGGCGCGGTGCGCATCATGCCCATCGAACGCATCAACGCCATCATGGTGGTCACCCCGCGCGCGGAGTATCTGGACGAAGTGCGCTACTGGATCGAAAAGTTCGACCGCCCCGACATGAACAGCAACCAGCCGCAGTTGTACGTCTACAAAGTCAAAAACGGCTCGGCAGACCACCTGGCCGCACTGCTCAACGGCATTTACGGCAACGGCGTGCTCACCCAGCAAACCGGCGGCGGCAACGGCGTCGTGCCCAACATGGGCGCCGTCTCCGGCACCAACGGCAACTTCAACAACAACAGCAGCTTCGGCAACCGCAACTTCTCCTCATCGGGGTTCGGCAATAGCGGCTTTAACAGCGGCTCGGGCTTCAACGGCTTTTCCGGCGGTATGGGCAGCGGCATGGGCGGCATCGGCGGCGGTATGGGCGGCATGGGCGGCAGCATGGGCGGCATCGGCGGCGGCAACTTCAATTCAAACAACAACAACCAAGGCCCGGACGTCACCACCACCATGCTGGGCGATACCGTGCGGGTCATGGCCGACCGCATCAACAACACGCTGCTCATCCACGCCACACCCAAGGAATACGAGCGCATCGAATCGAGCCTCAAACGCCTGGACGTGCAGCGCGCGCAAGTCCTCATTGAAGCGAGCATCGTCGAAGTCACGCTCAACAACGACATGCAATACGGACTGGAATGGGCCTTCAACAGCAAAGTCAACACCATCGGCCTGGCCCCATCCAGCAGCACCAACGGCGACAGCAGCCCCACGGGCGGCTTCACCTGGGCCTACTCCAACTCCACGCGCGGCATCAACGCAACACTTTCGGCGCTGGCCGACAAATCGCTGATCAAAGTCATCTCCAGCCCATCGCTGCTGGTCTTGGACAACCAAACCGCCGCCATCCAAGTCGGCAACCAAGAACCCACCAGCAGCGGCTCGGTCACCAACACCTCCAGCGACTACACCAGCGCCGCCATCCAATACGTCAACACCGGCGTCATGCTGGGGGTAACGCCCTCCATCACCGCGGGCGACCTGGTCACCATGGACATCAACCAAGTCGTCAGCAACATCGGCGCGGACCGCAACGTTGCCGGCGCCAATTACCCCACCTTCTCACAACGGCAAATCAACACCGAAGTAGCGGTGCGATCGGGCCAAACCATCGTGCTGGGCGGCCTCATTCAGGACAGCGCCCAAGCCGACACCTCCGGTCTGCCCTTTTTGTCCAACCTCCCGCTGGTCGGCGCGCTATTCGGCACCCACAGCAACAACAAACAACGCACCGAACTGCTGGTCGTCATCACCCCGCGCGTACTGCGCTCGGACGAAGACGCCCGCGCCGTCAGCCGTGAAATGCGCGACCGCATGCGCGGCCTGACCGCCGGCGACCTGCCCAAACCCGTCATGCCCGCCATGCCTTGAGCGCACGTCCCGCGCGACACCCGTATATCCCCCGTTCACCCACACCCCACCAAGGACACACCACCATGAAAAACCTGGCCTCCACCCTAACCCGCCGCGCAGCCCTGTGCGCCGTCATCGCCGCCACGCTGGCCGCCGCCGGCTGTGCCACCATCAAACCCGAAACCCCTGAACAAATCGTCAACCACCGCGTCCACGAGCGCTGGGACGCGCTCATCAAACGCGACTTCGCCAAAGCCTACACCTACACCCAGCCGGGCTACCGTGCCATCACCAGCGAGGCCGACTACGCCAAGGGCTTCGGCACGGCCGGCAAATGGCTCTCGGTGGACATCTTCAAAACCACCTGCGAGCCTGAGCGCTGCACCGTCAAAATACGCCTGACCACGCAAATATTCGCCCCCGGCATCCCCGGCAAAGCACAAACCATCCAAGGCTTCCAGGACGAAACCTGGATCAAGGACAAAGGCCAGTGGTGGTATTACCAAGCCTCCTGATGGTGTTGCCGCCCCCCATTTTTTCTTGACGAGCCTGCGCCCGCGCCATTGCCGGTTCAATGGCGGCGCGGGTCCGTGAGCGCGGGACGGCTGTGCTCACCCCTCCGGGCGAAACCCGCCATCCGCCCTGTGCCTCCCCAGCCGGGCGGCAAGCTGGATTATTTAGTACCCATATAGAACAAGGCACTGTTGCCTGCTGCAGCGACTATTTCAATGTTATTTTTCAGGGCACCGGAAGTCTGGAATAAAATTCCCTTGTAAACTGTCCCTGAGGGAAGGTTGCTATCAAAGGGACCTGCTGTCGCTGTATTTGCGGTAGTAGTCAGATTGACATCGAACACATTGACTGTTCCGTGCGGTGCTATGGTTCCTGTCATGACTACATTTCCATTATCAGACTCTACCAAGCTTAGACTGGAACCTGATATGGATAAATTATAAGTGATAGGATAACCTGGAGGTGGCGATTGTATACCTCCATTGGGGAAAATAATGGGAGGAACACTGGGTGTTCCAGTAGAGGCTTGTTGATAATTACCGGCGATAGATGAAAGCGATGCAGGTTGATTGTAAATATTATCGTAGCTCATACTGAAACTGTTACCCGATAACCCGGAAATGTTTACGGGATCTTCTTGTGGGGCTTCATTGAACGTCAGATTGAGACTATGCTGAGCTGATGCCGTTCCGGTGTAAGTGCCACTGAAAATATTGCCAGATGATGCCCCCAAGGTCGTAAAGATTCCAAACGAGACATTCATATAGGTTCCTGAAGCGTCGCCGCCATTAATACTGGCAGCACCATGCAAAATGCCGGTCGCGGAAAAGAAACCATCCATATTCCCGCCATAGACACCCCAATACGAGCCATCGCTCAAAATAACCGCCTGCATCTCAAGTTGGCCACCATTGTCGCTGCTAAAGTAATCATTGCTATTGAAGTAACCCCAAATACCTTCATCGGCGCGGGTGGAAGTACTGTCGTTATCACCGCCATCTCCCCCGCAAGCCGTCAGCGCGAGAGCACAAGCCACAGCAGTAGCCATGAGCATAATTTCCGCATGATAAATCTCCGGATTGTAAAAACATAAAAGGGCCGGAATGCACCGGCCGTAAGAAAATTATTCAATTTTGCATTAAACGATTACTATTGATAGTTGACTTAAAAATTGGAGCCATTGCTGCCGCTGCCGCCGCCCCTCCAGGCGGCAAGCTGGTTTATTTAGTGCCCATATAAAACAAAGCACTACCGTCACCTGATGTTGCCACTATTTCAATATTATTTTTCAACACGCCGGAAGTCTGAAATAAAATCCCAGTATACAGTATAATCCCAGGACCATTCAAAACAGATCCCGTCGCTGCGGCATTTGCAGTCGTCTCCAGATTGACATCGAACACATTCACAGCAGTACCGTGCGGCGCTATGGTGCCCGTCATGATCACGTTTGTGCTTCCGTTGTACGATTGCGCCAAACTTAGATTTGAACCTGAAATGGAAAGACTATAACTTACACTTTGAATAGGTGACTGAGGAGTAGCTTCACCAGGAGCAGAAGCAGGAATCAAACCAGAACCAGCATCAACGCAGCCATTGAGTGACTCCTGATAGTTGCCCGCAATTGATGAAAGTGAGGCGGGCTGGTTGTAAATACCATCGTAACTCATATTTATGTCGGATAACGATGATATATCACCAATGCTTGTTGATCCATCATTGAACGTCAAATTAAGATTATTTTTAGTCGACACTGTTCCGGCATACGTACCATTGATCGGTACTGAATTAGACATACCAAAACTCTCAAATATAGAATTAAAATCTATATAGGCACCCGAAGCATTGCTGCCGCTAACACTGGCAGTGCCATGCAAAATGCTATCTGCCTGAAAACAGCCGGCGCCAAAAATGTTACCGTAGACTCCCCAATACGATCCATCGCTCAAAATAACGGTTTGTACCACATTCTGATTTCCATTCTGATCAGCGCTGCTGGCGTAACCCCAAATACCTTCATCGGTGCGAGTGGAAGTACTATCGTTATCACCGCCATCTCCCCCGCAGGCCGTCAGCGCGAGAGCACAAGCCGCAGCGACAGCTATGACCATAATTTTCCGCATGATAAATATCCTGATTGCAAAAACATAAAAAGGCCGGAATACACCGGCCGTAAGTAAGTTATTCAACCTTGCATTGAACCACTAGTTCAGAAGTAGTTAACTTAAAAATCGGAGTCATTGCTGCCGCTGCTGCCCCAGCCGGGTGGCAAGCTGGGTTATTTGCTGCCTATATAGAAAAATTGATTATTACCTGACGCGGCAACTATTTCAATGTCATTTTTCAGTACACCAGAAGTCTGAAATAAAATACCCTTATACGTTATATCTGCAGGAATGCTAGGAATAAAAGGTGCCGTCGCAGCATCGGCGGTTGTCGTCAAACTAACATCAAACACATTCACCGCGCCATGCGGCGTTATAGTACCGTTCATAAGCACTTTCCCGTTGTCTGACTCCACCACGGTCAGATTGGAACCCGAAATGGACAGATTCTGAGTTATAGCTATGGTTGGAGCAGTTTGAGAAGGAACAACAGGATGCAACATGTTACTAGGAATTGCCTGCTGATAGTTACCCGCAATTGATGAAAGTGATGCGGGTTGGTTGTAAATACCATCATAGCTCATATTAAAACTGTTACTAGACAGTGATGAAATATAATAAAGTGCCGGGTTCGGAGTCTCAGTGAACGTCAGATTTAAACTATTTTTTGCCGATACTGTTCCAGTGTAAGTACCATTGATAGCGCTGTTAACAACGGCACCATTCCCAAAATCTATATAAGTACCCGAAGCGTTGTCACCATTAATGCTTGCTGTGCCATATAAAATACCCGACCTAGAAAAATAACCTCCTGAAATATCACCATAGACACCCCAATACGATCCATCGCTCAAAACAACAGTTTGCACCAACTCCTGACTTCCATTCTGATCAGCGCTGCTGATGTAACTCCAAATGCCTTCATCGGCGCGGGTGGAAGTACTGCCGCTACCGTCGCCATCTCCCCCACAGCCCATCAGAGCCAAGGGGCAAGCAACAGCTGCTATTACTGTCATGATAAATTTCCGCATAATAAATCTCCTGATTACAAAAACATAAAAAGGCTGGAATACACCGGCCGTAAGGAAGTTATTCAACCTTGCTTTGAATGGTTACTATTGATAGTTGACTTGAAAATCAGAGCCATTGCTGCCGAGTGATCCCGGAACTGCAAGTATTGTGTTGGAATTACTGGGTAAATACATTTCAAATGGACTTACATTAGGGCCCTGAGAAATGGTCTGACAGGTTCCTGTAATTGACCCCGTTACCCCTGAACTACCCTTAAGAGGATAAGGGTTAGGTACATTTGTTGATATATTCGTCGAGAAGGAGGTTGTGTATGCCCAGCAGCCGTTGAAGAAATTGACGGAACCAAAATTAGCTAATGGTGCTGTAGCTCCATTGGTATCCGTGGGCGCCTCCATTATCCATTCCGCGGTATTACCAGGCGCACCAATGCTTGGTGCAATAAAATTAACGCATTGATTGGTAGTCCAGTTACAAACACCCATTCCGCCCTCTTGAGCAGAAGGAAGATAGGTGATGACGGCACCAACTTGATCCCCCGGTTTTACAGACAATGTTTTTATTTCAAGTTCGCTATTCCCTATGGTTGGGTCTGCTTGGCCCGGCACAATTTCCACCCAAAAGTAATAATTAGGGCTGCCGTTGGAGGCAATGTCTTGTTCCGTACCCCCTTGAATCAGCGGATGCGCGGTACTTAGCTCCACGTTACTATAACCACCACTAATGCCGCCTAGACCAACCCAGGTGGCGGAGTTATACCGGCCAGAGCTAGCCGTATCAGCCGCATAAGCCGACGCCGTTACAGTCGGCACATACCACCCCGATTGCACATAATCTATCGTTGCCGTCGTACCGCCGCCGACAACATAGCCACTCCAATTCGATGAGGAATACTCCGTTGCGCTTACACTGCTGCCCGAGGAATGCAAGACATGGGTTCTACCTGTTGCTTGACATGACACCGCACTAAGCCATGTCACGTGCTGGCGCGCAGCGCGACTATAAAACGCCTCAACGCCAGGCGGGGCGGTGGAAGCATCAACCGGCATCAGCTCGGTGCCGGACTGTGGCGTGATGACTTGCATGCCCTGACCATTACTACCATTGCACCCTTGGGTCGCGTGAACGTTGGCGTGCGCCCGGTCTGTAAAGGGCGGCGGCGGTGCATTAGGCGTAAGCGGGACTGGCATAAACCTGCCCCGCGCTCAGCAACGCCAAGCCACCGGCGATTAGCACAGCACAAAGTGTGCGTGTGTGTACCTTGCTGCGAGGGGTAGTAAGTAAATACTTAATGCACATCATAAAATCTCCTAAAGAAAGTTGTTACCTCCCCTCCTCGCTCGCTTCTTTGTAGTTGTACGCCGCTCCGGGCCAAGGCTCGGTTTGACGGCAGATGTGAATGTACCCAATTTTTTATTGATTGTGTACATTTGCACCGCAAAATAGCAAAAAAGCAACATATTTATTGCTACTTTAAGTGCGCAGATATTAACTTATATTTGAACCGCACGGCATCCGCCCATCCTGCCGAGGACGGGATTGCGCACTTTAAGGTTCCGCCGGAAAGCAGCCCCGCCCCCTCTCACTGCGGCGTATCGAGCAGCGCCTTGAGGCGGTACAGCGCATCCAGCGCTTCGCGCGGGGTCAGGGCGTCGGGGTTGAGCGCGGCCAGGGCGGTTTGCACGGGGCTGGGTTCCGGTGTTGCGCCGCAAGCACTGTCAGATAGGACGGGCGGCGGGGCGGCGAACAGGTCGGCTTGCGCCTGCGACTGGTGCGCGCCCTGTTCCAGTTCGGCCAGCGCATGGCGCGCGTGGGCGATGACCGGCGCGGGCACGCCCGCCAGCCGCGCGACCTGTATGCCGTAGCTGCGGCTGGCGGGGCCGGCCTGCAATTCGTGCAGGAACACGATGTCCTGTCCGTTTTCCGCCGCGCCTACGTGCACGTTCAGCGCCGCGTGGTGGCTGGCGGGGAATTCGGTCAGCTCGAAGTAGTGCGTGGCAAACAGCGTGAACGCCTGTACCTTGTCGTGCAAATGCGCGGCGATGCCCGCGGCCAGCGCCAGGCCGTCGAAGGTGCTGGTGCCGCGGCCGATTTCGTCCATCAGCACCAGCGATTCGCACGTGGCGCTGTTCAGGATTTGCGCCGCCTCGGTCATTTCCAGCATGAAGGTCGATTGCGCGTTGGCCAGGTCGTCGGCGGCGCCGATGCGGGTGTGGATGGCGTCGATCGGCCCCAGCCGGCAGCTTTGCGCGGGCACGTAGCTGCCCATGCCGGCCAGCAGCGCAATCAGTGCCACTTGCCGCATGTAGGTGCTTTTGCCGCCCATGTTGGGGCCGGTGATGATTTGCATCCGCGCCTTGGCGCCGAGCAGCGTGTCATTGGGGATGAACGCGCCGCCGCCGGTTTCGAGCAGCCGCGCTTCTACTACCGGGTGGCGTCCGCCGCGGATTTCGATGCACGGCTCGCGCGTGAATTGCGGCGCGCACCAGCCCAGCGTGAGCGAGCGTTCGGCCAGCGCCGCCAGCGCGTCCAGCGCGGCGATGGCGCGCGCCAGGCGCGTCAGGTGCGGCACGTGCGGCTGCAACGCGGCGAGCAATTGATCGTAGAGCCACTTCTCGCGCGCCAGCGCCCGGTCTTGCGCCGATAGCGCTTTGTCCTCGAAGGCCTTGAGTTCGGGCGTGATGAAGCGCTCGGCGTTTTTGAGCGTCTGCCGCCGCTGGTAGTCGGCGGGGATGCGGTCCAGATTGGCCTGCGTGACTTCGATGTAATAGCCGTGCACCCGGTTGAATTGCACCCGCAGATTGGAGATGCTGGTGCGTTCGCGCTCGCGCGTTTCCAGCGCGATCAGGAAAGCGTCGCCGTGTTCGCCGATGGCGCGCAGCTCGTCGAGTTGCGCGTCGTAACCCGCGGCGATGACGCCGCCGTCGCGGATCAGCGCGGCGGGGTCATCGCGCAGCGCGGCGGCCAGTTGCGTCAGCGCCTCTTGCGGCGGCACGAGATCGGCGGCGATGCGCGCGAGCAGCGGTTCAGCGCGGCCCGCGGGCAGCGCGCGCAGCGCCTCGTTTTGCAGCGCGCTGCGCAGCGCCACCAGTTCGCGCGGCCGGGCCTGCGACAGCGCGACGCGCGCGGTAATGCGTTCCACGTCGCTGGTGCCTTTGAGCGCGGCGCGCACTCGGTCGGCCAAGTTCTCCTGACGCAGCGCGGCGATGGCGGCCAGCCGTTCCTGCGCGACGGCGCGGTCGCGCGGCGGCGCCAGCAGCCAGTTTTTGAGCAGACGGCTGCCCATGCCGGTCAGCCCCGTGTCCAGCAGCGAAAACAGCGTCGGCGCATCCTCGCCGCGCAACGTTTGGGTCAGCTCCAGATTGCGCCGCGTTCCGGCGGGCAGGTTCAGGTATTCGTCCGGGCGTTCCACCACCAGACTCTGCACATGCGTAAGCGCCTGGCCTTGCGTGTGCTCGGCATAGGCCAGCAACGCCGATCCGGCGGCGTGCGCCAGCGGCAGGTCGTCGGCGTTCCAGCCCGCCAGCGTTGCGGCGTGCAACTGTTCCAGCAGCTTGCGGCGGCCCAGCTTTGCCTCGAACTGCCAGCCGGGCCGGTGGGTGACCGCCGCGCGCGCCGACACACCGCGCGCATCGGCGTACCGGGTGATGCACTGCGTCAGCGCCGGCGGCGCATCGGCGGGGAGCAGCGTTTCCGCCGCGTTTACGCGGTCGAGCCACGCGGGCAAATCGTCGAGCGCGCATTCGGCCAGATGCAGCTCGCCCTGCGTTACCGCCAGCCAGGCCAGCCCGCAGCGGTTGTGCCCGGCGCGCGTATTAGCTGACGTACTGGCCGACGTACCGGCCGGCGTACCAGCCGGCGCGATGGCCAGCAGCACCGATTCGCTTTTCTCGTTGAGCAGCTCCGTATCGGTGAGCGTACCGGGCGTGACCACGCGCACCACCTTGCGCTCCATCGGGCCTTTTTGCGGGCTGCCATCGGCATCGCCGACCTGCTCGCAGATCGCCACCGATTCGCCCAGTTTGATCAGGCGCGCCAGATACGTCTCCACCGCATGCACCGGCACGCCCGCCATCGGAATCGGCGCGCCCGCTGACTGTCCGCGCGTGGTCAGCGTGATGTCCAGCAATTGCGCCGCGCGTTCGGCGTCGTCGTAGAACAGCTCGTAAAAATCGCCCATCCGGTAAAACAGCAGCGTATCGGGAAAGCCGCTTTTCAGGCGCAGGTATTGCGCCATCATCGGGGTGTGGTTGGCGAAGGCATTTTCTGGGGGCACATCAATCCTCTTGCTGGGTTTAGGCACGCGCGCGGCACGGCTCTCACGGCCGGGCCTGTACCTTACCATCGCCGCGCATCCCGGCCTGCGCGTTGGCGCGGCAAGTTGAGGGTGAAGGGATGGCCGTCAAGCGCGGGCAACCGGCCGCACAGCCGCGCCCCAGCCCTAAACCGCTTGGTTAATGCGACGGCCCATGAGGCAGGCAGCCCGGCAGCCCATGGCTATGCCGCAACGCCATGACGGCGCCGGCGAATACCCCAGGCATGACCGTAACAGCGGTGTGCATGAACTCACTTCCTGCGGTTCGTAATTCACAAATAACAATGGATGCGAGTACACTCTTTCTATAAATTCCCCAATTGTTACATATTTTTACATTTATCTCAGGTGTATATCCATGTCCCGTACCTGTCCGAAATGTGGCACCGAGAACCCAGACTCGGCCAAGTTTTGTTTTCAATGCGCGCATGCGTTTGTCATGGACGACGGGTACGCCGCGCCGCAAGAGGAGGCCGCAGCCGCCGGACAGTATCGCCAGCACCAGCAGTACCAGCAGCGCGATGACCCGGACGCACCGCGAGAAGAATCAGAATCGCATGTGGATACGTCACACCCCACTTATGCATCGACTTATCCTAACTCCAACTATCCGTCGTCTTTCTCTTCCACCCAGGAACCGTCCTCTAATCAAGCGCCGCCCCGCAGCAGCAGGAGCGGCACCCTGTGGGTGTTGGCAACGGTGGTGCTGGGCGCGCTGCTCATCGTCGTCGGGGTGGCGTGGTTGTTGACCAGCCATTTCCGGCACGACTTGTACCAGGACGCCTATCAAGCGCTGTCGCATCAGCCGCCCGCACAGAGCGCATCAACGCCAGCCAGTAACATGCCTGCCGCCGCGCCAAGCGCGGCCGCCAGCGCGCAAGAAGCGCCGTCGAGTGCGTCCGCCGCCGACCAGGCAGCGGCGTCTTCCGCGCCGGCATCCGCAGCGCTACCGAACCCAGCGCAGAACCCGGCCTCGAACCCACTTCCCATGGCTACCCACGTCAACATACCGATAACCGCCCCTGACCCCGCGTCATTGACAGCAGCGTCGGAAGCGCCGGCGGCATCAGACCCCTCGGACATGTCGCAACCGCCCACCGCATCGGCATCGACATCGGCACCCGGCGAACCGGAAATACTTGAGTCAGAAGATTCGACCCCCGCCGTTTCGACGAACGCCGACACGTCCGTGCTCGAAACAGCGCCTACGGCGCAACAGGGCAAGAATGCAACGCAGGTTTCCGGCAGCGTGGAGCGGCGGCACCGGCAGCACCACCGGCGGGCCGCGCCGCGGCGTTTGTGCCCGGACCGCCGCTCTGTGGCGTACGACGCTTGCATAACCAGCGAATGCAAGAAGCCGGGCAACGCCCGCTCACCGCAATGCGTGCAATTCCAACAAAGGGTGGACGCATTGCACAACCAGATGGGCAACCAGCACCTCGATTGCCCTGACACCAAGTGTCACGACCCGGTGTACAAATTCAAATAGCCAGGCCAGCGCCGCCATCACCGGCTGGCGTTTGTTTGCCGACTTTGCCGTGCGCATCGAGCGTGAATACGTCCAAGTCATCGGCAATCCACAGTCCACCGTGGTAATGCGCGGCCGCTTCCCGGCGCAGATCGGCTAAGCCGTCAGGCTTGCAGTGGCGCGCACTCAAGTGCGTGAGGATGAGGTTGGGCATGCCTACGGACTGGGCAAAGGCGGCGATCATTTGTGCCGAGCTGTGCATCCATTGCGGCCCTACCTTGTCCAGCACGGCTTGGGTAAAAGTGGCCTCGTGCACCAACAGTTGCGCGCCCGCACAGGCCGTGCGCAGCAGGGCGGGGTCGGCATTGTCGCCACCGATGACGGCGCACACGCGCTGGGTTTGCGCACAGGTGAAATCGGCGCTGCGCAACCGCCCGCCGGGCACGCCGTCAAAGAGCACATCCTGCCCATCGCGCAAGGCGCTCCACGCGGGGCCGGGCGGCAAGCCGGCGGCGCCCAACGCCTGGGCGTCCAAATGCACCTGGGTTTGCTCCACCTCAATGCGAAAAGCGTGGCTGGGCACGCGGTGCAGCAGCGCATGGCGCTCGATGCGCAGCGTAGCGTCGGGGCCGTTTTGCCACTGCCATGTATCGGCATCTACAAACCGCACTTCATAAGGCAATCTGGCGTTGGTAAGCGCGTGCGTGGCTTGCAGCCATTGCCGCACCGCGTCCGGCGCAATCAGCGTCAACGGCTCGGTGCGTCCGGCCAGGCCGATGCTTTCGAGCAGCCCAGGCAAGCCATAGCAGTGGTCGCCATGCGCATGGGTGATGCACACCACCGCCAGATCGCGCGGCCGCAGCCGCGTGCGCAACAGTTGCCGCTGGGTACCTTCGCCGCAATCGACCAGCAGCCACCCCGGCCCAGGCACGGTTTTGACCGCCAGCGCGCTGACGTTGCGCTCGCGCGTGGGCATGCCCGCCGAGGTGCCCAGAAAGGTCAAGGTAAACAGGGGGGATGTGTTCATGGGAAGAACGGATACGCTTTGCGCCAACGGCGCGGCCGCACGCCTGCTGCGGCGCGGCCCGGAAAAACACGCGGTGCGCAACTCGATGGGCCGGTGAGCATTGTGCCGCATGGCCTGCGGCCGTAGCACGCAAACTTCAGCGGCCGCGCGGTGGTGCAACGGCCACCGTTGCCGCGCGCCAAGAAAAAGAAATAGGTGGAGGGGAAAACCTGTTTCTACAGCTCTTCTATCCGCCGCGGCGGGAAGCTCTCCCAGGTTTGGCAGCCGGGGCATTGCCAGAAGTAGCCTCGCGTTTCGAAGCCGCAGGCGGCGCAGCGGTAGCGCGCCAGCGGGCGCGCGGCATGGTCGAGCGTGTGCTGGACGGTGGGGTGCGCGGCTTCGTGGGCAAAGGTCTCATGCGCCAACCAGCGCGCGGCGGCGATGAGGGAAGGCTCTTGCGCCATGTGTTGCAAATAGCGCTCACGGGCATGGTCGGGCGGCACGCCTTGTGCGGCTAGGGCCTGCACGATGGCGTCGGTGACGTCGATGGAGGGCGCGTGCGCGCCTTGGGCTTGGACATAGCCTTCCAGCGTGGCCAGTGCCTGATCGACCTTGCCGCAGGCTACGCCCAGGCGCACCAGTTCGCTGGCAACCAGGGGCAGGCATTGCGGCGCGTGCGCGGGCAGTTGCAGCAAAGTCTCGAAAGCGCGCGTCGGGTCGTTTTGAGCCGCGAACCAGCCTGCCAGTTGAATGCGCGGGCGCGCGGCGTTAGGCGCTTGGGTGATGGCTTCGTCAAGCAATTGGCGCACCGCTTGCGGGTCTGTGCCGGGCGTCGGCGCAGCGCCCTTTGCTTTCTTGCGCTGCAGGGCCTCGGCTTGCTCGCACAAGTAATGCGCCAGCCGCACGCTGAAGTCGCCTTGCCCCTGCGTCTGCAATTGGCGCGCGATTTCGCCGGCCTTTGCCCATTCGCGCGCGCGTTCGTGAATTGACAGCAAGGTCAGCGCGGCTTGTTGCGCGTAACGGGTGTCTTTGAGTTTGAGCAGCGCATCTTCGGCGCGGTCGATCAAACCCGCCTTGATGAAATCGAGCGCCAGCGCGTGCTGGGCGCGTTCACGATCGGCAGCGGGGAGATCGGCGCGCGAGAGCAGGTGTTCATGCACGCGCACGGCGCGTTCATATTCGCCCCGGCGGCGAAACAGGTTGCCCAACGCAAAGTGCAGTTCAGACGTGTCCGGGTCGCGCTGCACGGCCTCGATGAAAGCATCAATGGCCTGATCCTGCTGCTCGTTGAGCAGGTAGTTCAAGCCCTTGAAGTACGCCTTGGGGGCTTGCCGGTTTTCCAACCGCCACTGCCGCAAATCGAAGCGCGAAGCCAACCACCCCAAGGCAAACGCCAGAGGCAGACCAATTAAAAACCAAGTTGAATCGAATTGCACGCGCGGCTGCTAAGGTTGAGCGTTGTTGATGGAGTCGGACATGGATTGCGCCGTGGCCGAAGGCGGGGGGGCCGACGCCGGGGTCGATGCCGCCTTGGCGTGCCGTCGTTTCCACCTGTCAGGCAACATGCCCAGCACGCCCACCGCCACCCCCAGGGCAAAAGCGACCAACACGATTAACGTCATGGGCGCTTGCCATTCGTGGCCGAACATCCAATGCAGCGTTGCTTCTTGTAAGTTGTTGATCGCAAAAGCGAAGAGCACGAAAAAAACGACCACCCGGATGATCCAGCGGATCCATCGAAAAAGGCGACGCATGGCGGGCATGAGCGTAAAAGAAGTTGAACGTGCGCGACAGGCTAGTGTAAAAGTAAAGTGCGGGCAATTCCAGTGGTACCCAAATTCAAGAGCGGTTTTGACCTACCTCGCTCCTGGCCGCACGGCTCAAAAACAACCGGTGGACGCGTTTTCCGTCACGCTCACCGGCATTGGGGAGATATTAAGCGCCGGAGGCCCGGCATTCAACCGGCAACATTGACCGCATCGCGCAATCCCTTGCCGGGTTTGAAGTGCGGAACAAGTTTTTCCGGCACCGAAACAGCCTCGCCGGTACTGGGGTTGCGGCCCGCGCGCGGCGCGCGGCGCTTGATGGCAAAGCGCCCGAAGTCACGTACTTCCACGCGGTGACCATGCGCCAAAGCATCGGCCATGGTGTCGAGAATTACCCGCACCGCCGCTTCGGCATCATGCCGCGTAAGCGCTGGGAAACGATCGGCCAGCACGATAACGAGGTCACTGCGGTTCATGTTGGATTTGGTGTTGAACGTGGTGTATGAAAAAACATCATGCCCGTACAAAACGCGGCATCCCGTGCCTCAACACAGGTCTGGAGATGTGCGGTTGCGCAGACATGATGATGAGCAGACAGGGGGGCGTTGAACGGACCCAACGCCCCACCGAGACATTACTTTTGTTCTGTCTTGTCGTCAAGCTTGGCGCGCAACAAAGCGCCAAGGCTGGTGGTACCGGCATGGCCGGTGTTTTGCTGGTTGAAGCTGGCCAGCGCCTCCTGTTGGTCGGCAGCGTCCTTGGCCTTGACCGACAGCTGGATACTGCGGCCCTTGCGGTCCACGTGGATGACCACGGCGGACACTTCGTCGCCCACATGCAACAACTGGCTGGCGTCTTCCACCCGGTCGCGGCTGATTTCGCTGGCGCGCAGATAACCGGTGATGTCGTTGCCCAGGTCGATTTCGGCGCCCTTGGCATCGACGGTTTTGACCTTGCCGGTAACGATGGATCCCTTGTCGTTGACACTGATAAAGGTCGTGAACGGGTCCTGATCGATCTGCTTGATGCCCAAGCTGATGCGTTCGCGCTCCACGTCCACGGCCAGCACCACGGCTTCGACTTCCTGGCCCTTCTTGTAGTTGCGCACGGCCGTTTCGCCCGGCTCGTTCCAGGACAGATCCGACAGGTGAACCAGACCGTCGATGCCGGTCGCCAGGCCGATGAAGATACCGAAGTCGGTGATGGATTTGACCGGCCCCTTGACGCGGTCGCCGCGCTTGGTGTTCTGCGCGAACTCCTGCCACGGATTGGGCTTGCACTGCTTCATGCCCAGACTGATGCGGCGCTTGTCCTCGTCGATTTCCAGCACCATGACTTCAACCTCGTCGCCGAGCTTGACGACCTTGCCGGGCGCCACGTTCTTGTTGGTCCAGTCCATTTCGGAGACGTGCACTAGACCTTCGATGCCCGGTTCCAGTTCCACGAACGCGCCGTAATCGGCAATGTTGGTGACCTTGCCGAACATGCGCATGCCCGGCGGATAAAGACGCGAAACGCCCAGCCACGGGTCGTCGCCCATTTGTTTGAGGCCCAGCGATACGCGGTTCTTCTCGGTATCGAACTTGAGCACTTTGGCGGTGATCTCTTGGCCCGAATGCACCACTTCGCTGGGGTGGCGCACGCGCCGCCAAGCCATGTCGGTGATGTGCAGCAGGCCGTCGATGCCGCCCAGATCGACGAACGCGCCGTATTCGGTGATGTTCTTGACCACGCCGGTGACGATAGAGCCTTCCTTGAGGGTTTCCATCAGCTTGGCGCGTTCTTCGCCCATGCTGACCTCGACCACCGCGCGGCGCGACAGCACCACGTTGTTGCGCTTGCGGTCGAGCTTGATGACCTTGAACTCCATCGTTTTGTTTTCGTAGGGCGTCAAGTCCTTGGTCGGCCGGGTATCGACCAGCGAGCCGGGCAAGAAAGCGCGGATGCCACCCACCATCACCGTCAGGCCGCCCTTGACCTTGCCGCTGGTGGTGCCGGTCACGAATTCGCCCGATTCGAGCTTTTGCTCCAGATCCAGCCACGCCGCCAGGCGCTTGGCCGTGTCGCGCGACAGGATGGTGTCGCCGTAGCCGTTTTCGATGGAGCCGATGGCTACCGGCACGAATTGACCGACTTCCACATCGACCACGCCTTGGTCGTTCTTGAATTCGTCAATGGGAATATAGGCTTCGGACTTGAGGCCAGCGTTGACCACCACGAAATTGTGTTCGACGCGCACCACCTCGGCGGTAATGACCTCGCCCGGACGCAACTCGGCGCGCTTGAGCGACTCCTGGAACAACTCGGCAAAAGATTCAGACATGAAGTTTCCTGATCCGCTGCGGCAGGATTTACGGCGGCCCCATTGCTGCCGTTTCTAAAAGCTGCCTGCGGAAAGTGTGCGGAATGTGATTCCGCGGGTTAAGTTGACGAACCGCCCGGCCCAATGCGCAGCAGAACGCGAAGGGAGGCCCGGCGGGCCAGAAACCGCACGGCGTATCGCGCTGCGCGGCGATGGCAGCTTTTCTCACCCCTGTGAAAAAGGCTGCCGCGCCTGCCACCAGTCCAGTACCCGATCAACCGATTGCTCAATCGTCAGGCTGGAGTTATCCAGCAACAAGGCATCCGTGGCCGGCTCCAGAGGCGCGGCGGCGCGGGTGCGGTCCCGCTCGTCGCGCGCCTGTAAATCGGCCAAAAGATTTTCAAGTGTAGCGGAAATACCTTTTTCTGCCAACTGCTTATGGCGGCGCTCGGCGCGCGTTTGGGCGCCGGCCGTCAAAAACACCTTCAGCGGCGCGTCCGGGAAGATCACCGTGCCCATGTCGCGGCCGTCGGCCGCCAGCCCCGGCAGGCGCGCGCAGCCGCGCTGCATGTCCAGCAGCGCGGCGCGCACCGCGGGCAGCGCGGACACGCGCGACGCGTCCGCGCCCGCCTGCTCGCTGCGGATGGCGTCGGTCACGTCCTCGCCGGCCAGCCGCACGCAGCCGCCTTCGAAGCACGCGGGTAAATCGCGGGCCAGCCGCGCGATGGCCGGTTCGTCGTCCAGCGCCAGTCCGGCGCGGCGCGCGGCCAGCGCCGTCAGACGGTACAGCGCGCCCGAATCCAGATAGTGATAGCCCAGCCGCTGCGCCAGCGCGCCGGCCAGCGTGCCCTTGCCGGACGCCGATGGGCCGTCGATGCAAATTACCGGCACGCCGCGCGCGGGCACGGCGGCGGTCAGCAGCGTCTCGAAGTAATCGGGGAAAGTCTTGGCGGTGCAGCCGGGATCGAGAATGCGCACCGGCAGTCCGGCCGGGTTGAACGCCGCCAGCGACGCGCACATCGCCATGCGGTGGTCGTCGTAGGTGCGGATCACGGCCGCTTGCCAGACGGCGGGCGGCGTGATGTGCAGAAAATCCGCGCCCACCTGCACCGCCGCGCCCAGCTTGCGCAATTCGGCGGCCATTGCCGCGAGGCGGTCGGTTTCCTTGACGCGCCAACTGCCGATGTTGCGCAGCCGTGACGGGCCGCCGGCGTAGAGCGCCAGCATCGCCAGCGTCATGGCCGCGTCGGGGATGTGATTGCAATCGAGGTCGATCGGCGCCAGCGGCCGGCTGCTGGGCCGCACGCGCAGCCAGTTGGGGCCGCTTTCGATGCGTGCGCCCATTTGCCGCGCCGCGTCGATGAAGCGCACGTCGCCCTGAATCGCGCGCTCGCCGATGCCTTCGATCAGTAGCCCTTCGGGCGCGCCGGCCGCATCGGACAGCATGCCCGCCGCGATGAAATAGCTGGCCGAGGACGCATCGGCTTCGACATGGATTTCGCCCGGCGAGCGGTAGCGGCTGCCCGCCGGGATGATGAAGCGCCGCCAGTCCTCGCGCTGCACGGCCACGCCGAAGCGCGCCAGCAGTTCCAGCGTGATGGCGATATAGGGCTTGGAAATCAGCTCGCCGGTTACCTCGATCACGATGTCCGGCCCGCCGGGCGCGGCCGCCAGCGGCAGCGCCATCAGCAGCGCGGTCAGGAACTGGCTCGACACGTCGCCGCGCACGGCAACGGGCGCGTCCAGCCGCAATGCGCCGTGCGCGCCGATGCGCAACGGCGGGTAGCCTTCGCGCGCCTGGTAATCGACCCGGCAACCGAGCGCGCGCAGCGCGTCCACCAAGTCGCCGATGGGCCGCTCGTGCATGCGCGGCACGCCGTGCAGGCGGTAATCGCCCCCCAGCACCGCCAGCGCCGCGGTCAGAGGCCGCATGGCAGTGCCCGCGTTGCCCAAAAACAGATCGGCACCGGTTTGCCGCGGACGATCGCCCAAGCCGTCAATGACGGCGCTGGCGCCTTCGCGTTGCACGCCGCAGCCGAGCGCGCGCAGCGCCTCCAGCATGACGCGCGTGTCGTCGGCGTCGAGCAGATCGTGCACCGTGGTGCGGCCCGCGCACAGCGCCGCCAGCAGCAGAACGCGGTTGGTGATGCTTTTGGAACCGGGCAGCCGCACGCTGCCTTGCACGGCGGCCAGCGGCGGAATGTCGAGAAAGGCAGTGCGGATCACGCGCAAGGCGGCAAGGGTGCGGCTTATGAACCGGTGTTGAAGAAACTGCTCAGGCTAAAACGCGGGCGTGACTCGTCGTTGCGCGTGGCGGCTGGGGGCGCTGCCGTTGACCCGGCCGGGGCCGCAGGCTTCCAGTTGGCGCGCGCGGTGCTGGCCTGTTCGATAAGGTGCAACAATTCATTCTCACGGCCCTGCGTCATGTGTTGCTCAAACGCTACCAGCGCCTTGCGGAATTGGCGCGACTGGTGGCGCACTTGTTCCTGATTGGCAAGCAGTATGTCGCGCCACATGTGGGGTTCAGCGGCAGCGATGCGCGTGAAATCCCTAAAGCCCGATCCGGCCAAATCGAGAAACGCCGCGCCTTCCGGCTGTTCGATCAGGCTGAGCATCAGCGCGAATGCGGCCAGATGCGGAAAGTGGCTTACCGCCGCCAAAGCTGCGTCGTGCGCATCGGGCGTCATGCAGGTCACCTGGCTGCCGATGGCCTGCCACAGTTCAGTGGCGCGCTGCACGTACTCCGTGCGGGTGTTTTCCAACGGGGTCAGGATGACCCGCTTGCCCGCGTAAAGATTCGGGTCAGCGTTGTCCACGCCCGACACCTCACGCCCGGCGATCGGGTGCGCGGGCACGAACAGCGCCGCGCTGTGGCCCAGCACGCGCCGCGCGGCATCGGCCACGTCGCGCTTGGTTGAACCCACGTCCATCACCAGCACGTCGCGCATGCGCAAATGTTTGATGCTTTCGAAAACCGTTTCCGTGACCGCCACCGGCACGGCGATCAGCACCAGATCGGAGCCGGAGATGGCGCGCAGCATCGAAGACGCTTCGGCGTCGATTACGCCCAGTTTCAGCGCGCGCTGCGTGGTGGTGGGCGATTTGCTGTAGCCGACCACACGCTTGACCGTGCCCGCACGGCGCGCCGCCAGCGCGAACGAACCACCCATCAGGCCGCAGCCGATCAAACCGAGTTGTTCAAACATCGTGCCCCTGGGCGTATGTGCCCAGTACCTTGTAGAAAGCGCATTGCGCTTCGAGCGCGGCCAGCGCCCGTGCCACACGCGGTTCGGCGGGGTGGCCGGCAATGTCGATGTAAAAGTAATACTCCCATTGGCCCGACTTGGCCGGGCGCGATTCCAGGCGCGACATTGACACGTCGTGCGCCTTGAGCGGCGCCAGCAAGTCGTACAGCGAGCCGGCCTTGTTGGGCACCGCCACCACCAGACTGGTGCGGTCGCGGCCCGTGGCCGCCGGCAGCGGCAGCGTCTGCGGCAGGCAGATCACGGCAAAGCGCGTGCGGTTGAGCGCCTGATCCTGAATCGCGCGGGCCGCTACCGGCAGCGCGAACTGCGCTGCGGCGCGCTCGCTGGCCAGTGCCGCCCAGGCCGGGTTGGTTGCCGCCAGCCGCGCGCCTTCGGCATTGCTGGAAACAGCGCGGCGCTCGGCGCGCGGCAGGTGCTCCGAGAGCCACCCGTTGCACTGCATCAGCGCCTGCGGGTGCGCCAGCACCGCCTCGATGTCGGTCAGCGCCTTGGCCTGCGTCAGCAGGTTGTGCCGCACCACCAGACTGACCTCGCCGACGATATGCGCGGGCGTGGCGCGCAGCAGATCCAGCGTGCGCGCCACCGCGCCTTCGGTGGAGTTTTCCACGCCCACCACACCGAATTGCGCCGTGCCCGACGCCGTGGCGTGAAACACTTCGTCAAAGCTGTTGCAGTAGGCCAAGTCCACGGCGCTGCCGAAGTATTCGATGGCCGCCTGCTCGCAGAACGTGCCTTGCGGCCCCAGCACCGCGACGGTCAGCGGCGCTTCCAGCGCCAGACAGGCCGACATGATCTCGCGCCAGACCGCCGCGATGTGCCGGTCCTTGAGCGGCCCGGCGTTGGCAGCCTGCATCTTGGCGATGACCTGCGCCACGCGGTCGGGCCGGAACAGCGGCGAGCCTTCGCGCCGCTTGAGCGCACCCACCGCCTCGGCCACGCGCGCGCGCTCATTGAGCAGCGCGATCAGTTGCGCGTCGAGCTGGTCGATGCGCACGCGCAAATCAGCCAGCGCCGCGGATTGAACAGGTGTGGCGCTCATCATGAAGACATGGCGGAATTACGTGCCCAACTAGCGGTAGTGGTCGCCCGGCTTATTTCTTTCTGGACTTGCTCGACGTGCCGCTGGTTGCACCAGTGCCGTTACCGTTGGCGGCGCTGCTGATGATCTTCTCCGCCGTGGCATCGAAGTTCTTCATGTAGTCGAGCACGGCGGGCTTGGCGCCCTCGGTGGTCTTGTCGCCCCATGCTTGGATGGCCGGGTTGCTCAGGGCCGCGAACTTGGACCAAGCGGGCGTTTGCAGCGCGGTGACAATCGTCTTCAAATCATCCTCGCTCAAATTACTCATGAAGATCGGCACCAGCGCGTCTTCGGCGGTTTTGTCGGCTTGCGCCTGCACCACCTTGGTGATGTTGTCCTGGAGCTTCTTGAGTTCCGCTTGCAACCTGTCGCTCACGTCCTTTTGACTGCTGGGGGGTACGCGGCTTTGCAATTGCGGCCCCCAATGGGCAAACTCCTGCTGCATCGCCGAATCGGTGATCTGCCCGACCAGCCCAGCGCTGTTCTTTTGCTGCAACTTGACTAACTGGACGGCCAGCGCCCGCTTGCTGGCATCGTCAGCATGGGCGGCAATGGGCAACGCGAATGCCCCCGCCAGCAGCAAGGCGGCCGGTAAAGCGCGGGGAGTGATCAGGAATTTGCTCATGGGAAAACCTCTTTCAAAAAAAGTATGAAAAGTCAAAAAAGTCCGGCAAATGTACCGGAGCTTACCGGGTCAGTGTAGGCCGTCCGGTACGCTACCGCCGTCGACAGCGCTTTCCGCGTCATTTTCGACGACACGTTGCAGACCCGACAATTGTGCGCCGTCGTCGAGCGCAATCAACGTCACGCCCTGCGTGGCACGGCCCATTTGGCGGATTTCCGCCACCCGCGTACGCACCAGCACGCCTTTGTCGGTGATAAGCATGATTTCATCCTCGGCGGCAACCAGCGTAGCGGCCACTACCTTACCGTTACGCGCACTTTGCTGGATGGCGATCATGCCCTTGGTACCGCGCCCGTGGCGAGTGTATTCGGTAATTTGGGTACGTTTACCGTAGCCGTTTTCGGTAGCCGTGAGCACGCTGGTGCGCGTCGTACCGGTATCGCCCGCCTCGCCCGGCCCGACCAGCAAAGCGATTACGCGCTGACTTTCTTCGAGCTGCATGCCGCGTACGCCGCGCGCGTTGCGGCCCATCGGACGCACGTCGTTTTCGTCAAAGCGCACCGCCTTGCCGCCGTCGGAGAACAGCATCACGTCGTGCGCGCCGTCGGTCAGCGCCGCGCCGATCAGATAGTCGCCCTCGTCCAGCCCCACGGCGATGATGCCGGCCTTGCGCGGATTGCTGAATTCCGACAGCGCCGTCTTCTTGACCGTGCCCATCGACGTCGCCATGAACACGTAGCGGTTGTCGGGGAATGCGCGCGTCTCACCGGTGAGCGGCAGCACCACGGTAATCTTCTCGCCCTCGGCCAACGGGAACATGTTGACGATGGGCCGCCCGCGCGAGTTGCGCGACCCGGCGGGCACTTCCCAAACCTTGAGCCAATACAGCCGCCCACGGTTGGAAAAGCACAGGATGTAATCGTGCGTGTTG
>Ga0209738_10000022_pt1 | contig 38695 bp, 31 predicted proteins | sample TergutNc150P5_FD_187289 | JGI IMG/M metagenome (GOLD analysis project Ga0209738, IMG submission 187289) | Nasutitermes corniger P5 segment gut microbial community from laboratory colony in Florida, USA - Nc150 P5 (SPAdes) (version 2) | ecosystem: Host-associated > Arthropoda: Insects >...
CCCGCTGCGCCGCCGCCGATAATCAGCGCCTCACAGCGCTCTGTCGCGGTTGCCACCGTGGCCGCCCTCGCCACTATTTCGCACCCAGCGCCAGCAGGCGATCACGCGTGCCCGCAATATCGAAACCCGCATCGGCAGCCGCCTTGATCAATGCGTCAGCCGATTGCTGTCTGGCATGGGAAAGCGCCCACAAGGTCACGGCGCGATTACCCGTGCGGCAATAACCGAACACGGGCTTGGGCAATGCGGCGAATGCCGTGCCAAACTGCGCGACCTGCTCGTCGCTGATGGCTTTGGGCACCACGGGCAGCCAGTGGAATTGCAGGCCGGCTTTCTGCGCTGCGCGTTCCATGTCGGCAGCGGTGGGCTGGTCTGGCGTTTCGCCATCGGGGCGCGCGCAGATCACGGATTTGAATCCAGCTGCCGCAATCTGCGCAATATCGGCGATTTCGGGCTGCGGAGCGGCGGAAAACTGGGCGTTGATCGAATGAATGTCCATCAGAGTCATCCTGATAAATGGTTGATACAGGCGTTATGGTACAACGTGTTGACCGAAGATTTCAGTAACGCGTGCGGACTGGATGCTGCGTGATGGAAAAGAAAAGATCCGTTTTGTTGATCCGTTTTGTTGTTTTGTTTTATGTTGTTCTGGTCGGGGCGAGAGGATTTGAACCTCCGACCACCTGCACCCCATGCAGGTACGCTACCAGGCTGCGCTACGCCCCGAAGAGCGCGATTATAGCAGAGCTGCGTTTCAATGCCAGCGGAAAAAAGCCTTTCAGCCGCCGTGGCCGTCAAACGGGTGCATTTACCACAGGCAGGGATATCGTAATCGTCGTGCCCTTGCCCGGTTCGCTTACCACCGCAATATCGCCCTCGTGCCGCGACACAACGGCCCGCACAAACGTCATGCCCAGGCCCAGCCCATCCACCTGGGGCTGGCTTTTCGTATGAAACCGGCGAAATGGCTCGAAAAGCCGCGCCTGCTCCTGCACCGTCATGCCATATCCCTGATCCTGGATGGCGCAGACCAGGCTGGCGTGACCATTGGCGCCCTCGGGCGTGCGCACATGCACTGAGCACGTGATCTCCGTGTCAGGCGGGCTGTATTTCACAGCGTTGTTCAGGATGTTCACCAGCGCGCGCGTCATCATCGAGCGATCGACGCTCACCCAGCCCTGACCCGCCATCTGCTCCAGATTGCGCGGCATATTGATCTGGATATGCTTGACCTGCGCCTGCGGCCACACTTCATCGCTGGCATCGAACAGCAGGTCAGAAAAATTGATCGTTTCAAACTTGTAATCTTCCGACTCTGCGCGCGCCAGATGCACAAAATTTTCTGCGAGCAGAATCGTGCGCCGCGCATAACTCTCGATATGCTCCATGGTCTTGCGCATGGGGCCAGTATTGATTTCGCCGCGCTTGCGCTCGCCCTCGATCAGGGTAAGGATGGACGCCTGCGGCGAGCGCATGTCGTGCGACAGAAGCTGCAATGCTTCCTCGCGCTGACGCCGCGCATGGTGCAGCGCGCTGATATCGAACAGGCACGCGATCCAGCCGACCGTTTTGTTCTGCACGCTGTCATGGCGCGCATAGCGCAGGATGTAATCCCGTGCGCTGGCCTCATCACGCACCTCGATGCCCTGCGCCATCAGCGGCGCGTATTCCTGCCGCGACGGGTCCAGCAGCGCGGGCCAGTTTTCCTTCGCACGCAGGGACGGAGCGGCTTCATCAACAATCACCGGCTTGACGAAGGAAAGGCCGCCAAGCAGCTCCTGGATGGGCCGCCCAACGTCCGTATCCACGCTCACGCCTGGCTGCGCGAAATGTTCGCGCGCCTCGCGGTTGATAAACCGCACCGTGCCATCGCTGTCCGCCACGAACACAAGCTCCGGCACATTGTCCAGACTGTCCCAGACAAAGCGCCGCATATCCTGGAGCTGCTGTATGGCGCGCGTCATCAGCGCCATCTGCTGCGCCAGCGGATCCCCGCCAAACTTCTCGTTCCCGAGCGATACCTTGCCCAGCAGATACGGTTCGTCAGCAAACTGATGCAGCTTTTCGCGCAGATAGCCCATCGTCATTTCGAGCCGTCGCCAGTTCCACACCAGGAAAACGGCAAGCAGCGCAATCACGACGGGCACAGGAGAAAGCCAGATGCGCCCCCAGACCAGCAGCGCCGCGCTGGCGGCAAAGGAGGCCGCAACCAGTGCGATCATGAGGATCAATGCGCGCGATGGCGTCAGCGTGAATAATCCAGCCAGCAGGATGACCAGCGGCGCCAGCGATGCCAGCGCAATCCACTGCACAGCCGCCTGATGGATCATCGTGCCATTCATCAGCATGTCCAGCACATCGGCATGCACATAAACGCCAGGCATCGACCCCAGCTCGCCGGATAACGGCGTGGCGAAATGTTCATACAGCCCGGACGCCGTCACGCCCACCAGCACGATACGGTTCTTCAGCACATCCGCAGGCACGCGCCCGGCCAGCACATCGACAAACGAAACATGCTGGTAATTTTCGGCATTGCTGCTAAAGGGGATCAGCACGCGATCCCCTCCGCTGCCGCCCATGGTGATGGGGGGCAACTGTTTGATCCTGGGCTGGCCGGGTAACGAGATCGTGCCATCACGTATGGCATTGGCCACGGGCACCATAAGCTGCGGCCAGCGGCCCCCGCCGCTCTTTTGATACAGCGCCACGCTGCGCACAATACCGTCGCTGTCCGCCTCCAGATTGATATGCCCCAGCCCGTCAGCCTGACGCGCAAGCGGCGTCACAGGAAGCTCCACATCGCCTTCAATGGTGTCTGCCGGCGTGAGCAGGATGGGCAGAAACGATGGCCGGCGCCCCAAGGCCTGCGCAAGCTGCACATCCTCGGCGGAAGGCTCGGTAAACAGGATGTCGTACACCACCGCCGACGCGCCATCGTCCGCCAGCCGGTTGGCCAGTTCGGCGTGGAAGTCGCGCGGCCACGGCCAGCGCCCTAACGCCTCGATGCTCGCGTCGTCAATATCCACCAGCACGATGCTGGGCGATACATGAAGCGGGTGAATTTCCAGCCAGAAGTCGTAAACAAAGTTATCAAATGTTGTCGTCAGCCGTAAAAATACACACGCCAGCAACAGCACGATGCCAGCGCATGCCGTGCCGATCCACTCAAACAGGAACCGGCGCCCGACAGAGCGCCCAAAGCGGGACAGCATCCATGCAAGCGCAGCGTTTGCCTTGATCATCCCTGAACCTTGCTGACCTGCTCAACGGCAGCCGTTGACGCGCTCATGCAGCGCCATCGGAACGGGTAAGTGCCCGGCACACCCTCCAGGCCATTGGCATCAATGGCGGCGATACGCACGAAGTATTCGCCATCAGGCAATGCGCCCATGTTGACATGCGTATCGCTTACGAAAATATCCCTGACCCGTTCGATCATCCCGGCATCCGTATCCCGGTAAACCCATACGTGGTAATACTGCGCGCCCTTCACGGGCCGGATGTTAAACCAGGCCTCCGGCCCATTCGGCATCCATGGCATCCCAACCAGCTCGGGCCGGGACAGCAATGCGCGAGGCTTGCCGATCATGCCATCCGCGCTGCTGACATTGCCATGCCATGCCGTGACGAGCTGCATTGGGGAACAACGCCGCGCGCCCCCCCGGCGCGTGTGGCAACGGGAGGTTCCATCGCCATTCACGGCCACGGCGCCCGTCAGCACCTCGATATTCGTTGCGCCATCCTGGGTAAGACGCATCTGGAAATGCGTGCCGCGCACCCCCGCCGTGACCGAAGGCGAGCGGATCTGAAAGCGGTCATCCTTTCTTTTGAAGGGTGTCACTGCGCTGTCCACTCCCCCCTGCTGCAAACTCAGCACACGATCCACCGCGCCCGTCAGCACGGTCTGCCGTAATGTGGACACCTTGAGCAGCGAGTTGGGCGCCACAAGCAGATGGGAATTGTCTGGAGACAGACTCAGCGTCACAAACCCGTTATTGCCTGTCCTGATCCTGTCGCCCTCGGTGAGGGTCATGCCTGGCGCCAGGGGCACAAAGGCGGCATTATGACGCGCATAACTGGCTGGGCCATTCACCGTTAATACCATCGCGTGCAGGGTCGTCTGCTTGAGCAGCGCAACGGGCAGACGCAATGTCCGCCCAGGCCGGATCCGCTCGGGTGAAGCGATATTGTTCAGACGCGCCACCATGGCCCAGTCGTCACGCTTTTGCAGATAATGTTCTGCGATGTCGTACAGGGAATCGTCTTCCTGCATGATGTAGGACACGACCTTGCCCTGCGCCGGAGGATTCTTCGGCTGCGCGGCGCCCGTTACGCTTGCCAGGCAGAAAAACAGCGCCCCCACGGAATGGATGACAACCCCCGACCGTCCCCCAGGCTTGTGCCCTTTCACGAAATCACATCCTCCACCTGTTCGAGCCGATAACCATAACCATAAATCGGAACAAGACGATAACCATTTTCCGCACGCAACCCAAGTTTTGAACGCAGCATCGAAATGTGCGTATCCATGGTCCGCGACGAAGAATCGTCGGTCTGCTTCCATATTACGTCAAGAATATGGGCGCGCGATAGGGGTTGCCCCAGATGCTGGAACAAAAGCAACGCCAGATCAAATTCTTTCTGGGTCAATGGGACAGGTTGTCCCTTGACTGTGATACAACTATTTTTCCGGTCGAACAGATAGGAACCAAACGCCTTGCGTGATGAGGCCTCTCCACCGGCATACACACGGCGCAACAGCGCATTCACGCGCGCGAGCAGCACGGGCGCGTGAACAGGCTTGACCATGTAATCATCCGCGCCGCTGTTCAGTATCTGCGCAATCCCTGCCTCATCGCTGCGCGCCGTCATGAATATGACGGGCAGGCGCGCATGCAGGTGCTGTCGCACCCACTGCAACACCTCGGCGCCATCCATGTCCGGCAAACCCCAGTCGAGCACCAGCAGGTCAAATGTTTCGCGCCGCAACTGCTGAATCAAATCCGCACTTTTCGTAAACACATGGCAGGAATGCCCGGCATCCGTCAGGGTTTGACGGATGAAATCACATTGCGCCACATCATCATCCAGAATCGCTATCCTCTTCATCCTGTCGCATTCCTTTACGTCACATCCGTTTCAGTTCAGGTTATATGCGTGCCCTGAAAGATATTATTATGTTCCTTATTATGAGGCACTGGTATTATTATTCAACCTGGTTCGTTTCCAATGACAGAAAATGCCTGGCGCGCCTTGCATGCCACAATCCTGGCCGCGCGCAGCATTTCAGAATACAGCAAAATCAAGCACGCCGCACGCCGCTGTCAGTCACATCCTGAGCTGCCGCTACATCTCCTTCCTTCTTTCTGGCGAGACTCCCTGGTATGCCCTCGCCCCGGAAACAGGCAACTGCCGCAGAAGCACACGTAATTCTACCTACTGTGTCCAGAATTCCCATGATTTCACCGTTGAACATGATGTGGAGAGCACCCCACAGAATGACACATACCTTACCCAGGTGTCAGGCAACTTCCAGCGGCACATGCCCTGGCTCTGCACCGACCAGCTCCAGCAACGCCGATCCTGTACAAAGCTGCGAAGTTCATAATATATACCGAATTGGAAACATAATGTGTTAACCTTTATCAATTAACGCGACATAACCGCTGATGTTACAATTTCCAGGAGGTATCAGCATGAATGCTATTATTGGCGCTACCGTTACGTTTTCCCGTCCTGATGGCAAAAGTCTGAACGGATACCTTGCGCGACCAAATGACGCAGATACCAGGAATGCACCTGCCATCGTCATCATCCAGGAGTGGTGGGGATTAAATGACCAGATCCGCCGCGTGGCTGACCGTCTTGCACGGTGTGGTTATCAGGCGCTGGTGCCTGACCTGTATCGCGGCCAGTCCACGGTTGAGGAAGAAGAGGCGAAACATCTGATGGATGGCCTGGACTTCGGTGAGGCAGCCTCGCAGGATATTCGCGGCGCGGTGCAGTATCTGCAAACACGGGCGCCCCGCGTGGGTATCACGGGTTTCTGCATGGGGGGCGCGCTGGTGTGGCTGGCATTGAGCCAGATTCCCGGGCTGGCCGCGGGCGTGGCATGGTACGGCCTGCCGCCACTGGAATTTGTGAATGCGGAAAACATCAAGGCGCCCGTGCTCGCGCACTGGGGCATGCAGGATGAATTCTTTCCGCCCAATCAGGTGGACAGGCTGGAAGCAAAACTGCGTGACGCGCAAGTGGATGCCGTGTTTCACCGCTATCTTGCGTATCACGCATTTGCCAACGAAAACGCCATCGGCCCGGGCCGCATTGCGCATACGCAGTATGACCCGGTGTGGGCACAGCATGCGTGGGATCGCACGCTGACATTTTTCGGGCGCACGTTATGGAAGTGAGGCCTGCGCGCTGACGCTGCTGCCCGCTTCGCCCAGCTGCGCCAGCAGTGCGCGCGCCTGTTCCACCTCATCCTGGACAACGGGGTGAAACGTGAAATGGCGCGCGCCGTCAAACCGCCTGAAATAACTTCGGCTGCTGCGCGCATAGGCTGGGTCGTAATGCTTGTCCACCAGCTCGCTGAAAAGCGCGCGACGCTGGTTCGCGTCGATCATCGCCAGCCACTGCCTGATTTGCTGATGCCCATGCAATGGCGTCAATCTGAGGAGCTGCCCCCTGAAAAAATCCGGCTGCCCGAACAGGTGGCTGTAGTCCTGCAACAGCAATTCCACACGTTCATCACGCGGCGCATCGACATTCACGCACGCAGCATCGCGCATCTGGTTCACCAGCTCTGTTGCCAGCGCGATTGAACCGATGCGCCGGCTTTCCGCCTCGACAAAAACAGCGCGCGCGCTATCGAACCTGCGCAGCACATGAACCAGCGCGGTGTCGAATGCTTTCTGCGAAGGTTGCGGCTGGCCTGGCAAGGCGCCCAGCAGTGAACCCCGATGCGCGGCCAGAGCTTCGAGATCCAGTGTCTGCGCGCCCGCTTTTTCCAGTGCGTTCAGCAGGCGCGTCTTGCCGCTGCCTGTGTGCCCGGTCAGCACGATGTAATGAAACTGGCGCGGCAATGTGACAAGCTCTTCGAGCACCCGGCTGCGATATGTTTTATATCCGCCACCGAGCTGGCGCGCACGCCAGCCAATCAGGTTGAACCAGGTCACCATCGACTGCGAACGCTTGCCGCCCCGCCAGCAATACACCAGTGGCCGCCAGTTGCGCGGACGGTCGGCAAACAGCGTATCGAGATGCGCCGCGATATTTTTCGCCACCATCGCTGCGCCCACGCGCGTCGCCTCGAACGCGCCGACCTGCTTGTACATGGTGCCGATCACGACCCGTTCCTCGTTGCCCAGCACAGGCGCGTTGATCGCGCCCGGGATATGGTCCACCGCGAACTCCAGCGGCGTGCGCACATCGATGATGTCGTCAAAGCCGCTGATCTGGTCCAGCGAGACGGGAGTGGCGTAAAACGGGGAATCCAATGTGGCCAGACCGTTCGTTACTTGCGCAGCGAATCGATATCGATCACGAAGCGGTATTTCACATCGCTTTTCAGCATCCGCTCGTAAGCGACGTTGATCTGGTCGATGCGAATCATTTCGATGTCTGACGTAATGCCATGCTGGCCGCAAAAGTCCAGCATTTCCTGGGTCTCGGCAATGCCGCCAATCAACGAACCGGCCAGACGGCGACGCCCGAAGATCAGGCTGGAGACCTGCGGCGACGGATGATCCTGCGCGGGCACGCCGATCATCGTCATCGTGCCATCGCGGCGCAATGTGTTCAGGTAGGGCGTCAGGTCATGCGAGGCCGCGATCGTGTTCAGGATGAAGTCGAAACTTTTCTCATGCGCCTTCATCTGCTCAGGGTCGGTTGAAATAACCACTTCGTCAGCGCCCAGGCGCCTGGCGTCCTGCACTTTCGAGGGGGATGTGGTGAACAGCACCACATGCGCGCCCATGGCATGCGCAAGTTTCACGCCCATATGCCCCAGCCCGCCCAGGCCGGCAATGCCAACCTTCTTGCCTGGCCCCACGCCCCATTGCCGCAGGGGCGAATAGGTGGTGATGCCGGCGCACAGCAGTGGCGCTGTCGCGGCCAGATCGAGGTTGGCGGGCACGCGCAACACGAAGGCTTCGTCCACCACGATGCCGGTGGAGTAGCCGCCAAACGTGATGTCGCCACTGACGCGATCCACGCCGTTATAGGTGGCGACAAAACCGTTCTCGCAATACTGCTCCAGCCCTTCCAGACAGCTTGGGCATGTCCGGCACGCATCGACCATGCAGCCCACGCCCACGAGATCCCCTGCCTTGAAGCGGGTCACGCCCGGGCCGGTTTCGGCCACACGCCCGACGATTTCATGGCCAGGCACCACCGGAAAAACGCTGTTCTTCCACTCGTTGCGCGCCTGGTGCAGATCGGAATGGCACACGCCACAGTACAGAATGTCAATGCGCACATCCTCATCGCGCAACGCGCGGCGCTCGAACTCAAATGGTGCGAGCGGCGAAGTGGCGTAGCGCGCGGCATAAGCATGGGTTGGATACATGGTGATGACCCCTCTGTGTTAGCTAACCAGCAAAACATGCAAGCGTGAAAACATCAACAAGAAGCACAACAACAATGACAGGTATCTTACGTCAATAGCCTCTCAACCGCAGGAGCCTGTCTCGCCGCACGCCGTGCAGAAATCACAGCCGTCCTTGCGGATCACGGCATTCGCGCCGCACAGGTTGCATTTGCGCCCGAACATGATGTGCGGCGCGGACAAGGTCGAGTCAGCAGGCAATGCGGCCAGCCCTGCACCTGACGATGCCGATGCGCCAGCCGCAGCCTCATCAGCCACCAGCCGCTTGTGCCGCTGGGACAGCAGGCGCGTGGGCACCTGGTTGCCTTCCGCATCCAGAAAACCGCGCCGGCGCAGAATCTGCTGGATGGCATACGCAATCGCTGCAACCTCCGAGTCATGCCACAGCGGCATATGATGCCCATCGAGCCGCTGCGCGGTGCCCAGCCGCACCTGGCCACGATCCCATGACACCTTGCGCAGATCCTGAAGGTTGCGCGCCACGAATCCGCCGCGCGCGGCCAGTGACAGGGAGCGCATTGTCGCGGTAATCCATTGCTGCGACTCATCGCGCTGGCCCACCGGTATAAAGAACTCGATGGGCCGCTCGATCGTCATCGCCTCGCCGCCAACGCAGCCTGTGATCTCCATGAACGAGACCGCGACGTACAGGGATTTTTTCCCTGTCTGCGTCAGGTATTCAACCTTTTCGATGATCGCGGGCAACTCTCCTCTCGGGCGATGGTCAACGGCCACGCGCAACGGATCGAGGCTGTTTTCCACCAGCGTGTCGGGCCGGCCAGGCGCGCCCGGCGATGCTGGCGCATCAACCTGCAATACCGCACCCAGGGTTGCGTTGGGCCGGTAAGTGGCCAGGCCTTTCAGGCCGTGTTTCCACGCCTCGAAATACAGGCTCTCGAACGCATCAAACGGATAATCGGCGGGCACGTTCACCGTCTTGGAAATCGACGTGTCGATATAGGGCTGCACCGCGGCCATCATCGCAATGTGTTCCTGCGCGGTCATCTCGAGTGCGCTGACAAAATAGTCAGGCAACGCATTCACGTCGCCGCCCATTTCGCGGTACAGACGCCACGCGTGGTCTTCCACGGAAAAGGTCTGCCGCCCGCCGTCGGCCATCACTTTCGTGCGCTGGTACGTCCACGAGAACGCGGGTTCGATGCCATTGGACGCATTATCGGCAAACGCAAGGCTGATGGTGCCCGTCGGCGCGATCGACAGCAGATGACTGTTACGGATGCCATGCTGGCGGATCGCGTCCTTGATATCGTCTGGCAGGCGCGAAGCGAACGTGCCTTCTTCCAGATAACGCCCGGCATCAAACAATGCAAACGCGCCACGCTCACGCGCGAGTTCCACCGATGCGCGATAGGCCGCGTCACGCATCGTGCGCGCAACGCGTGTGGCAAAGTCCCGGGCCTCCTGCGTGTTATAGCGCAGACCCAGCATGATCAACGCATCGCCCAAACCCGTGAACCCCACGCCAATGCGGCGTTTCGAGGCAGCCTCGGCGTTTTGCTGCGGCAATGGCCACAACGTGACATCCAGCACATCGTCCAGAAAACGCACCTGCACGCGCGTGCATTCAACCAGTGATTCCCAGTCAAAGGATGGCGCGCCTCCATGCATCTGCGCGAATGGATCGTTCACGAAACGGGTCAGGTCAAGCGGCCCGAGATCACAGCAGCCGTAATCCGGCAGCGGCTGCTCGCCGCACGGGTTCGTGGCGCGGATGGTTTCAATCGCGCGCAGGTTGTTATCGTCATTCATCCGCGAGATGAACACGACGCCCGGCTCCGCAATGTCATACGTCGAACGCATGATCGCGTTCCAGATTTCGCGCGCGCTTTTTTCCGCATAGACCCACAGTCCATCTTCGCGCTGATGCAGGTCGCCAGCGGAGATCATCGCGGCGGAAGGTTTGGCCTGGTGCACGAGCTGCCATGGAAGGTCTTCTTCCACGGCGCGCATGAATGCATCGGTCACGGCCACCGATATGTTGAAATTGTTCCAGCGCCCCTTGGTGTGCTTGGCTTCGATAAATTCCAGCAGGTCAGGATGATCGCAGTCGAGCACGGCCATCTGCGCGCCGCGCCGCGAACCTGCGCTTTCCACGGTGCGGCACGATGCATCGAACACGTCGATGTAACTGCATGGCCCCGATGCGCTGGAACCGGTTGAATACACCCACGCGCCGCGCGGGCGGATCGCCGAAAAGTTGTAGCCAACGCCGCCGCCGCGCCGCATGGTTTCAGCGGCTTGCAGCAACGCAACATAAATGCCGGGATTGCCGTTGTCATCCGGCCCCTGGATGCTGTCGCCCACGGGCTGCACAAAACAGTTGATCAGCGTGGCGGCAATTTCACTGCCCGCCGCGCTCATGATGCGCCCCGCGCCAAACGCGCCATGCCGCAGATTCTCGACAAAGAGCGCTTCCGCGGCTGCGCGCTGCTCAGGCGGCTCGGCCATGGCAATGCCACGCGCCACGCGCCGGAAAATATCGTCCGCGCATTGCTCGTCGCCCTTGGCATATTTTTCGAGCAGCACATCTGTCGAAAATTGTTGCGGCGCGAGAGGCTGCCGGGAAAACGAGGAGGGCAAAAAAGAATTCACTTCCATAACATCCATGACAGGTTCCGAAATTCCGTATTACTGTTACTGTTGCTGCTGCTGGTTACTGTTACTGCTGCAGTACTGTTGCTGTACTGCTGCTGTCAGGTCGATAAAGACTGCAATGAAAAAGCCGCCACAACGGACGGCCTCCTGGTCTCACCTGCGCGCTGCCCTGATGGTCAGTCGATGTCGTCAAGATTATCGAAAACTTCCGCGGTAATCATCACGGAGGCATTCAATGGTGCGGGACGCTCTGCCGGCTTGAACACTGCGTCGCCCCGGCGGATCTTCTGGCACGATACTGCACATGTGCCCGAGGTATGCGCAGAACGCCGCCGCCAGCGCTGTTCGCCATAATGACAGCGACCGGGTTCAACCCAGCGGATTACCAACGCTGTTTCAGTATGTTCGAGCACCTCGATGCGCACACCATTAGCAGCGTCAAGCGTCAGGCTCCCCTTGAACTTCATCGTTGCCTCCATGAACAGGTTGGGATGAATGTAGCCCTGCACGCGACGAAGTACCACCGTCCACGGATCGAAACACTCTTCCAGATTCGGCAACAATAACGCTGAACAGGCACCTTTTTTTACATCGCAAAAAAATATCCTGTTCCCCCCTGGGAGACTGGCAGATTGCACCCATTTCATTCATCATTGCGCAATGCTGAAAGATTGGATTAGATTGGATTGGATTGTATGGACGCCCTTGCGCCCAGAGCGATGAAACCTTATGCCTGATGCTTCCCCAGATCCCGGTTCCCACACGATGCTGACCCAGCAAAGAATCCAGCGCGCCGCGCGGGCTGCGCTGTATGTGGCGCTCGTGCTGCTCGCCCTGTGGATCGTGCGTGAATTCATTCCGGCGGTCGCATGGGCATGCGTGATTGCCATCGTGTTATGGCCCGCTTATGAAAGGCTGGAGCAGCAGCGCGGCTGGCGCGGTCATACGACGGTGATCGCTGCGCTGCTGACAGTTATCGTCGCGTTGCTGGTGGTGCTGCCTGTGGCGCTTGCCATTGTGCAGGCTGCGCACGAAGAACACGAGGTCGTCAACTGGCTGCGCAATACGGCACAAAGCGGCGTGCCCGCGCCCGCCTTCATCACGCGCCTGCCCTTTGGCAGCCGCGCGCTGGCTGAGTGGTGGCAAACCACGCTGGCGCAACCCTTTGCCACTTCCCCCACCATGAAGGGGCTGCACGCAAACCAGGTCGTGTCGCTGGGGCGGCATTTTGGCGGGCGCGTCATCCATGTCGTGATGCTGTTTGGCTTCATGCTGGTGACGCTGTTCGTGATTTTGCAGGCTGGCCCGCGCCTTGCCGGTTCGCTGATGCACACGGCAAGGCGCGTGTTTGGCAGCGATGGCGCCCAGCTGTTGCAGCGTATGGCCAGCGCGGTGCGCAGCACGGTAACGGGCCTGGTGATCGTTGGCCTGGGCGAGGGCGCATTGCTTGGTGTGGCGTATCTGGTCGTGGGCGTGCCCCATGCTGCGCTGCTGGCGACCACAACGGCCATCGCCGCGATGGTGCCGTTCTGCGCGCCGTTCGTCTTCTGCATTGCTGCGTTGTGGCTGCTCATGCAGGGGATGCCGGTTGAGGCGGTCGGGCTGGTTATATGGGGTTTTGTTGTTGTGTTCATTGCCGAGCATTTTGTGCGACCCTGGCTGATCGGCAATTCAACACGCCTGCCTTTTCTGCTGGTGCTGTTTGGCATTCTTGGCGGCGCAACCACGTTCGGCCTGCTGGGCATCTTTATCGGCCCGGCGCTGATGACCGTGCTGATGGTGCTGTGGACGGACTGGGTAAAGTAAGCGCCAGGCGGTAAACTCTCCCTTTTCCTGCCCTCTCAGGCCAGACAGTCAAAGGTCGCGGACATGCCCACGTTTTCCCAGCCAGCCAGTTCAGACAAGCGCGCAAGCGTCACGCTCGATGCACGCGCGACATTGCCCACGCGCTATGGCGTCTTCCAGGCCTTGATCTTTCATGCGCAGGAAAGCGGCGCGGAACATTTCGCGCTGGTGATGGGTGATGTGGGCGACGGTCAGCCTGTGCTTGCGCGGCTGCATTCCGAATGCCTGACGGGCGATGTGTTTGGTTCGTACCGCTGCGACTGCGGCGAGCAGCTCGATCTTGCGCTGCGCAATATCGCGGCTGCCGGGCGCGGCGTGCTGCTGTATCTGCGCGGTCACGAAGGGCGCGGCATTGGCCTGTCCAACAAGATTCGCGCTTATGCGCTTCAGGAGCAGGGGCGCGATACCGTTGAAGCCAATCTCGATCTCGGCCTGCCTGCCGACGCACGCGAATACGACTCGGCGGCTGCCATTCTGCGGCTGCTGAACGTCGCGTCGGTCAGACTGATGAGCAACAATCCCGAGAAATTCGACGCGCTCGCCAGGCGCGGCATCCCCGTGCTGGAGCGTGTGCCGTTACCCGTGCCGGTGCGTGATGAAAACCGGCGGTACATTCACACCAAGCAGGTGAAGTTTGGACATTATTCGGAAGGGGATGGATAGTTGTGATGAAAATGGCTCAGGCAGCAGGTCCGGTGTCGGGTCTGGCCAGTGATCTCCAGTTGGTGAAGTCTCCTGATTCAATGACGTCCTTGAAGGTAATGTACGGATGACTTGCTTCTGGCAGTTTGTACGTCAGCTTGTGTACGTTCGATCGGGATGCAAAATACGAATAGCGTTTCTCGCTAAACTCATCATGCAACGCGCCTTGCATCTCGTGGGCAATGGCGGAACTGTAGCGCGGAGCCGCATTCCATTGTCGTCGTAACTCTGGATGAAGCGTTACCAGACCTTCAAAAAGGAAGTGGAGTAAAAAATAGTCGATGAGATCCTCACGATCTGTCCAGTATCGCTCAAGGCAAGTTTTTAGCGCTGAGATGACCGGATGACCAGCGCTGGCATGGATGAACCAGCTGGACAGCAGGAACGGATCAGCCGGTCTGGTGAAGGCAAAGAACGGCGCCTCGACCAGTGCATGGTCAGGTGCCCCGCTGAGAAACACAGTCGCATCGATCCATGTTCCGCCGTATTTCAGGAGAAGCGCAACGCGCAAATAATCCGAGAAATGTGTTTTGTTGCTGCGTCGTACCTTTTCCATGCACGCAGGAATCTCGACGTATTGCTCAATGGATTGATCGTCAATGACGATGATCTGGCGGTCGGTACAATGACGTTCGACTGAACGGAAACATTCTTTCACGAGAGGCGGCGCATCACTACGGCCCTGCGCCCAGTATTGCCATATCGGGCCACGGGTAACGCTGCCGTGAAAATCCTGGTTGAACGACTTATCGGCGCAATATTTCAGGAGCGCCACCCGTACATCCAGCGATGCTGGATGCCGGTTCCGCATTTCGTCTTCAGCGTGCCTGCGGCGGACAGACGAGCGGGAAAATGCGTCGATAATATTTGCCAGCGCTCTCATGTACGTGATACCAAATCAGCTAATTTTCACCTCACCCTCATCCCCGGCCTGGCCCCGCTGTGCGGCTCCAGCACATAAATTCCTGGTTCGGCTTTTTCATCGGCGGCAGATGCGGCCAGCACCATGCCTTCCGACACGCCGAATTTCATCTTGCGCGGCGCGAGATTGGCCACCAGCACGGTCAGTTTGCCAATGAGGTCTTCAGGCTGGTACGCAGAGCGAATGCCGGAAAACACATTGCGCGTATGCCCCTCGCCCACATCGAGCGTCAACTGTAATAACTTGCTGGAGCCTTCGACCACACGGCAATCCACAATTTTTGCGATACGCAGATCGACCTTCGCAAAATCGTCGATCGAAATCACGTCGGATGTTTCGGCAGTGGCGGCTTTCATTTTGTTGTTTGCATTTTTCGCCGCAGCGGCAGGTTCAACCGTTGCATGAAGCGATTCACGGTTCACGGCCAGCAGTGCGTCAATCTGTTTGCGATCGACGCGCGTCATCAAGTGTTGATACGCATTGACCGGTTGCTGCGATGACAGCGGCGCCTGCGCATCCTTCCATTGCAAGGGTTCAATCGCCAGAAACGCCTCAACCGCCTGCACGAGCGACGGCAATACTGGCTTTAACGCAAGCGACAATAACCGGAACGCCTCCAGGCTCACGCTACAGGTTTCATGCAGCGCCGCCGCGCTGGCCGCATCCCTGGCCTGCTCCCACGGCTTCGCGGCATCCACATAGGCGTTCACTGCATCGGCCTGTTCCATCGTCTGGCGCAGCGCGCGGCTGTAATCGCGCGCTTCGTAATGCGCGGCGATCTGCGGTATCGCGACACGTAATGTTTCAAGCAACGGGTGGCGCATCGCGCTGTCCTGCACGCGGCCATCGAATCGCTTGACCAGAAAGCCTGCCGTGCGGCTGGCGATGTTGATGTATTTGCCCACGAGATCGCTGTTTACGCGCGCCTGGAAATCATCGAGCGACAGGTCGAGATCTTCCATCGTGCCGTTGAGCCTGGCCGCAAAATAGTAGCGCAGCCATTCGGGATTCAGGCCCGTGTCAACATAGCTTTGCGCGGTGATGAAGGTGCCGCGCGACTTGGACATCTTCGCGCCATCCACAGTCAGAAAGCCATGCGCAAACACATTCGTTGGCGTGCGATGGCCGGAGAATTCGAGCATCGCAGGCCAGAACAATGTGTGGAAATACAGGATGTCCTTGCCGATGAAGTGATACTGCTCGGCCTTCGAGCCTGGCTTGACCCACGCATCGAAATCCAGCCCGCGTTGCGCGCAAAGATTCCTGAAGCTCGCGTAATAACCCACGGGCGCATCGAGCCACACGTAAAAATATTTGCCTGGCGCGTCGGGAATCTCGAAACCGAAATACGGCGCATCGCGCGAAATATCCCAGTCGGCCAGTTTCGCATCGCCCTCTTCACCCAGCCATTCGCGCATCTTGTTCGTCGCCTCGGCCTGCGCGAGACCGCCAACCCAGCCGCGCAGAAAACGCTCGCAGCGCGGGTCGGACAGGCGGAAAAAATAATGCGTCGATGTTTTGCGCACTGGCGCGGCGCCCGAAACCACCGAATACGGATTGACCAGATCGGTGGGCTGATAGGTTGAACCGCACACTTCGCAGCTATCGCCATACTGGTCTTTCGCGCCGCACTTCGGGCATTCGCCCTTGATGAAGCGGTCGGGCAGAAACATGTTCCTGACCGGATCGTAAGCCTGCTCGATATCGCGCGCATCGATCAGCCCTGCTTCCCTGAGTGCAAGGTAAACCGACTCGGACAACGCACGGTTTTCTTCGGAGTCCGTCGAATAATAATTGTCGAATGAAATGCCGAAGTTGTCGAAATCACGCTTGTGCTCGCGCCATACGCGCTCGATCAGCTGTTTTGGCGTAATCCCTTCCTTCTCGGCGCGCAGCATCACGGGGGTGCCGTGCGTGTCGTCCGCGCCCACGTAATACACTTCATGGCCATGCATGCGCAATGTGCGCACCCAGATATCCGTCTGGATATATTCGACCAGATGGCCGATATGAATTTGTCCGTTTGCATAAGGCAGTGCGGACGTCACGAGAATCTGGCGCTGGCCTGATGGCGCGCCGGTAGCGGAGGCTGGCATGAGATAGGTTCTGGTGCGAATGCAGCGAGAAGGCAAAGGGGTGATTTTAACAGGCCATGCCCTTTCTGATGGATAATCCATACCCCGATTCACCCTTCCCGCTTCAGACGTGCGCCCTTTGTTGCCACGGAAATTTCATGAACATTGATCAGGCCAGGATCAACGCCACGCTCGCTGCGTTGATCGACCCCAACACCCAGCGCCCTTATGCCGCCAGCAAAGGCATCCGGAATATCGCCATCGACGGCGATACCGTCAGCGTTGATATCGTGCTCGGCTATCCGGCAAAAAGCCTGGCCGATGCCATTCGCGCACAGGTCGGCAGCGCGCTTGCAACCATTGCCGGAGTGCGCGCAAGCCATGTGAAAGTTTCGTCCGATATTGCCGTGCACGCCGTGCCCGCGGGCATGAAACTCTTGCCCGGCGTGAAGAACATCGTGGCCGTTGCATCGGGCAAGGGCGGCGTGGGCAAGAGCACGACCGCCGTAAACCTCGCGCTGGCGCTGGCGGCTGAAGGCGCGTGCGTCGGCATGCTGGACGCGGATATTTACGGCCCGTCGTTGCCTATGATGCTGGGCATCCACGGCCATCCAGAATCGCCTGATGGCAAGTCGATGAACCCGCTCATGGGCCACGGCATGCAGGTCAATTCGATTGGTTTCCTGATCGACGCAGACAGCCCGGTAGCATGGCGCGGCCCCATGGCCACATCCGCGCTTGACCAGTTATTGCATCAAACCCGCTGGCGCGATCTGGATTACCTGATTGTTGACATGCCGCCCGGCACGGGCGATATCCAGCTCACGCTGGCGCAGCGCGTGCCGGTCACAGGCGCGGTGATCGTCACGACACCGCAGGACATTGCGCTGCTTGACGCAAAACGGGGCTTGCAGATGTTCGAGAAAACCGGCGTGCCAGTGCTGGGCATCGTTGAGAACATGGCGATTTATATCTGCCCGAACTGTGGCCATGCCGAACACATTTTCGGCCAGGGAGGCGGCGAGCGCATCGCGCGCGAATATGGCGTCGAGCGCCTGGGCAGCCTGCCGCTTGACCGTGCGATCCGGGAGCAGGCCGATTGCGGCCAGCCCACGGTGATTGCGCAGCCCGAAAGCCACGCAGCGCAAACATACCGCGCGATCGCGCACCGCGTTGCCGCCCGGATTGCACTGCGCGCACGCGATATCAGCGCGAAAATCCCGGATATCGTGGTGCAACGCGCCTGAGTGGCGTCAAGTAAAATAGCCTCTTCGCATTTCGTCACCTCATTTCATTACCTTCACCTTCACCATCACGCGGGCAATCTGCATGGCAATCAAATCCGACCGGTGGATCCGGCGCATGGCCGAAACACACAACATGATCGAGCCATTCGTGCCCGACCAGATCCGCACGTCCCAGGACGGGCACAAAATCGTCAGCTACGGCACATCGAGTTACGGCTACGACATTCGCTGCGCGGATGAATTCAAGATTTTCACGAATATCAATTCGACAATCGTCGATCCGAAGAACTTCGACGAAAAATCGTTCGTCGATTTCAAGGGCGAGGTCTGCATCATCCCGCCGAATTCGTTCGCGCTTGCGCGCACCGTCGAATACTTTCGCATTCCGCGCAATGTGCTGACCGTGTGTCTTGGCAAATCGACCTATGCGCGTTGCGGCATCATCGTCAACGTCACGCCGTTCGAGCCGGAATGGGAAGGCTATGTGACGCTGGAGTTCTCAAACACAACGCCATTGCCCGCCAAGATTTACGCGAACGAAGGCGTGGCGCAGGTGCTGTTTTTCGAAAGCGACGAAGTGTGCGCGGTGTCCTACGCGGATCGCGGCGGCAAATATCAGGGGCAGCGCGGTGTCACGCTGCCGAAGACGTAATCCCAGGGGCCTTGCCGATGAAATTCCGCTTTCCCGTCGTTATCATCGACGAAGACTTTCGCTCAGAGAACATTTCCGGCTCAGGCATTCGCGCACTGGCCGAAGCCATCGAAAAGGAAGGCGTGGAAGTGCTCGGCCTGACGAGCTATGGCGACCTTGCGCTGTTCGCGCAGCAGTCAAGCCGCGCGTCATGCTTTATCCTGTCGCTCGACGATGATGAGCTGCTGCCCTATGTCGATGACAATGACGCAGGCGATACTGACGCATCCGGCCAGGCCCCGGCGATCATCGCGTTGCGCAAGTTCGTCGCCGAAGTGCGTCGCCGTAACGCGGATATTCCCATTTTCCTGTATGGCGAGACGCGCACGTCGCGCCATCTGCCCAACGATATCCTGCGCGAACTGCACGGCTTTATCCATATGTTTGAGGACACGCCGGAGTTCGTCGCGCGGCACATCATCCGCGAAGCGAGGGTGTATCTCGACTCGCTCGCGCCGCCGTTTTTCAAGGAGCTGGTCAAATACGCGGACGAAGGCTCGTATTCATGGCACTGCCCAGGCCATTCAGGCGGCGTCGCGTTTCTGAAAAATCCGCTCGGGCAGATGTTCCACCAGTTCTTTGGCGAGAACATGCTGCGCGCGGATATCTGCAACGCCGTGGACGAACTCGGCCAGCTGCTCGACCACACAGGCCCGGTGGCCGCCTCGGAGCGCAATGCGGCGCGCATCTTCAGCGCCGATCATCTGTTCTTCGTGACGAACGGCACCTCCACATCAAACAAGATCGTCTGGCACGCGACTGTTGCGCCGGGCGACATCGTGCTGGTTGATCGCAACTGTCACAAGTCGATTCTGCATTCGATCATGATGACGGGCGCGATTCCGGTGTTCCTGATGCCCACGCGCAACCATTTCGGCATCATCGGCCCGATTCCGCTGGATGAGTTCCGCCCTGAGAATATCCGCAAAAAGATCGAAGCCAATCCGTTCGCGCGCGAAGCGCTCAAACGAAATCCGGCGAGCAAACCGCGCATTCTGACGATCACGCAAAGCACCTATGACGGCGTGATCTATAACGTCGAAATGATCAAGGCGCTGCTCGGCGATCTGCTCGATACCCTGCATTTCGACGAAGCCTGGCTGCCTCACGCCGAGTTCCACGAGTTCTATCAGGACATGCACGCGATCGGCGCAGGCCGCCCGCGCACGAATGCGCTCGTATTCGCCACGCATTCCACGCACAAGCTGCTCGCCGGCATTTCGCAGGCCTCCCAGATCGTCGTGCAGGACTCCGAACAACGCACGTTTGACCGTCACCGCTTCAACGAGGCGTATCTGATGCATACGTCCACCAGCCCGCAATACGCGATCATCGCGTCGTGCGACGTGGCCGCCGCGATGATGGAGCCGCCGGGCGGCACTGCGCTGGTCGAGGAGTCGATCGCCGAGGCGCTGGATTTTCGCCGCGCGATGCGCAAGGTTGACAGGGAATATGGCGATGACTGGTTCTTCGAGGTCTGGGGCCCGGATGAGCTGGCCGCAGAAGGCATTGGCTCGCGCGAGGACTGGGTGCTCAAGCCCAACGATCACTGGCATGGCTTCGGCGCGCTGGCCGAAGGCTTCAACATGCTCGATCCGATCAAGGCAACGATCATCACCCCAGGGCTAAATGTGGATGGTCAGTTCAGCGCCGCAGGCATTCCCGCGGCGATTGTCACGAAATATCTGGCCGAGCACGGCATCATCGTCGAAAAAACCGGGCTGTATTCGTTTTTCATCATGTTCACGATCGGCATCACGAAGGGCCGATGGAACTCGATGGTCACGGAACTCCAGCAGTTCAAGGACGATTACGACAACAACCAGCCGCTGTGGCGCGTGCTGCCCGAATTCATTGCGCAGTATCCCGCTTACGAGCGGCTTGGCCTGCGCGACCTGTGCCAGCAGATTCACGGCGTGTATCGCGCCAGCGACATTGCGCGGCTGACCACGGAAATGTATCTATCAGACATGGAACCCGCGATGAAACCCTCCGAGGCGTTCGCGCGGCTCGCGCATCGTGAAGTGGAACGCGTGGCCATTGACGACCTTGAAGGCCGCGTGACATCCGTGCTGCTCACGCCCTACCCGCCTGGCATTCCGCTGATGATTCCTGGCGAACGGTTCAACCACACGATCGTGAAATACCTGCAGTTCGCGCGGGAATTCAACGCCCGTTTCCCCGGATTTTTCACGGATATTCATGGCCTTGTGATCGAAACAGTGAATGGCCGCGATGAATATTTCGTTGATTGCGTACAATAAATATAAAATATATAAAAGCAAAATACGCACGCCCCTATACGACTTTATGCGCATAAACCCTTATCCAGAGGATCAATTCCACGCCCTTCCCCAAAAATCGGTTGAATAAAAATACGGAACCTGTAGAATCAGGAACAACCGAAAGGAGGGCTTGAATGACAGCAGAAATCATTGCCATCACCCAGCAAAAAGGCGGCGTCGGGAAAAGCACCGTCGCCATGCATCTTGGCGCGGCATTCCATGAAATGGGCAAGCGCGTGCTGGTTGTCGATGCGGATGGCCAGAATACGCTGGTGCATTGGGCCAGCGCATCCGCAGGAAGCGAAGCAGGGATACCGTTCCCCGTGGTCAACCTTTCCGAAGCCGGAGGGCAGATCCACCGGGAAATCAGGAAGTTTATCGACAATTACGACATCATCATCGTCGATTGTCCGCCTTCGATTACCGAAAAAGTTTCTGGCGTAATCCTTCTCGCCGCATCCGTCGCCGTGATTCCCACCTCCTCTTCGCCCGCGGATTACTGGTCAAGCATCGGGCTGGTCAAGCTGGTCCAGCAGGCGCAGGTCATGAACGAGGATCTGCGGGCAGTATTCCTGTTAAATAAAACAGAAGAAAAGCGGATGCTAACGCGTGAACTGAAACACGCGCTGGAAGAACTTGGCGTGCCGTTGCTGAAAACACAAATCCCGACGCGTGAAGTCTATAAGCAGGCGATGGCGCTAGGGCAAACCGTGCTCCAGATGAAGGATCGGGGCGCCAAACAGGCCAGCCAGGAAATCAGGGCGTGTGCGGCGGAAATTGCCGCCATGCTCTCCTGACTTTATGCGCATAAAGACGAAGGACACCGAATGAAATCCTCGCAACTCGCCAAGGGCTTCCTGCCCCGTTCTGACAGCAGCAGTGAAAAGCGCACGGCGCTTGACCGGTTAAACGCCATCGATGGGCTGATCCAGCAAAACCGGCCCGCCTCTCCTGACCCTGATAGCCAGGCCGCGCCCGTTTCAACGGATAACCCGCCGCCCGATGCCGCTGAGGCCGAATCGCCGCAATATCATGCGTGGAGAATCGAGCAGGGTTATCACCCCGGGCAGATCATCGAGATTCCGCTCAAAGCTATCAAGTCCAGCCCGTTCAACCCGCGGCATTTTTACCTGAAGTCCTCCATTGCCGAGCTTGCAGTCAATCTTGCCCGGCAGGGGCAGCAGCAGGCCATCCATGTGATCCCGGACTATGCGAACCCGGGCAGCTACTTCGTCAGCGATGGCGGCAGGCGGGTTCGCGCGCTCAAGGAGGCAAACCATGAGACGGTGAAAGCCGTCGTGATTGACCTGCCAATCGGGCTGGAGAGCTACAAACTGGGCTATGACCTGAACGTGCAGCGGGACTCGCAGACGGTGTTCGATAACGCAGTCGTCTGGAAACGTTTCCTGGAAGAAAAATATTTCCAGAGCCAGAAACAGCTTGCGGAACATCTCGGGCTGGATGAATCCACCGTGGCTGTTGCCCTGTCCATCGCCAGGCTGCCTGAGGCGATCATGCAGGAAATGGTTGCCCGGCCAGACCGCTTTGGCTCCAACATGGCCTATCAGGTGGGCCGCTATCACAGCGCGCGCGGCGCTGAAGCCACGCTGCGCCTGGTCAGCCGCATCCTGGCGGATGATCTCAGCACGCGGCAGGTGGCCGATATCGTCAAGGGCAGGGCGAATCCGCAGGAAAACGTGGCGCCATCCACACGCCAGCGTTATGCGCAGCGCCTGGAGATCAAACTGGACGGCGTGCTGGCAGGCGACCTGAAATCGTATGGGGATGACCGGCTGGAGCTGCGCCTGAAAGGGCTTTCCAGGGAACGGCGCGACAGCCTTCTGCAACAGATCCGGCAGATTCTGACGCCGGAATAAGCGCTGCCGTTACGCGGCCTTGGTGTTGGTGTTTTGATTCAACGCAAAGGCGAGCAGATCGGTATCGGTCGGCTCGCCCCAGGTCCTGCGCGCAAGCCAGTCAAAAAAGGCTGTTTCCGCCAGCTTCGACTCCAGCTTGCGGCGACGCCATTCATCACGCAGATGCGCGCTGAGCGCGGGCAATTCGTCCGCCTCAAACGACTGCATGGCAAGCTCCTGCTCCTTGCGCCCCTGTTCGTTATACATCGCCCGGGATTCCCGGCAACGATAGAGGCCATACTCCCGCAGCAGGCGCGCTTTCATGTCATCAGCCGACACGACGCCTGCCACGGCGCCCGGGGACTCTCCCGATGGCGCAATTTCAACGGGCGGCGCATACCCCTTCTTTAACGCATCCTTGAACAGGGCCGCGGCGCTTCGCACGGGCGGCAGGGTGGTGCTGCGCATGCGCTGCTCAACCATCTGCAACGCGGCGCGGATACGGTTTTCCTCACTGTCGGCATACAGCGATTGCGCTTCTTTCAGTGAAACGCCGAGTTTGACCATCCGGTCCACCAGCGTGCTATCAAACACATTCGGATGCTCGTCCAGCGCGAGCATGGGCTGTTTGCGCTCCACCACGCGAAACTGGATTTCCGCAACGCGGCGGCCTTCGCGGTGCTCCACCAGCTCCACGAAGATATTCGTCACCGCATTGACCTCGGCAATGGCCGGGCGCAGATAATCGCGCTTGAAATATTTGTATTCGCGTTTGGCCTCTTCACCCGCTTCCGTGTCAGGCGTGCCTGACAGGATAGGGCGCCACCACTGCCAGGTCTCGCGCATGGTCAGATGGCTGGGGTTCGTCAGGTAACGCACACAGATTTCATACAGCGCCAGCCCCGCGCTGCTGCGCAACTGGCTCTGGAATTGCAGGCTCAGACGCGCATACTGAACCGGATCGAGCAGTTTTTTCTTGATTTTCGGCGCAAAGGAGAACTCGACCCACACCCGGCGGGTATTCGGGTCTTCGAGAATTTCAGCATCGGCGATCAGCGTCGAGATACCCCATTTGCGCCCGGGCTTCTGGCTCGACGTGCCCTGGCTCCATTCGACCTGCACGGACACCATGCGCCGCAGGTGTTCCTTGACCAGCGCCGTATCGTTGGAATCGAAGGCCGCGTTGGTGACAATATCGGAGAGCAGCGCCCGGTAGGTATCGCCCGACTCGTCGGTCTGCTGCGCCACGGCCAGCAGCACATTGAACAGCTTGCGCGTGAGCAGCGTGATCTTGCCGCTCTTCGGCTGGATCGCAATGGCTTCAACCGCCTTGCGCAGCTCCGCCGAGTTGGGGCTGATCACATCCGTCTTTTTTACACGCCTGGTGGCCATTGCTGGTTACAGAAAGGGGGGGGAGTGACGCTAGCATACCGCCTGTGGTGATAAACGTCCACCAGAAAATGTTCACCCTCCCGGGTGACCAGGGATCGCCATGGGCGACTCACCCTTGACCGCCCCTGTATCCGCTCACCTTACCCCCTGAAACGCCTGGCCGGTTTACCCTTTCAGCACGCCTTCCCGGCCTGGAGGGCGTTAATTTCCCCGGGAAAAAGGCAGGCTTTGTGCTCCCGTATCAGCTCACGTCACGAATGTATTGATTTCGCAACAGCCACAGGGATGTTCCGCGCGTGCCCATCTTCCCGGAAAACCTCACCTGTCAAGGATGGCTCCCCCCTCCCAGGCCTTCCCGAAAAAGCTCACCTGATGCATGGTCTGTCCAGAAAACACTGCATGACCAGACAATTACCCCTCCAACCTCAAGGAGGTTCTTCAGTCATGTTCTCCCGAAAAACCTCACCACAAGGCAAAATGGCGTCCTTTTCCGCCCCTGCCAGAACTTCCCGTAAACCTTCACCTGACAGGATCGCCTCAATCCAGAAGCCTCCTCACGAATCAATAAAACATCGCTTGATAAATGATAGTGTATGCAAACTTATCAAGTCCCCAGCAGACAACTGAAAGGGGAACGGATATCGCCAGTTCCCGAAAATCCTCACCTATAACCAGGGTTTCAGCCCATGGAATGGCCGGTTTTATGGTTCTACCCCTCCCGAAAAAGCTCACCTGACCCAGGTGTGGCCCCCGATGGCACACTTTCATCCCGCATCGCAGACCTTTTTCCCTGTGCATCCCTTTTCCCGTAAAAGCTCACCCGCGCGAGGCTTTCTTTCCCGTATCCGGTCACCCTGCGGGTTAACGGTGCAGATTTTCCTTCCCGCAGCGGGCTTTTTTCTTTCCCGTATCCACTCCTTTTGCCTGTTATGCGACACCATATCCTGGCCACGGCGGCATCGTGGCCAGCACGGCTGGCCGTCCCGTAACAGCTCACGGTTTTGCGCCGCTTCCAGCGCCGCTCTCCTGAATCCCCCCACGTTCTTTCCCGCAGAATCTCACAGGCCCCCCTGAATTCCACCACCCAGGCATCCCGCAGAGCTTCACCATGATTCCCGCAGAACCTCACCTGACTCCGTGGAAAGGCTTGCCTGGCAAGGCTTTGCGTTGTCGTTAACGTTTTTAAATGGATATCAAGGGTGTTTATTTTTATAACTCTCAAGAACATTCCGGGGGTGTTTTCGTAAAAATTTTCCCTGAAACCTGTTCCTGGAGCGTGAAACAACGAGGAAAACCGAACAGGCAGGATAATTCCATGTTATTCATGAAATTAGCTGAACACGCAAGGGATGTTTCACGGGGACAGACTTTGTGCAGACAAATTTTGCAGGCGAGTTCGGCCAGAAAACCGGCCTGGTGCAAAAACGTCCCCCCAGGATCTCCGGGATGTATTAAAATGAACGTAATATGTTATGCTTATTACATCCCAACCCGGCTTGAGGTAGTCTGCATGATCCCGGATAACGAACGACTCCAGATTCGCCAGGAACTTGAGCAGTTGCGCGAGCATGGCGCGCACCGCCAGGAACTGTCATTGCATGCCTGCAAACGGCTTTTTTTTGATTTTGGCGTTCGCCCGTCGATGTCAACCGTGCGCGACCTGACCCGGACAGGGAGTGCCAGCGATATCCCCAGGGACATTGAACTCTTCTGGCAACGCCTGCGCACAGCATCGAAGGTGCGGATTGGCGCAGGCGCCATTCCCGCCCTGCTCGAAGAAAAAGCAGGTGAACTGATGGGCCAGATGTTCGATATGGCGCTGGCGCAAGCGCATCAGTCACTAAGCCGGGATCGTGAAGAATCGCAGCAGATGCTGGAAAAAGCCGACAGAAGCGCGCATGATGCTGAAATTCTTCGCGCCGCAGCCAACGAACTGTCCCAGCGCAGCGAGGCCAGGGCGCAGGAGGCATTGAACCGGGCGCGTGAGCTGGAAGCGCAGCTCACCGTCAGCAAAACGCAGAGCAGCGCGCTGCAGAAGCGCCTTGATGCCGAACAGGCCAGCAATGCCACGCTGCACGGGCGCATTGATGCCCTGCATCAGGAGCTGCGCAGCAACACGGAACACTACGCGCAGCAGATCAAGGATGCACTGACGCAGGCCGAACGGCGGGTCAAACCCATGCTGGTTGAACTGGACTCGCTGCGTTTGCAGGCCGCCGCCTGGCAAACCAGGCAGCGTGATGCGGGGCGTGGGGAATCTGGCCTGGCGGAGCAGCTGGCCGTGGCCCAGGCAAGAAACAGTCAGCTGGATGCGGTGTTGCGCGAACGTATGGACGAGATCGAGGTACTTTCACGACAGATCGCTATTTTTCGTGCACAACAGGGCATGAATCCCGTGGTCACGGAAGTGCTGCGTTCCCTGGCGCTTGCGGGCCGCTTCCGGGATGAGGATTTCGCACGCATTGGCACGCTGCTGGACGATCAGGTGGCCTTGCCCGCACATTGTTCCCGCTGCGGTGATGGCGAGCCGGAACTGTCGCAGGCTGGGGGGCGCCCTGAAATTTTCTGCCCGGAATGCGGTCATTCTTCCGGGCCGTGCCCATCCAGGCTGAAGGCCGTGTCATGTTTCATGGGCGTGGGCGGCAGCGCTTCTGCCATACCTGACTAAAAGTGAGTGGATACAGAGGTATGAGTCATCCTGCCATAAGCTTTACCTGAAAGCTAACATAGCATGTTCTTGTTCCTGGAGGAATATTACCTTTGTTCTACATGCATGTACAGAAACAGGAAGCTTCCGCGCAGGTGCAATAACATCAGCGCAGCGCAGCGCAGGGCACCCACGTTGAGACCTCATCGGCATCCATCGTGAAACGCGCCGCGCCATGCAGACTGGCGGGCCAGCCTGCGCCGCCATCGGGGATCACGAAGGCCTGGCCATTGATCTCCAGCGTGACGTATCCGTCACCGCCGCGCAGCGCGCGGTGGGTGACGGTGCCACGATAAGGCCCATCGTCTGCGGCGACGATGGCGCGCTGCGATACCCGCCACATCACATGCTCGCCAGGACGCGCCGCGCATTGCGTGCAACGCAGACGCAATCCGCCGGGCGTTTCAATTTCACCCGGCGCACGAACAATGGCTTCTCCCACGTTATGCAGCCCAAGCAGGCTGGCCACGCGCATCGACGCGGGCCGCGCAAACACGTCGTCAGTCGTGCCCGCCTGCAATGCCTTTCCGTGTTCAATGACCAGGATTTCATCGGCAAGCCATGCCGCTTCGTCCGGGTCATGCGTGACCAGTATCGTGATGGCCGCCATGTTGCGTTGCAGCGCGCGCAGTGACTGCTGAAGTTGCCGGCGACGGGGCGTGTCGAGCGCGGAAAAAGGTTCGTCGAACAGCAGCAACGGGCACGGGCGCGAGAGCGCGCGCGCTAGCGCCACACGTTGCCGCTGCCCGCACGACAGCTGATGCGGCAGCCGGTCGATCAGGTCGCCCAGATCCAGATGGTTGAGCCAGTAACGCGCGCTGGCGGCATCAGCATCCCGGGCAAACGCAAGCTGCCGCGCCACATTCATATGCGCAAACAATCCGTAGTCCTGCGGCAGATAGCCAACCTGGCGGCGTTCGGGCGGCAGCGCATCCAGCGCCTTTCCGTCCAGCGTAATCCTGCCGCCTTCATTGCGCTCCAGCCCGGCGATGATACGCAGCGCCAGCGATTTACCCGAACCGGACGGGCCGAGGATGGCCAGCCTGCGCCGCGTGGGTTGCCACTGGATATCCAGTGAAAACGTGCCGAGCGTGCGCTTCAGATCAAGCGTCAGCCGCGGGCTGGCCGCCGTGATTTCATGGCAGGGCATTGCCGTGAGCACCGGTTCGTTATCTTCCTGCGAAGGCGTGACGATGGGGAATACGGTGCGCCCGGTGCGCTCCCGCAGCCCCTGTATTGACAGCAGTACAGCGAAAGCCATTGCAATGGCCAGCGTGGGCAGCAGCAATGGCATCATCGCGGGCAAGCCCTGGCTGCCAAACACGACATAGGTATAAACCGGCAAGGAATACGGATGATAGGCAACCATCATGGTTGCGCCAAACTCACCGAATGCGCGCAGCCATGCAAGGGCCAGCCCTGCGCGAATCGCGGGCCAGGCCAGTGGCAGCATCACATGGAAAAAGCGACTGCGCGCAGGATGCCCCAGCGTGGCGGCGACGTCTTCATAAACAGGATCGATGGATGCAAACGCCGAGCGTGCGGCAATCACCAGAAACGGCGCAGCGACAAAGGCTTGTGCAAGCACAATGCCAGCGAACGAGTCCGTCAATGCGCCGCCGAACAGCTGCCCAATGAAACTGTACGGGCCAGCCAGGAAGAGCAGCAGCACGCCGCTGGTCAACGGCGGCAACGCCAGCGGCAACTGCACGATGAAACCGGGCAGCGCAATGAAGCGCGAGCGTGAACGGGCCAGCCAGTAACCCAGCGGCACGCCGCCCAGCAGAACCAGCAACGAGGCGACGCTCGCGCTGGCCACCGATATGCCGATGGCCGCCCCTGTGGCGTGCCAGTCCACATGGGCCCAGTCTGCCTGGCGGGTTTGCGCAATGCCGGCGATAAACGGCGCGCACAGATACACCGCGAGCAGCGCGGCAAGCCAGGAGAGCGGGCGCGCCACAGGCCGCGTCATGGCACAGCGTTGAGGGTTGCGCGAACCGATGGCGGAATGGCGCGCGCGTCTCCCGTCACCACAGGACGGGTGACATGAACGCCATGCGCTGCGAGCAGCGCGCGCCCCTGCGCGCCCAGCAGAAAGTTCACGAAACGGGCCGCGCCGCTGGCATTGGGCGCGTCGTTCAGGATGGTCAGCGTGTAGCTGGCCTGGATGTTCAGTTCAGGCACAGGATGCACGGCGGGGATGTTGAGCTCGGAGGTTTCGGTCGCATAGAAAAAACCTGCGTCGAGCTGGCCCGATTGCAGGCGGCCCACCAGCGCTTCCTCGGGGAATACCTGCGCGGGATTTTCAGGCTCGCCCAGCGTTTTGCGCACAAGATCGGGCTGGTGGTATAACGCTGCGGCCTTTGTGACCAGCGCGATCGTGAGAGCGCCCTTGGGGTCGAGCTTCGGATCCGTGCGGCCAATGCGGATGCCTGGTTCGCGCAGCACGCTATCCCAGCGTTTCATGCGGAAGTCTGCGGCGAAGCGGCTTTGCGGATGATAGCCAAGCAGCAGCGGCGAGCTGGCAAAGCGGATATACCACGATACCGCGTTGCCGTGGGTCGGGCCCATCAGGCTTTCGTTGACGGTTGGGCTCGCGCTGATAAACACATCCCCGCGGCGCAGTTCTCCGCGGATCTCGCCAGCGATCCTGTTCGAGCCTGCGGCATAGCCCATGAAACGCAGGCCGCTCGCCTTTTCAAACGCTGGCCCGATGCTGCGCTCCATCAGGTTCACCAGCGAGCCGGCATACAGCACGTTCACATCACGGCTATCGTGGCTGGCTGCCGCGCAAACATGCGCGACGAACATGCCCGTCAGAATCAATGCGGTCACGGTGAGTTTGCAGAACCTGTTCATGTCGTACTTTGCCATTGCCATTTCACTCCCATTGCCTTTCATGCTGCATCTTACGCTGGACGATGGGATGTGTTGACTTCCAGAAGGGACATGTCTAGAATTCGCCAGTTTCCACAAAGGGGCGAACGCCTTGGATAGTTGTAGTCGATCTTCAACCAGTCCTGCTGCCTGAACGGCAGAACGTTGCGCGCCCTTTCCTTTTGCCGCCGTTCTGCCATTGGCAGGGCGGTGCGCGTCTGATACCTGATACCTGTTTCAGCTGCCTCCGCGGTTTCGCTTTTTTGTCATGCGTGATGATTCACGGAGTTGAGTTGGGACCATGGAACTGAAATTTAACCGCAACAGCAGGGCGAATGCATCCGCGTGGCGGGTGCTGCCCAATCGCTGGGATTTTGTCGCGTTTCCGCTGATCGTGTGTCTGCTGGCGATGACGGTGTCCGGTTTTCACCAGACGCTCGCGCCGATCTCCACCCTGAACACAGAAGCCATTTCGCTGGATCCGTGGCGGTTGCCCGAATACGCGATGCGCACGACGCTGCGCATGCTCGCGGCGATGCTCGCGTCGCTTGCGTTTACGCTGGTCTATGGCACGCTCGCGGCGAAAAGCCGCCGCGCGGGGCAGGTGCTGGTGCCAGTGCTGGATATTCTGCAATCGGTGCCCGTGCTGAGTTTCCTGACGTTTACGGTGGCGTTTTTCCTGAACCTGTTTCCGTCGCGCGTGCTGGGCGCGGAGCTGGCTGCGATCTTTGCGATCTTCACCAGCCAGGCATGGAACATGACGTTCAGCTTCTATCAGTCATTGCGCACCGTGCCACGCGATCTGGATGAAGTGTCCAAAGGCTTTCACCTGACGGGCTGGCAACGTTTCTGGAAACTGGATGTACCGTTTTCGATGCCAGGCCTGATCTGGAACATGATGATGTCGATGTCCGGCGGCTGGTTTTTCGTGGTGGCCGCCGAAGCGATTACCGTGGACAAGAAAACGATCACATTGCCCGGCGTTGGCGCCTATCTGGCCACGGCGATCGTGGAAAAGAACCTGGCGGCGGTGGGCTGGGTGATTCTGGTGATGGTGGTGGTCATCATCGCTTACGATCAGCTGATGTTCCGTCCGCTGGTGGCGTGGGCAGACAAGTTCAGGATGGAGAACACAAGCTCGGGCAAGGAGCCACAGTCCTGGGCGCTGGACCTGATCCGGCGCACGCGGCTGATTCACCGGCTGCTCGTGCCCTTCGGCTGGCTGTTCTCGCAGCTCGCGCGGGTGTCCTGGCGCTGGCATGTGCCTGTGTGGCGCGTCCCGCGCACGCCGGCGAGCGCGAAAACGCGCTCGCGCATGATCGATCTCCTGTGGGGCGCGCTGGTGATTGCGCTGACGGTATACATGGTGTATCGCGTCGTCAGTTATGTCAGCACGGGCGTGACCTGGGGCGATGTGGGCCACGTGTTTCTGCTGGGGTTGTATACGCTGGTTCGCGTGGTGGTGCTGATCGTGATTTCCTCGGCCATCTGGTTGCCGCTGGGCGTGTTCATTGGCCTGCGCCCTGCGCTGGCGGAAAAAATCCAGCCGCTCGCGCAGTTCCTGGCCGCGTTCCCGGCCAACCTGATGTTCCCGGTATTCGTGATCGTGATCGTGCGGTTTGGCCTGAACGCGGATATCTGGCTGTCCCCCCTGATCGTGCTGGGTTCGCAGTGGTACATCCTGTTCAACGTGATTGCGGGGGCCAGCGTCTATCCGAACGATTACCGTGAAGCGGCGGCGAATTTTCATATTCGCGGCTGGCAATGGTGGAAGCAGGTGATTCTGCCGGGCGTGTTTCCGTATTACGTCACCGGCGCGATTACCGCTTCGGGGGGCGCATGGAACGCGAGCATCGTGTCCGAGTTCGTGCAGTGGGGGCAGACGAAAGTGGTGGCGCATGGGCTGGGCGCCTATATTGCGCAGATGAGCGCGACGGGCGACATGCCGAAAAACATTCTGGGCGTGGCCGTGATGTCATTGTTTGTGACGTTGTTCAACCGGCTGTTATGGAGGCCGTTATATTCGTGGTCAGGATCCAGGATGCGGCTTGACTGAGGTACGGAAGACAGGGAAGGGTAATCATCATGACGACGCAGGAAACCAGCGCCTCAATGCAGACGCAGACACAGATACAGATACAGAAGAACGGCGCAACGGCGGGTGCGAATGCAGCGCCGCGTGTGGGCGATGAAATTCTGAATGTGAAAGAGGTCTGTCGCGGCTTCGACAAGACGCAGGGCGAATTGCTGGTGCTCGATGGCGTGAACCTGTCCCTGCGCGAAGGCGAAATCGTGGGGCTGCTGGGGCGCTCAGGCTCAGGCAAGTCCACGTTGCTGCGCATCATCTCTGGCCTGATTGAACCGACGGCTGGCAGTGTGACCTGGATGGGCAAGCCGCTTGAAGGGCCTGCCGAAGGCGTGGCGATGGTGTTCCAGACATTCGCATTGTTCCCGTGGCTGACCGTGTTGCAGAACGTGGAGGCCGGGCTGGAAGCGCAGGGCGTGGGCCCGAAAGAGCGACGCGAACGGGCGCTGGCCGCGATCGACCTGATTGGTCTTGATGGTTTCGAGAACGCGTATCCGCGCGAATTGTCCGGAGGCATGCGCCAGCGTGTGGGCTTCGCGCGCGCGCTGGTGGTTGACCCGACGCTGCTGCTGATGGACGAACCCTTCTCTGCGCTCGATGTGCTGACCGCCGAAACACTGCGCACCGATCTGCTGGACTTGTGGACACAGGGGAAACTGCCGATCAAGTCAGTATTGATCGTCACGCACAATATCGAGGAAGCCGTGTTCATGTGTGACCGGATTCTGGTGCTGTCGTCCAATCCCGGGCGGGTGATCGCGGAAATCAGGGTGCCTTTCAGGCATCCGCGCAACCGGCTGGATCCAGCGTTCCGCAAGCTGGTGGATGATATTTACGCGCGCATGACAGCGCGCGGTATGGACGAGTCGGCCAGGCGCGGCAAGCTGGAATTCGGCAGCCGCCTGCCGAAGGTGTCAACGAACCTGATGGCCGGCCTGATCGAAACCCTGGCCGCACCGCCCTACCACGGTCGCGCGGACATGCCGGAAATCGCGCGTTCACTGCATCTGGAGGTGGACGATCTGTTTCCGATCGCAGAAGCGCTGCAAAATCTTGGCTTTGCCGATGTGCGCGAGGGCGATGTGTTTCTGACGCCTTCGGCGCGCGTGTTCGCAGAATTTGGCACGCAGGAGCGCAAGACGATGTTTGCGGAACATCTGCTCAAGCAGGTGCCGCTGGCCGCGCGAATTCGTACGGTTCTCAACGAGCGCCCAGGGCATCGTGCGCCGCGCGTGCGGTTCGAACAGGAGCTGGAAGATTTTCTGACTGATGGCGCGGCGGAAGAATCTCTCGATGTGGTGATCGACTGGGGCCGTTATGCCGAAATCTTTTCGTATAACGACCAGACCGAAATTTTCAGTCTGGCGGATGTGGAAGCCTGATCGCACGCGCGCGATGCTTGCCTTAGGGTGAGAGAGTTCGGGAGCCAGTGGGTTGCCCCTTCATGGGTGAGCTTTTTCGGGAGGCATAAAAAGGTGATCGATCTTCCTGTTTTGCGTGCACCTTTTGGAAAGACTGGCCAGGAAGGTGAGCTTTTTCGGGAACGGGTGATGCAGGCTGTGCAGGCGCGGCGCTTTGGGTATGTCTGAGGTGAGCTTTTTCGGGAGAGGGGGAATAGATGCCTTTCTTTCCTGGAGGTGAGATGATACGGGAAGGAGATAAAGGCATATCCTGTACTTTGTACTTTGTACTTTGTACTTTGTATTTTGTATTTTGTATTTTGTATTACGAGGAGCAATGATTCATCATGACAGGCAATGATTCGCAAAAGCAACCTGACACACCGGACCTGGAGCATTTCCACGCAGCGCTCACGCATGTGGACGAAGGCATGCAGTCTGGCGACATTGCGTCTGGCGCGGCCAAAGGGTTGCTGTTCAGCCTGACCGAAACACTGGGCGCGCTGGTGGGGGATCCTGATTTGCCCAAGCATGTGCGGGCGGGTTACGAGGGGCTGCTGGAAACGACGCGGAAACTGCGCGCCAGGCTCGAACATTAAACACTTTGATGACACGCACAGGTCTGAAAATGAAAAGATTACATGGGGTGATGGCAGCCACAGGCGCTGTCCTGGCATTCGCGCTGGGCGCATGCACCAGCAGCACGCCGCTGCTTTTCATGGGCGATGGCCGCCCCACCACGCAGGTGCAATGCCAGCAGGGGGACTTTGCTTCATGCGCAGCGCAGGCAGGCGCGCAGTGCGGCAATGCAGGCTTCGATGCCGTGGGCGACACGGTGCAGGCAGGCACGCGCACGCTGGTGTTTGCGTGCCGCCGGCAGAAAAGCGCGCCCTAGCCTGGATGCAGGCGCTATTTTCTGGGGGGGCGGTCGCGGGCAAGAATCGTGATGTAGATCGCGGTGGATACGGCGATGATGATGACGCCCGTCACGGTTTCGCGCTGGTTGAACTGCGTCAGCCCAAACACCGCAACCATGATCCCGACCACGGAGATCAGCGCAGCCGCTGCAGCAACGGGGATGCGGATTCTGCGCCAGAAACCCTGGCGCTCCGGCCCCGCGCTGCCCTCGCATGGAACCTGATCGTCTGTATCGCGCATGGCGCCCTCCCTGTGTGCAACAACCAGCCACTACTTACTACCATTACTACTCTTAATTATCGTGCATTCAGAGGGATACCTGAGCCTGTAGCGAGATTTTTTGCCCAGGGGCGCAAAATCGCTTGACTTCCCATGCTATCGGCATAATATACGCGTTGCGTATATTCACCACGGTCACAGGGAATTGACATGAGCGTACAGCAACAAGCCTTCCTCCGCGACGCCATGCGGCGTCTGAACATGACCCGCGACACCTTTGCCAGCCGCATTGGCGTGTCGCGCCGGGCGCTTGACACCTGGCTGCTGCCTGACGATTCGCAGGAATCGCGCGCGATGCCGGAGATCGTCGAGCGTTTCGTATCGGAAATCGTCGGCCATGCCGAACCCCATGAAGGATATACGCAAAGCGTAGAGTCCGCGCCACTGGCCAGCCAGATCCTGTTTGAAGGCAAGCCGCAGTTATTGTCGGTGGACCAGTTCTCGCGCGAGGCGGCGGAAGAGCTTTTCCGCGTTGCGGACATCATGCAGCCCATTGCGCGGCGTCGCAAGATTTCGCGCGTGCTTGAAGGCGCGGTGCTCGGCAATCTGTTCTTTGAAGCCAGCACGCGCACCCGCGTGAGTTTCGGCGCGGCGTTCTGCCGGCTCGGCGGTGCGGTGTGCGATACCACGGGCTTCACCTTTTCGTCGATGGCCAAGGGCGAATCGATTTACGATACGAGCCGCGTGATGAGCGGTTATGTCGATGCGCTGGTGATTCGTCATCCTGAGCAGGGCTCGGTGGCCGAGTTTGCGCGTGCAACCAATATTCCCGTGATCAATGGCGGCGATGGCCCGGGCGAGCATCCCAGCCAGGCGCTGCTTGATCTGTATACGATCCAGCGTGAATTTTCGCGGCTGGGCAAGATTGTCGATGGCGCGCATATCGCGCTGGTGGGCGATCTGAAATATGGGCGCACGGTGCATTCGCTGGTGAAGCTGCTGGCGCTGTACAAGGGCATCAAGTTCACGCTGGTGTCGCCGCCCATGCTGGAAATGCCCACGCATATCGTTGAGCATATTTCGCGCAACGGCCATGTGGTTGAGCAGACCTCCGATCTGAAAACGGGCTTGCGCGGCGCGGATGTGGTGTATGCCACGCGCATCCAGAAAGAGCGTTTTACCGATGAATCGTTTGAAGGCTATACGCCGGACTTCCAGATCAATCAGGCCATGGCGGACGCATTATGCGGGCCGGACACCTTGATCATGCATCCGCTGCCGCGCGACAGCCGCCCCGGCGCAAACGATCTGTCCACCGACCTGAACCACGATTCGCGCCTCGCCATTTTCCGGCAGACCGATAACGGTATTCCGGTTCGCATGGCGATTTTCGCGGTGCTGCTCGGCGTCGAAAAACTGGTGCAGCATTCGATGCGCGATGCCACCTGGCTTCCGCCAGCCCATCTCGGGCCGGACGACGCGGTGTTTCACGGGGTTGAATGAAACAGGCGTTGACTACTGTCGCCATTCGTGATGCAGCTCTGGTATGCGCGCACATCACCTTTTGCCCGCAAGGTGCGCGTTGTGGCCTGCGAGCTTGGCCTGCATGACCGGATTGAATTAATCGAAGTCGATCCGTGGACAGACTCGCGCCTGCGCGAACTGAATCCGCTGGCGAAAGTGCCGACCCTGGTGCTTGATGATGGCTCGGTGCTGCTGGAGTCCGCCGTTATCTGCGATTACCTGGACGCGCTGAATCTCCCCCAACGGCTGCATCCTTCATCGGGGCCAGCGCGCTGGCAGGCGCTGCTGTCACAAGGTCTGGCCGATGGCGCGTTGAGCGCTGCGGGGCGTTTATATGCTGATGAACATCGGTCTGCGCATGAGCGTTCCTCCGCGATGATGGAACGTTTCCAGCACGCGATTGATGCATCGCTCGATGCGTTTGACACGCGCTGGTTGCCGGATGGGTGCGATCTGACCATCGGTCATGTTGCAATGGCCGTGCTGATGGGCTATCTGGATTTTCGCTGGCCACAGCGGAACTGGCGCGCGAACCGGCCCGCGCTTGCGGCATGGTTCGATGTGTTTGACCAGCGCCCATCAATGATCGCCACGCGCCATTCAGGATGACAATACTTCCCGAAAAACCTCACCGCAGGTTTACTGGTGAGACTTTTCGGGAGACCGGATTTGTTGCGCTATCGTTTGCTTAACGCACGATTTCATCGAACGCGGCCAGCAGCCGATCAATGTCTGCCGCGTGAATATCGCCCATCGTCGAGATGCGGAACAGCTGCGCGGAAAGCCCGCCTTGCCCGGCGTAAATCACGAAGCCATGCGCTTTCAATGCATCGTGCAGCGTGGGATAGTCCACCTGCGCGGGCAACCGGTAAGCGCGCAATACCACCGACGAATCCTGCGCAGGCAGCGCAGATTCGATGCCGCGCGCGGCCAGCCCCGCACGCACCTGTTCCGACAGCGCGGCATAACGCGCATGACGCGCGCGCCAGCCGCCTTCATCAGCCAGTTCGCGCAACGCTTCGACCAGCGCGTAACAGGCATGTACCGCGGGCGTGAACGGCGTGTTGCGCTGCGCCTGCAATTTCGCCAGGCGGGCAAGATCGAGGTAATACGTGCGCGGTGTGGCAGTATCGAGGGCCGCACTGCGCACGATCACAAACGACACGCCCGGCACGCCATGAATGCATTTGTTCGCCGTGGCTGCAACGGCGGCAATGCCTGCGTTCGCAAAGTCGATCTCCTCGGCGGCGAAGCTGCTCACGCCATCCACCAGCAGCTGCACATGGCGCTCGCGGCATAGCGCGCCCAGCGCGTGCAGATTATTCAGGCGGCCCGTCGTGGTTTCGTGATGAATCACCGCAACATGCGTAAACGCGCTATCCGCATCGAGATGCGCAGCGATGCGCGCAAGGTCGGGCGCTTCCATCCAGTCGTGCTTCACCACTTCGTGTGCGATGCGATACTGCGCGGCAATCTGTGCGATGCGCTCGCCATACACGCCGTTCTCGATCACCAGCAGTTTGCCATTCACCGGCACGAGCGACGACACCATGCTTTCAACCGCCGCCGTGCCTGAACCCGTCATCAGCACGGCCTGCCATTGCGAGGCATCCAGGCCGTAAATATCGACAAGACGCGCGCGCGCTTCATCCTGCAAATCGAAGAATTCTTTTTCGCGGTGGCACAGGTCGGGTTGCAGCAGACTGTGACGCACACGGTCGGTCAGCGTCACCGGGCCTGGATTGAGCAGTAACATAAATAAGCATTCCTGTTTCGTTGCCGGATAGCCAGACAATCGAATAATAAATAATCAGATTGCGCCGATATGACGCATCAGGCGCGTTTTCACATCGGGCGGCGTAATCGTCGGGCGTGGCAGACCGTCGGGCGTGCCGCGCCGCGTGACGATGCGCACGAAGCGCGCGCCGTGGCCTGCGCGGGCTTCGGCATCGCGCAATGTTTCATCGAGCGCAGCAAGATCATCGCTTTCGATGGCCTGCGCATAACCGCACGCTGCGGCCACGCCCGCGAACGACACCTGCGGGGACACGGTGGCCTGCCCGCCCGTGGAATCGTGCACGCCGTTATCGAGCAGCACATGGGTGAGATTGCCGGGCCCATAAGCGCCCAGCGTGGCGAATGCGCCCATGCGCATCAGCGCTGCGCCATCGCCATCGAGCGCAACCACGTTCAGGTCGGGCCGCGCCAGCGCGAAGCCGAGCGCGAACGGTGTCACGCAACCCATCGAGCCAACCATATACAGCTGGTTCGCGCGATCATCCAGCGCATACAGTTCACGTCCGCAAAAACCTGTTGATGCAAATACGACCGATGATGATGCGGGTGTACCAGCTATCACCCGCTTGAGCGCATCGTTGCGCGTGGGCAGCGCTTCATGCGCGCGGCCCGTCCAGTTCGCGCGCGCGGCAACGCGCTCATGGGTGGCGCGCGCTGCGCCTTCCTTCAGCGCATAGGGCGCGACGCTGCCTTTTTGCATCACGAGCGCATACGGGCGGCCCGTGCTGTCCATATGCGCGATCGCGCGCTCCAGTGCAGGGCCTACGGCATTGGCTTGCGTCGGGAACGTTTCCCACGGAATTTCCATCGTGTCGAGCATCTGCGGCGTGATCGGGCCCATCAATGCGTGCTGCGGCTCGTCGGTCACGCCGGGCTGGCCGCGCCATGTGACGATCAGCAGTTGCGGCAAACGGAATGTCCATGTCAG
>Ga0209738_10000023_pt1 | contig 38487 bp, 28 predicted proteins | sample TergutNc150P5_FD_187289 | JGI IMG/M metagenome (GOLD analysis project Ga0209738, IMG submission 187289) | Nasutitermes corniger P5 segment gut microbial community from laboratory colony in Florida, USA - Nc150 P5 (SPAdes) (version 2) | ecosystem: Host-associated > Arthropoda: Insects >...
CCTCACGCTCATGCAGGCGCGCAGGATCGCGCTGGCGGCGCAGGGGTTGGGCGGGGCGCGTGACTGCGCGGCGACCCGTGCCAGCGTCAACCGCACGATCGACAAGGTCGGGTTGATCCAGATCGACACGGTCAACGTGCTGGCCAGGGCGCACCTGATGCCCCTGTTCGCCAGGCTGGGGCCGTACGACATCGACCTGCTCAACCAGGCCTGGGCGAAGCCGCCCCGCCGCGTCTTCGAATACTGGGGCCACGAGGCGAGCCTGATCGACATCGATCTCTACCCGGCGTGGCGCTGGAAGATGGACGCGGCGGGCCAGCACGCCTGGGGCCGCATGGTGGCGATCCAGCGCGACCAGCCCAAACTGGTGGACGAGGTGCTCGCGGCCGTCGCCGCCCGCGGCCCGCTGACCGCGCGCGATCTGGACGACGGCGCTCCCCGCGGCCGCGGCCACTGGTGGAACTGGTCGGTCGCGAAGACGGCGCTGGAGTGGCTGTTCTTCTGCGGACGCGTCGCCTGCTGCGGGCGCACCCCACAATTTGAGCGCATCTACGACCTGTCCGAGCGGGTCATCCCGCCACAGATCTGGGCCCAGCCCGCGCTGAGCCGGGACGAGGCGCACCGGACGTTGGTCGCCCGCGCGGCCCGGGCGCTGGGCGTGGCCACGGTGCCGCACCTGGCCGACTACTTCCGTCTGAAACTGCCCGACGCACGCCAGGCCGTGGACGAGCTGGCAGACGCCGGCGAGCTCGTGCCCACGACAGTCGAAGGCTGGCGCGACCAAGCCTGGACGCCCGCGGACGTCCGCAAGCCCCGCCCCCTGCACGCATCGGCGCTGCTCAGCCCGTTCGACTCGCTGGTCTTCGACCGTCGCCGCCTGTCCGAGCTGTTCGGCGTCGACTTCCGCATCGAGATCTACACACCGGCCGCGCAGCGGCGCTGGGGCTACTACGTCTATCTGTACCTGCACGACGACGCCATCGCCGCGCGCGTCGACCTCAAGGCCGACCGGGGTCGCGGCGTCCTGCTGGTGCGCACCGCCTGGCACGAACCGAGCCGTCCGGACACCCCGGGCGTTGCACGGGGCCTGGCCGCAGAGCTCGTCCGCCTGGCTGGCTGGCTGGGGCTGGACGACGTCCAGATCGAACCCCGCGGCGACCTGGCCGGTGAGCTGTCCCGCGGGCTGGATGCCGCGATGACGCCCGTGGCGCAACCGCAGGACGGGCGGTCGGCGTAAGCACCGCACACCCAGTAGACTGGAGTCTGACCGTCAGCGTGAGCATGCGCCGACGCCGCCGCGGTGACACAGATGAAGGGGCAACCACGTGAGCGTTATCGATCGGATGATGAATCTCGGTGAGGGACGCACGCTGAAGCGCCTGGCGCGCACCGCGAAGCACATCAACGACATCGAAGACGACTTCAAGGAGATGGACGACGAGGCGCTGCGCGCCCAGACGGCCGACTTCCGCCAGCGGATCGACAACGGCGAATCGCTCGATTCGCTGCTGCCCGAGGCGTTCGCCACGATGCGCGAGGCGTGCCGGCGGGTGCTGGGCAAGCGTCCGTTCGACGTCCAGCTGATGGGTGGCCAGGCGCTACACGAGGGCAACATCGCCGAGATGAAGACCGGCGAGGGCAAGACGATCGTGGCGTTGATGCCGTCCTACCTCAACGCGCTGGAGGGCAAGGGCGTCCACATCGTCACCGTCAACGACTACCTGGCCCGCTACCAGAGCGAGCAGATGGGCCGCGTGCAGCACTTCCTGGGCCTCGACGTGGGCGTGATCCTGTCGCAGATGACGCCCGGGCAGCGCAAGCGCGCGTACGCAGCCGACATCACGTACGGCACCAACAACGAGTTCGGCTTCGACTACCTGCGCGACAACATGGCGCTGACGCTGGGCGACTGCGTGCAGCGCGGCCACCACTACGCGATCGTGGACGAGGTCGACTCCATCCTGATCGACGAGGCCCGCACCCCGCTGATCATCTCGGGCCCGTCGGAGGAGAACAAGGGCTGGTATCCCGAGTTCGCCCGCCTGGCGACCCGGCTGGTCCGCGACGAAGACTACGAGGTGGACGAGAAGAAGCGCACCATCTCGATCAAGGAGCACGGCATCGCCACCGTCGAAGACCGCCTCGGCATCGACAACCTGTACAAGAGCGAGAACACGCCGCTGATCGGTTTCCTGAACAATGCGATCCGCGCCAAGGAGCTGTTCAAGCGCGACAAGGACTACGTGGTGCTGGACGGCGAGGTGCTGATCGTCGACGAGCACACGGGCCGTACCCTGATCGGCCGGCGCTACAACGAGGGCCTGCACCAGGCGCTGGAGGCCAAGGAGGGCGTCGAGATCAAGGACGAGTACCAGACGCTCGCCACGATCACGCTGCAGAACTACTTCCGCATGTACGACAAGCTCGCGGGCATGACCGGCACGGCGAAGACGGAAGAGGACGAGTTCCAGAAGATCTACGGCCTGTCGGTCATCGTGATCCCGACCAACATGCCGATGATCCGTGTCGATGAGACCGACCTGATCTACCGCACCGAGGACGCCAAGTTCACCGCGATCATCGAGGACGTCGTCGAGCGCCACGAGGCCGGCCAGCCGATCCTGTTGGGCACGGCGTCGGTGGCCAAGTCGGAGCTGCTGTCCAAGCGCCTCAAGCGCGCCGGCGTGCCGCACCAGGTGTTGAACGCCAAGCACCACGAGAGCGAGGCGGCGATCATCGCCCAGGCCGGGCGCAAGGGTGCGGTCACCGTGGCCACCAACATGGCCGGACGAGGCACCGACATCATGCTGGGCGGCAACCCCGAATTCCTGGCCGACCTGCTGCTGCGCGAGCGCGGCATCGACCCGGTCGAGAGCCCCGACGAGTACGAGGCCGAGTGGCCCAGCACGCTGGCCGAGCTGGAGGGGCAGGTCGCCGACGAGCACGAGGAGGTCGTCGAGGCCGGCGGCCTGTACGTGATGGGCTCCGAGCGCCACGAGTCGCGCCGCATCGACAACCAGCTGCGCGGCCGTTCCGGACGTCAGGGCGACCCGGGGCTCAGCCGGTTCTACCTGTCGCTGGAGGACGACCTGATGCGCCTGTTCAAGGCCGATGTCGTCGAGCGGGTCATGAACACGATGCAGTTGCCCGACGATGTGCCGATCGAGCACCGCATCGTCTCGAACGCGATCGAGAGCGCGCAGAAGCAGGTCGAGGGTCAGAACTTCGAGATGCGCAAGAACGTGCTGAAGTACGACGACGTGATGAACCGGCAGCGCTATGCGATCTACGGCGAGCGCCGCGCGATCCTGGAGGGCGCGGACGTCGACACCCAGCTGCAGTCCATGATCGACGAGGTCGTGACCGGCGCGGTGCACAGCCAGACCGAGGGCTTCGCGGACACGTGGGATCTGGACGCGCTGTGGGACCAGGTGCGCACGGTCTTCCCGACCACGCTGAAGCAGCACGACTTCGTGGACACCGACCGGGCGGACGACCTGGTCGAGGCGTTCATCGAGGATGCCCACCATGTCTTCGACGCGCGCCAGGAGGAGCTCGGCGAAGACAACATGAAGGAGTTCGAGCGCCAGGTGTGGCTGAGCGTGCGCGACCGCAAGTGGCGCGAGCACCTGTACGAGATGGACTACCTGCGCGAGGGCATCGGCCTGCGGGCGATGGCCCAGCGCGACCCGCTGGTCGAGTACAAGCGCGAGGGCGCCAACATGTACGACGACATGCAGCGGGCGTTCAAGGAGGACGTCGTCAGCTTCCTGTTCAACGCGCAGGTGCAGGTGCACCGCCCCGAGCCGCCCGTCACGATGCTGATGGGCCCCGGCGACGAGCCGGCCGATCTGGAGGATCTGGCCGAGGACGAGCCGGCCATGCTGGCGGCCCCGGGCCAGGCCGATGCGTCGGGCGTCACCACGACGGTGCCCGGCCAGGCCATGCCGGCGCCCGCGGCCCGGCAGCGCACGCTGACGCCGCTGGACGAGGTGGCGCGCGAGCGCATGCCGCGCCCGTCGGCGGCCAAGGCGATGCAGGCGCCGTCGCCGACCCGCAAGCCGAGCATGGCGTACAGCGGTCCGAGCGATCCGTCGGGTGACGGCATGGCCGCCGCCAAGGCCGCGCCCGTGACGGGCAAGGCGGCCGCGGCAGCTGCCGCCGCATCCGACAAGTCGATCTACGAGGGCGTCGGGCGCAACCAGCTGTGCCCGTGCGGATCGGGCAAGAAGTTCAAGAACTGCCACGGCCGCGCGGCCGCCTGATCGACCGCACCTCAGTTGGCGGTGCTGGTGCGCACCTGACTGCCTGGCAGCAGCAAGACGAACTGCGTGCAGTGCCAGCGGCCTTCGCGCAGCTGGATGCGCAGACATCCGATCATCGGGTGGCCGTCGCACTCGAACCGCAGGCGCCCGAGCAGATCATCGGTGCCCACCCGGCTCGTGCGCACCGAGCGCAGGCGGGCGCGCGTCCAGCGTCCGACCCGGATGGTCGCGGCCAACTGGTCGAGGCTTTCGGGTGCGATCCAGCGCGCCAGCTGCCACACGGCGCGCCGCCCGGTGAGCACCTCCAACAGGGCATGCCCGATGGCGGTGACCATGTCGGCGTCCGGGTCGCACGCCTGCGCGGGTTGGCGCGTCACCATCCTCGCCACTGCGACGGCGGAGGCGGGTGCGGTCATGCGGTCGCAGGTCTCCCGCAGCGCGGGTGGGAGGCTGGGGGTCAGGAATGTCCACTGCACAGTGTCGGCTGTCATCGCACCAGTGTGCGCCGCTAGGATGCCTCGTGGCGGGGATGGCCGTCCACGTTGTGGATAACTTTCTTGACGGGGGAACGCATGGAACGCACGCTCGTGATGGTGCCGGTGGATCTGGCGCAGGCCGGACAGGTGGCGCACGGACGGGCGCTGCCCGGGCCCCTGCGCGCGTTCGCCGCAAACCGGGCGCTAGCGCAGACGTTCGGGCTGGAGGATGCCACCGTCGATGAGCTGGAGTTTGCCGCCTTGCAGGTCGCCCAGGTGGCGGGCCTGGCGCGCCACGGCCTGCGCCTGGTGGTGACCGCCTCGGTCGTCCCGGAGCTGGTGGCGGGCCCCGATCCGGACGAGGCCGACAACGGGGGAGTGCTGCTCTCGCAGCTGCCTGTCGAGGCCGTCGAGGCGTTCTTCACCGATCCGGCACCGCTGGATCCGGAGTTGGTCACCGGCGCACAGGGCCTGGACGTGGACGCCGCCTGGACGCTGCCGGGTGTGGCACCTCTGCTGGCCCAGGCTCCGCTGGCCTGGCACGACATCACCGAACTCGGGGAGTGGCTGCCGGGCCAGACCGCATCAGTGTGACGCGGCCAGCCAGGCGCGGCCGTGGGTCTGCTGGATCTCCAGCACGCGGGTCACATAGGGTGCGGCCTGCTGCTCCAGCTGGCGGCCGAACATCGGCACGCGCACGGTGAACTCACCCTCGTACGTCACCGACGTGCCCTGCCCGTCCGGGGCGATGGTCGCGGTGCCCGACAGCTGCACCGGCGCCTTGGCCACGTCCATCGTGATGGGGCCCGTGTAGCGCCCGTCGGGCCCGGGCTGGGCCGCCCACACGATGTCGAGCGTCACATGCAGCGTGTCGCCGGTGAACCGGGTCGCCTGCCGCGGCGCCGGCAGGTCGACGTGCAGCACGGTGTGGCTGCCCTCGACATCGACGCGGTGCGCCATGTCGGTGCCGTCGAACATGCCGTCCAGGAACTGCGCGTCGGTGAGCATCGCGAACACCTGGGCCGGGGCGGCGTCGTAGTGATGGTGCGTACAAAAGTGCATGGCATCAGTGTTTCACGGCTGGCGGGTCGTCGCGGTGGCATCCGGCCAGCGTGGCGGCTCGTGGCGGGCGTGCTCGTTGCTGTAGCCGTCCTGGTCGACCGAGGCGAGCATCTGCTCGGCGGAGATGGACGGAACGTTGACCGGGATGTCCTCGGCGGCCTCGTCCTGCAGCGGCGAGGTGCGCCCCTTCATGCGCTGCGCCAGGTGGAAGCCCAGTCGGCCCAGCCCGTAGTTGATCAGGATGAAGATGATGGCCGCCACGGTGAGCGACTGCAGCGTGTTCAGCGGCGTGCCCAGCAGCTTGGCCTGCCGCAGCAGCTCGGAGTACGAGATGATGTAGCCCAGCGCCGAATCCTTCAGAGCGACGACCAGCTGCGCGATCAGCGCCGGCAGCATCGCGAGCAGCGCCTGCGGCACGAGCACGTGCAGCAGCGCCTGCCGGTGCAGCATGCCCAGGGCCGCGGACGCCTCATGCTGTCCGGCGGGCAGGTTCTGGACGCCCGAGCGCACCAGGTCGGCGCACACCGAGCCGTTGTAGAGGATCAGCGCGATGACCACGGCCAGGAAGCTGGGATCGGGCGGGTGCACCAGGCCCAGCTGTGTGTACAGCGGTGGCAGCGCCGTCCACAGGAAGATCATCATCAGCAGCACCGGCACGGCGCGGAAGAACTCGACCACCACCGACGAGACCCACCGGATGACCCGGTGGTTGCTGAGCCGTCCGACCCCGAACAGCAGGCCGAAGATGAACGCGCCGATGATGGCGACGATGGCCGCCTTGATCGTGTTGAGCAGGCCGGGCAGCAGGTAGTAGATCCAGGAGCCGCGCTGGATGGCCAGGAACCACTTGTCGCTGGCCAGCTGCCCCTGCAGCCACAGCTGGTACCCCACGCCGGCGACCAGCGCCAGCAGCACGAGGACGCCGACGACGTTCCAGATGGCGATCATGCGACGGGCCTTGGGGCCCGGCGCGTCGAACAGAACCGAATGTTCCGGTGCGCGGTGCTTCATCGCTTCACCGCCAGCCTGCGCGACAGCGCGGTCATGAGCAGACCCACCGGGATCACGATGATCACGAAACCGATCGCGAACGTGAAGAAGATCAGGTAGTTGTAGCTGGAGTGGAACTCGATCATCGAGGCCATGAGGCCGGACGACTCGGTCGCGACGGCCGCCGCGGAGGCCACCGTCGAGTTCTTGATCAGCGCGATCAGCGTGTTGCCCAGCGGCGAGATGGCGCCGCGGAAGGCCTGCGGCAGCACGATCAGCCGGGCCGACTGCATGAACGTCAACCCGATCGCCCGGGCGGCCTCTGCCTGCCCGAGCGGCACCGTGTTGACGCCCGAGCGGAGCCCCTCGGCGACGAAGCTGGAGTGGTACAGGCCCAGGCCGATCACCGCCAGCCAGTAGAAGTTGGTGTTCAGGTCGTTGGAGACCTGGACGCCGAGCGATGTCCACACGACCAGGTACATCATCACCATGACGATGGTCAGCGGCACGTCACGCAGCACGTTGACATAGAGGGTGGCTGCCCCGCGCAGCGACGAGATCGGGCTGATCCGCATCGCGACGGCGAGCGTCCCCAGCACCAGGGCCAGCAGGCCCGACCAGAAGGTCAACGTGATGTTGACCCAGAACGCGTGCAGCACGGGGTACTGGGCTAATACGTCCAAGAACCCGCTCAGGTAGCTCATGCGTCCTCCCTCCTATCGATTCACGGCGCGAAGAACCCGCCGGGCCACGACGGTGCGAGCGTCCAGGCCCGGCGGTCCTCCGGTATGGCTATGAGTTGCCGGCAGCAGCGGCAGCCAGCCCGGCCAGGATGATGTCGTCGGTCGTCACCGCGTCGACCCGTCCGGCCAGCAGCGACGTGACGCACTCGGAGTATGTCTGCACCTGGACGAGCTGCACCTGCGAGGCGTAGTTCTTCTGGATGTACTGCGCCGACGTCGAGCCGCTCACCGAGCACAGCTTCTTGCCGTCCAGCGAATTGGGGCCGGTGATGGCCGTCTCGTTGGACCGCACCAGCAGATCCTGGCCGGCGACGAAGTACGGGCCGGCGAACGCGACCTTCTTCTGCCGGTCGGCCGTGATGGAGTACGTCGCCAAGATCATGTCGACCTGGTGGTTCTGCAGCAGCGTCTCGCGCTGGCTCGACACGGCCTCCTTCCAGACGATCTGGTCGGGGCTGAAGCCCAGCTTGCCGGCGATGTAGGTGGCGACGTCCACATCGAAGCCCGTGTACGTGTCGCCGTCCTTGTAACCCAGGTGCGGCTGGTCGAACTTGATGCCGATCGTCAGCTTGCCGGGCGTCACCAGCGCCGCGTTGCCGGCGGCCGCGCACGGCGTGAAGTCCGACGGCGGGTTCTTGCTCGGGTTGGGCGTGAAGCTGACGCCCTGGAGCTCGGCGTCAAGCTTGGCCTTCCAGGTTCCGTCCGAAATCATGTCCTTGATGGCCTGGGTGACCTGCGCGCAGTAGGGGGAATCCAGCGGCAGGCCGACGCCGTACGGCTCGGTCGTGAACGGTTGGCCGACGACGCGCAGCGAGGTTGCGCTGTTGGACGTGCCGGGCGTCCCGGGGCCGCCGGCGCATCCGGCGAGCAGCAGGCCTGTTGTCAGCACGGCGGCTGCCAGGCCGAGAAGTTTCTTGTTCATGGTGGATGCCTCTCTCGTGGTGGTACAGGGGATGGGGGACGGATCAGTGCTGCAGGATCTTCGCCAGGAAATCCTTGGCGCGCTCGGTCTGTGGGTTGTTGAAGAACTGCTCGGGGCTGCCCTCTTCGAGCAGGCAGCCGTCCGACATGAAGATGACACGGTCGGCGACCCGGCGCGCGAACCCCATCTCGTGCGTGACGACGATCATCGTCATGCCCGACTGGGCCAGATCGACCATGACATCGAGCACCTCGTTGATCATCTCGGGATCCAGGGCGCTGGTGGGCTCGTCGAACAGCATCAGCTTGGGGTGCATGGCCAGCGCGCGGGCGATCGCGGCCCGTTGCTGCTGCCCGCCCGACAGCTGGGCCGGCAGCTTGCCCGCCTGGTTCTTGATGCCGACGCGGTCGAGCAGCGACAGCGCCTCGGCCTCGGCCTGCGCCTTGGGCTCCTTGCGGACGACCGTCGGCCCGAGCGTCACATTGTCCAGGATCGTCTTGTGCGCGAACAGGTTGAACGACTGGAAGACCATGCCGACCTCGGCGCGCAGCATCGCCAGCTGCTTGCCCTCGGCCGGGACGGGCTGTCCGTCCACCCAGATCTCGCCCGAATCGATCGGCTCCAGGCGGTTGATCGTGCGGCACAGCGTCGACTTGCCCGATCCGGACGGTCCGATCACGACCAGCACCTCGCCGCGGCGCAGCGTGAGGTTGACGTCGTTCAGCACGTGGACGGGCCCGAAGTGCTTGTCCACGTGCCGCATCTGGACGATAAAGTCATCGTCGTCCGGGCGCGCAACCCCCGTATCAGGTTCTTCCGTCATGCTTCCCCCTCCCCGGAATGCGCACCAGAATGGCACATCCATGTTGCGGACGTGTTTCAGACCCGGTCTGCGCCGGTGCCACGCGGATCCCTTTCAGCGAATCCTGACACAGATCGGGGCCGCGCTGTGCACATCCCACGATGTGGATGCCGGGCGAGCGTCCCCCGGCGCCGGCCCGTCGCCTGCGCGTCCACAATGGAGGCATGAGAATCGATCTGCACACCCACTCGCGCATCTCGGACGGCACGGACGATCCCCGCGAACTGGTCCGGCGGGCCGGCGCGGCCGGGCTGGATGCGGTGGCGCTGACCGACCACGACACGATGGCAGGCGCGCCGTCCGCGGTCGAGGCCGGGCAGATCTGTGGCGTGCGCGTGCTGCCGGGCATGGAGCTGACGTGCCAGCTCGGCGGCGCCACCGTGCACCTGCTGGCGCTGGGATGTCGGACGGGCACGCCGCTGGACGACCGGACGGCCGCGCTGCGGCGGGCCCGGGATGCTCGGATCGACCGCATGCTGGTTCAGCTGGCGGGCTGGGGCATCGCGCTGACCCGGACGCAGGTGGAGGCCGCCGCCGGCGCGGCGGTGACGCTGGGACGGCCGCACGTGGCCGATGCCATGGTGGCCGCGGGCTACGTGCCCGACCGGACGGCGGCATTCGACCAGTGGCTGGCGCAGGGCCGTCCGGGCTACGTGTCGCACGACCGCGTGCCGCTGCGGCAGGGCATCGAGCTGGTGCAGGCGGCCGGCGGCGTCGCCGTCATCGCGCACGGCTGGATGCACGGCATCCAGGGCCCCCTGACCCCGGACGTCCTGGCCGGGCTGGCGCAGGCCGGAACCGACGGGGCGGCGCTGGACGGCCTGGAGGTGGCCCACCAGAGCCACGATGTGCGCACGCGGGCCCGGCTGGGCGCGCTGGCCGACGAGCTGGGGCTCATCGTGACCGGCGGCAGCGACTACCACGGCACCGGGAAGGTCGGCCACGATTTGGGGTGCAACACCACCGATGTGGAAAACTGGGAGCGCATTGACGCCCTGATCCGTGCCCGTGGCGGTGTACCTGCGGCTTCTTTGGCGTCCACGTGACGAGAGGAGCACCGCATGGCGCAGACCGAGAGTGAAGGCAGCGACGTCCGTCTGGAGGGCACACTGCAGGCAAGCATGGCCCGCAGCGCCGCGATCGAACAGGACCTGCCTGCGCACCCCGGCAACTACCGCATGCTGACCGGTGACCGCCCGACCGGCGAGTTGCACATCGGCCACTACTTCGGCAGCCTGCTCAACCGCGTGCGGCTGCAGGACACGGGCGTGCAAACGTGGGTGCTGATCGCCGACTACCAGGTGATCACCGACCGCGACGGCGTGGGCCCCATCCGCGAGCGGGTCATGTCGGCGGTGGCCACCTACCTGGCCATGGGCATCGACCCCGCCCGATCGACGATCTTCACGCACTCGGCCGTCCCGGCGCTGAACCAGCTGATGCTGCCGTTCCTGTCGGTCGTGACCGACGCCGAGCTGCGCCGCAACCCGACCGTCAAGTCCGAGATGGAAGACAGCGGACGTCCGCTGTCGGGATTGCTGCTGACCTACCCGGTGCACCAGGCCGCCGACATCCTGTTCTGCAAGGCCAACGTCGTGCCCGTCGGCAAGGACCAGCTGCCGCACCTGGAGATCGCCCGCGTCATCGCGCGCCGGTTCGATGAGAGGTACGGACGCGCGGTGCCCGACCATCCGGTGTTTCCCTCGCCGGAGGCGCTGCTGTCGGCGGCGCCCAACATCTTGGGCACCGACGGCACCAAGATGAGCAAGTCGAAGGGCAACACCATCGAGATCGGCATGGATGCCGACCAGACGGCGAAGCTGGTCAAGCGCGCCGTGACCGACTCCGAGCGACACATCACGTACGATCCGGTCAACCGGCCCGAGGTGTCCAACCTGGTGCTGCTGGCGGCGCTGTGCCTGGGGCGGGATCCGCAGGACATCGCCGACCAGATCGGGGACGGCGGTGCGGGCGCGCTCAAGCGGATGGTGACCGAGGCGCTCAACGAGACGCTGGCGCCGGTGCGCGCGCGCCGCACGGAGCTCATGGCCGCTCCCGATCACCTGCGCGAGGTCCTGCGGCAGGGCAACGAGCGCGCCAACGAGCGTGCCGATGCGACGCTGGCGCAGGTGCGCCAGGCCATGCAGATGGTGTACTGAGCCACAAGTCGACTCGTGAAACAGCCGGAACAAGACTCCTCGTCGCACCGATTGTGGGCTCTTCAGGGCCTTTCAGAGGCCTCAGAAGCCCTCACAAGCCGGGCTGTCGCCCGACAAGTGAGGTAGTCACATCGTTGCCCTCGACGGGTCGATCACTCCTGCGTCTGTGGCGTGGAAGCCACGGGCTGGCCGTTGTGCGTGCGGCGGCGGTGGCGGCGATGGGTCGCGCGCTCCTGGCGCGGCTTGTCTTCCGCCGGGGCCTCGGGCGCGTCGCGGCGATCCGTCTCACGGCGATCCCGATCGTCGCGATCCCGGTCACGATCGTGGCCGCGGGAACCGCCCCGCGAGCTGCGTCCGCCCCGATCGTGATCCCGGCCGCCGCGCCCGCCGTGGTCGCGGCGATCCCGGTCTTCACGAGGTTCGCGCGGACGGGGCGGGATGAGCCGTCCCTTGGTGCCGTCCGGGATGGCGAGATCGGCGAGCAGGCCCGGCGTCGTCGAGTACGACTCGGGCGGGTCGGGGAACGTCAGGTCGAGCACCCGGTTGATGACCTTCCACCGGGTCACATCCGCCCAATCGACGAACGTCACGGCCACGCCGGTGTTGCCGGCGCGCCCCGTGCGCCCGATGCGGTGCACGTACGTCTTCTCGTCGTCGGGGCACTCGTAGTTGACCACGTGGCTGACGCCGGCGACGTCGATGCCGCGGGCGGCCACGTCGGTGGCCACCAGCACGGTCGCATCGCCCTTGCGGAAGCGCTTGAGGGCCCGCTCGCGGGCCTGCTGCGACAGGTCGCCGTGGATCGTCACGGCCGAGAAGCCGCGGTCAACCAGCTCGTCCGCCAGCCGCTGCGCCGAGCGCTTCGTCCGCGTGAAGACCATGATCTTGGTGACGCCCGGGGCCTGCAACAGCTTGCCCAGGATCTCGGGCTTGTCGAGGTCGTGCGTCTGGTAGACGAATTGCGTCGTCTCGGGCACCGTCAGCTGGGCCTCGTGGCCCTCGGCGCGCACGTGCACCGGCTGGTGCATGTTCGCCCTGGCCAGCGCCACGATCGGGGCCGGCATGGTGGCCGAGAACAGCAGCGACTGACGGTCGGCGGGAATCTGCGCGACGATGCGCTCGACATCGGGCAGGAAGCCCATGTCGAGCATCTCATCGGCCTCGTCGAGCACCAGGTGCTCCACGTGCGTCAGGTCGAGGATGCGCCGCCCGACCAGGTCGAGCAGCCGACCGGGCGTGCCCACCACGATGTCCACGCCGTCGGCCAGCGTGTCGATCTGATCGTCGTAGCCCACGCCGCCGTAGACGGTGAGCACGCGCGCGCCGCGGTGCTTGTTGGCCATGCCGATCTCGGCGGTGATCTGCAGCGCGAGCTCGCGCGTCGGCGTCATGACCAGGGCCTGCGGCTTACCGGGGGCCTCCAGGTCGTCGAAGTCATCGTCGCCGTCCAGCAGCACGTGCTGCAGCAGCGGGAGGCCGAACGCGAGCGTCTTGCCGGTGCCGGTGCGGGCCTGGCCGATCAGATCGGCGCCGGTCAGCGCGATCGGAATGGCCATCTCTTGGATAGGAAACGGGGAGGTGATTCCGGCCTCAGACAGGGCGGCGACAAGGTTGTCTTCTACGCCGAGGTCGGTGAAACTGGAGGTCTCCTGGGGCTGGGGTTGCTGGGAGTCGTCACTCATGGGCGATCATATTCTCTTTCGTTCTGGTGGCCCGTCCCGGGCCACGGTGTCCTGGACGCGCGCGACGACGGGGCGTCACGCAGCCACGGCCCCGAAGCCCACCTGGCGGTGAGGCTCCTGGCCGAGTTCGAGGTAGCCGATCTTCGCGGCGGGCACGAGCACCCGCCGTCCGCTACCGTCATCCAGGCTCAGCACACCATCCGGGGCAGCCAAGGCGTCGCGCAGGTTCTGTGCGATGTCGTCACCCGACTGGCTCGATTCGATGGTCAACTCCTTGTTGACCTGTGTGATGCCGATCTTGATTTCCACAATGCTCCAATCTACCCGGTCGGCGCAGGACGACCCAGCGAACCGCGGGTGGTGAACTCATGCGCGCCGCGGAACGACCACCCGGACGGCGCCGACGGACACGTTGTCGTGCCCGCCTTGGGCGTTGGCCCAGGCGGTGAGACGGTTGGCCAGCATCCAGGCGGGAGGACGGGGTTCGTCCAGCTCCGCCAGGCAGGATGCGACGACCGCCCCGAGCTCGTCGGCCGCCGAGGCGTAGTTCCACAGGCCGTCGCTGCACACGACCAGCCAGCCGTCCTGGCGCGGGCTCAGCGTCTGCATCGTCGGGTCGCAGGGCCCGGCGCCGGGGCCGATCCACTTCAGGATGGCGTGCGCCTGCGCCCCGGATTCGGCGACGCGGCGGGCCACGCCGAGTTCGATGCGGGCCTGGGCCAGCGAATCGTCCGTGCTCAACAGGCGGGCGGGGCCGTCGTCGGGGAACCAGTAGCAGCGGGAGTCGCCGACGTTGCCGACGACCAGGCGCCCGCGCCACCAGCTGGCGACCACGAGCGTGCACGCCCACGAGCCGGGAAGGTCGTCGCGCGCGGCGTCCAGCACCGCCTGGTTGGCGCGGCGAAAGGCGTTGCGCATGTGGCGGGACACCTCGCTGGGGGCGATGCTTGCGGCCTGCAGCACGTCGGCGAGGCAGTCGGCGGCCTGCCGGGCGGCGATCGTGGCGGCCTCGGCCGAGCGGTCGGACGTGGAGACGCCGTCGCTCACCGCGACGACGGCGGCGCAGCGGCCGCGCGCATCGGTGCCGGCCGCGATGGCCAAAGAATCTTGGTTGTGGGGGTGGGACATGCCCCTGTCACTGACGCCACCGGCCCAGACACAGGGACGAAGCACGAAGTGTTCGCTGTCGCCTTCGACAGCTGCCGGGGCACCGTGCGCACCCGGAACGGCCCCGGTAGCAACCCGGGCCACCGTGGCATAGGCGTCTGGCGCGCCCTTTTCTTGCGGATCTGAAGTCATGTGATTCCATCAGCGGGGATCGCAAGGCGTCAACCGTACCAATGGTTCGGAAGCACCGGGGGGTGCGGTCGAGGACAGCTGGGAAGCGCCGACGGCAGTGACGCCGCCGGCGCTCCAGCAAAGGGGGGTCAGCCGAGGCGGTGAACGTGTTCTGCCTGCTTGCCCTTCGGACCTTGCGTGATCTCGAACTCTACGCGCGAACCCTCATCCAGGGTGCGGTAGCCGGATCCCTCAATTGCAGTGAAATGGACGAAGACATCCTCATCGCCCGGGGGATCCACCGCGATGAAACCCCAACCCTTTTCGGCATTGAACCACTTGACGGTTCCTTGTGCCATGGTGAACTCCTTGCTATACGTCCAGCCGCATGCGTGCGGCCAGCTGTCCCGGCTCACAGTGACAGCGAGCCCGGACAGTGGCTCAAGCTTTGCACATTCTTCAGTGAGGTGCCAGCGTGTCCCGCGCCCGGGTCCATGCAGCGGTGCAGGATTTGTCGGTGCCACGTGGTTGCATGGAGTGCGTGGCAGACATGGAGGATGCGTTGGGCGGCTCCGGCGGCCCCGTGCGTCTGGATGCCGTGCAGGCCGCGGCGGTCGAGGCCATCGTGACGGCGTCGGCGCCTGTGCTGGTCACCGGCGGGCCTGGCACGGGCAAGACGGAGGTGCTCGTATCCGCGGTGGGGCAGCTGGTGCGACAGGGCGTGGGGCTCGATCGCATCGTCGTGCTCAGCCACGCCCGGGCCGGGGCGCAGCGGCTGCGGCGCCGGCTGATGGCCCACCTGGAGGGCGCGTTCTTCGACACGCACATCACGACCGTGCACGGCTGGTGCCGACAGGTGCAGGCGGGCCTCGGTGCGCCCGATGTGCGGCTGTTGGCCGCCCCGGAGCAGGAGTTTCGCGTCCGGGAGCTGTTGGACGAGATCGGGCCGCAGCTGTGGCCGCCCGAGCTGGCGCTGGCGGCGCGCACGCAGGCGTTCGCCGGACAGGTGCGCGACCTGATGCTGCGCACCCGGCAGCTGGGGCTGGATCCGGACGACCTGGTGGCGCAGGGACGGGCGACGGGCCGGCCGGCATGGGAATCTGCCGGGCGGTTCTTCGAGGCGTACCTGGATGCGATCGACGCGGAACAGGTCATCGACTACGCCGAACTCGTGCATCGCACGCGCATTCTGGTTGCGTCTGCCTCGGCCCGGGCCAGCCTGCGCGCCGGAGTGCGGCTGGTGCTGGTGGACGAGCTGGCCGAATTCGACCCGGCCCAGTGGGGCCTGCTGCGCGACGTGTGGGCGGCGGGCGTCCCCGTGGTGGGATTCGCCGACGCGAGCACCAGCGTGTTCGGCTTCTGGGGTGCGGTGTCGCGGCCCGTTGAGCAGTTCGAGCGCAGCTTCGCCGGGCCGGACGGACGCCTCGCCCGCTTCGACCTGCGGCACACGTGGCGGGGGTCGCCGGGCGTGGCCGCCGCGTGCGCGCGGCTGGCCGCGCACATGCCGAACGGCGCTGCGCCGGTCGAGCAGGAGGACGACACTGCGGACGAGGGCGCCGCGCAGGTCTGGGTGTGCGGCTCGGCCCGCGCCCGCGATGGGGCGCTGGCGCAATGGCTGCGAACCGCGCACGTGGACGACGGCGTGCCGTGGAGCCAGATGGCCGTGCTCGGTCAAACGGCCGACGCGGAACTGGCCGAGGTGGCCCGCGGCCTGGCCGGTGCGGGCATTCCGGTGCAGCTGGATGGTGACGGCACCGGCCTGGCCGACACGCCGGCCGTGCGGCAGTTCCTGCCCGTCCTGGCGCTGATCGCGCAGTGGAGCGAGCAGGGCCAACCGACAACCGACCTTGTGCAGCGCGGGTTGGCGTCCCGGTTGGCGGGCATCGACGCCGTGGAGGCGCGCCGCCTGGCCCGGCAGCTGCGCGCGGCGCAACCGCAGCTGGCGTTGCTGCGCGACGGCCCGTTGCTCGCGCAGGTGTTCTCCCAGGATCGTCCAGACGCCGCGCAGGACGACCGGATCGGCCGGCTGCGCACCGCCTGGGGCGACGCCGTGCAGGTGCTGCGCGACGGCGGCGATGTGCCCGGTCTGCTGTGGGCGCTGTGGTCGTCCGGGGCGTGGCCGGCCCAGGCGCGGGCCGACGCGCTGTCGGGCGGGCTGGCCGCGCCACAGGCCAACGCCGACCTGGATGCCGTCATGGCGCTGTTCGACCTGGCGGGCCAGCATCCGGACTGGTGCGGTCCCGCGGGGCTGAGGCGCTTCCTGGCGCTGCTCGGCCAGTACCAGATCGAGTCGGACACGGCGCGGGAATCGGATCCGCGCGGTCTGGGCGTGCAGGTCATGGGCGTGCGGCGTGCGCTCGGCCGAGGCTGGCCGATCGTGGCCGTGATCGGGGCGGCCGAGGGGCGCTGGCCGCGTCCGGGCGAGGCGGCCACGCTGCTGGAACCGGATGCGCTGCGGCCGCGCGCGACCGATCTGCTGGAGGGGGCTGCGGTGAGCCCGCTGCGGGCGCAGCAGCAGGCATTTCTGCTTGCCTGCAGCCGGGCCGAGCGGCGGCTCGCGGTCGTGTGTGCACCCGCCACGGACGCCGAAACGGCCCGCGTGTCGCGATTCGCGCTGCAGCTGGGGGTTCCCTGCATCGGGATGCCGGAGGCGCCGCGGGCGGCGTCCGGGATGGCGGGGCTGGTGGCCGGGCTGCGGCGGGCGAGCCTGGATGCGCAGGCGAGCCCGGCGTTGCGCGAGGATGCCGTCCGGCTGCTGCGCGGCGCACGTCAGCTGCGTGACGACGCCGGAGCGCCCCTGGCGCCGACGGCCGATCCGGCGACCTGGTGGGGCGTGCGCGCGACCAGCGGCGATGTGGGTGCGACGTCCCCGGCGCCGGTCGTGCTGACGGGCAGCTCGCTGACCTCGCTGTTGGCCTGCCCGCGCCGGTGGTTCCTGTCCCGGCGGGCGCGCGGCGATCTGCGTCCGGGGCCGCGTGCAGCACTGGGCACGCTGCTGCATGAGGTGTTCCGCCGCGACGCCGATGGCACGTTCGGCGCGCAGGCCGCGGCCGCGCTGCTGGACGAGCGTTGGGACACGCTGGGATTCGCCACGCGGTGGCAGTCGCAGGCCGCCCGGGCCGAAGCGCAGCAGATGTACGAGCGGTTCGTGCGCTGGCGCGATGGGCGTCCCGATCGGGAGCTCGTCGCCGTGGAGGCGCCGTTCACCTGGGCGCTGGAGTGCGACGGGCTGCCCGTTCAGGTCACGGGCGTGGTGGACCGGTTGGAGCGCGATGCCCAGGGCCGGCTGGCGGTCGTCGACTTCAAGACGGGGCGCACCGAGAAATCGCGTGAGCATCGCGACCAGGTGGCGCTGTACGAGTTGGCCGTCGGGCAGGGTGTGTTCCCGGGCTTGGACCTGGGGCAACCGCCGCGTCCGGCCGCCCCGCCGGAGCTGGTGTGGCCCGCCGTGCAGGCGTCCACGCGCGACGAGTGCAAGCTCAAGGTGTGCACGCTGGCGAGCCTGGCCGACCATCCGCACGATGAGTCGGTCGAGTTCGATGCGCCCGCGTACCCCACCTGGGCACACGCGCGGCTGGCGGTCGCGGCCCGGATCGTGCACGCGGGCCGCTTCGACGCGCGCAGCGGCCCGGCCTGCTCGACCTGTCCGTTCTTCGCCGGCTGCCCGGCGCAGACCGAGGCTGCGGAGGAGGTGTGATGTGCCCGCGCTGACCAGAGCCGAAGACCTGGCCGACCTGCTCGGCATCCCGCTGTCGGACGAGCAGCTGGCTGCGGCGTGCGCGCCGCTGGAACCCGGCATCATCGCTGCGGGGGCCGGCACCGGCAAGACCACCGTGATGGCTGCGCGCGTCGTGTGGCTGATCGGCACCGGGCAGGTGGGCCCCGGCCAGGTGCTGGGGCTGACGTTCACGCGGAAGGCGGCCGGCGAGCTGGCGGAGCGGATCCGGGGTGCGCTGGTGGGCGCGGGCCTGCTGGACGCCGACGACCTCGACAGCGGCGAGCCGACGGTGGCGACCTACGATGCGTTCGCGGGTGCCCTGGTGCACGACCACGGCGTGCGCATCGGCATCGAGCCGGGGCGACGCCTGATGGTGGATGCCCAGCGCTACCAGCTGGCTTGTCGGGTGGTGGCCGACCCGGCCTGCGCGATCGAGCACCTGGCGCACCTGGCGGTCGGCACGGTGGCCCAGCGGCTGCTGCGCCTGGACGGGCAGTTGACCAGTCACCTGGTCGGCATCGAGCAGGCCAGGCAGGCGACCCTACAGTTCCTGGCCGACGCGGATGCGGCGCCGCTGTGGCGCGGTTCGCCGTACAAGCCGGTGGTGCAGGCGGCGCATATCGCGCAGCAGCGGCTGGAGCTGCTCGACCTCGTCCAGGCTTATCACGACCTCAAAGCCGACCTTGGGTTGTGGGAGTTCGCCGACCAGATGCAGGCCGCGGTGGCGCTGGCCACGCAGGCGCCTGCGGTGGGCCAGCAGCTGCGCGCGCGCTACCACATCGTGCTGCTCGACGAGTATCAGGACACCTCGCATGCCCAGATCCGCCTGCTCACCGGCCTGTTCAGCGGCCCGGATCCGGCGTCGGGGCGCGGGCATCCGGTGACCGCCGTGGGCGACGCATCGCAGGCCATCTACGCGTGGCGAGGCGCCGCCTCCGACACGCTGAACAGGTTCGTCGACACGTTCCCGCGGGCGGACGACTCCGCGGCCGGCGGCTACCGGCTGACGATCAACCGGCGGAGCGGGCGCCACATTCTCGATGTCGCCAACGCCGTCGCGCAGCCGCTCCGCGAGGAGTCGGATGCCGCGGCGATGCTCGTGCCCGCCCCGGACAGGGCGCCCGGCCAGGTGCGTGCGGCCGTTCTGCCGACGTTCCCCGACGAGGTGGGCTGGGTGTGCGATCAGGTGATGGCGGCCCACGACCGTCTCGGTGTGGCCTGGTCGGATATAGCCGTGTTGACCAGAAGAAACGTTGATATTGGCACGTTCCATGACCGGCTGGTTGCGCTCGATGTGCCGGTGGAGGTCGTCGGGCTGGGCGGACTGCTCAGCCTGCCCGAGGTGGGGCAGATCGTCGCGACGCTGCGGCTCCTGGTGGACGTGCGGCACAATCCGTCCGTCCTGACGCTGCTGGCCGGGCCGCGCTGGCGGCTGGGTGCGCCCGACCTGGAGCGCCTGGGCGCGCGGGCACTGGGCCTGGCGCGCCAGCAGTCCGATGCGGACGGCCAACCGGCGCCGGAGCCGGACGTGTGCCTGCTGGATGCGGTCGCTGATCCGGGCCCGGGCCCGTACGACCCCGGCGTGCGTGCCGAGCTGAGCGCATTCGTGGCCGAGCTGCACCGGCTGCGCGCCCACCGCGACGATCCGCTCGGCCATCTGGTGTTGCTGGTCGTCGACACCATCGGGTTGCGCGCGGAGATTGCCGCCCGCCCGGGGCAGTGGGGTCGCTCGGCCGCCGAGCAGGTTGACCAGTTCATCCGTGCGGTCGCAGGTTTCCAGGATGCGGCGGGCCAGACGACGCTGTCCGGGCTGCTGGCCTGGCTGGATGCCGAACGCGAGGCGGGCGAGGAGCTCGGACAGGCCGTCGTGAGCGCCGACGACTCCGTCAAGCTGCTCACCGTGCACGCGGCCAAGGGGCTGGAGTGGGACGTCGTCGCGTTGCCGTGCCTGGGCAAGGGCGTGTTCCCGAACGATCGTGGGGGCGACAACTGGGCGCGGCAGGCGGAATCGCTGCCTGCGCCGCTGCGCGGGGACGCCGACAGCGTGCCGCAGCTGGCACAGGTCACGAAGGACGGGCTGGCGGAATACGCCGAGGCGCTCACCGTCGTGGCGGCCCGCGGCGAGGACCGTCTGGCGTACGTTGCGGCGTCCCGGGCACGCGAGCTGCTGATCGGGTCGGCGTCGTGGTGGCGTCCCGGGCGGGTGACGCCGGGTGCGCCGTCCCGGGTGTTCGATGCGCTGGCCGAGTGCGCGGCCGAGCAGGGCTGGCGCGTCGAGCGCGCTCCGGCCCCCGAGGCCGACGAGCCCAATCCGCTGGGTGCGCGGCCTGTGTGGGTGCCGTGGCAGGATCCGGCGCCGGATGCCGAGCTGCTGTCCTGGGCCGCGGCGCAGGTGGGGGAGACGGCCGCGCCGGACGAGGCCGGGCTGGGCCAGTCGGCGTTGACCAGGGCGGAGCTGAGCGCCGAGGACGCCGCCGCGGTGCGGGTCTGGACGGAGCAGTTGCGCCGCCAGGCCACGCTGGAGCGGGAGCGGCGCCGCGGCGGTGGCGTCCGCGTGCCGCGGTCGCTGAGCGTCACGCAGCTGGTGCGCACGCGAACCGATCCGGGTGGCCTGGCCGCCGATCTGGAGCGTCCGATGCCGCGCGTGACCAGCAGTCAGGCTGGGTTGGGCACGCGATTCCATGATTGGGTCCGCGACCGGTTCGCGCTGCCGGCGCAACTGGACGAGTCGCTGGAGCTGCCCGGTCTGGATGCCGAGCCCGATGAGGTGGCGGCGGATGACGAGCTTGCGCAGCTGCAGGAGCGGTTCCTGGCCGGTCCGTACGCGTCCCGGCAGCCGCTGGCCGTCGAGATCCCGTACGTCTTGAGCCTGGCCGGGCGGGAGCTTCGGGGACGCATCGACGCGGTGTACCGGGGCGATGGGCATCCGTACCGCTACCAGGTGGTCGACTGGAAGACATCGCCGCGGCAGACGTCCGATCCGCTGCAGCTGGCCGTCTATCGGCTGGCCTGGGCGCTGGCGCATGGCTGTGATCCGGACGAGGTGGATGCGGTGTTCTACTACGTGCGTGGTGGCGACGTGCGCCGCCCGGAGCGGCTGCCCGGGCGCACCGACATCGAGGCCATGCTGGCGCGGCTGGCGGCGTCCGGATTGGGCGGCTAGTCAGGGTCGTGCAAGCGCTGCGCCAGGCCGCTAGCGCGCCAGGCCGGTGTGGTGACGGCTGTGCGGACCGAGTCGGCCAGGCCGACGATGCGCAGCCGGTGTCGGGCGCGCGTCACCGCGGTGTAGAGCAGCTCGCGGGTCAGCAGCGGGGAGCCGGGTGGGGGCAGCACCAGCGTGACGCCGCCGTACTGGCTGCCTTGCGACTTGTGCACGGTCATGGCGTACAGCGGCTGCAGCCCCTCCAGCGCCGACAGAGGCACCGAGGCGGGCTGGTCTGGGTCGCCAAAGACCACGCGGGTGCTGGCCGAGGCGGCCATCACGATGCCCTGGTCGCCGTTGGCCACGCCCCACTCTGGCTGGTTGACGCTCATCAGCACGGCCCGACCGGGGTACCACGGGGTGGATGCTGCCCCGGGTGGGCTGACCGTGCGGGCCAGTCGCTCGGCCATGCGACCCCAGGTCGATGCGCCGTAGGGCCCCTCCCGGTGCGCACAGAGCAGCCGGTGCTCGTCGAGGGCTCGCAGCGCCTCGCCCGACGCATCGGCGGCGGTGGCGGCGCCGACCGCGCGCGCCTGCGCGACCAGCTGGGCGCGCAGGCCGGGCAACGCATCCAGGCTGACCCCGCCCGGGTCGAGGTCGATCAGCTCCACCGCCTCGTCGTCGCTTGTCAGCACCTCGATGGCGCGGTCAGCATCGCCGGCGCGGATGGCGTCGGCCAGCGCGGCGAGCGCGCCCGAGAACCGCCAGGTGTGTGACAGCGTGACGCTGGCCGGCTCGGTTGCGCCCAGCGTGCGGGGCATCGCGGCCGCAACCAGATCGGCCAGGACGGCACCGGCATCCACCGACGACAGCTGGTCGGGATCGCCCACCAGCACCAGCCGGGCGGACGGCGGCAGGGCGGATGCGAGCGCGGCCATCAGAGCCAGCGAGACCATCGAGACCTCGTCCACCACGATCAGGTCGTAGGGCAGGCCGTTGCGGGCGTCGTGCCGGAATCCGCGCCCGGGGCCGCGGCTGCCGAGCAGACGGTGCAGTGTGCCTGTGGTCACCCCCGCGGTCGCGCTGGCGGCCGCGGCGACCTGTGCCAGACGCGTGGCCGCCTTGCCGGTCGGGGCCGCCAGAGCGATGCGCGGGGCGGGCAGGCCGAGCGCGTCGGCCTGGTCGATCAGCGTCTGGATCAGCGCGGCGACCAGCGTGGTCTTGCCGGTGCCCGGCCCGCCGGCCACGATGGTCGTCCAGGCGTGCGCGGCCGTCCACAGCGCCTGGCGGGCCGGACGTGCGGCGGGCGCGTCGGCACCCGCGAGGCGGTCGAGGCAGGTCGCCAGGCGCGCCTCATCCACGGGTGGGGATGGCTGGGCCCACCGGGCCCGCAGCACGCGCCGGACCGTCTCCTGGTCGTCCCAGTCGCGTTCCAGGTACAGCTGCCCGGCGTGCAACCGCAGCGGACGGGCACTGGCTGGGGCTCGGTCGGCTCTCACCAGGGGTGAGGCAGCGACCGCGGCCAGCCAGGCGTCGGCGTCGGGCCATGACAGGTCGTCCACGGGCAACGATTGTTCATCGCGTTCCAGGCGCGCCGCCAAGTCGCGCGCCTGCGACAAGGGAAGACACACCGAACCGGCCCGCAAAGCCCGCACGACCAAAGCGATGGCGAGCAGAACGCGCTCATCCGGCTCGTTGCCCAGGCGGCCGAGCGTCTGGGCGACGTGCACATCGGCGGCGTCCAGCACACCGGCCTGGTTGAACTGACCCAGCAGGCCGGTCAGACCTGCGACGCGCCGCGGGTCGGGATTGTCGATCGCTGTCATCGCGGTGCTCCTGCCAGGACATCGGACGCCGCCACCACCAGCTCGTCCGGCGGCTGCCAGACGAAGACGCCACAGGGGACGCCGTCGATGCTCGGCGTCTGCGGGCCCGCCATGCCACGCACGAACAGGTACCCGATGCCGGCGAAGTCGCGGCCGGGGTCGTAGCCGGGCACGCGGCGCAGCAGGTGGCGCCGGGTCGCCACGGCGTACAGCAGCGCCTGCAACGGGTAGTGGGCGTCCATCATGGCCTGCGCCATGGCGGCCGGGTGGTAGTGGCGGGCCAGCGCAGGTTCGCCCGGCTGTCCGGACAGCGTGTTGGTCTTGTAGTCGATCAGGAAGAAGCGCGCGGGCGTGCCCGGCAGGCGCAGCAGCGCGTCGATCGAGCCCGTGAGAAATCCGGCGAGCACGCGCGGGCCCGCGGGGCTGGTGCCCAGGCGGCGGCCGTAGTCGCCGAGCGGCGCATCGCCGGGGATGAACGCCGTGAACACATCGGCCAGGTCGGCGACCGTGCGCCGCAGCGGCGCCGGACCACCGAGCGGCAGTTCGAAGCCCAGCTCGGCCAGGCGGTCGCGGGCGGGGATGTCGGCCAGGCAGCGTCCGTCCGCCAGGGCCCCAAGCGGCGTGTGCAGCACGGTGTCCAGCCCGCGAGCCAGCGCGGCGGGATCCAGATCCGGCAGCCACACCCGTTCGCCCTGCTCGGCGCACGCCGCAGCGAGGTCGTCGCCCAGCGTGGACGAGGCCGGATCGACCTGCTCGAACACGGCGTGCACCACCGTCCCGAACTGCGCGCCCGCAGGCATCCCGGCCAGCGGCGATGGCAGCTCCGACACGGGCGTCGCCGCGTCTGCGGCATCGTTGACGGCCAGGGGCGCGGCGTCGAGAACGGGTTCGTCGGTCGGCGGTGCGGCCGCCGGGGCCAACGCGTGCAGGTCGGCCGTCAGGCCCGTGTAGCTGGTGCGCACCCAATCTGGGTCGATGCCGCGGGTGAAGTGGCGCCGGCCCAGCGCCGGCGGTGGTGCCGCGGACCCGACGGCGGCGGGCGCGGCAGTGCCAGAGACGTCGACCGTCTCGACCAGTGCGGGATCCCAGGGTGTGCCACGGCGGCGTTCCAGCATCGCCAGAGCCGAATGCTGCGTGGTGACGCGCATGGGCGCCCACCACAGCACCAGGCGCGACTTGGCGCGGGTTGCGGCGACGTACAGCAGCCGCAACGCCTGGGCGTCCTCCTCGGCGGCGCGGTGCGCCTGGCGCTCGGCCGCCGGGCTTCCCGGCGCGCGCAGGCCGCCGCCGGGATCGAGCATCCACTGCCCTTGCCAGTGAACGATGAACGGCTCGCCGCCGGGCTCGGGCACCCACCGGTCGGCGGCCTGGGGCAGCAGGACGACGGGGAATTCCTGCCCCTTCGCCGCGTGCACCGTCATGATCTGGACGGCTTGGCGGTCGGTCTCCAGACGCCGTGTGCGGTCATCGCCGGGACGCTCTGCGGCCTGCGCGCACCGCCGCTGCAGCCAGTGCGCCAGGTCGGCGGGGCTGCCCGGCTGGATGGTCTGCTGCGTGTTGAGCACCTCCGCCAGATGCCGCAGGTCGGCCAGCAGGCGTTCCCCGCCGGGCTGGCCCAGCAGTCGCGGCACAAGCGCGTGACGCCGGGAGATGCCTTCGAAGACGCCGGGCACGCCGATCGTGGCGAAGCGGCGCGCGTCGTCCTTCAGCTGGGTCGCGATGTCGAGGGTTGCATCGGTCGCCGCCGACGCCAGGTCGGGCGGGGTCAGCCCGATGAACGGATCGAGCGCAACGACGGCCACCCGATCGGGGCTCGGGTCGGCCATCGCGTCCAGCAGGTGCTGCCAGACCTGCGCCGCGGGCGTGTCGAAGACGCTGACCGGGCCGCAGAACACGGCGGCGATACCCGCCCGGGCCAGCGTCTCCTGCAGCTGGAACCCGCGCCGGTTGGAGCTGACGAGCACGGCGATGTCGCTGGCGCGCAGCAGGCGCCAACGCCGCTCGGCGTGCACCCACAGGCGCGATCCGACCAGCTCGACAACCTGTGCGACCAGGTCGGCATCGATGCGCTGCCGGGCCACTGCGGCCGGCAGGTCGGACGGGGCGACGATGCGGCGCACCTGGACGGCCGTGGGGTAGGCGGGCGGGGCGTCCGCGGCGGTGGTCAGGCGCGAGGTGTGCTGGCTGGCGCTGACGCGGGTCATCTGGATGGGGGCCTGGTCGGTGCCGAGGTTGGTCTGGCCGAACAGGTGCGCCACGCCGTCGACGATGCCGGGGTCGGCGCGGAAGTCGGTGCCCAGCGTGAGCACCTGGTCGGCCTGGTCGACCGCGTCGAGGTACGCGTAGACATCGGCACCGCGGAAGGCGTAGATGGACTGCTTCGGATCGCCGATCAGCACGAGAGTGCTCCGTCCGGCGAACGCCTGCGACAGGATGTCCCACTGCTGCGGATCGGTGTCCTGGAACTCGTCGACCAGCACCGCGGGGAAGCGGTCCGCCAGACGCTGGCAGGCTAGGGGGCCGGTGTCGGGGTCGGTCACGGCGGCGCGCAGACGCTCGACCAGGTCGTCGAATCCGGCCAGGCCCGCCTGGCGTTTACGCGACTCGAACTGCGTGCGGACGCGCTCGGCGAATCCGGCCCGTTCGCGTGTCACCGGATCGTCCTGGGCCAGCGGCAGATGGGCATGCTCCAGGCCGAGCCGGCCCAAGGCCAGGGCATCGGACAGCGGCGGGGGCGACGGCGACGTCCAGAAGTCGCGGAGGTAGACATCGGTGATCACCTGGTCGGCCAGCACCGACAGATCCTCGGCAAGGCGAACAGAGCTGTCGTGGTCTGCCAGCAGGCCGAGTTGGTCGAGCATGCGCGAGCAGAACTCGTGCGTCGTCGCGATCGTGGCGGCGTCGAAGTCGCCCAGCGCCTGTTCGATGCGGCCCAGGCGCACCGCAATCTCGTCCGCGGGGGCATCGGTGAGGAACCGATCGACCTCGTCACCAGGGGTGATGCCGTCGTGGAGCATCCGAACGAGCGCCTGCCGCGTGGCCTGGAGCCGCTGGTAGATGCGCGAGCGCAGTTCCGCACTGGCCATGCGGCTGAACGTGATCAGCAGCAACTGGGGCAGTCGGTAGCGGCCTTCGGCCACGAACCGCACCGCGAGGGCGGCGATGGCGTACGTCTTGCCCGTGCCGGCGCTGGCTTGCAGCACGACGGTGCCGGTGGGCAGGGGTCCGGTCGCGTCGAAGACCGGAGCGGTGGCACAGGTCGGGGTGGTCATGGGCGTCCTCCTGCGGCGGTGGCGCGGACGGCCTCGCGCAGGGCAGGCGGTGTGAGCATGCTGGCCAGGACGGGGCGCCAGAACCAGGTGGCCAGCTGTTCGAACCGGGACGTCGGGTGAGCGGAGCCGATCAGGCTCGGTGCGGGCATGCCCGCCGGATCGACGGCCTGTGCGGGCATTGCGAGCAGCGCATCCAGCGTGGCCGGGGGGAAGAAGCGGCGCCAGGCCGGGTCGGTGGCCTCGCCGCTGTCGTCGCCCCAGCGGCCCTCCCAGGCCGACCGCGCGGCATCGCGGGGCGCGTTCGCACCGTGCGCACCGTGTCCGGTGGGCGACGACACCGCGCGGACGAGGTCGTGCGCCGTCTGGGGTGGCAGCGGCACCAGTCGGCGCAGCCCGGCCTCGCGGACCGTGACGAGCTGGGCGAGCAGATCCGCGGCGACGCCGGCCGACGGGGCTTGCAGCCCGATCAGTGGGCCCTTGCCGACCAGCGCCGCGACCAGCGGACGGTCGTTGTCGGCGGACGCGGACAGCGCCAACAGTCGGATCCAGGCATCCACCAGGTGCGACGCGCGCATCCAGCCGAATCGGACGACCGGCAGCACGCCGCCGTCCAGATCGGCCTGCCCGCTCAGTGCGCGTCCCGCGATCCGCAGGATCACCTCGTGCGGGGTCGGCGTGCAGCCCAGGCTCGTCCAGCTGTCGGCGATCCCGGCCGCATCCTGGCCCGCCTTGTCGACCAGCGCGGCTCCGAATCGTCCCGGCGGCAGCTGTGGGGCCCGCAGGGCGTGCGCCCGGGCGTCCTGCGGCGCCACGCCGGCGAGCAGGTCGTGCAACACCATGTCGCCCAGGCGCCAGGCCAGCAGCGGGTCGGCGGTCGTGATGAGCTGCTCGGGCAGCGGCGTTTGCCACGGGGGGCGCAGCCCGGTGCGAGCGCGCAGCAACTCGGCGGCGGGGTTCCGGAAGAACCGGATGAGCAGATCCAGGTCGAGCGGCCCGGCTGGGCCGTCGCCAAAGTCGGCCTGCCACAGCGGTGCGGGGGGTGGGGCCGGCGGGCTGAGCAGCCGGGTAGCCCCGCGCAGCGCGTCCTCATCGAAGCTGAAGGGCCACCGCCCACCCTCGCTGGCGAAGTTGCCCCAGGCGTACGGCTGCATCCAGTGATGCTGGACGACCGCTGCCTCGGCCGTTCCGGGGCGCCAGGCCCCAGCCGGTCCCGGGACGGCGCATGCCTCCAGCAGGTCGAGGATGGCCACGCTCGGCGGCAACTCGGCGTTGGTGCGCGGGTTGGCGCCCTGCGTCACCACGATCAGGCGGTCGCGTGCCGCAAGGATGGCGTCGCACAGATGCTGGCGGGCGCGGACCCGGGGATCGTCCGGCATCTGGCCGCTGGGCAGCATCTCGCTCAGATCGCCGCCCAGGGGGCGCACCCGCGGCGGGAAGTGCGCGTCGTCCAGGCCCAGCAGACACACGACGCGGTGGGGCACCGCGTCCAGCTCGCCCAAGCGCGTGAACAGCAGCGACCCGTTGCCGAAGACGGGGCGTCCGCGTGGGGCGGGCGCGACGGTGCCGAGCAGCCCCAGCGCGTCGTCCAGCCGCAGCGGTGCGGTGCCGTCGGGTGCGCCGTCCAGTCGGCTCAGGGCCTGTGCGGCCTCGTCGAACAGCCAGCGATCGTCCTCGCCCGGCGCGAACAGCACGTCGATCGCGGCGCGCAGCCGGGTCAGCCACACCGACAGCGGCGCGGGATCGTTGCACCGCAACCGACACAGCCGCACGCGCCGGATCAGCTCGTCGAGCTTGCCGATCAGTTCGGCATCGGCGCCGTCGACGCCCGCAGCCGGGGCGATGCCGCCGAGGACGGAGGTGGGCGTCTCGGTCAGCGCGACCGCCACATTCAGGCGCTGGGTGCCCTGGAACCAGGTGCCATCCTGGATCTGGCGCAGCCCATACCGTTCGCGGTGGGCCTGGTCGATGCCCCACACGATCCCCGACGCGCCGATGATGTCGGGCAGGCGCGCCAGGTCGTCCGGGCTGAACCCAAACCGGGCCGCGACGAAGGGCTTCTCGCACAGGTCGAGCAGGTCCCGCGCGGTGGCGCGGCCGCGGTCGAGCGCCAGCACCTCGCGCAGGCCATCCAGCACGGGGTTGGGGCGGCGCAGCGCCGCCTGGTCGATCTGGGCCCGCAGCCCCTGGCCGGGGTGAGACTGCCCGGGGTCCGCCTGCGCGAGGCAGAAGTCGGCCTGGATGAGCGGGGCGTAGCGCTCCAGATCGGTGCAGTAGACGACGATGTCCCGCGGCTCCAGCGTCGGGTCGTCGTCGAGGACGCCGCACAGAACCTCGCGCAGCACCTCCACCTGGCGATCCGGCCCGTGGCTGGCGTGGATCTGGACGGTGCCGTCGGCGCGCCGTGACGGTGCGGCCTGCGGGCTGCGTTGGTGGCGGATGTCGTCCTGAACCACCTGCAGCAGCGTCGGCGCCATCGAGGTGGCGACAAGGGGAGACGGGGCGTCGGCGGGTGGTGGTGCCGCGTCGTCGCGCAGCACCCCGGCGTACCGGGCCGCCAGGCCTGTCGGGGCCGCGGACGGGCGCAGCGGAGCCCACCGATACAGCGTCGTCGGTGTGAGTCGGGCCAGTGCGCCGATCAGGTCGCGGTCGGACGGACGCAGTGGGGCCACAGTCACGACGCCCAGCCGGGCTGGCAGCCATTCCTCCTTGTCGTCACCTGGATGAGGTGTCTGCATCGCAGCCAGCGCATCGAGCAGCAGCAGGTGTCGCCGCGCGGGATGCGGTGTCGGCTGCGTCATCGCCGTGAGCAGCCGCCACAGGGGCGGTTGCCAGGCATCGGCGTCGTCCAGCACCCAGGTGTCGGTGCCGGCATCCCAGTCGAGCAGCATCTGGGGGCACCGTGCCAGGTAGCGGCGGAACAGCCGCACGATGGTGGCGGCGTCGGCGGCCCGTCGGCCGGGGCGCGCGGACTCATCGCCAGCCGGACCATCCAGATGGCGGCGCAGCAGCGTACCCCACGGTTCATCGCGGGCCAGTTCCAGCGCCTGGAGGGCAGCGGCGACCAGGGCTGGGCCGCCCCAGGGATCCAGGCGTGGATCCAGCCCCAGGACGCCCCGTTCGACCCGGCGGCGCAGCGCGCCCATGGAGGCGAAATCGACGCCCGCGCACACGTCCAGACCGGGCCCGAAGCTGCGGGACAGCGCCTGCGACAGGAACCGCTGGTGACCGCGCGACGGCACCACGAGCATATCCGGGGCGAACGGATCGGCCAGCGGCACGCGCAGCACATCCGCCACCTGGGCGCACAGAAGCTCCCAGGTGGGTTCGCACACCACCCGCAGGGGGTCTTCCCGTTGCGTCATGGCTGACAGACTAGAACTCGGCGCTGACACTTTTCGCCTCCGCGCCGTCGTGGCGGAGTTATCCACAGGGGGTAATCGCATTGTCGGAGGCACCGTTTATGGTTGGGTGCGTGAATGAAGCTGATCCTGACGCGATCTTGGCGGGCCTGGACGCCGAGCAGCGAGCCGTGGCGACCGCGCCGCCCGGCCCGGTGGTCGTCATCGCGGGCGCCGGCACGGGCAAGACGCGTGCGATCACGCACCGCATCGCCTACGCGGTGGCCACGGGCCGTGTCAACCCGCGCTCGGTGCTGGCTGTCACGTTCACGACCCGCGCGGCGGGGGAGTTGCGGGCCCGCCTGCGCACGCTGGGCGTCGGCGGCGTGCAGGCGCGCACATTCCATTCGGCTGCATTGAGCCAGGTGCGCTACTTCTGGCCCGCGGTGATGGGCTCGCAGCCGCCGCAGGTGTTGGGCAGCCCGTTGAGCCTGATCGCGGAGGCCTGTCACCGGGCGCGCCTCCCGGTGGACACGGCGCTGTTGCGCGATCTGGCCGGCGAGATCTCGTGGGCCAAGACGACCAACGTCACGGTTGCCGACTATCCCGAGATCGCGGCGCAACAGGGCCGTCGCGCCGGTGCGCTGGAGCCCGCCCAGGTGGCACGGCTGATGACCGAGTACGAGCGCATCAAGGGCGACCGCGGGTTCATGGATTTCGACGACATCCTGCTGGCCGACGCCGCCTTGGTGTCGCGGTATCCCCAGGTGGCGGCGCAGGTGCGAGGCCAGTACAAGCACTTCGTCGTCGACGAGTACCAGGACGTCTCGCCCATCCAGCATGCGGTGCTGCGCCAGTGGCTGGGCGCGTCCAACGACGTGTGCGTGGTGGGCGATCCGGCGCAGTCGATCCACGCGTTTGCGGGGGCCCAGCGGCGCTACCTGCTCGACTTCGCCCACGAGTTCCCGGGGGCCACGCGCATTTCGCTGGTGCGCAACTACCGCTCCACGCGCACGATCTGCACGCTGGCCAACCGCATGGCCAGCACGGCCGGCAAGACGTTGGGCACGGTGCAGTTGGTGCCGTCGCGTCCGGACGGCGTCGCGGTGCAGGTTGCGCCGCACGTGGACGAGGCGGACGAGGCCTGCGGCGTGGCCGCCTGGCTGAGCGCCTGCCACGAGGGCGGTCTGGCCTGGCCCGATCTGGGCGTCCTGTTCCGGGTCAATGCGCAAAGCCCCGCGCTGGAGTCCGCGCTCACCCAGGCCGGCATTCCGTACGTCGTGCGCGGCAGTGAGCGTTTCTACGACCGTCCGGAGATCCGGCGCGCGCTGCACGCATTGCAGGGTGCGGCCCGCACCGATCCCGACCAGCCGGGCTTGGCCGGTGTCGAAGCGGTGTTGACGGGCCTGGGCTGGTCGGCCAAGGCGCCGGAGGGCACCGGCCGCGTCCGTGAGCAGTGGGAGTCGTGGCAGGCGCTGCTGGGGCTGGCGGCCGAGCTGGCGGACGGACGTGCCGACGCTTCCCTGGGCGAGTTGGTCGCCGGTTTTGCCGATCGCGAGCAGCTGCAGCAGGTGCCGTCCGAGACCGGCGTGACACTGTCGACGATGCACTCGTCCAAGGGCCTGGAATGGCGCGGCGTGGCCCTGGTGGGCCTGCACGAGGGCATGATGCCGATCGCACAGGCCAAGTCGCCCGAGCAGGTCGACGAGGAGCACCGGCTGCTCTACGTAGGCATCACCCGCGCCCGCGACGTGTTGCGGTTGTCGTGGTCGAAAGGCGCGCGCGGCGGTCGCCATCCGAGCCGTTTCCTGGACGGTCTGGGCCTGGACGAGGTGGAGGCTGCGGCGAGCGGACGCGGCCTCGGCAAGGCGGAACGCAAGAAGGAACGCCGGGTGGTGTTGTGTCGCGTGTGCGGCAAGGTGCTGCAGACGGGCGGGGAGGTCAAGCTCGGCCGTCACCTCGGCTGCCCAGCGACGTACGACGAGGCGCTGCTCGATCGACTCAAGGCGTGGCGGTTGCAGACGGCGCGCGCGGCGAACGTGCCCGCCTACGTCGTCTTCACCGACGCCACGTTGACGGCTATCGCCGAGGCGTTGCCGGACGGGCCGGAGCAGCTCGCCCGCGTGCCCGGTGTCGGCCCGGTCAAGCTGGAGCGCTATGCCGACGACGTGCTGGAGCTGGTGGCCGGGGTGGACGGCAACGCCTGACGCACGTCCGTGATCGGCGACTGCCTGCCCGGGCGCCTCATCGTGCGCTGTTCCCGTTCGAGCAGATCGCTCACAGCATGCCTCCCATGGGGAAGAATCTCAGGTCACTCGGGGTGCGCGCGCTCAAGAAGGCGATGACGTCCGGCGACAGCGTGGGGGTGACCACGCGGCCTTTCGCGGTCAGCAGGCCGGCCTCGCGCATCGCGCGATACAGGTTGGCGCGCAGCTTGGTGCGGGAGGACGACTGCAGGTGGCGCAGCTCGTTGTGGCGACGTGCCTGAGCCGTCCAGAATCGATCGAAATCGATTGCCATGAGCCGGGTCCCGAGCAGGGACACGTCGCGCAACACCAGGTCGGCGAACTCGCCCACGAACTCGTACTGGCGTGCAAACGCTGCCCACAGTAGGTGTTTGCGATCGGGATCGGGGCCGCTCGCCACACGGGCGACCTCCGCCGGCGTCAGCATGCGCAGCCTGTGGAGCAACTCGCTGCGTACGCATTCGGCCGTGGCCTGCCTGCTCGCGTGCAACAGATTGTTCTGGTCGAGGCTGATGCGGACGGCGCGCCAGTCGCCGAGCCGCACAAACAGGGCGGCTCCGATGGTGGCTTGCTCGACCAACAGCCCGCCCACGTCGAACGACATCTGGTAGGGCGGCTGGGCAGGCGACCGGCCGGTCTCCATCGGTCTGGCCACATCGTCCCCCTTCTGTCCTGGTGTTCACAGCAGTCTACGGGTGGCCACCGACAGTGGCGGCACACCTATCGTTCCGGGCCGATATGCGGAGCAAAACACCTTGTCAAAAATAGTTTGCACCGATCAGGACGGGGTCATAGGCTGGTTCGGTTGTCGCTTTTGTGATGGGAGGTGGATCTCATGACCAGTGCACGCTCGTTTGGGCCGATCGCTGATGCGCCGATTGCGCGCGCGTCGATCGTTGCGGTGCGAGCTAGTCGCGACGCTGTGCCGCAGACGCAGGATCGCTCGTTCCACTCGTCTGCCGCCTATGAGACGTCCACCAATCCAACCAATTCCATCACTGGGGGAGTTTCCCCGTCCGACTAGCGCCTGTGGCGCACATGGCCAGGCCGTGACTCCCCACCGGGAGCCACGGCTTTATTGCGTGGTCCGGCTCGACGCCAATCAGGAGAATCCCATGACCACGATGCTTGAAGCACCAGAGCGTGAAGCCGCGCGCCTTCTGCAACACCCCGTTGTTCCGCTCGGCGCGCAGCCGGGCCAGCTGCGTACGCCGTGCCAGGGCGTCGATCCGGAGTGGTTTTTCGCCGGGGTGCCCGAGGTGATCGAGGACGCCAAGCGCGTCTGCCAGCCCTGCCCGGCCCGCGGCGCCTGTCTGCGCGGCGCACTCAAGCGGCGCGAGCCGCACGGCGTCTGGGGCGGCGAGCTGTTCCAGGGCGGCGTCGTCATCCCGCGCAAGCGGCCCAGGGGGCGACCCCGCAAGGACGCGGCTGTCACCGTGGACGGCGCGCTGGAGCTGGCCGCCTGAGGGACGCGGCGGGGCGGCATCTGTCGCAGATTCGTGCAGATTGCCCTGTGGATAACTCGGCATCGGTCTCCCAAACGCTGTCAAAATGTGCATGAATAGATGTGCCCCCGTTCGTGCGAGTTATCCCCGTCCCGTGCGGCGACCCCTCGTCCGTCGTCCATTCAGGAAGGAAACCTCCTCATGACCCCCAGCCCAGGCGCCCGTCCGTCACGGCGCATCCGTGTGTTGGCCGCAGTCGTGGCTGTGTGTGCTGTCGCCGTGCTGGCAAGCGGTTGCGGCACGCGTCCTAGCGACAGCGCGTTCACCGGTCCGACCGTCTTCTTGCCCGTGTTGTCCCCTTCCCCGGCCAGCAGTCCCACAGGCCCGGACTACCAGACCGACGTCCCCACCGCCAGCCCCAAGCTCTACCAGCAGGCCCTCGACGTGTACAACATCTTCTTCGCCCAGAACTCCGCGGTTCAGCAGGACGGCGGTGCAGAGCAACTGCCTCCTCAGCTGACGGCGGTGCTGTCCGGCAGTGCCTTGACAAAGATCACGCAGATCGCAAAGAGCGCGGAGCAGCACGGATTCCACTGGGACGGCACCCCCAGCTTCGAAATGGTCAAGGTGGCCCAGCTGTTCACGGACGTGCCCAGAGGGACGGCTATCGCCCTCCAGGCCTGTGAAGTGACTGCCGGAGCCAGGTTGCTGGACAACACCGGCGCGCAGCTTCTTGATGGAAGCCCTGTCATGGTGATGTACCGCTACTTCATGCGCTACAACAACCAGCACAACCTCGTCATCGTTGACCTCACCGGCGGAACTGAAAGGCTCTCGACATGCCCCATCCACTGAAGTTGCTGATCACAAGCACTCTGCTGGTGCCGGTGTTGATCCTGCCCACAGCAAGCTGGGCTCGCGCGGACGCCAATGGCACCAATCAATCAGGCGGTTCCAGTCAGGACACAGCGGGCTTCGCGGGAGTCCTGTCCGACAATGGCGAATACACCGTCAACGGGCACAAGGCTGCGCAAGACTCGAGTGGGACACAGACCGGATTCGGCAAAGCGGCAGGTCAGGCACCACACGCAAGCGCAAATCCGTTCTACAACCCGGCTGACTGCGGCCTGTTCCAGTCGGGCGATGAGCAGCACTGCGAGTGCATCACGGCGGCGAACACGCCGCTCATCGTGGACTATGGGGTGTGCGAGGCCCAGCCGACGACACCAGGTCAGCCGAAGCCGCCGTCGCAGGCGGCCGTGTTGTCGGCTGTGCTGGAGGCGTCGGCGACGTTGAAGTTGCCGGATGGTGTGCCGGTGGTGTCTCCGGATCCGGCGAACAATGAGTGGAACATGATCCCGATCGGGTATCCGATCTGGCTGACCACCACCGCGCCCCAGGAGACGTCGGTGTCGGCGACACAAGACGGCATCACCATCACGATCACCGCCACGAGGGGTGAGACGGCCTTCAACTCCGGGGAGTCACCGGGGAAGGTGATCCCGTACGTGTACTGCTGGTCGATGAGCCAGCGGAAGGTGCACGAGTACCCGCCCAACAAGAAGTCCCCGGACTGCGGGTATGTGTACAAGAACATGGGCACGTACACCATCACGGCCACCACGACGTGGCATCTGTCGTGGTCGGCGGCGGGCTATTCGGGCACGCTGGATGCGAAGCGGACGGCGCAGGCTGCGAAGCCGCTGGTGGTCGGGCAGTTGAAGTCGCGGGTCGTGTCGGTGGGCATCCCGACCGGGGGCCTCGGCTGAGAGCGTCGGTGGTGCTCATTGGCGTATGGGTGGGAGTCGGTGGGTGCCTGTTTGGTCGGTGATGGCTTGTTGTCCTGCGGCGGTGGTCCACAGGTGTGCTTTCGGGTAGAGGATGTCGATGTGGAATCCGGCGTGGGTTTTGGCTCGGTGCCAGCCGCGGGTTTCGGGGATCAGGTTGGAGGGGCGGGTCTGGCGTGTCTGGCCGAGCAGCCAGGGTTTGATGTGGTCTTTGTCCTGGCGGCGGGCTTCCTGGGATCCCCACGGGACCTGCACGTAGGGGTGGGACATGAGCACGTGCTCACTGATCTGCTCGGGGATCTCGTACCGGTCGGTGCTGATGTCTTGGGCCAGGTTGATGACTTGGGTGGCCCGGATGGCGGAGCCGCCGGTGAGGTGGTGGAGCTGGTCGAGGAGGACGGGGCCCAAGCCTTCGACGCGGGCGATCTCGTCGGGGTTGTCGAGGCTGTCTTGGTACACGTGCACGTACAGCTGCGTGCGCGGGGCCAGGGCTTTCGCGACCGCGTCGGCGGCGGCCAGCAGCTGCCGGGCGTCGGCTTCGGTCCTGGGGGCGCCGTCCCAGCTGGTGTGGATGCCCAACAGTTGGACGGCCCGTCCTGGGTTGGCGAGCATGCCGAGTGCGGTGGCGCGGCGCTTGTCGAGGCTGGTGGTGGGTTCTAGTTTCCCGGACAGGAGGCGCAGCGTGTCCTCGACCAGGAGCGCGTCGCGGGTGTCGAGGCGGGCCAGCAGCCACGAGGACTGCTCGTCGGCCGTGTCGGGGGTGATGCGCACGAATCTGTCTTGCGCCGAATGTGCGGCGTGTTTGCGGGCCCCGTCCGGGTCGGCGCGTTTCACGGCGGCTGACACCCGCCGGGATAGGCGTCCCCACTGTGCACAGCCCAGCCCGGTGCTGACGGCGGCGTCCACTTTGGCGGTCTGTTGTTTGTTCAGCGTGGCGCATTTGCCGGCGATGGCCCGGGCCTGCCACAGGGGCGCGCACACGTGCGGATCGACAACTTTGGCCCAGCATTGCGGCATGCGGTGGGTCAGTGTGGTGACCTGGGCGACCATGACGCGGGCCTGGAACGGGCTGCACCTGTTCGCCGCCGCGACCTCCTCGTCCACATCCTCCCAATAGGCGATCCCGCCCATCATTGCCGGGTTCAGCTGGTCGGCGCCGTCGGGCACCGGCAAGGACTTGGGCCACTCGTACCAGTGCAGCGCCTCCGCCAGCTCGGCGGCGGCCTGGGCCTCCAGCTTGTCGATGCGGGCGCGCGTGTCTGCGTATCGGCGCATCGCCTTGTGGGCGAGCTTGCGCCGCCACACCACCTCCGCACTGTCGAACATACAATCGATACTACCAGACCATAACCTCAACCACAAGCACTCACGTCCAACATTTGGACACCGGTGGACGACCCCAGCCACCCGCCAACAAGCCCGTCCGTGTTGTCGGTGGTGCCACGCCTGACACGATACCGGCCCCCACCGACACAACCCGGACCGCCGCCCAGTGCAGGACTCGTCCAGATTGCCCTGTGGATAACTCGGCATCGGTCTCCCAAACGCTGTCAAAATGTGCATGAATAGATGTGCCCCCGTTTGCGCGAGTTATCCCCGTCCCGTGCGGCGACCCCTCGTCCGTCGTCCATTCAGGAAGGAAACCTCCTCATGACCCCCAGCCCAGGCGCCCGTCTGCCACGGCGCATCCTGTTGGCCGCAGTCGTGGCCGTGTGTGCTGTCGCCGTGGTGGCAAGCGGTTGCAGCACGCGTCCTAGCGACACCGGGTTCACCGGCCCGACCGTCTTCTTGCCCGTGTTGTCCCCGTCCGCGGCCAGCAGCTCCACAGGCCCGGACTACCAGACCGCCGTCCCCACCGCCAGCCCCAAGCTGTACCAGCAGGCGCATGACGTCTACATGCAGTTCTTCACGTACGACGCCGCCCTTCAACAGGATGGGGGCGCCGACCAGTTGCCGCCTCAGCTGACGGCGGTGCTGGCCGGGGACGCGTTGAAGACGGAAACCGCGATCCACAAGGCTGCCAAGGCCAATGGGTTCCACTGGGTTGGTGGTGTTCCCAAGATCTGGACGGTCAAGGTGGCGCAGTTGTTCGACGAGGTACCACGCGGCACAGTCATTGCCCTTCAAGCCTGCGAGGAGTCCAGTGGCGCGCAACTGTTCCGGGGGGACGGAACGCAGCTGTCGGATGGAAGGCCGACGATCGTCGTGTATCACTATTTCCTGAAGTATGACGACCAACACCAGCTGGTCATCGACAACATCACGGGCGGCGGCGAGGCGGTGGACGCATGTCCGTTCTGAGTAGACGATCAGTTGCCGCAGGCAGTCTGATCACAGCGGTTGCTTTGTGTACGGCGGTGCCGGCGTATGCAGCGCCGGACGACGACGCGAACGATCAGGGCCAAACGCGGTATGTGACGACAACTACCGCCAACGGGGCCACAGTGGATGTTGTCGTGATCAATGTGGGAACAGGCATCGTGTCAGGCTCGGGCAAAGCCGGCGATAAGCTGGCGAAGCCGCAGCCTTCGTCCCAGACTCCTTTTCCGGCCAGTTGCGGGTTGTTCGACGTGGGAGGCGTGCAGCATTGCCAGTGCGTGACGCCTGACAACAACGCCCTTGTTGCTGACTACGGCGTGTGCGAGTCGCAGCCGGTGACGCCGGGCAAGCCGCAGCCACCGGCGGAGGTGTCGGTGTTGGCTGCAGTCAAGGAGGCGTCGGCGACACTGAAGCTTCCGGATGGGGTGCCGGTGGTGTCTCCGGATCCGGCGAACAACGAGTGGAACATGATCCCGATCGGGTATCCGATCTGGCTGACCACGACCGCGCCGGAGAAGACGTCGGTGTCGGCGACGCAGGATGGCATCCCGATCACGATCACGGCGACCAGGGGTGAGACGGCCTTCAATTCGGGGGAGTCACCGGGGAAGGTGATTCCGTACGTGTACTGCTGGTCGATGACGCAGCGTAAGGTGCACGAGTACCCGCCGAACAGGAAGTCCCCGGATTGCGGCTACGTGTACAAGAACATGGGCACGTACACGATCACCGCCACCACCAGCTGGCATCTGGCCTGGTCGGCGGCCGGCTACACGGGCACGCTGGACACCACAAGGATGGCCGAGGCTGCCAAGCCGCTGGTGATCGGGCAGTTGAAGTCACGCATCGTGGCGGTGGGCACCCCGCCCGGCGGCCTCGGTTGACGGCGTCGATGCTCACCCGGCTCGGGTGTCAGCCGTCTGTCATGCCAGGCGCTGGCGCCGCCGCAGGGCGA
>Ga0209738_10000024_pt1 | contig 38336 bp, 32 predicted proteins | sample TergutNc150P5_FD_187289 | JGI IMG/M metagenome (GOLD analysis project Ga0209738, IMG submission 187289) | Nasutitermes corniger P5 segment gut microbial community from laboratory colony in Florida, USA - Nc150 P5 (SPAdes) (version 2) | ecosystem: Host-associated > Arthropoda: Insects >...
CGGCTCGATGTACTGGTTATCGCGCCCCACAGCGAGGCTTTGCGCGTCCGCCAGGGCTTCCTGGAACTTCGTGGTGAGTTTGTCGATTCTCATGGGTTGAGGACCTCTGCAATTTCTGGATGTTCCTTATTTATGGGGGGGCGGGCGGGTTTCAAGCGGTGGGAGACGGTTTTTCATGAATCCAGGTATCCAAGTCAAGTTTTAACGTTTGCAGGGCCTCTTTATGTTCAGGAAACCTGGCGGGATCAATTGCATCACACCTGGCTTTTGCCACATCAATGCCGATGAAGCCATCGATTGTTTCTTTGTCAAAACAATTGAACGGTTTGGAAACCCCATCATCATAACTCGTACCCCGACGCATCAGGCCCGTGGCCATGTTTGCAAAGCCCGGATCAGTCCGAATCATCTTTGTCACCCATTCCCGGGGTTCACTTGGGGAGCCTGCATAGTCTTTCCACCAATAGAGCAGGGACACGATATCCGGTTCAGCAATCAGCGCGTCGCCGTTCGCAGCACGGTCTCTTATCAATCGCAGCCATTCGGCCTTCATTGCCTTAACTGTGTTGAGATCAAGCGCTGGATCAAAGGTGCCGTCTTTATTTTCGAAGGGATCCTTCAGATGGATCAGCATCGAGGCGACGGATAACGCCTTGGTTTTGCGAAGTGCATCAAGAACCAGATCACCTCGCTTATCCTTCGGAACTCGCTTCAAGAAATAACTTGCCGCTCGACACGCCGAAATATAGGGAAAATTGGAAAATTGGTCATTGCTCATGCCTACAAACTTCTGAGCGATCTCAAACATTCCGGGAAGAAGAACCGCAGCGTTCTCGGGTGGAAGCCGATCGACGGATTCGTCGAGCCTCGCAGCGAGTGAGGGGAGTAAGCCATCGGCTTCGATAGCAGCAATCGCAGCGGTCAGGTTTTCCTCTGTTGCCGTCGCACCGAGAAAATCAACGAAGCGACGTTCCGAGATTTCTCCTTCCGTCGTCTGGAGCTCAAAGTAACGCGGGAAGTAGCGCGAGGTGCATACCCGCTTTTCATCCAGCCACCTGGAAGAGTGGCGTAGGGAGTCCCTATCTCCATATGCCCATTCAAGAAGGGGAAAAAGTTCTTTCAGCACGTTTTTGGGAATATCGCGGCGTTCCTCTGGTACGAGTTCGAGAAGCTTGGCAGCTGCTTTTTTGTTCCTATCCTGTTGGGCCTTGTCCGAGGGAAGTCTTTCCTGGGCAAGCAGGTCCTTTTCCCCGAACAGCGCATCGTGAAGATCTGGCTCGAAAACCCGGAGCACCTCTAGAAGAAGAAAATCGATGATGTTCACCTCAAATACGCTTCCATTTACATGCAGTGGCATGTAAATGGCAATGGACGAGATCAGCCGACGCACATCACGTATGTTGTGCAGTGAGGACTGGATGCATTTAGAAGCTTGCATCCAACGCATCGGCAGGAACCCGTTGGTTTCAGTCGCGTAGTGCTCTACCCGTTGGGAGAGTTCATCCCCGAATACACTATGCACTGTTGATACTGGGACCTTTGGTAGATCAAAGTTAGCTTGCACAATCTTTTCAAGGAAGGCGTGGCCGTTGCCAGCAGCGATTGGATTAAGAGCTTGTTCTACGATACTTGGCTGGAACAGGAGAACAAAAACAATGTTTGGTAGATTGGCATTTGCCTTTACTTGTCGAAGAAGCGCAATGATCTGATTGGGTTCAAGTCGATCAATGTCATCGACGAAGATAACCAACGGCTGGTCGAGTTCACTAAGACGAGCCTTAAGTGTTTCACGCACCTTGTCGAGTGGCTCGCCGCTGTGATCACGTCCGAAGAACGACAGCGCGCGTCCTAGCAAGAATGCGCCAGCTGAGAGAACAGCGAGAACAGCCGCTACAATGGCCGCTACAACGGACCAAGCCTTCGCTAGCGTCGAGAGGTTGAAGCCAATAGCTGAAGCGACGGCAACCACCGAGGCATTCGCTAGCAGCGTCGAGATGAAGTGGTCCGAACTCCCTGCCTTCTTGAGGGGCTTGCTGGCTCCAGTAAATATCTCACCGTAACGTCGCAGAGCTTCCGCGCGGGCGAGTTCCTTTTTCGAATACTTACCCCCCAACCGGTCTGCGATCTGAAAGAATAGCGCGCGGGCAATCGCGTCGCTGTCACCCCACTGCCAGGGATTGAAATCAAGCCAGTTAGCGCTTTTGTTCTTAGCGTCATTAAGCCGCTTAATGATTAGGTTTTTCAGCGATGACTTGCCGAAGCCCCATCCTCCGCGAATAGCGAACACTTTGCCATCACGCGAGTTGGACGACGAGAGCTCGCTAACTATGCGGCCCACATAATTAGCCCTCCCCAGGCGATCCTCAGATGCCGTCAAAATCGGGGCATCCGCACCAATTCCGTCGGTCGGCTGCTCGCTCCTTGCTGCGTCCACATTAAGCCTCACCTGAAGAGATTAAGAAATCCTGCGTCAGTAACACACCACACTGCGAATCGACTTGCCTTCATGCATCAGCTCGAACGCACGATTGATGTCGGTCAGCGGCATCGTGTGGGTCACGAACGGGGCGAGCTGGATTCTGCCGGCCATCGCGTCTTCCACCATGCCGGGCAATTGCGTGCGACCCTTCACGCCGCCAAACGCGGTGCCGAGCCAGCGGCGGCCCGTGACGAGCTGGAACGGGCGCGTGGAAATTTCCTGCCCCGCGCCCGCCACGCCGATGATCACCGATTGCCCCCAGCCACGATGCGCGCATTCGAGCGCCGCGCGCATCACATCGACATTGCCGATGCACTCGAAGCTGTGATCGACGCCCCAGCCCGTCATGCCGATGATCACCTGCTGCACCGGCTCGCTGTGCTCCGCCGGGTTCACGCAGTCAGTGGCGCCGAAGGCGCGCGCGAGGGCGAACTTGTCGGGGTTTGTGTCGATCGCGATGATGCGGCCTGCGCGCGCGAGCTTTGCGCCCTGGATCACGGCCAGGCCAATGCCGCCCAGGCCGAACACGGCCACCGTATCGCCTTCCTGGACTTTGGCCGTGTTTTTCACTGCGCCCAGGCCGGTGGTCACGCCGCAGCCCAGCAGGCAAACCTGCTGCGGGTTGGCCCGCGGGTTGATTTTCGCCAGGGAGACTTCGGCCACGATCGTGTATTCGCTGAACGTCGAGCAGCCCATGTAGTGATAGACCGGCTGGCCGTGGTAGCTGAAGCGCGTGGTGCCGTCGGGCATCAGGCCGCGGCCCTGGGTGGCGCGCACGGCCACGCACAGGTTGGTTTTGCCCGATCGGCAGAACAGGCACTCGCCGCATTCGGCGGTGTAGAGCGGAATCACGTGGTCGCCAGGCTTCACGCTGGTTACGCCTTCGCCCGTGTCGATCACGATGCCTGCGCCCTCGTGGCCCAGCACGGCGGGGAAGATGCCTTCCGGGTCGTCACCCGACAGCGTGAATGCATCGGTATGGCATACGCCAGTGTGCGTGATTCTGACCAGCACTTCGCCCTTGCGCGGCGGCTCGACGTCGATCTCAACCACTTCCAGGGGTTTGCCAGGCCCGAATGCAACGGCGGCGCGTGATTTCATGACCTTACCTCCCTGATGGGTCAACCGGTTCTATGAATCGTAATTCCGTTACTCAGGCAACGCGTTATAAGCCGTCAGTAAATGATACGGCGTGGTTGAGGGCATATCGGAACGGGTCACATCGCCTGCGGCGTTTTTGCATTCAAACCAGCCATGCGGTTGCAGGAAACGCGCGGAAAAAAGCGCGATCTGCTGCGGCAGTTTTGCGCGCACCCGCGCGTCGAAATGCGTGGCCATTGCGCGCAGATATTCCGTTTGCGCCCAGATGCGTTCCGTAGCGTCCAGCGTCTGCCCTTGTTCATCCAGCGCCGCGCAGACACCGCCTGTTGCCGGATTCACGCCATGTTGCACCGCAAAGCGGAACGCGCGCGTCAGCGCTTCATCCAGGCCGGACGCGCCCAGCCGCCCCGCCAGGCATGACACCAGCCAGAACCATTCAAACTGATGCCCAGGCTCGAACCGGTTATCAGGCGCGCCCACTGGCAGCTCGGCAATGCAGCCCGTGCGCGTGTGCACGAACGTGCGCGCCACGGCTTCAACCAGCGACGTCAGCGCGTCATCGAACGCGGCATCGCCCGTGGCATCACGCGCGGCCAGCCAGGCTTCGGTCAGATGCATCATCGGGTTCTGCGCGGGCGGGCTGACGACGTTCTTCAGACGGACATCGAGCGCAGCGTTGAACAGGCCATCCTGCGCGGCAAAGCGCTCAGTAATCAGCGCCGAGGTTCGATGAACGATATCAAGCGCAGCGCTTGCGCCAAAACGCCTGCCGTAAATCGCACATGCGAATATGACGAATGCGTGCGTATAAAGATCCTTCGTGGTATCAAGCGGCGCCCCGTTGGCATCGACGCTGTAAAACCAGCCGCCATGATCGGGATCGGAAAAATAACGGCGCAGCGACAGGAACATCGCGTGCGCATAATCGTAATCCCCTATCGCGGAGAAGATGAATATCTGGCGCGCACAGGCCATCGCGCGATAGCGCGTAACGGGCAGTGGCGCGCTGCCCGTTGTGTCCAGCGCCTCGTAAGGCAGGCGCAGCGCGGCGTTGAACCCCGGGCCGCGCCATAACGGCAGGATCACATGATCGAAATGTTCGCGTAATGCCGCAGGTGTGCAAAGAGATGTCATGATGTGATGTCAGAAGAACCCTGGTGCGCTGGTTTCCAGGCAATATAACAAACTTTGCCCGCAGCGCGTTCTGGCCCGGCCTTGCGGTCAGGCGCGGCGCAAATTTGGTACGATGCACCTTTCGTTTGCGGTTTTTCGCGCGCGTGAGGCGTTGATTGTCTTTCTTAGCTAGTGCCAGTGTTCGTATTCACGGTGGTTCATGATGTTCAGGCGCACCGTTCTCAGGCTCTTTCATTCCATCATTGCGCTGTATATCGCGCTGACGCCGTGGTTTGCGCGGTTGTGGCGGCATCTGCGCCATCCCACGCGGCGCGATGTGGCGCTTGCGGGCGCTGCTGTGGTTGCGCTGTTCGCGCTGTATGTGGTCGTGCTGATTCCGTTTACGCCAAGCGTGAGCAATATCCGCAAGGCGCGCATCGACCGGCCCGCGCGCATCATGTCCGCTGATGGCAAGCTACTGGCCGAGTTCAAGCCAGGCAACCAGCAATGGGTCCAGCTCGACGAGATTTCGCCGCATGTGGTGGATGCGCTGATTGCCACCGAAGATCACCGCTTCTATCAACACCACGGCATCGACTGGCGGCGCACCACCTCGGCGATGCTGCACACGTTCTCCGGCAACCGCCAGGGCGGATCGACCATCACGCAGCAGCTCGCGCGCAATCTGTATCCCGATGAAATTGGCCGCGCGCCCACGCTCACGCGCAAGATCAAGGAAGCGATCACGGCGCTGAAAATCGAATCGGTCTATACCAAACCGCAGATTCTTGAAACGTATCTGAATACGGTGCCGTTCCTGTATAACGCGTATGGCGTGGAAATGGCTGCGCGCACCTATTTCGGCAAATCCGCAGACGAGCTGGATATTCTCGAAAGCGCGACGCTGGTCGGCATGCTCAAGGGCAACAGTTACTACAATCCGGTGCTCAACCCCGAGCGAGCGCGCGCGCGGCGCAACACGGTGCTCGAGCAGATGGTGAAATACGGCAAATTGTCCGAAGCCGCGTATCAAACGCTCAAGGGCAAGCCGCTGGGCGTGAGTTTCGAGCGGCAGATCGAAGCGCCAGGCCCCGCGCCGCATTTCTCGCAGCAGCTGCGCAAATGGTTAAGCGCGTGGGCTGACCGGCATGGCTACAACATTTACTCCGATGGCCTCGTTGTTTATACGACGATCGACTCGCGCATGCAGGCGCTGGCCACGCGCGCGCTCGTTGCGCAGACCAGCCAGCTGCAGGCGGTTGAAAACAGCGACTGGCGCGCGCAGGGCGGCTGTTCCCTGGGCAACAGTCTGGTCAAGACGTTCCTGCGCGACACGCCCGATTACCACGCAGCGATTGCGTCAGGGCAAACCGATGCGGCAGCGTTAAAACGCCTGGCCGCGCAGCGCGACATGATGACTGCGATGTGCCGCACCAAGACCCAGATCCAGGCGGGTTTCCTGGCGATTGATCCGCGCGACGGGCAGATCAAGGCGTGGGTCGGCAGCCGCGATTTCACCACCGAACCCTTCGACCATGTGCAGCAGGCGCGCCGCCAGCCTGGCTCGACGTTCAAGCCGTTCGTGTATGGCGCGGCGTTCGCCAATGGCGCAAGCCCCGACGATACGTTTATCGACCAGCCGATCGAAATTCCGCTCAAGGGCGGCGAAATCTGGAAACCGAATGATGCGGAACCGCCCACGGGCCGCCCGATGACATTGCGTGACGCACTGGCGTTCTCGCGCAACCGCATTACGGCGCAACTGATGCAGCAGGTGGGGCCGGCGCGGGTTGCGCGGCTCGCGCGCGCGATGGGCGTGCGTGACAGCACGCTGGACGAAGTGCCGTCACTGGCGCTGGGCACCAGCCCGGTGACGTTAAAGGAAATGGTGTCTGCCTACAGCACGATTGCCGATGATGGCCAGTACCGCGAGCCGCGCATGGTCACGCGCATCGAGGATCGTTCCGGGCGTCTGCTTGCGTCGTTCAAGGCGCCACAGCCTGAGCGTGCGCTGCCGCGCGATGCCACGCGCACATTGATCGATGTGATGCGCGATGTGGTGAACCGCGGCACGGGCGCGAGCATCCGTTCGCGCTTTGGCATTCGCGCGGATGTGGCGGGCAAGACGGGCACGACGCAGGGCAACACGGATGGCTGGTTTATCCTGATGGACCAGCAACTGGTGGCCGGCTCGTGGGTCGGGTTCGACGACGCGCGCATTTCGCTGGACAGCCGCTGGGGCGAGGGCGCGCGCAGCGCGTTGCCGATCGTCGGCGATTTCTTCCAGCATGCATTGCGCAGCCGCCTGGTGGATCCGCGCGCGCATTTCGAGACAGCGCCCAAACCTGGATTCTTCGGGCGGATGCTTGAGCGGTTGCAGGACTGGTGCGCCTCGTTGCTGCAACGCTGGCATCAGCTGTGGGACAAGCCGTCTGCGCAGCCCGTGCCCATAGCGATGCCACAGCCCGCAGCAGCGCCCGCGCCGCTCGCGGAGCTGGCCTCGGCGGCATCTGCCGCCTCGGAGGCCGCGGCGGCCAGTGCAGCTTCGGGCGCGATGCTGCCAGCGCAGCCCGCGAATCCAGCCAGCGCAGCGCAATCGCCCGTGACCGTTGAGCATGAAGAACCGTCGGATGAACCCACGCCCACGCCGGACACTTCCTCAGGAAGTGGCGGCGGCAGCGAAGGTGAAGGCCCAGGCCCGGCGGCGGGCAATGGGCCGTAGGAGAGTGTTGTGTGTGTTGGGAGGGGATCAGCCCTTGCGGCGCAGCAGGTTGCGCAGCGTTTGCCAGGTGGGCTTTTCTGTTTTCCACATGCCCAGCAATAATGCGTTCGTGACCACGCTGACGCTGGAGAACGCCATGGCTGCGCCCGCGATCATCGGGTTGAGCAGGCCAAACGCGGCCAGCGGAATGCCCACCAGGTTATAGACGAACGCCCAGAAAAGATTCTGGTGGATCTTGCTCCAGGTGCGCTGTGAAATGTCGATGGCGTCGGCTACCAGCGCCGGGTTGCCATGCATCAGCGTGATGCCCGCGGCATGCATCGCCACATCGGCGCCGCTGGCCATCGCGATGCCAATATCGGCGGCGGCCAGCGCAGGCGCGTCGTTGATGCCGTCGCCCACCATTGCCACCGTAGCCTGCGTGCGCGCTTTCAGTTCATCGATCATGCGCGCCTTGTCCTCAGGCAGCACCTGCGCGTGCACTTCATCGATGCCGAGCTGCGTGGCAATGGCGGCGGCGCTGCCAGCGTTATCCCCGGTCAGCAGCACGCTGCGCACGTTCATCTGCGCGAGCTGCGCGATCGCGGCATGCGCCTGCGGTTTTACCGTATCGCCGAACGCGAGCAGCGCCAGCACGGCGGCGCCAGGATGCTCTCCTTCTCCTTTTCTTTCTCCTTCATCCTCAGCATTCATGCGCACCAGCCACGAGACCGTATTGCCCGCCTGCTTCAATGCGTCTGCGCGCAGGGCCAGGTCAGGCGGAATCGTCAACCCCAGTTTCTGCAACCACGGCTCGCTGCCCACGCCAAAGGGCTGGCCGTTCACCTGCGCCTGAACGCCGCGCCCCGGAATGGCGCGCGCCTGCGTCACGGGGGGCAGCAGGGCCTGGTCGTCCGTGAACGCCTTCACGGTAGCCTTCGCCAGCGGATGATCGCTGTATTGCTGCACCGCTGCCGCGAGCGCCAGCTGGTCGTGGCGCGATAAATCTTCATGACCCTCAGCCGGTTCAAAGGTGGTCAGCGCAGGCTGGCCGGAGGTCAGCGTGCCTGTTTTGTCGAACACAACCACGTGGATGTGGTGCGCCATCTCCAGCGCTTCGGCGTCCTTGATCAGAATGCCATGGCGCGCGGCCACGCCCGTGCCTGCCATGATCGCGGCGGGCGTGGCCAGCCCGAGCGCGCAGGGGCAGGCGATGACCAGCACGGAAACCGCGTTCAGGATCGCCGTTTCCACAGGCGCGCGCGCAATCAGCCAGCCCAGCAGCGTGATGACGGCCAGCGCGAGAATCGCAGGAACGAACCAGGCGCTGATGCGATCCACCAGCCGCTGGATCGGCGCTTTCCTGGCCTGCGCGTTTTCCACCAGCCGGATAATGTGCGCGAGCGTGGTTTCCGCGCCGATGGCCGTCGTGCGCACCACCAGCACGCCATCGCCATTGATGGAGCCTGCCGTGACCGGCAGGTTGGCTTCCTTGGGCACGGGCAGGCTTTCGCCCGTCACCAGCGATTCATCGACATGGCTGTGCCCTTCGAGCACAACGCCATCCACCGGCACGCGATCGCCTGGCTGCACCACAACATCCATGCCCACGCGCACCTGCGCCAGCGGGATGTCATGTTCATAGTGGCTGCCCTCCACGCGAACCCGCGCGTGTTCGGGGCGCAGCGCGTTCAGCGCGCGGATCGCGCTGGTCGTCTGATGTTTCGCGCGCGCCTCGAGCCATTTGCCAAGGCGCACCAGCGTAATCACCACAGCCGAGGCTTCGAAATAAAGCGACGCTTCCTGGCCGGGATGCACGAGCATCTGGTACACACTCAGGCCATACGCCGCCGAGGTGCCCAGGGCCACCAGCAGATCCATATTGGCAGCCCGGGCGCGCACAGCGTGATATGCAGCGCGGTAAAAACGCGCGCCAAACAGGCACTGCACGATCGTGGCGAATGCAAACTGCACCCAGGCCGCGAGGCTCAGGCCCATGCCAATCATGGGCACGACCAGCGGCAGGGTCAGCACGGCGCATGCGATCACGGCATGAAGTTCGCGGCGCGGGCCATCAGCAAAAGCCGCGGAAGCGTCAGGGGTATCCTGCGCGGCATAGCCATCCGCGACCAGCGTGGCTTCGTACCCCGCCTGTTTCACGGCGGCCATCAACGCATTGGCATCAATGGGCGCCTGGGCATCAATATCAACGGTGGCTTTTTCCGTGGCGAGATTCACCGATGCCCCCAGCACACCAGGGACGTTCGCCAGTGCCTTTTCGACGCGACCTGCGCAGCCTGCGCAGTGCATTCCATGTATTTCAAATTCCATATCGTTATCGTGACAGAACATAACAGCATCAAACAGCCAGCATCTTATCGCGATGCGATGCTCACTGTCATGATGCCCTCTGGAACGTGGCGCAGGGTTTACATCCTGCAATAAATTTGTCATGTGCACACGCTATCCTGGAAGCGTTTTTCCAGAGTTCCCGCCTATACTTTGCAAAATCTGCAAATCCGCAAAACCCGAAAACAGGCACACAACGCATGGCGCGCTTTAACAAGGTCAAATGGAAAGTCACAGGGATTTTTTTGCTGCAAACCGCACATTCGATCGTGCGGCTGTCCAGGGTGCGATATCTCCTGGCGGGGGTGGTCGCCTTTCTGGTGGTCTTTGGCGTGGTGGGCGCATTCGTTGTGCCACCACTGGCGCATCACGCCGCTGAACAGAAGCTGAGCGCGCTGCTCGATCGCCCGGTCACGATCGGTTCACTGTCGCTGGACCCTTATACGCTGAAGGTCAGCGCGGAGCGTCTGCATATTGGCGAGCGCGGTGGGCAGGGCAGTTTCGTTGATATCGACCGGGTGGTGGTGCGGCCTTCATGGCTGTCGCTATTGCGCCTGGCGCCTGTGATTGGCGAAGTGCGCATTACCGCGCCCCGTGTGTCCATCGTGCGCTTCGATGCACAACGCTTCAATTTTTCCGATCTGGTGGACAAGTTCTCCACGCCATCCTCGCCGCAGAAAAAATCCCTGCCGTTCTCGGTGGCGAACATTCGCATCGAGAATGGCCGCATCGATTTCGACGATCGCCTGCTGCACGAAAAACATCTGATCGACCAGTGCAACATCGGCATTCCGTATATCGCGACCCTGCCATCGAAAACGAATATCTTCGTGCAACCGATGCTGCATGCGCGCATCGACGGCAGCCCGATTGCGATCGATGGAAAAACCAAACCATTCGCCGCATCGCGCGAGTCGGAAATCACGTTAAAGGTTCATGCGCTGGATGTGCCGCGCCTGCTGACGTATTCGCCGAAAAAACTGCCGTTCATTGCCAGCAGCGGAAAAATTTCCACGAACCTGACCATCGATTTCATGATGGCAGGCGCTGCGCCTGCGCTGAAAATTTCTGGCACGGTGGATCTGGCTGACATGAACGTGCTGGATACGAACCGTGCGCCCCTGGTGAAGGCAAAGGCGCTGCATCTGGCGATGGCGTCGGTCGAGCCGTTGCGCGAGATGTATCACTTTGACGCTATCCGGGCCGATGGCCCGGTGGTCAATCTGTCGCGCGACAAAAATGGCGCGCTGAATCTGGCACAGCTGTTTGCATCGCCGCCGCCGCGCGCCACGCAGAAGAAGCTGGCGAAGCCGGCCAGCGCAGATGCCCATCATGCGCTGCCCGATCTGTCCATCGGCCATCTTGCGCTGAACGGTGGCGCGCTGAACTGGCATGACGCTGCCCTGCGCCAGCCTGCGAGCCTGACGGTCTCGAACATCAACGTCGCACTCGATCATTTTTCGACAAAAACGAAAACACCCGCGCCTTACACATTCAGCGCAGCCATGGGCCATGGCGGCAACGTATCGGCCACGGGCACAGTCACACTGGCCGCGAAAACCGCTGACGCGAAGATCACGGCAGCCGCTCTGGCGCTGGCGCCCTGGCAACCGTATATCGACAGCGTGAACGATGTGCAGATTGACGCTGGCGCGGGCAAACTCGGCGCGAACGCTGCGTTGCATGTGGACTGGACCAATGCGCCCGTCGCTGTGCACCTGAGCCAGGGCGCGCTTGCGCTTGACTCAGTGAAAGTACGCCCGCGCGGCGAGAACCGGCTCGCGCTGGCGCTGGCACATGTGCAGTTGCGGCTGACCCAGGCCGATCTGGCGCCCGCACGCAACGCACAAGGCCAGAATCAGAATGCCTGGCATTACCAGATCGGTGAGGCGGACGTAACCGACAGCCATCTGATATTGACAGACGACACCACGCCGCGCCCCGTCAAGCTGGACGTGACGGGGCTGCAACTGAAGGCGCAGCAGCTCAGCGATGACCTGGCCCGCGCTGTGCCCGTGCAGTTGCAGGCAACGGTCAACCGCAAGGGGACGCTTGCGGCGCGTGGCAGCATCAGCCCGAAGCCGTTGAAGGCCGATCTCGCGCTGGAGGCAAACCGGCTGGATGTGGCCGCGGTGGAACCGTATTTCGACCATGCGCTGAACGCGACGGTTTCCAGCGCGTTACTGAACCTCAAGGGGCAGCTGGCCCTGGCGCAGCGCGCCACATGGCACGCGGACTATCGCGGCGATCTGGCGCTGGTGCATGTGCGCCTGCTCGACAAGGCGACTTCCAGCCCGTTCGCTGGCTGGCGCGCGCTGGAGCTGTCGCGCATGAAGGCGGACTATGGCGATGCAGGCGCGCGCGTGGGCGTGCAGCAGATCACGTTCTCGGGTTTCTATGGCCGCCTGCTGCTGGATGCGCAGGGCAAGCTGAACCTGGTAAACATCGTGGGCAAACAGGAGAAGGACAGCGAGAGCGCATCGCCCTCTGCCGCATTGCCAGCATCGCAACCCGCGGCTGCGCCGCCGGAACCTTCCACGGCGCGCGCGGACAAGGGCATGGACAAGGACAGGATGCGCGTGCATGTCGGGCAGATCGTGCTGAAAGATGGCCGCGCGAATTACACGGATGATTTCGTGAAGCCCAATTACAACGCGAGCCTCGTGGATATCCACGGCACGATCGGCGCGATAGGCACGCACACCGTTGTGCCCGCGCCCGTCAACATCGAGGCGCGGCTGGCCCCGAATGGCCCGATCACGCTCACGGGCGTGATCAACCCCCTGGCGGCCAAACCTGCGCTTGATCTGAACGCGCATGCGCGCAATATCGAGCTGACGAACCTCACGCCATATTCGTCCAAATATGCGGGCTATCCGATCCTGAAGGGCAAGCTCAACGTCGATCTGCATTATCAGCTGGCCGATGACAAACTGACTGCGGACAATCATCTGTTCATCAACCAGCTGACCTTTGGCGACCATGTGGACAACGACACGGCGACGAAGCTGCCCGTGCGGCTCGCGGTGGCGCTGCTGAAAAATCCCAAAGGCGAAATCGATGTGGATATTCCGGTGTCGGGCTCATTGTCAGACCCGCAGTTCAGCCTGGGCGGCCTGATCTGGCGCGCTGTGCTGCACCTGGTGCAGAAGGCCGTGACGGCGCCGTTTTCCTTGCTGGCGAACGCGTTCGGCACCAGCGGCGAGGAGCTGGGCTATGTCGAGTTCGCGCCAGGCCAGGCCAGCCTGACCGACGGGGACGCCCGCAAGCTCGACACGATTGCCCATGCGCTGGCCAGCAAGCCGGATATCAGCATCGAACTGACGGGCCGCGTGGATCCGGCGCACGACAATCCGGCGCTAGGCGCGCAGGCCATCGACCGGCAGATTCGCCAGCTGATGCTCAAGGATCGCGCGGGCAATGGGCAGAGCGTGGAAATGTCTGAACTGAAGTCCGATAACAAGGCGTATCTGAAATATCTGACGCAGCTGTACAAGCGCGGGAATTTCAAAAAGCCGCGCAATCTGGTCGGCTTCACGAAAACCTTGCCCGCTGAACAGATGAAGGCTGCGCTGGCCGCGCATACGGAGGTGTCCGACACGATGCTGCGCACGCTGGCGCAACGTCGCGCGCAGGCAGTGCAGAAATATCTGGACGGCAAGGTGGATGCCAGCCGCGTGTTCGTGGTGACGCCGAAGCTGGATGCCCAGGGCATCACGGACAAGGGCGCGACCACGCGTGTGGATTTTGGATTGAAGTAGGCCGCGGCAAAACGCGGTAATCTTCGGCATCATCGTTATTCGTTATTCATCATGTCACACGCCCATTCTCATTTTGCTGAGGCTTCTGGTGCTTTGCCTGCGTCGTCTGAAGACTGGGGGCTTGAAACCATTGTTGCAGAGCTGCGCGCCTCGCGCAGGCAGGCGCATGGCGCGCTGTATCCCGCGTCGGGCGTTCGTTCACTGCCTTCGCGCAAGGTGGTGGGGCGCATTGTGGAGGGCCTGCGCGCCGCGCTGTTTCCGGCGCATTACGGCGCGCCTGGCTTAAGTGACGAGAGCGTGGACTATTACGTGGGCTACACGCTCGAAACCACCTTGCGCCTGCTGGCCACGCAGACGGGTTACGCGTTGCGTTGCATGCCTGAGCATGCGCATATCACGGACGATGAACTGCGCGCGATGTCCCAGGCGATCACGCGCGCATTCGCTGCGCAGTTGCCCGCGATCCGGGCGCTGCTCGTCAGTGATATCCAGGCCGCGTTTACGGGCGACCCGGCTGCGCGGCATATCACCGAGGTGCTGCTGTGCTACCCTGGCCTGCTGGCCATCACGCATCACCGGTTCGCGCATGTGCTCAGCGGGCTGGGCGTGCCATTGCTGGCCAGGCTGATCAACGAAATCGCGCATTCGGCCACGGGCATCGATATCCATCCCGGCGCGCAGATTGGCTCGAGCTTCTTTATCGATCACGGCACGGGCGTGGTGATCGGCGAGACGGCGATCATCGGTGAGCGCGTGCGCATCTATCAGGCCGTCACATTGGGCGCGAAGAGTTTCGAGGTCGATGAGAACGGCATGCTGGTCAAGGGCAATGCACGGCATCCGGTTGTGGAAGACGATGTGGTGATCTATTCCGGCGCAACGATTCTTGGGCGCGTGACGATTGGCCGCGGCTCGGTGATCGGCGGTAACGTGTGGCTCACGCACGGCGTGCCCGCCAACAGCAACGTGCGCCAGGGCGAGGCGCGGGAAATCGGGCGCCAGCGCACGGAGTGAGGCTGAAGGCCGCGCTATGCGGCCATGCAGGTTTCGTGCAGGGCATCCAGCCGCCGCGCGGCATGGGCGACATACGGGTTCGATTCGTCCCATGCATAGCCTGCCAGCACCGCGCAGATCATGCGGCGAATCGCGGGATCCTGGTGCGCTTGCGGGTAAAGGATGATGTCCTGCAATACACCGGAATACCAGCGCTCAACGAACGCGCGGAACGTGTCGATGCCGCGGCGCAGGGGCGCTTCGTAATCAGTCTGCCAGTTCACCGGTTCGCCATCGAGCTGGCGCAGCAGCACGCTGACCGCAAGCGATGACGATTTCAGCGCAATTGTCACGCCCGATGAAAACACCGGGTCCAGAAACTCTCCCGCGTTGCCCAGCAGCGCATAACCCTCGCCACAGAGCTGCGTGACATTCGCGGAATAACCATCGATGCGGTTCACGGGCAGCAGAAACGGCGCATGGCCAATCATCCTGTTCAACGTGGGTTCGGCGTGAATGAGCTGGCGCAGCGCCGTTTCACGGTCTGAGCCGGGCGCATCCAGAAAGTCCGCATCGCCCACGCAGCCAACCGACGTTCGGCCATGGGCCAGCGGAATCATCCAGTACCACACATCGCGGCGCTCGGGATGAATGGCGATGCAGATCTTGTCGCGGTCAAACGAACCGGCGGGCAACGCATCATTGACATGCGAGAACAGCGCGCAGCGCACGGGCAGGCAGCTGGGCGCTTCCAGGTTCAGCAGGCGCGGCAGCACGCGGCCAAAACCGCTTGCGTCGAACACGAAGCGCGCGTTCACGCGATAACCGTGGCCCGCATCGTCCTGCACATCGAGCTGCGGCGCAGCGCCTGGCGTGATCGCCCTGACCGTATGGCCGAAACGCACCTGCGCACCCTGTGTGGCCGCGCAGCGGATCAGCAATTCGTCGAAATCGGCGCGCGCAACCTGATAGGTCGTGCCCCATCCGGCGGAATGCTTGTCCCGGAAATCGAAGGCCGATTCCTCGCCACGCCACACGAAGCGCGCGCCATCCTTGAACTGGAACCCGGCCTCGATCACGGGTTGCAGCATGCCCGCTTCATCGAGATATTCCATGCTCTGCGGCAGCAGGCTTTCGCCGATCGAGAAGCGCGGGAAATGCTGGCGTTCCAGCACCAGCGCCGAGCGCCCAGCCTTTCTGAGCAACGCTGCGGCCACAGCCCCGGCGGGGCCTGCGCCGATGATGGCTACATCCACGTTCTGCACAGTGCTGTCTGTCATTGCTTTTCTCCGGTTGCACGATTTCGCTGTTGAGCACGAGCGCGCCAGGTTGGGTTATTTATTTACTGTCGATGACTACCGCGCGCCCCTGCACGCGCATTGCCACGGCATTGCGGCTCATGGCGCAGGTATAGCTGGCCTTTGCACCCGCTGGCTGCCGCGCCCGCCGGTGGAAGCTCGTCGAAACATTGACGAGCGCATTCGCGCCGAGACTGCGCGCTTCACTGCGCAGTTTGTGCAGCGCCATCGCCATGGCCTGGTTGCACATGAGCATGGCATCGTCACTGGGCGCGCGCATGACGCGGGCGTTAGACGCTACCTCGGCAATTTCGCGGCGCACGCGCGGGTGCGGCTGATCGCCAAAATACAGCGCAACGCCCTGCGATGCAGCGCCGCCATGGGCTGCATGACCCGTCACGGGCGCCAGCGGCAGGCTGGCCAGATGCGTGCCGCAGCCCGCCAGTGCGAAGATGCTCGCGCTGGCAACCGTGAGCGTCCAAACATGTTTGCCTTTCAAGTTCCGTACTCCTGATAAAACTAAAACTAAAACTAAAACGTTGATGCTGGCATGGCCTATGCCATGCGCCTGAAAATCAGTGATGTGTTGATGCCGCCAAACGCGAAGTTGTTGCTCATCACATATTCGGCATCGAGCGCGCGCGCATCGTGCTGGATATAGTCCAGCGGCGCACAGGCCGGATCGACGTGATCGAGGTTCAGCGTGGGTGCATACCAGTTGCGCTGCATCATCTCGATCGTCCACCAGGCCTCGATTGCGCCACACGCGCCCAGCGTATGGCCGATATAGCTCTTCAGCGAACTGATCGGCATGCGCGGGCCAAACACCTGCGCCGTGGCCTGGCTTTCCGCAACGTCGCCGCGATCGGTGGCGGTGCCGTGCGCGTTCACATAATCAATGGCCTCGGCAGGAAGATTCGCATCAGCCAGCGCGCCGCGCATGGCCACGGCCATCGTGGCTGCCGTGGGCTGCGTGATATGCATGCCATCCGAGTTGGTGGCAAAGCCGACGACCTCTGCGTAAATTTTCGCGCCACGCGCACGCGCGTGTTCATATTCTTCGAGCACAAGCGTGGCCGCGCCTTCGCCCAGCACCAGGCCGTCACGCGCGGCATCGAACGGGCGCGGCGTCAGGCCGGGTTCCTGATTGCGCGTGCTGGTGGCATACAGGGTATCGAACACGGCGACCGTTGGCGCGCACAGCTCGTCCGCGCCGCCCGCGAGCATCAGCAGCTGCTTGCCGGTGGCAATGGCTTCATACGCATAGCCGATGGCCTGGCTGCCCGAGGTGCATGCGCTGGAGGTGGGAATCACGCGACCTTTCAGATCCCAGAACAGGCTGACATTGACGGCGGTGGTGTGCGGCATCATCTGCACGTAGCCGTTGGGCGTCACGCCTGTGGTCGCGCCGGTTTTGAGCATCGACACAAACGCAATCACCGGCTCGACCGATCCTGAAGATGAACCATACGCCACGCCCATGCGGCCATCGGCAATGGTTTTGTCATCGGCCAGGCCGGCCTGCTGCAATGCGAAATGACTGGCCTGCACCGCATACAGTGACATGGGCCCCATCGAGCGTGTTTTCCTGCGCGGCCATGAGGCAGGAGGCTCAAACGCAGGCAACGGGCATCCGAGCCGCGTATGCAGCGTGGCGAAGCGATCCCATTGCGTGATGTACTGCACGGCGTTGCGCTTGCCGCGCATGGCCGCTTCAATATCGGCCCAGTTCTGCCCAAGCGGCGTGAGGCCGCCCATGCCTGTGATGACTACCCGTTTCATTGCATTCATGACTCCGCCAGAACATGCGTTATACGTTATGTGCTGCGTTTCACACCATGCCGCCATTCACGCCAATGACCTGGCGCGTCAGGTACGAAGCTCCATCGGACATCAGGAAGCTTACCACCGCTGCCACTTCCTGCGGCTTGCCCACGCGGCTCATCGGCACGCTGCGAAGCGCCAGCTCGACGGGCGCATCAGACAGCATGCCCGTGTCAATCAGGCCTGGCGCGACGCAGTTCACCGTGATGCCGCGCGTGGCCAGCTCAACGGCCAGCGCTTTTGTTGCACCGATCAGGCCGGCCTTGGCCGCGCTGTAATTCACCTGCCCGCGGTTGCCCATCACGCCGGAGACGGACGCAACCGTCACGATACGCCCGCCGGCGCGTGCGCGCACCATGGGCATCACCAGCGGATGCACGACGTTATAGAACGAGCCCAGGCCGGTGTCGAGCACGACGTCCCAGTCTTCGTCAGTCAGCGCAGGAAAGGCTGCATCGCGCGTGACGCCTGCATTGCACACGATGCCGTAATACGCGCCCTGCGCGGCTACGCTGGCTTCCAGCGCCTCGCGGCAGGCGGCGCGGTCGCGCACGTCGAACTGCAACACATGCGCTGTGCCGCCCTGTGCAGCGATCTCTGCACTAACAGCTTCGGCTTCGGCGCGGCCCTGGCGGCAATGCACGGTGATATCAAAACCATCACGCGCGAGCGCATATGCAATCGCGCGGCCAATGCCCCGGCTTGATCCGGTCACGAGAACACGACGACTCATGGATTCAGTCCTTTGGCGATGAACGCCTGAAAATCGGCAGGTTGAAAAGCTTTCACGACGGCCTGGGCATACAGCTCGCCTGCGTGCGAAATCGTGCATTCGTAAGCGCCGTAGCCAGCCTGTTCGTCGCGCAATACTTCGCGCGCGTCAATGCGCAGCTGCGCACCGCTGGCGAAGGCGCTGACGCGCGCGTCATAGCAGCGCGTGCCCAGCAACACGCCAGGCCGGGGCGGTTTGTGCAGCCGCGCCAGCGCGATGCTCACATGCGCGGCAATGGCCTGCGACATCAGTTCGATGCCGATCCACGCAGGCATTGCGCCCTGCGCATTGGCATACCATGCGTGGCTTCTGACCTGGGCCCAGGCTGTCACCGTGTCATGGGTAGCCTCGCTGACACAGTCAAGCAGCAGCATCGTGCCGCGATGCGGCAGCAGCGCTTCGATGGGCGTGGCAGCAAGGTCGTCTGAAATCGTCATCATTTATCGCCCCAGGATCAGGCTTGCATTGCTGCCGCCAAACGCGAACGAATTGCTCATGATGTACTGCGCTGGATCCTGCCCATGATCCTGCTCACGGTGCAGGTAACGCAGATCCTCAACCAGATCCAGCGCGGGCAGGGCTGGGTCGCGTTCGCCATCCCATAGATGGCGCGGCAGCGCAACATCATCGCGCGCAAGGCACAACCACGCAAGGCCCAGCTCGATTGCGCCCGCTGCGCCCAGGGTGTGGCCCGTCCATGGCTTGGTGCCGCTGACGGGCACGCCGTTGGGAAACACGCGCGCCATCAGATGCGCTTCCATCTCGTCGTTCTTGCGCGTTGCGGTGGCGTGCAGATTCACATAGGCAATCTGCTCCGGCGATAACTGCGCATCGGCCAGCGCGGCGCGCAACGCCATCTCGCCGCCTGCGCCCTCAGGGTCGGGCGACGACATATGATATGCATCGCTGGTTTCGCCCGCGCCCGCCAATATCACTGGCCGGTGAGGCCCAGGCGCGCGGCTCATCAGGAACACCGCCGCGCCTTCGCCGATGTTGATGCCGCAGCGGTTGCGGCTCATTGGATTGGTGCGCGTGCGGCTCGTCAGTTCGAGCGAGGCAAACCCCTGCAACGTGAGTTCGCACAATGCATCGACGCCGCCTGTGACCACCGCATCGCACAACCCGGCGCGCAACAGCCGGCGCGCGGCAATGATGGCTTTTGCGCTGGAAGTGCAGGCCGTTGAGATGGTGTAGGCCGGGCCGCGCAAATCGAAAGCTGCCGCAGCGAACGAGGACGTGGTGCCGAATTCTATCTGCCGGTAATCGAACTTTTCCGGCATCGCGCCCTCGCGCAGGAATGCGCGCATCGCCGCTTCGCCTTCACGGATACCCGATGTGCTCGTGCCCAGCACCACGCCGATGCGATGCGCGCCGTAGCGCTCGCGCGCGGCTTCTATCTGCGGCGCGATCTGCATCAGCGTTTCGAGCAGCAGGCGATTGTTGCGGCAGTCCAGCGCAACCAGCGGCGCGGGGACTTCGCGCAGGGAGCCGCAAACGCGCCCGGCAAAGGCGGGGCCAGTCTGCGAGTCGATCATGCCCATGCCTGGCGCGATGCCCTGGGCCAGCGCCGCCGCAATGGAGGGCAGATCGTTGCCCAGCGCGTTCATCATGCCCAGCGCGTTCAGATAGACCGGCGCGCGCGTTATGTGCGTTGTATGCGTTACAGGGTTCATGCAGGTGTTTTCTCCGTGACGCCCATGGGTGCGAGCAGCACGGCCACGACGATACCCGAGGTCAGCGTGATGCCAAAGCCTTGCAGCGCAGGCGTTGAACTGAGCGCGAGCAGGCCGAACGACAGCGTGGTGGTTGCCGCAGACAGCAGCACGCCGCACCACAGCGCGCCCAGATCGGCATGGCCGCGCAGGCAGCCTTCGCGCAGAAAGATCGCATAGTTCACGCCCACACCGAGCACGAGCATCAGCGCCAGCCAGTTAAACAGATTCAGCGGCAAATGCAGATAACCCGGCACCGCCAGCGCCATGCCAATGGCCAGCATCACGGGCAGCATGACGCGCACGCCGCCGCGCCAGCCGTAACGCCAGCACAGCAGGCCCGCCACGAGCACAATGACTGCCACGAGCCAGTATCCGCTATCGACACGCCACGTGCCAAACAGCTGCGACACGCTCGCAGGCATATCCACGAAGGTTGCGCCGGAGGCGGCCCGCGCAGCATCGCGCAGCAGGGGCAGGCTCGCGCCCGTGATGCGCTGCGGGATCACAATCGCGGCATAGCCATCCTGTGAGCCGGCAGGCGGATTCATCCACAGATACTGGAACGGCTTTGACCACACTGTGGCCAGCCACGCATCCGGCGTGAGCGCCGCATGGGCAGAAGCGGCGTAATCGTTGATCCATGCCTGGGCAACGCTGGCGCGGAATCCCGCGCCTTCGAGCAGCGCGCGCAATGCATCGCGCTGGGCGAACACCGTTTTTCCGAGCCAGGCGCGGTTGGCCTGCTGCGTGGCCACAGAAGGCACAAACGCGCTGACCGATTGCCAGCCGCCAATCTGCGCGGCGCTGGCCAGCGCATCGAGTCGTGCGCTCAGGGTTTGCGTGCGTTCAAGCGTTTGTTCCGGCGTGGCGCCACGCACCACGAAAAACTGTGCGCCGCCCGCAGCGCCTGCCACCTGGCGGATGGTCTGCTCCTGCGTGGCCAGTGACGGATCGCGCCGCACCAGCAGGCGCACATCATCGCTGCTTTCCAGATGCAGCCAGCCGGGCAGGGCGATCAGGATCATGACGACCGCAGCCAGCGCCGCGCGTTTGCCGCGCAGCGCCGATTGCCAGTGGGCCAGCGCCGTGGCCGCACGCGCGAAAAGCCGCACGGGCCGCCGTTTTGGCGCATTGCGCAGCAGCACGGGCAGCAGCGACAGCACGGACAGAAACGCCGTGCCCACGCCCACGACCGCAAAACACGCGATTTGTTTTAACGCGGGAAACGGCACGCCCATCAGCACGATATAGCCCAGCAGGCTGGTTGCCGCAGCGACCAGCAACGCAGGGCGCACCACGCGAATGCCTTTTCGTGGATCCCACGATTTGCCTGCATCGAGATACACGATGAAATACTGGATGGAATAATCGACCGCCTCGCCAATCAGGCTCGCGCCGAACACCAGCGTAATCAGATGCAGCTGGCCAAACACGAGCAGCGTTGCCGCGAGCGCGCACAGCACGCCCAGCGCCGTTGAAACGAAACCCAGCGCAAGCAGCCAGGGTGAGCGGAAAACCAGCAGCATCAGCAATGCAATGCCGCACACGGACACGATGCCGATCAGATGCACTTCGCGCTCAGCCTGATGGCGCGCCGCCGACGCGTAGAACACCGCGCCTGTTTTCGCCAGCGTGATATGCGGGCCGTGGTGCGCCAGCGTTTGCGCCGCGCGCGCCACGGCGGCATCCACGCGATCCTGCACCGTGGCGTCGTAAGCCGAACCGGCCAGCGTGGCGAGAATCAGCACATGCGTGGTGTCGCCCTGATGGGACACCAGCAGGTTGTCCTCGATCTGCATGGATGAGGTGGCCAGCGGCAGCTGGGCGAGCCAGTGTTCAAGCCAGCCAAACGGATCAACGCCCAGCTGCGTTTGCAGCGGCCCGGACGATGGGCTGTACAGCGGACGATACAGCCGCTGCATCAGCGCGTCACGCTGCGCCTGCGGGCCTGCTTCAAGCGCCTGCCGGTCAGCTGGCGTGAGCAGGCCAAAACGGTAGGGCAGATAAAACGATGTGATCTGCGATACATCGAATGGCGGAAGTTCGGTGACGACCGAGCGGAACGGGCCGCCCTGGCCTGCGGCCAGTATCGCGCCCGCTTGCCTGGCCGCGGCTTTCACGCGCGCATCATCCGTGCCGGATACAACGAACACGGCGCGGCTGTCGAAGGCCGCTTCGAGCCGGCGCGTTGCGCTGTTCACCACAGGGTCTGCATGCGTGCGCGGCAGCAAGGTCAGCAGATTGGTTTGCAGCGGCGAGCCTTCGAGCATGCGCCACGCGCAATATCCCCCTGCCAGCAGCGCCAGCAGCAGCCATGCGCATAGGGTGCGCGCGCATTTCATGATGTGCGTGGCGAGGCCAGCAGCGCGCGTTCGGCCTCGGTGGGCGCGGTGGTGGGCCGGCTATGCGTGAAGTCGATCCGCAGGGTGTCACCCTGCGTGAACGTGATGTGCAAGGTCGCCAGATAATCGCCGCCGCTCATCTGCAGGCTGCGCATGACCTGCGCGAGCTGCGGCTGGCTGGGCACGAGCGTGATGTGCCAGCGCGCGGGCGTGCCTTCGGTGTGCACCGAGAACTGCGAGTACAGCGCGGACAGATCGCCGCCCAGCATCGCGCGCATCATCGCCGAGACCTGCGCGACGCCGCGCGCCTGGCCGTGGGCGCTGGCATTGCCGTGGCCCGATGCGATGCGCTGGCCCTGCGCGTCGAATGCGGCCACGCCTGCATTGGTCATCACATAGGTTGCGCGCCAGGGCGTGTTGATCCGCCAGATCGCGCCCTGATCGCGGAAGAAAGACAAGGTGCCGGTGCTGACAAGCGGCTGTTTGAGCGCGGCGGATGTCTGCGTTTGCACGAACTGCGCGCGCACGCCTCTGGCATGGCCCAGGCGCGCGGCGATGCTGGCCATCAGGGAAGTATTTGCGTCTGCGCGGGATGACGTTGATGTTGACGCTGATGTCGATGTCGATGTCGATGCTGAAGCATGCGTTGCAGCCATCGCAGGCGTGGCCAGGAGGCTGGCCAATGCGCATGCGCCCGCAGCCAGGAGGGTGTTTATCGTTTCCATGCGCGCTCCAGTTTTTCGAGGACGATGGCTGGTGAGGCCAGTTGCAGTTCCTGCGTGAGGGCATCCACGGCCACCTGGATGGTGTAGCCCCGGGTGAGCCGCGCGCCGGTGGCATGATCGATGATTTCGTAGCCAATCTTCAGCCGGTTTTCGTATTCGAGCAGCATTGCGCAGACATCCAGCTGCTGGCCATAACGCGCCGGGCGCACATATTTCAGATGCACCTCGACCACCGGCCACAGATAGCCCGAGGCCCTCATGTCAGGATAGTCATAGTCAAACGCGCGCAGCAGCGCCGCGCGTGCCGCTTCGAAATATTTCAGGTAATGCCCATGCCAGCAGACCGTCATGGCGTCCACGTCGTGGAAAGGAACTTCAACGCTGGCATGGGCGGTGAGCAATGCAGCGGGTTTAACCATGTGCGTCATCCTCCGGGCGCGCCCAGAAATCGAAAAAATTGAACCATTGATACGGTGTGCCAAGGCAGTAATGTTCCAGCCGCGCCGCATAGCGTTGCGCCCATTGCGTGATCTGCTGTGCGCGTTCGCGGCGCGGCAGGTTGATGCACGGGGCGAACGGTTCGAAATAGATGTGATAGCCGTCGCGCTCCCGCAGGCAGAAGAAAAGATACACGGGGCACGCCAGCGCATGCGCAAGAATATACGGCCCCTGCGCAAAGGGCGCGACCGCGCCAAGAAACGACGCGTTCAGGGTGCGCCCCGATTCATGCGCGGGAACGCGGTCGCCAGCGATCACGAGCCACTCGCCTGCATCAATGCGCTGCTGCATCAGCATGGCCGTCTGCGGGCCAAAGTCGCCCACTTCCATCACGTGATGCGAAAAATTTTTATTCGCCTCCGAAAGCGCCTGGTTAAAGCGCTGCGCGTGTTCCGTATGCGTGAGGACCGTGACGACCAGGTTGTGTTTGCTGCGCGAGGCCAGCGCGCGCATCATGTCGGAATTGCCCAGGTGCGAGCTGATGACGATGGCGCCCTTGCCGCTGGCGACGAGCGTATCGAACGCGCGGGTGTCGGCGAAATGAATATCGCTGCGCCTGACATAACCCTGCCACGCGGCGAACTGGTAGAGCTTCGAGTGCGCGAACGCGAGCATATGCCGGTAGCTGGCGAGCCAGCCGGGTTTCGGCAGGCGGGCAATATCTGATGTTGATATTGATGTTGATGTTGATGCCCACGCGCGCAGCCGCGTGAAATACTGCTGCGATGCGCGCCGCGCGATGCGGCCCGTGAGCAGGAAATACATCACGACCGGATACAGCAGCCAGCTCGCGGCGCGCAGGCCTGCCACGCGGCAGCACAGCGCCAGCGCGCCAATGCCCAACCGGTTGCCCCGCTCAAGATGACGCCACCAGCGTGCGTCGTTGCTGGTGCCAGCGCGCCGGGGTGTTTTTACCTTGCGCATCAGCAACACGGGCAGGCGAAGCAGCATGCCCATGAACAGCTGCGCATGGCTGCGGCTGATACGCACGTTGTCCCACACCATGCTGAAATGCGACAGGCCATTGGCGGCATAACTCACCTGCGTGGGTATCGAACGAAACGCCACGCCGCGCCATGCCAGCCGCACGAGAATCACAATGTCGAAGTCCATGCGCGCGGGCAGCTTCACCTCGTCGATCAACGCGCAGGTCGCCGCCAGCGGATACAGCCGGAAGCCGCACATCGAATCGCGGATGGCAAACGACAGCGTTTCGATCCACACCCACAGATGCGCCAGATACCGCCCGTAGCGCCGGGCCGCTGGCGCGTTATCGCCGTACACGGGCGCACCGAGGATCACCGCATCGGGCGCGTTCTGCGCTTCATGCAGGAAACGCGGCATATCACCCACATCGTGCTGGCCGTCCGCGTCGATCTGGATGGCATGGGTATATCCCGCTGCGAAAGCCGCGCGCAGGCCCGTCATCACGGCGGCGCCCTTGCCACGGTTCACGGGCAGGCGCAGAACGGTCAGCAGGTTCGCATAACGCGTGGCCAGCGCAGCCAGTGTGGCCTGCGTGGGCGCATCGCTGCCATCATCAACGATGAACACCGGCAGCGCATATTCCGCCACGCGAGAGAGCATGTCGCCTATCGCGTCCTTGTGGTTATAGAGCGGAATCACCACGCAGGGCCGGAAATTCATGTCTCTCATGCCTGGGCTGCGCTGTGATAGACGAACACGCCCGCCGTGCAGTCATGGCCGCGCCAGCGGTAAACAAACTGCACGCGATGCTGCTGCGGGTCGTGCCGCAATGTGAGCCTGAGCACTGCGCCGGGGAAGACGGGCTGCGTGAATTTCAGCCGGTCGATCGACGCGAACTGCTGCGCATCTTCCGCCCAGGCGCACGCCAGCCGCATCGCCCAGTCGATCTGCACTGCGCCAGGCAGGATCGGCAGGTCGGGGAAGTGCCCTGCAAAATGCGCCAGCGTCGCCGGCACGCGCAATTCGTAATGCGCTTCATTGCCACAGCGCGCCTGGGCAAGCATCTCAAAGCCTTCGGGCTGCGCGGAAAACGCCGCCATGACCGCCGACGCGGGCAGTTTGCCGCGCGCATCGAAGGGCAGCGCGCTGCAAAAACGCCAGCGCCGCGGCAACACGACCAGCTCGAAACGCCCGGCCAGATGGCGATGCAATGTTTTCGTGAGCGCCACGCGCCCCTGCGCGAGCAATGCATCCGTTCCCGCAGGCGTCAATGCGACGAGCGCGCCCAGGCGCTCGCGCGCGGTGTCTTCAAGCACGAGCACGGCGGCCTGCGCCACATAATCATGCTGCGCGAGCCGCTGCTCCAGCGCCGCTAATGACACACGCTTGCCCGCGAGCTTGCGCACGCGATCCAGGCGGCCACACAGGCGAAAGCGGCCATCGGCATCGAACGATACCGCGTCGTCCGTGCGCCACCAGCGGTTGTCGGGCAGGTGCGGCGAGCGGATATCGAGCGCATTGCCGTGCTCTGGCGCACAGCGCACCTCGATGCCCGGCATGGTTTGCCATGCCTGCGAGCGATCGCTGCCATCACGGCGACGCCAGCCGACGCCGCCGGTTTCCGTGCTGCCATAAATTTCGATGGGCGACGCGCCACACATCGACAGGTAACGCAATGCCGTGGCTTCATCCAGCGGCCCGCCGGACGAGAAGAACGTGCATGACGCCTGACCCAGCGCGGCAAAGCCTGGCAATTCGGGCCAGCGCGCGAGCTGCGCGGGCGTTGCGGCAACCATCACGGTATTCCAGCGCGCAACGCATGCGGCAATCCGCTGTGGCGTGCTCACGCCGCTTTCAACGTTTTCCCGCGTGAACGCACGGCCTGCAAAGAGGGGCCACAGCACATTGAACAGCAACCCGTAAATATGATGATGGGGCACCGCGCCCACATGCGTGGCGCCTGCCGCGCATGCGCCGAACTGCGCCTGTAACGTGTGCATCTCCGCATTGAGTTGAGCCAGCGTTTTGTGTATGGCTTTGGGGGCGCTGCTGCTGCCCGAGGTGAACAATGTGAGCGGCGCGTGCGCGTCGATGGCGGCGTTGATGGTCGGGGCGGTGGCGGGCGCGGCGCCTGTCAGGCTGGCGTCGGTCAACACCACATCCCACGCGCTGGCCAGATCGGCCAGGCAGGCGGGCGTGGCATTGGGCGGCAGCACGGGTTCCTTGCGCGCGGCCCACAGGGCGAACAGCGCGCAGGTGAAATCGAACACATCGTCGATGCACAGCGCATAGCGGCGCGCGGGCTGTGCGGCGAACATCAGCGCCAGCGCCAGCGTGCGCTCTCGGAACGCGGAAAACGGGATGGACGCGTCGCGCTCATGGCAAACGTTCGTGTCTGGCGGATGCCCGGCCACCAGCAGGTCATGCAGCGCAATCACGCAACCTCCATCCTCTCTTGCGCGGCGCGCGCCGCGCGTGGCAGCACGATGCACTGCCGCCATGCGAATTCCCCCGCAAGCAGCGCGCCGATCAGCAGATAGGAAATGCCGCCGTTATAGAGGGACCACGCCGCGCGCGACCAGCACAGCGCCGTCCATGCGGAAAACGCCGCATTCAGCGCGAAGAAGCCGCACCAGACCTGCGTGACGCGGCGCGTATAACGCACGGCCTCGGGGGGCAGCGACGGATGACGCAGGCGCGCGAACTTTTCGATCATCGAAGGCCCGCGCGCAAGCGTGAGCGCGAACGCAGCCAGAAAACCCAGATTGACGCAGACCGGGTAAAGACGCAGCAGCAACGCGCTGTCCGTCACGACAATGGCTGCCGACAGGCCCATCATCAACGCGGCGATGCCGATATCGACTGCGGTGAGCTGGCGCAATGAACGTGCCACGGGGCCGGAGCCGAAACAGCGCTGCAACAGCAGCATCGCCAGCAGGAGCGCGCCGATATAACGCGGCGCGCCCCAGTAACATGCGCCCAGGATCAACGCCGGATACATCAGCGCAACAAGCATGCGCGCGATGAATTTCAGCCGTGATGCCGTATCCATCAGCCTTTTTCTGCAAGCAGATTCTGTACGGCCACGATCACGTCATTGACAGTGCGCACCGACTTGAATTCTTCGGGCTTGATGCGCTGGCCCGTCATTTCCTGCAGGCGGATCACCAGATCGACAGCATCGATGCTGTCCAGATCGAGCTCGTCGAACAGGCGCGTTTCAGGCTTGACCAGCGCGGGGTCGATGCCAAAATTCTCGTGGAAGATCGCCTGGATGCGCTCGAGAATCTGTGCTTGTGTCACGATGCATTCTCCTTGTTGTTCAGATTGCGCTGTGACTCGATGAACGCGGCCAGGGTATTGATCGAGCGGAAATGCCCTCGCACGCTGTCGTCGTTCGTGGCGATGGTCAGCCCGTAGCGCTTGCGCAGCATGATGCCCACCTCCAGCGCGTCGATCGAGTCCAGACCGATGCCATCCGCGCCGAACAGGGGCGCGTCATCGTCAATATCGTCGGGCGACAGATCGTCAAGATCCAGCGTATCAATCAGGTATTGCTTGAGTTCCAGTTTTAAAGAATCCATAGTCAAACAGATGGTGGAGCATATGGGTTTGAACGGCGCGGGTGATAACGCGTGCGGCGTGCGCAGGGGCATCATCATGCCTGGCCAGACGCCGCGCATCGATGGGTTCCAGCGCCTTTACCCGCATCTGAAACGCGCGGGGTGGTACATGATACCAGCGCCGTGCCCGGGTAAAAACCGGTGGGTCACAGTCGATCAATACGGGAAGGATCGGCACACCGGCCTTCAGCGCCATATGCGCGAAGCCTCGTGAAAAGGCATGCAGGCGGTTCTGCGCAGGAGAGCGCGTGCCTTCGGGAAAGACGATCACCGTGCAGCCCTGGGCGAGCTGCTGCGAACCGGCCTCGATCAGGGCGGCAGGATCGGCATTGCTGGCATATTGCGCAGCGCGCACGATGGCCCAGAAACACGGATTGCGCCACAACGCGCTTTTCACGATGCAGCAGCACGATGGCACGAGCGACAGCAGGATCACCACATCGAGCCAGGTGGGATGATTGGCCACGATGATGGCCGGGCGGCGTTCGCGCAGGGCATCGATGCCCGTGGCTTCGAGCGTCATTACGCGCAGGCCCTGCAACAGGGCGACCAGCCCGCGGAACACATGATGGATGCCTGCCCTGACCACGCGCTGGCGCGCCGCAGTGCGCGGCCAGCACAGCACGGCAGGGCACACGAAAAATGAAAACAGCAGACTGCACAGACAGAAAACACCCAGACACAGCCCCGTGGCGATGAACCGCCACGCATAATCAAGCTGGGCCTTCATGCCAGGTCCATTGCCAGTCCTGCCACGTCGCGGGCTGATGCGCGCCCAGGCACGCGCACACGGCGGCGTGCTGTGAGGCAAACCGGTCAGGCGCTTTCATGGCTGCTGGCGCGGGGGCATTCATCGAGCAGACGAGCCTTCCCTGCGGTTCAGTGTCGTGATCGTGAGCGCCGATCAAAAGCGCCAGCGCGCCGTTGACGGTTTCGCGCTGCGCGACGGCGTACATGGGATCGATGGGTTCATCGGCATACACGAACAGCACGGGCGAGGTGTTGTCTTCCTCATATTGCGCGAACACTTCCAGCAAGCCGTAGCCAAGCGTCTGTTCGCCTGCGGACAGGGCCAGCGAGGCCGAGCGGTCTTCGCGCGCAATGCCAAGGATGCCCGGCATCGCGTTAAGCACCGACAGGCTGAATGCCGTGGGCGACGCCGGCTCGGGTTCGCGCGCGCAAAGACTGCGCAGGATACTCGTCGTGCGGTTCATCTCGCCGTGGCGCGAAGCGAAAACCAGCCGCACTTTCTGCTGCGGCAGCAGGCAGTCATGCGCAACCTTCAGCGCGATTTTCGACAGCGAGCTTAGCCGCCGCCACATCATCGGCGCGACGAACCGGGCCGTGGGCACAGTGGCCGCGCCGCCTGCATCTGGCCAGCATGACCAGCGGGAAACAGGAAGCGACCAGTGCAGGGCGGGGATCACAACGACGTTTTCCCCATCAACCCGCTCAATGCGCCCAGCACGCTTTGCGCATTGATCTGCCCGGCTGCGGGCAACTGGCCCGCGGGCGTGGCTGCGTTGACCAGATGGGGCAGCACCTGCGCCAGCAGGCCCGTGGCCTGTTCGGGCGGCACGCCTGCCTGCTGCGCGAGGTTCGTCACCGTGTCAGCGCCGAGCACGTTTTGCAGCTGGTCAGCGGAAATCGGCTGGTTCGCGCCATTGCCCACCCAGGACTGGATCACATCGCCCAGGCCGCCTTGCTGGAATTTCTGGATCAGGCCATTCAACCCGTCCGGGTGGCCGTTGACGAGGTTCAGCGCCGCGGAAACCAGCGCCTGCTGGCCGCCGCCTTGCTGTGCAGCAGAGTTGAACAGGGAACCGATGGAATCGAACAGACTCATGATGATCTTCTCCAGGGAGGGGAAAAATGAGAATAAATTGTACGCTGCCGTTGCGGCGCATTGTTCAAATTCTTCATAATTGTTACGTGTTATGCGTTGCGTGTTATGTGTTGTGCCCATGAAAACGGGCATCGCGCCGGCTGATACGGGACAGCCAGCCCAGCAACCCTGCGCCCGCGATCATCAGGCTGGCCGCGCTGGCCAGCCAGAAGCCGCGCGCGCCACTGGCCCAGGAGGGCGCCAGGCCGCCCACGTCAAAGCCCAGCAGATAGCCGCCGCCCAGACCCACGCCCCACAGCGCGAGCGCGTAAATCACGGTGGGCGCAACGACGACCTTGTAGGCGCGCAGCACGAACGCGCAGGTGACCTGCAACGCATCGAACAGGTGGTAGCCCGCGACGATCATCACCAGCGGCATCGCCGCAGCGGCCACGCCCGGATCGGGTGTATAGCCGCGAATGATAAACGCGCGCAGGGTGAACACGGCCACGCAATAAACACAGGCCAGGGCGCACGACAGCAGGATGCCGTGATGCGCCAGCCGGCGCGCGTGTTCAGTGCGCTGTGCGCCCAGCGACTGCGCCACGAGCGTGGACGTGGCGATGCCGATGGACAGCGGCGTCATGTAAATCACCGCGCCGAGATTGCTGGCGATCTGGTGTCCCGCAAGCGTGGTTGCGCCAAAACGCGCGATAAACAGCGCCATGAAGGTATACGTGGTGACTTCGATCAGATAACTCAGGCCGATGGGCAAACCCAGCCGCAGCTGTTCTTTCTGGTATGACCAGCGCGGCCAGCTGAAATGCCGGAAAACCTGGAGCGCGCCAAACACCTTCAGCCGCGCCAGCGCCAGCAGCGCCAGCGCTGCGCAGAGCCAGTTAATCGCGGTGCTCGCCAGCGCGCAGCCCGGGCCGCCCAGCGCGGGCAGCCCCAGGCCGCCGAAAATCATCCAGGCGTTCAGGGGCACTTTCAGCGCAAGCGCGCCCAGCTGCATGGCCATCACCAGGCGTGGCCGGCCCAGCGCATTGGCCAGCGAGCTGTAAAGCCGGAAGATCAGGCTGGCGGGCAACCCGAAGGACAGCAGTTGCAGATAGCGCAGGGTCTGCACGCGCAACGCGCCGTGCGCATGGGCCAGGTCCAGCAGCGGCGCAGGGAAATACAGGATGATGAAACCGATGATCGTCAATGCCAGCGCCAGCCATAACCCCTGGCGCACTTCCTCGCCGATCTGCGCGTGATGGCCCGCGCCGTAAAGCTGCGCGGCGATGGGTTGCAATGCGGTGAGAATGCCCGTCAGGCCGATGAACACCGAGATATAGATCGATGCGCCCAGCCCGAGCGCCGCAAGATCGAGCGCGGAATAGCGGCCCACCATTGCGGTGTCGATCACGCTGAAGGCGATGATCGCCAGCTGGCCGATCAGCACGGGCCAGGCCAGCGCGGCGATCCGGCGCACGTCCGTGAGCACGGTGGGTTTTCCTCGTTCCTGGGCTAGCTGGGGGGGAATCGCCAGTGATGCCGCCGGATGGGCGTCACCCGCGAGCGATCAACGCGCACATACAGGCGGAAGCGCTCCTCACGGTCAGCGGCGCGGCGGCCTTCCCAGACTTTCTTCCACGCAAAATCACGCGGCGCTGCGGGCGTGCTGAAGTCCTGGTCGTCCTGGCGCAGCAGCACATCGCAATCTTCGCCAAACGCAAAACGCATATGCCCGAACCATGCGAACGACGCAATCTGCGCATTGCCCAGCCGCACGGGCGAAATGCATGTGTAGTTATCGGGCAGACGCTGCGCGATCTGCTGCGCCACGTCGCGGTAAGTGCGGCTGTAGTCGATGGCGGGCAGGCCCAATGTCATCAGCAATACCCAGACCAGCGTCGCGCCCGCGCTCGACAGTACCACGCTGCGCCACAGCGCCTTGGGATGACGCGCGATGCGCCAGCGCGCCAGCGCGAACCAGCCCAGCGTGACCGCGCACGCGCAGAGGAATGACGCGGGCTGGAACTGCGCTGTGAAGCCTGGCGTTGCGCGCGCGAAATTCCGCGCGAGCTGCGCCGGGAAACCCGTCAGGCTGGCCAGCCACACAAGCCACAGGAATGCGCCGAAGATCGTGAAGCTCAGCACCGCGAACCAGTCCATCGCGTTGATCGCGCCGCGCTTGAGCGTGGGCAGCGCGAAGGTGGCCAGCATGGCCAGCGCGGGCAGCAGCAGCATGAACAGATGGTTGTTCTGGTGATGCTGGATCGCAATGAGCAGCAGCAGCGGGCCGATCACCGACAGCGCAATCGCAATATGCGGCGCGCGGCGCAGCCCCTTCCAGCCAAACCACGCCCAGATCGCCAGCGGCCATGCCGGCCAGGTGAATAGCGGCAGGTTTTTCGCGGCATAGGCCAGCGCGTCCGGCAGCGGGCCGGAAAAGGCATTCACGCCTGCGCGCAGCCACTGGTCCAGAAACCACGACGCATCGTCAGGGAACGCAAGCAGGGCGGCAGCCGGCCACAGCAGCGCCATCGCCAGCGCCACGGGCAGCCCGAGGAGGAAGAGCCAGCGCGAACGGATGGCAGGCGCCACGGCCAGCAGCGCGAAGGTGCCGCACAGCAGCGCCAGCGCCAGCGTCAGGTTGCTGGACAGCGCGATGATGCCCATCGCCGCGCCCCACCACAGCGAACCCTGCACGGGTTTGTCGATGCTGCGCGCAAGACCATAAAGCAGCATGGCCACGCCGGTGAACTGCACGAGCTGCGGCGTGGTTTCGTGGCTGCGGCCCGTGAGCAGGCCAAAACAGGCCAGCAGGATCAGCAGCGCGCCGTCCGCAAGCGTGCGGCCATAATCGCGGGGCTCGGGTTCGCCGCCGAAGGCGTATTTGAACGGCTGCACCTCGGCGCGGCGGCCCAGCAGATACGCGCCATACCAGACGAACGCGCACGTCACGCAGAACAGCGCGCCGGTGGCGATGCGCGCGGCATTGTCCGCATCAACCCACAGCCCGAAAATACGGATGAACAATGCGCCAGGCCAGTAACCGAATGGGCCGGCAGCGGGCAGATATTTGCCCACCAGGTTCGGCAGCAGCCAGTCATGCGCGCTGCCCCGGGCCATGGTCCACATCACGCCGAAGCCTGCGGCGTCATCGTTTTTCCACGGGTCACGGCCAAACAGCCCGAAAGCCGCATATGCGATGCAGATGGCGAACAGCACCCAGCGCGGTAATGCGCGGGTGGCTTGCGCGGTGAGACGGAACACGGGTTTCATGCGATGTTGATAAGGACGGAGCGCACAAACAGCAAAAAGAGCAAAAAGCAAAAAAGGGCAGCGATGGCTGCCCCTTTTCATATGTTGCCAGAACGCAGAACGGACTCTGGCGCAGGCCTGCCTGCTTGCCTGTTTATCGTTGACTTCGGCTTACTTTGCAGCAACCTTGCCCGACGCGCGCGCGCCGAACTTGCGGTTGAACTTCTCGACGCGGCCTGCCGTATCGACGATCTTCTGCGTGCCCGTATAGAACGGATGCGATTCCGACGACACTTCGATCTTCGCCAGCGGATAGGTCTTGCCGTTGAACTCGGCGGTTTCGCGCGTATGGATGGTCGAGCGCGTCACAAACCGGAAGTCGTTGGACACATCAACGAACAGCACTTCGCGGTATTCGGGATGAATGCCTTCTTTCATGGGGGTTCCTGAAAATTGACTGGTAGCCAGCCCGCGCAACACCAGCGCGAACCACTTGCCAAAGGGCCAAAAACCACCATTATGCCAGAAAATGCGGCGGGTTGGCCCAGGTCAGTTAATCTGCTTTTGCCAGGCCGCGAAAATTCCGCCGCACACGGCCACGATAATCAGGAAACGGAACCCGTCCAGCGAACTCATGAAGCTGGCTTGCTGCTCGACCCACTGCGATATTCGCACGAGCGCCAGCCCATGCGCGGCCTGCGGCAATTGCCCGGCGGCCTCGAAGCCTCGCGTGAGCGCTGAAAGCATCTGCTGGAACTGCGGATTGTACGGGTTGATGGTTTCAACCAGGCGCGTGCGATGCAGGGCGAGCCGATGCTGCTCGACAATGATGACGGTGGCCGTGGCAAACGAGAAGGTCAGCTGGCGCACGATATTTTTGAGCCGGTAACTGTGCGTGTATTCCTCCAGCTCGAAAACGCGGAACGTCAGGCCGGCCACCGGCATGATGATGAACATCATCAGCAGGCCGCGCACCATCAGCGCGGGCAGCAGCCACGCCTGGCTCGCATCGGGCGACATGCGCGTCATCCAGAACGCCGCGAATGCGGCCATCACAAAGCCGGGCACGATGATGAGTTTCTTTTGCTTGATCAGCTTCGCATAGCGCATGTAGATCACCATCGCAATGGGCGAAATCATCGAGGTCAGGCCCACCAGCCGCCCGGCGTTTTCCACCGGATAATTCAGGCCGCCTTCCAGGAAACGGGAAATCAGATAACTGAATGTCGTCGTTTCATAGTAATAAAAGATAAACAGCACAAGGCCTGTGCGGTAACTCTTCAACCGTAACGCAGTCAGGCGCACCAGCGGGTTCGGATGGTGCCACTGCTGCCACGCAAACCACACGAGCGAACCAATGCCCGCAAGCATCAGCACCAGCAGTTCAGGATTCGCGCTGAACAGCTCGAAACGCACCTGCTGCGTCACGATCTGCAACGCAGCCTGCGCAAACGCGAACAGGATATAAGGCCAGAAGTTCGCGCTGGTGCGGTCGTTCACTTCGGTATAGCCGATATCAGGCACCGTAAACATCGCGGCCACTGCGTAGAGCACAGCGGCGGGCGCACTGCACGCAAACAGCGCGCTCCAGCCGAAATACGACACCAGAATGCCGCCTGCCAGCGGCGCCATGGCCGTGCCCAGCAACAGCAGCAGCAGGAAAGCGCGCGTGGCGGGCGCGCGCTGCTGCGCGGTGAAGCGTATCTGAAGCAGGATGCGGCAGGTGCCCATCATCGGGCCGAGGAAGTAGCCCTGGAACCCACGCACCACGGCCAGCTCCAGCGAAGATTCGCACATGGCCGCGCCCAGCGAGGCAACGGCGTAGAACAGCAGGCAGCCAACGATATAGCGGCGAAATCCGATGCGCTCCACCCACCATTGCTGTTGCAGGATGCCGAGCACGGCGGCGACGGCATAGGCGCTCGTGGCCCAGACCAGCTCGTCGGGCGAGGAATTGATGCCGCCTGCAATATAGCTGGTGAAAAACGAGAACAGCGTGTTGTCGTAATAATCCAGGCCCGTGGCGAACGCGAGCGTCCACGGGAAAAGGGCGCGCCGCAATCGCAACAGGCCGGGCAGCGATGTGTGGTACGCCAGCGATCTCATGGGGGCATGATAAACAATACGTGAGACTTTACGGGGCCTGCATCAGCCTGCCGGACGTTTTTTCCTGCTGTTCAGGTCGGGCAGAAAGATCGTTAGTATACCCAGCAAGGGCAGGAACGAGCAGACCTTATAGACGAACACGATGCTGGTGACCTTGGCCAGCCAGCCAAGCACCGCCGCGCCCACGCCGCCCAGGCCAAACGACAGCCCGAAAAACAGCCCTGCAACCAGGCCCACCTTGCCGGGAATAAGCTCCTGCGCATACACGACAATGGCCGAGAACGCGGAGGCCAGCACAATGCCGATGATGATGTTCAGCACGCTGATCCAGAAAAGGCTCGCGTAAGGCAGGATCAGCGTAAACGGCGCGACGCCGAGGATCGACACCCAGATCACCAGCTTGCGCCCCACGCGGTCGCCCACCGGCCCGCCAATGACCGTGCCCACGGCGACTGCCGCGGAGAAAATGAACAGATGCATCTGGGGCGCGCCTCCGCTCAGATGGAAGCGGTCGATCAGATAGAACGTGAAATAATTATTGATACTGGCAAGGTAGAAATATTTCGAGAACACCAGCATCAGCAGCACGCCCAGGGCGAGCACGATCTGCCCTTGTGACAGCGTGGCATGCGGCTTTTCCACGGTCTTCCTTTTGACGGAAGGCTGCGCGCGGTACCAGCGCCCGATCGCCGTGAGCACGCCAATGCCCACAATTGCCATCACGGAAAGCCACGCGATGCTGCGCTGGCCATGCCGGATCAGCACAGTGGCCACGAGCAGCGGCCCGAGCGCAGCGCCCGCGTTGCCACCGACCTGGAACACCGATTGCGCCAGGCCATGCTGGCCGCCTGAGGCCATGCGCGCCACCCGCGATGATTCGGGATGGAACACCGATGAACCGCAACCAACGATTGCCGCCGCAATCAACAGCATCTCGAAGCTGGAGGCCACCGACATCAGCAGCAGCCCGGCGAGCGTGAAAAGCATGCCCACGGGCAGCGAAAACGGCATCGGGCGGCGATCGATATAAGTGCCTACGAACGGTTGCAGCAGCGACGCGGTGATCTGGTAAGTCAGCGTAATCAGGCCGAGCTGCACATAGGACAATGAAAAGCGCGCTGCAAACATCGGGTACAGCGGCATCATCACCGACTGCATCGTGTCGTTGAGCAGATGCGAAAAGCTGATGGCGCCGAGCACGGGGTAAACCGTTTTCTGTGCTCTGGCGCCAACGTTTGCCGGGAGTGCTGTGGGCGCGATCGCCGCGCCGGAAGGTGACACCGCAGTGAGTGCGTTATCATCGAAACCTGTTGCCATGTTTTTTGTTTCCATGTTTTTGCCATGTCGAAGAGCGCCTATTCTATTGCGAAGCCGCGCCGCGTGCAGGGTCTGTCACACAACCAGGCGAACACAGCAATGATGTTCAAACGCAAACTTTTGATGATCGTGATGCTCGTTATCGCGTCGGCGCTATGCAGCGGATGCGGCATTTTTGGCTGCGGCTTCGGCGCGGCCAATGGTGGGGCGATCGGCGGGTGTCACGCGGGCATGAGGTTCTAGCTCATGACAGATTCATCTTCATCTTCAGATTCAACTTCATCTTCAGCGCCCGTTGACCGGGAAGTCGATGCACGCGGGTTGACCTGCCCGTTGCCCATCCTGCGCGCGAAGAAGGCGCTCGCTGCAATGCAAAGTGGCCAGCTGCTGAAGGTGCTGGCCACCGACCCTGGCGCGCCCAACGATTTTGCCGCGTTCGCAAAGCAGACGGGCAATGCCATCGTTGAAAGCGCGCAGCAGGGCGACACGTTCGTGCTCGTGCTGCGGCGGCGGTAGGTTTCGTTTACCCTTCCATCACCGGCTTTCGGGTGCGCAGATATTGCGCGAACTCCGCGCTGACTTCGGGATGCCGCAGCGCAAATTCCACGGTGGCTTTCAGATAGCCGAGCTTGCTGCCGCAATCAAAGCGCGTGCCGTGGTAGCGGTATCCCAGCACCTGCTCGTCGGCAAGCAATGCTTCAATGGCGTCGGTCAGCTGCAACTCGCCGCCCGCACCAGGCGTGATGGCGCGCAGATGCTCAAAGATGCGCGGCTTCAGGATATAGCGCCCCACCACGGCCAGATTCGAGGGCGCTACCTCCGGCTCCGGTTTCTCGACGATGCCCGAGAGCTTGACGATGCGATCTTCCCATTCCTTGCCGTCAACGATGCCATACGATTTTGTGTCCGACGCAGGCACTTCTTCCACGCCCAGCACCGAGCTGTGATAGTGGTTGAACACCTCCACCATCTGTGCCATCACCGGCGGCTGGCCATACAGCAGATCGTCGGCCAGGATCACTGCGAACGGATTGTCGCCCACCAGCTTTTCCGCGCATAGCACGGCGTGGCCCAGGCCCAGCGCTTCGGCCTGGCGCACATAGAAGAAGTCCACATTCGCGGGCTTGATGCTGCGCACAAGCTCCAGCAGTTTGGTTTTGCCGCGCGCTTCGAGTTCGGCTTCGATTTCATAGGACTTGTCGAAATGATCTTCGATCGCGCGCTTGCTGCGGCCCGTCACGAAGATCATTTCGGTGATGCCTGCGGCGATGGCTTCCTCGACCGCGTACTGAATCAGGGGTTTGTCCACGACGGGCAGCATTTCCTTCGGGCTGGCCTTGGTGGCAGGCAGAAATCGCGTGCCCAGCCCGGCAACCGGGAAAACTGCCTTGGTGACTTTCAGCATATTCATTTTGACGCTCCCATGAATCGGTTAACTCTTTGACTGCCATGGCGTGAAATCATCATGCGGCAGGCAGCTTCGCGCGTTGCGCTTGCAGTTTTTCCAGCACGGTTTTGTGCTCATCCAGTCTGGCGCGTTCCTGCTCAACCACAGCGGCGGGCGCGCGCACAACGAAATTTTGATTGCCAAGCTTCGCCTCGCAGCGGGCGACCT